>Ga0316222_1000158_pt1 | contig 110141 bp, 87 predicted proteins | sample TBH18011metaG_FD_206008 | JGI IMG/M metagenome (GOLD analysis project Ga0316222, IMG submission 206008) | Freshwater microbial communities from Trout Bog Lake, Wisconsin, USA - TBH18011 | ecosystem: Environmental > Aquatic > Freshwater > Lake > Hypolimnion/Profundal zone | place: USA: Wisconsin...
CAAATGAATAGGTTAAAAACCAACTGTTTGTTAGACTTATCCACAATTGCTGGTTCACAAAACAGCAACTCGCCCTGGGTCAATATTCAATCGGCAGGGTGGGTCAATATTCAGTCGGCGCCAACAAGAATTCAGTCATCTGTTCAAAAAATCGCAACAGGCGAATCTTGAACAGTTCTCGCGTTTGAGAATCTTTGATATAACGGCGCTTGGAATCAACGCTTTTAATCTGCCCATTCTCGATTCCTAAAAATTCAACTTCATAGTCGCCGTTACAAATATGCTCGATTTTGCGTCTGAAATAGTGAATATTTTCATTCACTGCATCCCTTGACCGTTTGAGTAAGGCGATTTTTTCCTGCAGCTTTAAAAATGCCCGACGGTCCTCAGGGCTGGTATCAGATAGTGTTTCAAAGCGAGCAAGTTCTGCCTCAATCACATGGCTTTGCGCATGCAATCTGACCCGTGCCATTGAGATTGATGAGTCGAACCTCTCCTGAATAGTGACCGTAAACCTGATCCAGTCAACATTGTCCAATCGAAATGGCGCGTAGGGCGCCCAGTTCTCACCAATATTGTCCAATTTTGATGATTCAAGTGGAAGACTTCTGAAGTTGGCAAGTTTCTCTTTGACATTATTGATCGACCACAAATTGAACAATTTTTCTTGAAGCAAATTGGCATGCAAACTGTGCCGGTCCTGCATGACTATTGGTTCATTCCTGCTTGTGAATCTAACCGTAAAAATTTGATTGCCACAAGCGACCTTGCCAGTGCGTCGTATATCTGCAAGATTGACGATCCGGATTTCTCCTTCCGTAGCAAATGAAGGCGCCAACGTGATCTGCTGGTGCTGTGCAGATGGCACCACCGGCGAAGGCAATGGCACGGCAAGTCCACAAGGGGTCAGCCGGCGTCTGTCCCGGTACACCAGATAGTTTTCCCAATTCTGTTCATTGCCAGAAGCAGTCGGGCAGAATTTCAAGGTATTACCAGACATGAGTCGACTCAGTGCGGACTCGTAATGCAGTACTTTCGCCATTTTTTTGCGGCGGCGATTTTCCTGGGCAGTTGTTGGATGAAAAGTCCGGTTTTCTGAAGCCTGCATTTTGTACAGTGTCATTTTATGCAGGTAGTTCAAATATTGTTTTTTGACGCTGCCGCAAAAGACATAGTCAACGAATTTTTCACAGCGGCTCATCTCACATGCGGGATTGACTGCGCCCGACTCGGCACTGGCCTGTGCGAGCCGCACCACACCGGCAATGCGTGCATAACTGATGCTGTTACTTATCCAGCCATTTTTTGCTATGGGTATCATCGATCATCTCCTTAACGGCAAACTGTGTCATGGGCGGCACTTTCAAAAGCTGCGGTGGCACTGCCCATGGCTAAACTTATTTAAGCCTGCAGCCATAAAATACGCCAGTTGCAAGGCTGCTGTCATGCGTAGTTTTACTCAACTGGGCCCCGGGCCTTTCTGTCATTCAACTCCCGCTCCAGACCTTTTCCCTCATCACTCCATTGAGAAAAGTTGATGGGTGTGACACCGTCCAGATTCATTTCAGGGAGGTACATGGTGTGATGCTCAAAAGTCTCGCTTTGCGCATGTCTGCGGATGGACGTGGTGTCACGATGAACTTTGGGTAGATGGGCATTCATCTCAATGATTTTTGTACCAATGGCGGCATCAGACATGTATTCATCCTGGTTCAACAGTTCCGCCCGAATTTGTCTGAGGCTCATGATGCGCGAATAAGTTTTCGGTTTGTAAAAACTTTCACCAGTTTCCAGGTTCAGTCCTTCTTCCCCCATAAAGGTCTGGAATTCCATGTTTAGTGCTCTGCCAGCATTAAGCTTGCGGGTAAAACTATCGACCAGGGCGTCCTGCAAATTCTTCACTTTATGCAATTCGGCCTGAATGTTTTGCCACGATTCATTCGGATTGACTGCCACAGTACACAATTGATCTATCAAGTAATTTAACTCCAGCGAAACCGGCAGTGTTACTTCGACTCCGTCACTTAAAACAATTTCAGGTCTTCGTGTTAATAATTGTTTGAAAAGGGCAAGAGAGGAAGAAAACTTTTCTATGAACGTCACCGTATGTTGCAGTTGAACACCTAACTGTTCAGCGTGAACTGCCGGCTTGTCTGCCTGCGTTAAATCCAAAAGTTTTTCCCTGATTTTCTCAATTCGTCCTAATGGAATGGTTTGCATTTCCACGCTGGTACAGTCTTTGGCCAGTTGAAATAACTGCCGATAAATATGTCTCAGGTTCTCCAACTGCTCATTGATGTATTGCTGACGGTCTACAAGGCGCGACAATCCTGATTCAGCCTTCAAAAAATTCGTTCTGTATTGCGCACGATATTTACCCATGTCGCGCAAGCTCTGAAATTGTTCTCTTAACCGGGACGTTTCAGCACGAATTTCCTTTTCAAGACCGTGAACAATCTTGCCAAATTGCTCCTGCTCTTTCTGTTTGGCGGTATCCCAGGTTACATCCAGTTTAAATTGCATGCGAATGCTGAACAGTTCCGATTCCGTATCCGGAAATGTGACTGGCAGATCCAGAGTGGCATTCGACCTGATTGCATTCAAGCGATTTAATGAACTGCGCGCGCCCTCAATTATCCAATTCTTGCACAACACTTTCTGTATGAATTGAAAAGTGGGATCGAGGCAGTCACCCAGCACGATTGGTTCGCCGTATTTCAGGAATTTGACCTGAACCACTCTGCCGCCATAGGCCAGTTGTCCGGTTTGGCGTAACTCGGCAAGAATCTCGTCGCGTACATATCGCTGATCCCGGGTCAATAAAATGCTTGGTCTCGGCCCGACTCTTCCCGGTGCCGTCAATGGAATACCACTCCTGCTACCTGTTGGCGATCGATGGATCAGAAAGCTGTCATGACCAACCTGCGTGCGTCCGGGAACGCGTCCGAATTTGAGCGTATCACCTGCCATCAGTTTTTTCAGCCGGTTTTGATTTTCACTGATTCTGGCCGTATACGCATTTACCAGCATCGGGCTTCTTGCGCCCTCAGGCTTCTCCAATTCGACATGCAGCAACGCTGTCACCAGTGACATCTGACGTATCTGGCACAGCGTTGATTGCTTGCTGCTGCCGCAAAATACACTGTCGATCAATCGCTCATAAAGACTCAACTGCTGGGGATGCTCTTGTCGGTTGTGCAGCACGGCTTGCTGCGCACCTGCGGCAATCTGCGCGACTTGTTCATACGGGATGGTTTGAGTGACTAAGATACTTTTTACTGGCAACATGGCTCACCTCTCGAATCAAAGTTGGGAAAAAACTGCACAGCCCTTGCATGGATTACTTGCCGGGGTTGAACAGCCAAAAGCGGTTACTTTGAAAGAGTGGAAGGCAAGATCGATACGCAAATCATTCTTGCGTAAACTTGCAAAAAAATCTAGTTAGACGGATAAGTATTTTCCGAGGTTTTGGAAATTTGTGTCGGAAAATGAATTAGAGAGAATTGGTTGGCGCAAATGATGGGGCCAGGAGCAGAACGTAGATACTGGGAGTGAAGCAGGGGTTTCGAGGTGCATGCACCTCGCCTGCGTAACGGAGAGTGCTGTAGGCTGGGATGCGTCATACCCAACGATTTACTGGCTCCCGATCAATTCAACCCGCAATGGCGCATCATCATCACCCACCCTGAAAAACGCCATCAGCTCTTTCAGCTGCCCGGTCTGTTCCGACATTTCTTCGGCCGTTGCGGCCAGTTGTTCCGAGGCGGCGGCATTCTGCTGGGTATTCTGATTCAACACATTCATGGAGTTGCTGATTTCCGCCAGGCCGGACGACTGCTCCTGGGAAGCATGGGCGATTTTCTGAACCAGATCTGACGTTTTGCCAATCGATGGGATCATTTCTTTCAAGAGCCTGCTGGCGTTCTGTGATACTTCCACACTGCTGCCGGCCAGTGCGCTGATTTCCCGGGCGGCCAGTTGCGAACGCTCGGCCAGTTTTCTGACTTCGGCCGCTACCACGGCAAATCCTTTACCCGATGCCCCGGCGCGGGCTGCTTCAATGGCGGCATTCAACGCCAGCAGATTGGTCTGGTCGGCAATGTCATCGACGATGCCGATTTTTGCTGCAATCTGTTTCATGGTTTCGGCGGTCTGATCAACCGCACTGCCGCCCTGTACCGCTTCCCGGGAAGATTTGGTTGCCATGCCGTCCGTGACTTTGGCATTCTGGGTATTCTGCATGACTGACGCCGACATTTGTTCGACTGACGCGGTAGTGCGCTCGATACTGGAGGCCTGTTGCGAGGCCGATGTGGCCAGACTTTGTGCGGTATCGCTGACCTGATGTGACGCAGCGGTGAGCGCGTCGGACGTACCGTTGACCTTGACAATAATCTGCAGCAGCCTGTCCACGGTATTGTTGGTGTAATGTTTCAGATCGGCAAACGAGCCGGCATAGTCCTTGTCGATATGTCGGGTCAGGTCGCCATCCGACAGGGCTTGCAGTACCCGCACCACATCGTTGACGCCGTCACCGGTGGTGGTGACGAATTGATTGAGGCCACTGCCGAGTTCTCTGTGAAATCCATTCAGGCCAGCCAGTTCGATCTGTTCACTGAAATTGCCCTGATTGGCCGCCATCACCACGCGCTTTTGACCTTCAATGACTTGTGTGAGTTTGTCGACGGTGTCATTGGTATATTTTTTCAGCTCGGCAAACGAGCCTTCATAGGTTTTGGTAATTTTCCCCGACAGATCGCCTTCCGACAACGCACCCATGACCCGTATCACATCGGCGATACCTGCTTCGGTGGTGGTGACGAGCTGATTGAGGCCACTGCCCATCTCTTTCTGATAGCCGTTGAGCCCGGTCAAATCAATGCGTACTGCAAAATTGCCGCGATTGGCAGCATGGACCACGCGCTGCTGACCTTCAATGACCTGAGAAAGTTTGCTTACCGTGTTGTTGGTATATTTTTTCAGTTCGGCAAATGAACCTTCATAATCACGGTCGATATGGTTGGTCAGGTCGCCATCTGACAGGGCGCGCAATACCCGCACGACATCATTGATGCCTTCCCCGGTCGTGGCAACCAGCAAATTCAGACTACTGCCCAATTCTTTCTGAAAGCCGCGCAGTCCTTCGAGCTCGATACGCGTATCAAAATGGCCATGATTGGCCGCTTCCACAACGCGCTTTTGCCCATCGATGACCTGCGACAGTTTCATGACCGTGTTATTGGTATATTTTTTCAGTTCAGCAAACGCACCGGCGTAATTGCGTTCTATTCGTCTGGACAGATCACCTTCGGACAGCGCACCCATGACTCTGACCACGTCGGCAATGCCCTCGCCGGTGGTGGTCACCAGTTGATTGAGCCCGTCGCCCATGTCTTTGTGAAAACCGGACAAACCGGCCACATCAACCCGGCTGTCAAAATTGCCCTGGTTGGCGGCCTGTACCACCTGTTGCTGCCCCTGGATGACCTGCGACAGCTTGGCCACGGTATTGTTGGTGTAGGACTTCAATTCTCCAAACGAACCTTCATACGGTTTGGTGATGGTTTTGCTCAGATCCCCGTCCGACAGCGCGCGCATCACAAGAACCACATCCGCAATACCGGCACCGGTGGTTGCAGCCAGCTGATTCAACCCGTCGCCCATCTCTTTCTGAAAGCCCTGCAAACCTTCAGTGTCGATGCGTGCTGAAAAGTCACCATGGTTGGCAGCCTCGACCATCTGCTTTTGTCCCTCGATCACCTGTTTGAATTTGCCGACCATATGCGCAATGGCCGCCAAAACCTGCCCGGTTTCATCGGTGGAGCCGGCTTCGATCCGGACATTCAGATCGCCGTTGCCAAGTTGATTGGCGACCTGCAGTGCATTTTTTAACGGACGGGTAATGGAACGGGTAATCAGGAATGCAGCGGCAATACTGATCAGCAGGGCAATGACACCCAGCGCAATCATCTGCTTGCGTCCCTTTTCGTAGACCGCGACGGCATCCAGCCCAGCCGTTTTGAAATTCTGTTTTTGCAACTCATTCATTTCGTCAAAATGGCTCAGCAGGACATGCATGATGTCATAGGTTTCGCCATAGGCCTGTTTCGCAGCAGCGTCGCGGTTTCCTGAGGCCAGCAGTGTTGTCACCTTGCCGGCCGAAATGACGTAGCTGTCATGTGCGGTTTTGATCTTGTCCAGAATATCCCGGGCATCCTTGCGTTCGATGACCGCATCGAGTTTGTTCAGGTCATCATCCAGTGCGCTCATATTGGCATCCAGACGCTCCTCGGCTTCCTTGTTCCTGGCTGCATCGGTTGTCCAGGCCAGCTCAAAAAGTCGACCGGTGCTGGCGCGCGCATTGGAAATGGCATCATTGCAGACCTGGACTTTGCCGTAATCATTCCATATCAGTTCTTCGGTTGCGCCATTGAGCGCGGCCATGTTGGTAATGCCCAAAAACGTGATGGCGCTCAAAAACAGTAAAACAATCAGAAAAGCCAGTCCCAGTCGTCCACCTATTTTCAGTTTCAGCGCGTTCATGTTGTCCCCGGGATTAAAATTTGACGAATTGTTTTGCCCATCGGATCAGTCTAGTCACGGGGACGCAACATGCAAGTTAATTGCCGGATAACTGCCAATTCAGTGTGGACTGTCGATCAGACTGCTTATCAATCAGCTTATTTTTAAACAACATTGAATGTCCGCTTTGTGACTGTCAATATATTCAAAAAACGTGCACAAATCTGATATGCTGAATCGGCGATGACAATGTTTTTCAGGGGTTGACATCGGCAATGGAAAAATTGATGTCGACAAGTTAAGGCTGCACATGAACACTCCCCAAAATCTGCTTTTACAGCTGCGCCAACGCTACCTGTCCGACATACCGGAACGGGCCAATGAGCTTGAGGAACTGGTTTTGGAAATGGAAAATTCCGGTATCACGGCCGAGCGGTATAACGATCTGTTCAGACGCATACACAGTCTGAAAGGCAGTGGCGGAACCTACGGCGCTCATATTATTACTGCGGTCTGCCACTGTTTCGAAGACTATTTGAGCTTCACGAATTTCCAGGAAAACAGACCCTCCCCGCAGTCAACCAAAATAGCCCTGTCGTTTGTCGATTTGTTGCGGCTTGCTGCCGACACCCTCAGAAACAACCCGGACAACATTGCAGAAATTGAAGCACGGCTTGCCGACCTGCGTCGCCGTGTTTTCCTGCCGCAGTATGTGGCGCTGGTGGTGGAGTCGACCGGCACAATTGTCAGTATCATCCGGCGGGTTCTCAAAAATTACGGCTGTCGCATGGTGCTCATGGAAGATGGCTATCAGGCGTTGGGCCGGGCACTGGTCGAGCCATTTGATCTGGTCATTACGTCCATGGAAACGCCGGGATTGAATGGCAGTGCGCTGATCACCGCTCTGAAGCTCGCAGTCAGTGCCAACAATACCGTCAAGTGCATATTGCTCACGGCCAATCAGAACCTGACGCTGCCCAATCCGGAGCCGGATTATCTGCTGTTAAAAAATGGAAAGATGATGGCCAATCTGAACGCCATGGTCAAATCCGTTATTGGGGAATCCGTCATACCCAAAGATTGCAACTTGATTGACTCTTAGTTTCGCAGGCTGGGATGTAATCCCAGCATGGGTCGTTGATTAACGGTTGATGCCGGGATTGCATCCCAGCCTGCGCTGTTTGTGCCGGATTCCGACAGTTTGAACACCTCAAGCGCGCTCATCAGATTTTCCGCTTCAGTCTGCATTGAGGCTGCCGCTGCGGCGGCCTGTTCTACCAGCGCCGAATTCTGCTGGGTCATTTCATCCATATCGGAAATCGCTGCGTCGATTTCATGGATGCCGGCGCTTTGATCCTGAGAAGCGCTGGCGATGTCCTTCATGATGTCGGTGACTTTTTGAACCGAGGCGACTATGTCATCCATGGTGTGTCCGGCCCGGTCGACCAGCTGTGAGCCATGCGTGACCTTGTCCACCGAATCACTGATGAGCATTTTTATTTCTTTGGCAGCGGACGCGCTGCGCTGTGCCAGATTGCGCACTTCGGAAGCCACTACGGCAAAGCCGCGGCCCTGTTCTCCGGCGCGTGCCGCTTCCACCGCCGCGTTCAGGGCAAGAATATTGGTCTGGAACGCAATGCCGTCAATGACGGAAATAATGTCGACGATTTTTTTGGATGAGCCGTTGATTTCAGCCATGGTGTTGATCACCTCACTGACTACCGCGCCACCTTTCAATGCCACATCGGAAGCCTCATGAGCCAGTTTGGTCGCCAGATTGGCATTCTCGGCATTCTGGTTCACGGTTTTACCGATAGCGTGCATGGAACCGGCGGTTTTCTGCAGGCTGCTGGCCTGGGATTCAGTGCGGTTGGATAAATCGATATTGCCTTCGGCAATTTCAGCGCTGGCAGTCTTGATGGTTTGCGCAGAAATTTTAACATTTGAAATCATCAGTTCCAGCCGGGATTTCATTTCTTTGAGTGCGGTCAACAGACTGTTGCTGTCGCTGTCTTCGGCCCTGATATCCATGGACAGATCGCCGGCCGCAATGGCCACGGCAATGTCCCGGGTATATTCAGGCTCGCCACCGAGTTGCAGCCAGATGCCGCGCACCACCACAAACGATGAAGCCAGCAGGATGGCAATTACGATGACGGCCACCGCGATGATGGTATACAACACTTTTTTGACACTCCTGCTGCTGAGTTCAACCCCGGTGTCGAATTGTTTTTGTGCGCTGTCCTGCTGTCTGGCAAGATCAGTCTTGAGAATTTTCAGCGCTGAAATCATGCTGGCGATGGCCGGCGTGGCATCACCTTCCTCTGTGCCCAACATGATTCTGGCCACTTTCGAAGAGGGGGAAAAGTAGTCATTGAATTCTTTTTCTATGCGCGCGGCATTGTCGGCCTGGCCCGGAATGGTGGCCAGGCTTTTGATGCTGGTCAACAGCAATTTGGCATTGTTTTCCACCGACACCAGCCGCACTTTATCGCCTTCGCCGACCGCTTCTTCCATTTCCTTGGTCAACCGTTCCAGGTCGATGGTGAACGACTTGGATTTGTCCAGATTCGGATAATCCACCGTGGAATTGTTGCTGATGGAATTGACCGCCAGTGTTGAGAAATAGACACACACCGCCAGACCAATACTGAATATGAGAATGGCCGTGGTGGGCAGGGACCAGATGCGGCGTTTGATGCTCATGCTTGGACCTTTCGTTTCGCAGTGTTTTGTTGACTGATTACCAAGCGAGGGCCGCAGCGTGACGGCAGGATAGGAACAGCTTAAGTCAAAAAATGAATACATCAAGGTGTGATTTGAGCCATCAGATCATTAAATTGCAGGCAGCCACACCACAGAACCCAGGAGTCTGATTGGCAAACAGATAAAAGTATCATTGACAGCGCCGACCCTTTACGCAGAGCATCAGGCCAGCGACTCCCTGAGCTTGGTCATTTCTTCGTTGTAAGCCAGTGTCCTGTCAGACAGAAATGCCGATTTTTCGCTCAGTCTTTCCATGGCCTTTGCTCTCTTTTGCAGTTGTGCAATGGCCGTGTCGTTGGCAGCACGCGCTTCGGCCAGGCATTTTTTTATCTGCTTTATTTTTGAGCGAAAGGCCGCGCTCTTTAAATGATGCGCCCAATACTCATGTCTGACGGGCGTGCCATCATCCAATGTTTCAGGCGGATGCAATTTGGGACGGCTGAGGTCAAAATCGCGATGTTCCGTTTGAATAATCTGTTCATCCTCGGCAATAATATGGCGCAAATGTTCCAGTATCGCCAGACGCATGTCCTTGAGCTGGCGTGTTCTGAAATTCTTGCGCGGGTTAAGCAGGTCGTGGCGCATTTTGAGCAGCGTAACGATACGCGCATAGGTTGCCGGGGTATAGAAACTCCTTCCAAAATCCGGATCCAGACCGGATCGGTACAGTGCCCCGGTTTCACTGAAGACGCACAGCCTCATATTGGCTTCAATCCTCTCAGCCAGGCCTTTCTGACTGATTTTAATCTGGCACAGGCGCTGGTTTTTATTGCCCAGGTCTTCCATCGCGGCAAGTACTTCACTCAATGGCTTGACAGGATCAATCAGCAGGTTGATCAGTGATTTCTGATAATCGCGGCCAACCGGCGGGACGATGCCGTGCGCCAGTGTGGCCGGCGTATCCTCGGGCGCCATCAGCCGGTAGCATTGCGCGATTTTCTCAGGCCCAAAGTCTCTGAGAAACACCTGTTGTTTTTCCAGAATGTAATTCAATGTCGACACATCGTTTTGCCCCATCGCAGACAGGGAGAATTCGGAAATGCGTTCCTGAAAATTGATGATGCGCTGCCTGAATATGGCTCTCATTTGCGGCTCAATGCTGAAGGTAATCAAATGACTGAGGTTTTTCAGTTCACATTTCAGGCGCGTTATATTTTTGTGCAATCTTTCCAGCCTCAGAACCTGTTCATTCAGTCGGACGCGGCTCGCCTTCAATTTTCGCCGTTCCTCAATGCCCGGATGTTCAATCAGCGACAGGCGGGACAGTTCTGCCAACTCAATTGCAAACGGATTGTTGACCTGAGCGCACATGCGCTCGACGCTGTCGTTGAACTGGGTCTGGATGAATTGGGTAAATCTGTTCCATTCCAGATTGAGCAACTCTGTTTCGAGGGCACCGTCTTCATCGCTGCCCCGGTCAAGAAAAAGCGGATGAAGATGCAACGTCGGATCGATTGCCGCCGTTGAATTCAGTCTGTCCAGCATATCGTGCACGGCATTGTTAAACCACAGGCCGGTCAGTTTTTTCTGTATGGACGGCGCAGGCGTGCCGGTACGGCTGAAAACGATGGGCTCATTGTTGCTGATGAATCTGACGAAGAGGGACTGGCCTGCACAACGGAATGTGCCGGCTGCCTGTATTTTGAGCAGGTCAGCAGCTTGTATCGACTCTGGTGTTGCGCAGATGAACAGGTCATCCGATTGCGGCGGGTTGTCCAGCGGGCGACACAGGCCAATGCCGGTTGGCAGTCGGTCGCTTCTGTTTCTGATGATTAAAAAACCGGACTCGGTCGGTGCTGCCAACCCGGCATAATTGATGCCAACCGACTTGCCGTAAATGACCTTGTTCAGCTGATGCTGCGCGCGCCGGATCTGCTGTTGATAGTCACTGATTTGCTGTGGATTTTTTTCGACGTCGGTTTTTTGCATCTCGGTCTTGAGCAGGGCCGTTTTACGCCCTATCTCATAAAACCTGGCCAGGACGGCCGTTTTGATACCGCTGCAAAAAACATGATCGGTGAACCAGTCCAGCGGCCCCATGTATCTTGGATCACCTTGCTGGCCCGGTTGCGGGTCCGAACCCGCGACGGCAGCATGATGTGCTGCCTGCGTGACCTTCACGATTCTTTGTGCAGAAATTGTTCTGCTGAATATGCCATCAGATACCGTTAACATGTTTACCCTCGATGTCGGTTGAGTACGGCCCACTTACCCCAATAATCCATGTGCCTTTGCCTTCTGGACGGTTTCACCGGTTTTATCGGCGCCCAATTTGTCTTTCAGGTTGGCCAGCCGATGGTAGAGCGTGCTGGGTCTGGTTTCCATGATTGCCGCAATTTCCGCGACCGTTCGTCCACCGCTTAAATATTCAAGCATGTGCAATTCAAATTCACTGATTTTGAATTTGTGCATCGCGACCCGGCGAAAATGATTTTTCCACCACTCCATGAGCTCCATGGCCAGCGCCCGCAATGCGATGCGGTGCTTCAGGAAATGTTGTTCCATGCTGGCGGGCTCGGAGGACGAGCCGATAAAGAGGAGTCCCAGACAGTCGTGGGAACCAAACCGGCTGTGCGCCGGAATGATGATGCCGCTGCGAAAACCATGGCAGGCCGCTGCTTCCATCATGTCGCTCTGACCTCGTGTGATGGGTACGATTTTGGAACTCAGGGCAGGTTCGGTGTGCAGTTTGGCATATTCAATCAGCGGATCGTTCATATACCACCTGCGCTGTTCGTAAATGGAGCGCCACTCGGACCTGCAGTCGTCGAAATAATGATGAGAGCCCACGCCATGCCCGGATTTATTGAGGCGGCATGTCGAGTAAATAAAATTTTCGGCACCGGCATGTCGCACCACAGATCGGGTCATCCGTCTGACCGTGTCTTCTGAATCTGCAGCGGCAATATTCTGAATAATAGTGAACACATCGGCACGGGTTCTGATCGTATTCATGATGGGGAGTCCTCATGGTTGAATTCGCCTGGCTTACATTGCGGGGTGCATCATAATTTTTCAATTGAAAAATGATTAGTCCAATAATTTGGACTTGTTTTATTTTTCGGTTGGTGATTTCCCCAGAGCCAAACCAGTTCGCGAATGGTTTTTTGGCAACACATTTTGAATTTTCTGCAGACATAACTTGAACATTTGTTAATTTAAGTTAATATTTAGACCAGTTTCAATCAGCAGGGGAAATTGTGTCAGAAATAGTCAGCCGTCCATATTGTTTGGTTCAACCCAATGAATATAACGAAGAGCAAAAAAAATTCATCGAAAAAATCAAAGAGACCATTTGCATCATTTCGGCTCAGACTGATTTGATTCTGGGCGCAAAAGATGTGAATTCGCATCCCCTGATACTGACCGATGCCTGTTCAAGGTTGCTGGACCTGCCCCGTTACACCGACGAAGACCATGTGAACCGATGCGCAACAACCTGCACTGCCCAGCAGCGCGTGCTGACTGAAGACGATCAGGAGGACCGGGATCTGCTGATGCAGGGTGATATCAACAAAAAGATTTCCGTGCTGACTGCCCTTCCATGCCGGGACGGGCTGCGCGCCATGGTTTTCGATAAACAACTCTTGAAACATGTGCCATCGCAATCGGTGCTGGGCATTTTTTTCAGTGCACGTGAAATCGAACTGCAACAGTGTTTTACCGTGATTCCCAACTTTGTTCTTGAATTTGGAACCGGCGTCAGTATTGAAAAATCGCACGGGCCGCTGAACCTGCGCCAGGTCAAATTTTCCGAGTATGAACATGAGGTGTGCTATCTGATGACGATGAACTGGACCTGCAGACAGATTGCCGATTTTTTTAATCAGTATCGCCCCAAGGCGGTTCCGCGGTGCGTCGACACAATCTATAAATGTCGCAACCGGATCTGCGACAAGCTCGGCATCACCGACTACAGTACAGAGAAATTGCGCGTGCAGTTGATCAGTATGGGATTGCACAGAAAAATGCCGCAGTCGTTTTTCAACCGCATACTGGAGCGCACTTCAGGAGTGTCAGGGCCATGATGCTGCAGAGACAAAAAAGCCTTTGATTCTAAACACAGTTCCAACAACGTCAAAAGAATTTCACCTGTTGAATTTCCCGACCCATTCCCGGAATATGAAGGTGCGGCGGTTTTGATTTGAGCGCAGTTCACTGACGAAATCAATGTTGTTTCACGCCGCCCAGCTTTTCATTATTTTAGATAAGGGCATCCGGAACAATGGCGATCAGACATCAATCAGACAGCGTGCCGGTACGGTGCGGCCGCGCCAGAAATCAGGCAGGCGGGGCGTTGACAGGTTGCTCGGTTTTGCTGCTGGTGAGCGCCTGCCATTCCATGCAGGGCAGGTCGGAATCATGGGCTGCAGTCAACACGGTTCAGAATGCCGCTGTTGCACCTCACATCGCACCACACGCTTCCTACTCTGCTCCGTCTGTTCACGCCGCTGTTGAAACTGCCACTGTGAGGTTGCAGCCGCGGTTGCAGAATTCGTCGCAGACCATGACCCTGCGTCAGGCAATCGATGCGCTGGTGCCTGCGACCTACCGGTTGGACATTGCTGACGATCTCAATCTGAATACGTCGATCACGGTCGACCGGTCAGCGAATTGGCTGGAGGCGCTGGGTCAGGGGCTGTCTGACGCAAATATCGAGTTCATCACCAATCTGTACAGCAAGTCTGCCACGATCAGGTGGAACAAAGTCGCACTCGCGCAAGTCATCAAAACCTGGTTGCCAACCGATTTCACCGTGTATTGCGCAGCCGGAATTGATCTGCAGTCTCCGGTGCGCTTTGATACCCGCCAATACTGGGCCGAGGCCCTGAGTCTGGGCGCGTTGGACAGCGGCATCGCACTGACGATCAACTATGGGAACAAAATCATCGCGCTCAGGCCGGCCGATGGCGCGGTCAGGCGTGTTGCAGCCCAGTCGGGTGCAAGCGCAGGTGCAAACAATTAACGCCGGCCCGTTCAACGCCATGTCCAAGATACCCACCCTGCTTATTCTCACCGGCTTCATCGCGGTGGTCGGCATTCAGAATGCAGCGACAGCGGCCGACCTGTGCGTACAAAATCCGGCTTCGGCAACCTACCGGTCAGACAACCCGGCGACCAGCTGCGCCTTGCCCGTGTCGCCTCTAAGCGGTGTGTCCGGGTCTAAAGACGTTGCTGCGGCAGCCACAGTCAGATGGCAACTGCGCGCCGAAGACGGCACGGTGTATGCCGCACTCAAACGCTGGTCAGCACTGGCCGGCTGGCAGATCAGTTGGGAAATTCCGGTAGATTTCCCCATTGAAATCGAAGATGACGCAAGCGGTACGTATGAGTCCGCGATACAGCGGGTACTGACCGCATTGCGCGTGTCGGATTATCCACCTCATCCGTGTTTTCACGACAACCGGGTGCTCAGAGTGGTGCGGCGGATACAGGGGAATGATGATGAGTGCAAATAACCGGGATGCGCTGCCATGAAAATCCTGTGCGGTGTGATCCATCTGCTCTGTCTGTCTGGTTTGCCTGGCTGTTCATCGCAGCTGATGAGGCAAACCGACGAGTCGTACAGCAAAAATCTCAGCAACAGTCTGCAACTCAAAAATCGCGCTGACGCGCTCAGGTCCGATGTGGCCAGTCTGTCGTCCCGGAATGCCTTGCCCACCTACCTGGGTTCAAAATCCATGCCGCTCAAATCCACCGCCATACTGCCGGCTGTTTTTTATCAGCCATTCCGTTATCAGTATCCGGGACAGAAATTCAGCATTGAACGCGCCGCCGCGATGGTGTCCGCCGAAACCGGTGTCCTGATTCGGGTAGCGCAGGATGTGCGGTTCGAGTCTGGTCCGGCACCGTCTGTACCGGGGAAAACCGGCAGCGCCGTCAGGCCGCCATTGCCGATGGCTGCAGAAGGTGGCTTTGGCGGCCCGACCAATCTCAATTACAGTTTGAGTCTGAGCAACGACGGTATCGTACTCAATACCGAAAAAAACCTGGTCGAGATACTCAATGCCATCTGCACGCAAATGGGGTTGAACTGGGAATATCGCAATGGCGTGGTGGTCATTGCGCGACTGGTCACGCGTACCTTTCAACTCAAGGTGCATGCCGGTACCCGCCAGTTTGATACCTCCAACGACAAATCCGGCAACACCCAGGCCAGTACCGGGACAGGCGCAGGAAATTCAGGAGGTATCACCACCGGAATCAAATCGACGGCAACCGTGATGACGTCCAGCGGCAAAGTGGCTGCCATTGACGCTGTCGCAGAATCGGTACGCTCGGTACTGACCCCACGAGGCAGGGCCATACCGAATCCTGCCACCGGAACCATCATGATCATTGACACGATAGACGGTATCGAACGTGCCGAGAAAATCATCAATCGTGAAAATGAACTGCTCAACCGGTTTACCCAGATCCGGATTGCCATCTGTACGTTCGAACAGAATGACAGTGACGAGCGCGGCATGGACTGGAATCTCGCGTTTCAAAATCTGAACCGGCTGGGCAGCACAATCAAGTCACCGACCACGATTACCAACGGTCTGGGCGGCACCATTACCCTGAGTGTACTGGCCACGGACAGGCCGGGCAAATTTGATGGGACCAGCGCCTTCATCAGATTGCTCAATGAAAATGGCAAGGCCAATACGCTGTATGACCAGGTGGTGCAGGTACGCAACCGGGTCGCGACGGCCGCCTCCGCGACCGTGCAAAAAGTGTATCTGGCAGAAACAACCCCGGCCCCGGCTTCCTCAGCGGGTACCTCCGGCGGCGTGGTGGGGTTGATGCCCGGCACGATTACCACCGGTCTGGATCTGCAGCTGCAACCCAACATCTATGACAGCGGGCAGATGTCATTGTTGTTTTCGCTGGGGCTGCTCGACCTGATTGACATTCAGACCTTGACCAGTGGAACCGGGCAAAGCCAGTCATCGATTCAGGGTCCCGAAACCAAGGGCTACAATTTTCAGCAGGATGTGCCGTTGCGGGTCGGTGAGACGACCTTCATTACCGGTTATGAAGCAACGCTCAACAGCTATGCCCGCCGAACTCTGGGTCGCGATGTGTCTGTGCTGGCCGGCGGATCCTTCAAAGGTAGCGCGACCAATCAAAAGCTGTTCATTTTTATTACGCCGGTTTCAATCGGCACAACCTATTGAGCGTATGAAAATGACCTGCGTGGACAAGTCGATGATGGAGAACAATGGTGGCTGAAATCATATCAATTAACGGCAAATGTCTGGTATTCGGTCTGACGTGGGTCACCATCGTCAATCCCAAAAAGGAAAAGGCTGAAATCGCGGCATTGCTCAAAAAGGCAAAGGCGAAGCTGGCGGTGCGTCAGTGCGGCTCAGAAATCAAATACGGGTTGGTCAGACACAATCCGCAATGGGACGTCACCCCAGTGCGGGAGCCGCTTCTGTCGGCCGCCCTGCTGTTTTCAATTCAGGTCGGCCCGGCAGCTGCCACAGAAAACAGTTTGCTGATTCAACGCCTCAGTGACAGGAGAGTCGCTGTCATTGTGCTGTTGAAGGGCGAGCCCTATCTCGATCTGGTCCTGGCCAGTTCGGAACTGGATGAACAACTGGCAGCGATTCGCAATGAAGGTCATGCCGGACTGGTTGCCTATGGCAATGTGCATGGTTATGTTGCTCAAAAAATGACCCCGGAAATGCTGGCAGACGCAGATCCGTCCCATGCTGAACTGCACAATTTTAAAAAAACCGCGCGCGGCCTGCGACGTCATGCTGTTCTGCTGATGTCGCTCTTGCTGGTTGCCGGTTGCGCGCTCTGGGCGTGGTGCAAAAACGAACAGCAGCAGGCGTTGGCCAGGAAAGAGCGCGACCCGGCCCTGATGTATGAAGCCAGCGTACTGAACATACTGGCCACGGCCAATTTCAATGCCGAGGCAGCATGGAAAACCATGTGGCCCGTGATTCGGAGCAGAGAAATTGAAATGGCCGGTTGGTCGCTGCACAGCATCCGCTGCAAACCGACACAATGCGAGGAGCAATGGCAACAGGGTAACGGCAGTTACGCGGCTCTGAAACAAAAGATCAAGCCACCGCAGACCATCAGTCTGCTGGCCAATAATGTGACCAGTGTCATTCGGATGCCGCTCAACGGCATTAAAACAGCATTGAGGAAAGCGGATCTGCCAGAAAAAAATGCACTGTGGGCAGAGCTGGTCAGCCAGCAGCAACGCATGAAGCGCATCAATGCGTTGCTGGTGTTTACGCCCAGGGCGGCAAAGGTGATCGGACAGGCCGACGGGGTGGATGCTGCAGCGCCGGCTGTGGCAACGGCGACCGGACCCCGCGTTCCTGAAAGCCTGCTGGTGTACGCCGGTGAAGTGACGGTTGTCGCCCCCCTTGGCTTTGCCAGCGACATTATTCAACAGCACCTCCACAACATCATGATCAGCGAAATCCTGGTTGAGGCACCGGGGGATGCCATGCATGCCAGGGTACAGATTAAAGGAAACTATTATGCAAAGAGTTAAACCCATCATCCTTTGCGCGCTGATCAGCCTGGCGATGTGTCTGTCTGTCGGCATGTCAGCACTGACCATCGACGACATCGCTGTCAAAAACAATCGAATCATCGAGCTGGATCAGGAAATCACCATCGCTGAAAAAAATAAAAAACTGGCGGAAATAAAAAACAGTTCAGTGCAGCCGGAAACGATAGCGCTGCCCAGGCCCACCTTTACCCGTCGCGAACCAGACCTGGCCGTGATTGCCGTGCATGGCGCACCAAACAGTCCGGTTGTGGACGTGCAGTACCAGGACACGGTACTGCAAAAAAAACGGGGTGACATCATGCCGGATGGCTGGCAGCTGACGGCCATCGGAAAAGACAGTGTCACGTTCAGTAAAAAACGCAACCGCAAGCCGGATCTCATTAAAATTCTGGGTATCGGCGCAGCACTGGGTGGCAACACCCTTTCCGATCGTCCTGTCGCAGAAAATTGACATGCTGCACAGATCCGCCACAGAACAGGGGCAAAAGAATCACGTCGGACCAATCGGCTCTGACAGCGCGGTCACTGCTCACCCGGAGGTGGGCCCTGTTGTGTGCAAAAGTCCGCTTGATCTGCCTGCGTATGACACCATCCTCGGCGGCTCTTTCAAGGAGGCGCTGGTGCAACTGACCGCGCAACAGGCGCAGCACATTGCCGTAATCGGACAGGGCAGGGCAGTGCACATCGTGGTCAGTACCGTCCTGTACAACACAGCTCAGGCGCCACAACTGTTTGCCCACATCCGGCAGCAACTGCAGCCAACCGATTATGCAATGCCCAAAGTGGTCTGGGCTGTGCCCGGTCTGGTTGCCGATCTGCACCGCTTGCGCCGTGAAGTCATTGCCAGTAGCGGTGCGCCGGATTTGTTCAATGCCAGACAAACCGATCACTGGAAACGGTTTATTGAGTGGATACGTTACGGTATGGAGGCCAAGGCGTCAGATATGCACGTTGAAGTCGATGGCGCGCATGCGCGAATACGGTTTCGTGTCGATGGCATCATGGTCCCGATGAAAAATGATGCCAAGGGCGACGTGCTGGCGCAACTGGCCAGAGAGAGCATCGCACTGGCTTTCAATTCCATCAGTGACGTTGGCACGGCCACCGGTTCCAATTTCAACAGCAATGAATTTCTGGAAAATATTGTTTCGATTGACGTTGACGGTCAAAAAGTCAAATTGCGCTGTGATTCCATCCCCACCGAGGACGGCTTTCATTTCATTGCGCGGTTTTCCAGAAGCAGTCAGAGTTATACCTATGCCTCGTTTGGCTACGAAGCCTGGCATCAGCAGCAGATTCAGCGCGCTATCGCTGCCCGCAAAGGCATGATCGTGCTGGCCGGCATTCCTGGCTCGGGCAAGACGACAGCAGTACAGGTGATGCTGGCCGATCTGGCCAGAAATGACACACTGAAAATCGCAACCATCGATACCCCGATCGAAAAAAAACTGGCCGGCATCGCGCAGACCCTGCTGCCTATGGACGAGAGCAATCCGGAGGAAAGTCAGCGGCTGTTCAATAAAGCCATCCAGCACTGGGTACGTGGCAATCCGGATGTCATGTCGCTGGGCGAGATTCGCAGTGCCGCTTCCGGCAGGGCGGCCATCATGCTGGCCGAAATCGGCTGTCTGTTATTTGGAACCACCCATGCGCATAACTGCCTCGGTATATTTCAGCGCCTGATATCGATCGGCGTGGACCTGTATGCACTGACGGCGCCTGGCATCATGACGCTGTTTATTCACCAGTGCCTGGTTCCCGTGCTGTGCCCGACCTGCAGGATACCGTTGGCCGCGATGCCCGATGAAATCAGACTTGCCATGCATGCGCTGGGCACAAGGCTGGATGTGTGTGTTGATGGCATGTACTACCAGGCCAGCAACCAGCACTGCAGGGACTGCATGGGAACAGGTATCCATGGCCGAACGGTGGTATGTGAAATGATCCAGCACGATGCCCAGCTGCTTGATTTCATATTGCGCCGCGATCTGTACGGCGCAGAAAAGTATTGGCAGTCCAAAAGTGACGGTCGCTATGACACACTCAATTTCACCGGAAAATCCAGTTTCTATCACGCGTTCGTGCTGGCGCAGCGCGGCATTATTTCGCCGGATGAAATCGGCAAATTCGGATTTTGGGATGATTTCCCCGCACCTGCAAAAAACGCACAGCCAGGTGCGACACGACTGAAAGGATGCCCTCACGATGACCCTGTCTGAACGTATTCAATTCCTGTTTTCCCGCTCGGCGTTTGCCGCCCGGCGCGAAGAATTTTATGTCGATTTGAGCGAGGCAATCCGCGACCGGGAAACCTTGCACACTTTTTTGACCAATGCGTATGCGTTCAGTAAAAAGTACCGCATGCATGGCTATGCGCAAATCATGTCAGTCATGCTGATCCGGTTTCAAAATGAGGAAGGGCGGTTCGGTCACATGCTCAGGACTATCGTGCCGGACGTGGATTTGATGACGGTTGCGGCCATCGACGGGCTGAGCGGAAACAGCGAACGCGCCGATGGATTTTTGCGACTGGCGCAGCAGATAGAGCGAGGCAGGGCCATCAAAGGCACACTGATCAAATCCCTGGTTACGTCGATTATTTTACTGCCGGTCATTGCCGGCTTTGCCATACTGAATACCAAAAAAATTCCGGCCTACGAAAGCATGGTTCCCGACCGTACGCTGTGGCCCCAGATCGGACAGCTGCTTGGGTGGCTCAGTGACCTGATGCACAATCACGCCGCCGAACTTGGCGCGCTGTCTGTCCTGCTTGCCGCGCTGCTGGTCTGGTCATTCAGGCACTGGTACGGCACCCTGCGCTCCAGACTCGATCAGTACCTGCCCTACAGCCTGTACCGGGATATGAACAGCGCCGATTTCCTGCTGAACATGGCGGGCTTGCTGCGGTCCGGCAAGCAGCTCGTCGAAGCACTGCATATTCTTGACTCGCAACAGTCACATGCGTCGCCGTGGCTGCACCATCACCTCAGAACCATTCTGGATCGACTTAATGCCACCCCGGATGACTACGCACGTGCGTTTGATACCGGCCTTTTTTCGCCGGCAGTCCATCTGCGTCTGGTCACTTACGGGCGTCGTGACAAAAATTTTTCGGCCGCATTTATCCGGCTCGGCAGTGCCAGCCTTGACTATGTTCACAGACAGATGGAAAAAACCGGACGTCGGCTTTCTGCGGTTTCAGTCACGGTGTCCGTGCTGGTGCTGGGTTTTTTCTATTTCGGCGATTACCTCACCAGCGATGCAATCGGGAAAATCGTCAAAGCTGAAATGAGCCGAAGTGCTGTTTGACAGACGGTTGCAGTCACATTGTTCACCATTATCAAAGGAGTTGCCATGCACAATTTATCTCGCCGACGTTTTGTTGCCTGCAAATTTGAATCCGGATTCACGTTGGGTGAACTTGGTTTGGTCCTGCTGATCGTTGCCATCATTTCCATGTTTGCCTATCCTAAATTCATCGAGTACAGCGAGACAGTGGTGGCCGCAGAAGAGGCAGACAATATCACGCAGTACGTGTCCAAAATGAAGGCGGCGCATTCCACCGACAGCGATTTTTCACTGGTTACCACCAGCGAACTTCTGGCCACCGGCATTTTCCCGGCCTCCATGGTGCAGGGATCGAACGTGGTCAACAAATACCAGGGCAAGGTTACCGTCGAACCGAACAGTCTGATCAATCCGAATGACTCGGTCATTTTTACCAGCACAAATTATTCACTGGCCGGTTGCCGGGAAGTCGTGCCGCGCATGGCTGCCGTTGCGCGCACGGTGAGTGTCAACGGCACGGTGGTCAAGCCTCTGGATACCCCGCTGGTGCGCGAAACGCTGGGAAGCGCCTGTACTGTTGCAGTCAACACGATCACGTTTGCGGTATCCAAATAGGACGTACGGTGATGCGATTGCACTTGGATCAATCGGGTGGCCGCAGATTTGCACAGCGCGGATTTCTGCTCGAATCGCTCGGTCTGTTGCTGCTGGTGCTGAGCATGATTGCGCTCAATCAGATGAACCGGCAGTTTGAACAGGATCTGGATGCCGAAGCAATCCGGCGCGGCAAGGCACTGGCGATCATCAGCAGTGCGGCACACAACTATCTGGTCAACTATGCCTCACAGCTGGTAAATATGGCAGACCTGAATCTGCAACTCGATCTGGCTACCGGTGCCGGCGTGCCGGTGCGTGTTGCAAGGGGCGGTTACCCAACGCTGCTCGAATTGAATGCGTTGGGACTGACGCCGCCCAATCTGAGTTCGACGGCACCGGGTGGCGGAAAGTATGTGATTCAGATCGAGAAATCACCCCACGACTGCGTGGCACCCAACTGCAATCTGGAAGGACTGGTTACCGTCAACAGACCCTATTTAATGAACGGCAAGGTGGACTACGCCAGACTGGGCATGGCAGCCGCTGCGGTTGGTCCCGATGGTGCGTTTTCCACGCGGCGTTCGCCCGAACAGCTGACCGGTTATGGCGGCATGTGGAAGGTGGACAATCCGGTTATCCCCGCACTGGGGCAACTGAGCGGCATTCTTGCTGCACGCTTTGGCTATGCCTCAACCGAGCTGGCCGTCTTTTACAAGCGGGATGGCTCGACACCGCTGACCGGTGACATGGACGCTGCCAGGCATGCCATCAAAGGTGTGAGCACCTTCAATGCCGACGGAAAAATCACCGGTAAAAATTTCATTACACCGCTCTATCGGCCGGGCGATCCCTGCGAAGTGGCTGATGAAAATGCGTTTGCCAGCAGCGCCGGCGCAGTTGGTGCCGTGCTGGTCTGCCAGTTGGGTCAGTGGAGGTACGCCAGAAGCAATCCGGTCGTGCAGGGCGCTGCCTGTGCTCCTGACGGCAGCACCGGCACGGCTGCCAATGGCGAAACCCTGATCTGCAAAAGCGCCGTGTATGTCCGGCTCAACAATCTGATTGCGCGCAATGTCCAGGTTGAGCGGCAGGTGGTCATTGACGGCAGCGTCGTGCCGATTCCGCTCTGTGAGACCGGTGGTGTGCCGGAAAATTCCATACTGATTGATCATGCCGCGCTCGATGTAACCGAGGTTGATCCGAGGCAGGCACTGGATGCGATTGCGGTCAGAGCGGGTGACACCTGGCAGGTCAGTCTCAAGCTCATTGATACCCATGGGACGCGCTATTCAGGCAATGGGTACGGATTGCGCGCCGTCATGAATCTGGAATGTCGTTATCAATAACCAGGAAAGTGTTATGAACAAATTTTTGTTAATCGTCGCGCTGTCGTGCGCGGCCACCCTGGCCGTGGCACAGATCATCCACCAGCAGCGACCGGAGGATGGTCGAAGCGCGCAGCAGTATCAGGCGGACTGTGCTGCCGGTGTATCTCTGTCGGCATGCGGCACGATCCCCATTTCCAAAGACTGCGAGCCAGGCAAGCACTGGTCCGTGGCGGGGTTGGCTGTTGCGCACTGCGTACTGAATGACATGACCTGCCAGAGCGGTGCGCATCTGGTCCACGATGTGAACGGCAATCCTGACTGTGTGCCGATTATTTGCCCGCCGCTGCAGACTTTGATCAACGAAATCTGTACTTCGAACGATGCTCCCGCGCCTGTGCCAGTCGCGTTGCCAGAACCTGGCTTTCATGGCCGGGTTTATATGGGAGGTGCCTATCCCGGTGACGGTGTTGTTGCACTCAATATTCCCAATCATCCCTGGTTTGCCAAGTTCAACCTGATTCTCAATACCGGCAATGGCAGTTGGCTGGTCGCCTCGACCGGTACAACAGATCCTGGCGGTTGCTGCACGCCGGTTGCCGCACCCAACTCCGGAATCTGGACCACGACTCCTGCGGCGACCTATCAGTACCGGATCAGCTCGGTCGTTTATGGCTCGGGCAATCCGGCCTTCACTGCCGGGGCTCCCTATAACGTACTTGACACCAAAAATTACTGGACTCTGGTCACCCCGTTTCCCGAAGCGGCAACCGACTGGATCACGCTGCCGGCCAACAGTCTGGTTGCTGTTGGCGGTATCAATATGGATATGTTGGGAGGCTGTTCCTATGCAGCAGGAGCCAGTGCTCCGCTGGATTTGAAGTTTGCGCTGCAACTGCGCAACGTCGCAGCACCGGGTGCTGTTTCAACTTTCGTGTTTGAACTGGTGTTTCACTTTACGGATGTTGCCGGTTGCTCGGCGAATTGATGAACCCGGGTTGGTTCGAAATAGTTTTGAAAGACCCGCGGATGTTTGCCTGTTCACTTTGGAGAAGGAAATACTGATGAAAATAATTACGCTATGTGCCACGTCATTACTGTCGCTGAATCTGATTTCATGTGGAGGCGCCGGCAGCATCAATGGTGCGGATGATGCTCCGCCCGATCCCAATAATCCGGGTACCTACGACGGAAATTATTACTATGCAGACGTCACCGGCGAGCCGGATCTGTTTGCCGTACCAAACCTGCCGGCCAATGTCACCAATCAGGTCCAGTGGAACAGCATTGCACTGATGGTTGATACCGGAACAGGCCGGTGGACTGTTGCCATGAACCGGCCTGACTATAACCCCGGGGTTGGCCATCCGGTTTTGATGGGACCCCTGTCGGGGACCTGGACCACGCTGCCGGCCCATTCCTATCAATACCGGGTCACTGATGTCAAATGGTCCACCAGATTGACCGGCAACGCCAATCCTGTGAACAGCGGTGTGCCATACGATATCTTCCAGCCTGAGGCGCCGACCAACTGGATTGCCATGCCTGCCAACAGCATCGTCAATGTGTGCAGCGTCAGTAGCAATTCGTTTTACACAGGTTTTATGGGTGGCGGAAATATTTCCTGTTCAATCGAAATCATGGATATGAACACCTCGGCCGTATCGGCGGGCACGATCAATCTGAGCATGGGCAACGGGAGGGCACCGGACAACCTTTGATTCATTTACCCATTGCAAAACCGGAGAGGCCGTCTAAACTGACTGTTACCTGCTCATCCTGGTTCGGGTAACTCTGTTAGGTATTTGCAAACTCAACTATTCATGACGGCCTCCAATTATTCAACCTTGACGCTGCAACCAAACAGACTGGGCAAAGTTGTCTGGGCCATGCTCGTGGCGCTTTTCCTGTGTTCCATGCTGAGTTTCAATACCAGCGACTGGAAGACGACTGCGCTTCTGTTTGGAACCTGTGGGCTGCTCGTGGTCGCGTTATGGCTGATTCGACAAGGGTTGGCCCGCCAGGCCGGCAATCTGGTTCTGGTCACGTTGACCGTGTCGATGTCTTTTGTGATTTTCATATCCCAGGGTATCAGGGACCCGGCGGTCCTGGCCTTTCCCGGCATTTTGGTCTTTGCCAGCATGTTTGCAACGCGCCGGGTTTTTATAGCCATTGTGGGATTCTTTTTTATTGTGCTCGCTGTGGTCGCAGCGGGTAATCTGCAGGGCTGGCATACCAATCATGTGGCCGAGTTAAGTATCCGCACGTTGGGCTACACGCTGGCGATTCTGACGGTCACGGCGTTTTTCGTCTGGCTGATGGCGACCGACCTGCGCTCCATGATGGAACGGCTGGTGCAGGAAAACGAGAGAATGCGGCTGTCCAATGCGCAGATCGACAAGCTGGCACGCCATGATTCACTGACCGGGCTGCCCAACCGGCTGGAAGTGCGCGACCAGTTTGATCAGGCCATGCTCGCTGCCCAGAAGGGCCGCTCTTCGATTGCGCTGCTGTATTTTGATCTGGACGATTTTAAATCGGTCAATGATTCTCTCGGTCACGCAACGGGCGACCTGCTGCTGTGCGAAATAGCCAACCGGCTGCAATCTTCAGTGCGTGCAAGCGATATAGTCAGCCGTCACGGTGGTGATGAATTTCTGATCGTCATGACCAATGTGCTTGATGACGCTGCAGTCACGACCATGGCGTCAAAAATTCTCAGTTTTCTCGAACAGCCGTTTTATGTCGATGGCGTGGAACTTTCGACAACCTGCTCAATCGGCATTGCCCTGTATCCGCTCGACGGCAGCGACTTTACCAGCCTGATGAAAGGTGCGGACATGGCCATGTATCGCGCCAAGGAATCGGGACGCAATGCGTTCCGCTATTTTGACGGCACCATGAATACCAGTGTGGTGGAACATCTGCACCTGGTCACCGGTATCCGGGCCGCGCTGGCCAAGAATGAATTTGCGCTGTATTACCAGCCGCAGTATGACCTTGGCAGCAATAAGATCATTGGTGCCGAAGCGCTGCTGCGCTGGAATCATCCTGAACTCGGCTATATTCCGCCGAACAAATTCGTGCCGATCGCCGAACGTTCCGGGCTGATCCATGAACTGGGTCGCTGGGTAATCAATGAAGCCTGCCGTCAGGTCAAGGAGTGGCAAGGTCTGGGGATTGACGATCTGGTGGTGGCGATCAATATTTCGGCAGTGCAGTTCAGACGCGACAATATTGAACGCGATGTCATCAATGCCCTGAACGTTTCGGGACTGGCCGCGAATTTTGTCGAACTGGAATTGACCGAGTCACTGTTGATGGCCGATTCCACATCGCTGACCGAAATGCTCATCAGACTGCGCGGTCTGGGTTTGCGCTTATCGATCGACGATTTCGGTACCGGCTATTCCAATCTGGGCTATCTGAAAAATTTCGAAGTGCACTGCCTGAAAATTGACCAGTCGTTCATACGCCGCATGACCGTCAATAACAACGATGCCGGCATCGTCCGGGCCATTATTGAAATGGCGCACAGTCTTGGTCTGACCGTGGTTGCCGAAGGGATCGAGGATGACGCGACGCTGCAACGCTTAATTGAGCTGGGTTGCGAATACGGACAGGGATTTTTCTGGTCGCCGGCTTTGCCTCCTGCCGATTTTTTTGCCTATTACATGAACAGTGAATCAATTCAGGCCTGACGCACTTTTTGCTTTCGGTCTGAAATTCCATTCTCCCGCCACCACCGCCAACACAACAATCGCCGCACCAATGCCGGCGCGCAGACTCATCGTTTCGGCCAGCCACCACCAGCCGAACAGCGAGGCAAACACCGGTTCCAGCGCGTAAATCACCGCTGCTTTTTCTGCCGAGATATTCTGCTGGGCCAGTGCCTGCATAAACAGTGTCCCGGCGCTGGCCACGACGCCCAGGAAAACCAGAATCTTCCAGACCGGTTCGGCCCGGGTGAGCAGGGTGGGCAGGGTGCCGCTGTGCCAGCCGGCAGCCGCAGTGGCAACGATGCACAGCAGTGCCATGACCACCGTCAGGGTGGCTGCCAGTGTGATCGGGTTGTGGGCCCTGGCATAGCGCGACAGCAAAATGATATACAGCGCGTAAGCCAGAGCACTGCCCAGCGTGGCCGCATCCCCGGCCAGATTGCCCAGCCCGTCCCATGACATCAGTCCAATGCCGGCACAGGCCATGCACGCCGCAATAATGATCTGCAGTGACAGCCGGCCGCCAAACATCAGACCCAGGAACGGCACCATCAAGACATTCAGGCTGGTGATAAAAGCACTGCGGTTGGAAGAGATCAATTCCAGGCCATAGGCCTGACTCACATACGATAACAGGGCAATGCTGCCCAGCAGCGCACCATCGCGCCAGGTCTTGCTGCTGGCTTTGAGCGCAAACGGGAACAGACACACGGCGGCGACAATAAAGCGCAGCGTGGACGTTTCCAGACCATTCAAATGGAAACCGGCAGTGCGCAGCAATGGAAAGGTAGTGCCCCAGATGACTGTGACGATGATGAGCAGGCAGACGTTCAGGTTCATGTTGTTGTGGAATGAGGATAGAAGTCTTGAAGCAGCCGTTTAGGTAGGCTGGGATGTAATCCCAGCATTTCTGCTTACTCTTAATGCATTTTAATGAAGCGATATTTATAATCGCCAAATCCTGCTCCGCCTGAAACGCGTGCAATGCCATCCACAAAGTAGCCGACATTGGCAAACACCGGCTGAATCACAAATTTGCCGGCCTTGTTGATAAACCCATAGTTGCCGTTGACGGACACCACGGCATAGCCATTTTTAAATGGACCGGCATAATCGAACTGCGGCTCGATCACCGTTTTGCCGGCTTTGTTCACGTAGCCAAACTTGCGATACATTCTGCCCTTGTTGTCATTGCCACCCTGTTCAAACTGGCACAGGTCTTCCGAAAAATACATCTGGCGTTCCTTTTGTGTTGAGCTGTAGGTGAATTTCGGTTTGATTTTCACATTGCCGCTTTTATCGATAAAACCGACCTTGCCATCTTCTTCAATGCGCGCCAGCCCTTCGGAATAGGCACTCAGTCCGGTATAGCCCCGGTCAAACACCTTGTGGTTATTTTTATCGATCACGTAACTCAATTTATCCTGTTCAACAATGGCGATGCCCTCCTTGAAAAAACCCGGCGCATCATAGGTCGGTGCGATGACCATGCGACCGCCTTTATCAATAAAGCCGTATTTGCTGCCCACTTTCACCGCTGCCAGATCTTCACTGAAATCGAACGCCTCATCAAATTTCTGGGGGATCACCATGGCACCGGTTTTATTGATATAGCCGTATTTGGTATTCATGCCGAAGGTGGCAATGGTGGTGCCGATGAAGCTGCCGCCGATGACCGCCAGTCCGTTGGCAAAATGCGGTGGCGCATAATAATTACCCTCGAAGCGCGGCTTGATAACGACCTTGCCGGTTTTGTCGGCAAAGCCCCAGCGCAGGCCGACCGGGTCGTTGCCGGCGATGCCGCTTTTTTGCGCTGACGTGAAATTGATGGCGACGAGTCCGTCAGAGAACGCGGCATTGAATTGCGCCTGATACGGATTGAACTGCGGCGCGATCACGATTTTTCCGCTCGTATCGATAAATCCCCATTTATTGCTGATTTTGACGGCGGCCAGTCCTTCGCTGAAATCGGCCGCGTTGTCGTAGGCATCATTGGTCAATGTTTTGTAGGGTAGATCAGTTGAACCGGCAGCGCTGTTTTGCGCGGCCAGCGGGTGTGCGAACAATGCCGCAATCAATAAAATATAAAATTTCTGCATGGGGTGTCTGTATCGAACAGGCGTCAAGAACAGATTGAATAGTTACCTGTCAAAACTGTTCGAACAAGAAAATGGGAAAGATGGCAAGCCTAACATTATTTCTATATGGCAGTAATGGAATTTGATAACCTGACTTAAGTCGACGAATTTCTATTGCCGACCAGGTTGTCATTCACCACTGATGCCAATGTTGAATCAATGGACTGAATTTACAGGTGCAGCTTCACAAACACCTTGGCATCATTGAGTGTTTTAAACACGGTCAGGTTAACCCCCGCATCCATATACGCGTCAATCAGGCGCGAGGTCATGATTTGCGCACCTTCGACCTGGTCGTCAATGACCATGGCGGTCACGGTAGCGTTCAGGCCCTGCCGACCCAGTGACGACAGATAGCCGGTAAATTCCTCCAGTGCTTGGGGCGACGCCAGCGCATTTTCTTTGATGACGACGATATCAGCCCATCGTTCGTAGACCTGCATCTGGCCTATCATGTCCCGTTCGGCATTGGCAATGGCCAGCAGCAACGTCTGATTGAACGGACCGGTGGCTTCGCAGATCAGGACATCACCGTCCTTGATAAAAGTGACCCGGCCATGGGGTCGGAATTTGACGGGATCGAAATCGTCAGTCGAAGCGGATTTTTTGGCAGTCATGATGTCGGCGTCGGTTCGGTGTGGAAAAACAGATGGTTTACAGATGCAGTTTAACCCAGACCCGGGCCTCATTGAGCGTATCAAACACAGTCAATTCAATGCCCGCGTCCTCATACGCCTTGATCAGATGCGGCGTCATGAGGCTGGCTCCCTCAACCTGCGCGTCCATGACCAGGGCGGAGACATCGGCGATGAATTGATGGGCCACCAGTTTTTTTAAATAGTCGGTAAACGCCTGCAGGGTTTCAGCTGAACCCAGGGCGCTGCCGGTGATGATAATGACTTCTCCCCATTTTCCCTTCGATTTCAAGTCAAGCAGCAGATCCATTTCGACCGACTCGATCGCGGTGATCAGTTCTTTATTGAACGGTCCGACTGCGTCACAAAGGAGCATGTTGCCGTCGATGCTGAACGAGACGCGACCATGGGGGCGGTAGGTCAGCGGGTCAAAATCGTCGGTGGTGCTGCTTTTTTTCGATGTCATGGGATGGTTCCGGTAAGTTGCAGTGCGTTGGAGATTGACCATTCAGTCTAGTAAATGCATGGAATAGAGCAAGGTCAGCTTCCAGGTCGCAGGCCTGTTGAACGCAGTAAATCAGCCTGCCTGTGCCAAAAATGGCCGGCGCCATGCACCGCAAAGTCTTAAAAAACGGAGAAAAAAGACAATTTTTTAAAATTAAAAGCGCTTTGGATTTTTGCCAATATTTTTTTAAAGCGCTTTGAATTATCGGCAAATAGAAAAATTTAAACAGAATTTGAAGTAGTTTTACTACTTAAAGATTTGATGTGATTAAACAACGAAACCTGATGTTTATAGGAGAAATAGTGATTAATTCTGATTAAGTTCGACTGTTTTGCATTGACTCAAAATTTAGTTTTAGTACAGAATGGCCACGGAACTAGAGTTCTGTAACCCGAAGGCAAAATTTGGCAGCGTGGCTGCATTGAATAAATTAAAAAAACCAGGAGAAAACGATGAGTGAATTCACCAAAAGGCAGCATGGCAGTCAGAGTCAGCAAAGCAACGCATTTAAATTGAGCCCGGTTGCAGCCGGCTGTGCTGTTTTGTTGTTCGGGATGATGAATGCAGCCATGGCGCAACAATCGCCGGTAACGCAGGATCAGGTGGAACCTTCCACCATTCAGTCAGTGACCGTTGTCGGTATTCGTCGCGGGATTGAAGATGCCCAGGCTTCCAAGCGCAATTCCGACATGATCGTCGAAACAATTTCGGCGGAAGATCTGGGTAAATTGCCGGAAGATTCCATCGCTGATGCGCTGTCAACCCTGCCAGGCGTTTCTGCGCAGATCATCGGCGGTCGTGCCGCAACACTGAACATTCGCGGACTGTCAGGCGATTTCGTCAACACCACGTTCAATGGACGCGAACAGGCATCGGTGGGTGACAATCGTGCCGTGATGTATGACCAGTATCCAGCTGAACTGATCAGTGCTGCAACCGTGTATAAAACACCGGATGCCGCGTTGATCGGACAGGGTCTGGCTGCAACCGTGGATCTGAAAACATTGCTGCCACTGGATTTTTCCAAGCAGGTTGTGCAGGCTAAAGTCATGGGTGAACGGGCATCGTATGGTGCACTGAACCCGGAAACCAATGCCACAGGCGATCGCCTGAGTGCATCGTATATTGACCAGTTCGCCAATCGCACCATCGGTGTGGCGTTTGGTGTGGCGCATCTGGATTCTCCTGTCGAAGACAAGCAGCTTGGTGGTGTGTGGGGAATTGGCAATAACGCTTCGAATGCGGCATACCCGAACGCCAATGCCGTTGAGGGCTATCAATGGTGGTCCAATTCAACAACCAGCACCCGTGACGGTGTGATGGGTGTTGTCGAGTGGAAGCCAAACCATGATTTCACCAGCGTCGTTGATGCGTATTACTCGCGTTCGAACAATACCTCGACCAATCGCGGTATTCAATCCGGTATCAATTATGCAAACGCCTCCAATCTGACAGTCGATGGTAATGGTTACCTGACCAGCGGAACCGGCGCAGCATTAGGCGGCGGCAACGCGTGGAGTCAGTCCGTTCAGGTTGAAAATAATCTGAATACGGAAACGGATCACATCTTCTCGATCGGCTGGAAAAATACCTACAAAGTCGACAAGTGGACTGTGATGGCCGATTTAAGCGGTTCGCACGCCAGCAGCCAGCAGGGGATTCTGGAAACGTATTCAGGTCCGATGGTACCGGTGACCGGCAATTTCACGTCCAGCAATGGCAGTTACAACTTTTCGAACCCATCGATTAATCTGGCCAATCCTGCCAATGTGGTGATCGGTGATTCTGCAAGTTGGGGCCAGGATGGTTACGACAAGTTTCCACACGTGACCGATGGCGTTACCGAGTTCCGTCTGACCGGCAATCGTGAACTGGAAGGCGATATATTCAGCAGCGTCGAATTTGGCGCCAACGTCACGGATCGCAAGAAAACCCGCGAGTCGGCCGAATATCTGGTTGATTTTTCCAACGTGGCCTATTCCCGCGCAAACACGATGCCAATTCCGGCCAATCTGATCGTGGGCTCGATCGGTCTGCCAAGTGGTGCCCCATCGTCCATCGTAGGTATCAATATCCCTGCATTGATGTCCAGTGGTATCTACACGCTGAATCCGAAACTGCATGGCGATATTTATGCCAAGGACTGGAGCGTTACTGAAAAGATTTCAACCTTGTACGGTCAGTTAAATATCAATACGACGATCGGTGGCATTCCGGTGCGCGGCAATACCGGTCTGCAATTCATTCATTCAACCCAGTCCTCTGACGCGATCTCAAGTCAGGGTGGCGGCAATCCAGTACCGGCTTCGGTATCCAGCGGTGCGAGCTACAACAACGTATTGCCGAGTCTGAATCTGGTGGGAAGTCTGGTCAATAATCAGGAAGTGCGTCTGGGTCTGGCCGAAGAATTGCAGCGCCCGCGCTTTGATGACATGAATGCCAGCAATGAAGCCAGCATCGGCTCCAACCTGATGTGGTCAAGCAATGCCGGCAATCCGAATCTGCGCCCGACTCTGGCTGATGCGCTGGATGTTTCCTACACCAAGTACTTTGGTAAAGTGGGTTACGTATCGGTAGCGCCATACTATAAATATCTGAAAACCTATATTTATACCGAAGCGCAGCCGTATGATTTCAGTAACGTACCGTACACAGGTCCGACACCGATTTCAATGATTGGTGAAGCGACACAGCCTGTCAATGGTAACGGTGGTAACTTGAAGGGTATCGAACTGACCGTGAACATGCCGTTTGAAATCCTCACGCCAGTGCTGAAAGATTTTGGTATGACCGGTAACGTTTCAGAAGGCAAGTCAAAAATCCAGACCAACTTCAACGGCGATGTTCAGCAATCCAGTCTGCCAGGCTTTTCTGCCACGGTTGCCAATCTGGTTCTGTACTACGCGCATGAAGGCTTTGAAATTCGTTATCGCGAAAGTTATCGTTCCGCCTATCTGGGTGAAGTACAGGGTTTTGGTGCGAATCTGGCCTATTCAAGCTTTTTGGGCGTGCATTCAGATTCACTTCAGGCCAGCTATGAATTCAAAGAAGGTAGTCTGAAAGGCTTGACCATGCTGGGGCAGGTTCTGAATCTGAACAACCCAACCGTGAGTCAAACCACGACCTACAACAATGGTAATTCAACGGCGATCAGCCAGTCCGATACGTATGGTCGTACGTATTTGTTAGGTATTAACTATAAAATGTAATATAAGCAGGTGCAGCAATCCTTGCCGGTTTTTTTAGGATCGGCAGGGATTTTTTTACATCATTACCCTGTTTTTTCAACATGCAGTTTGGTTCGACAAATATAAAATCAATTAGATTGAGACTATGCAAACCACAAGAAACAGACCTGAAAAAACACATGAATTGATTCAAGCCAGAAAACCGCTGCTGTCATTCTGGCAAATCTGGAACATGAGTTTCGGATTTCTCGGCATCCAGTTTGGCTTCGCACTGCAAATTTCCAATGTCAGCCGGATTTTTGAAACGTTGGGCGCAAATATTGATGACCTGCCGATCCTGTGGATTGCAGCACCGGTGACCGGCCTGATTGTGCAGCCGCTGATAGGCTACCTGAGTGATCGCACCTGGAACCGATTCGGTCGTCGTCGCCCGTATTTTTTGATCGGCGCCATTCTGGCCTCAATCGCACTGATTGCCATGCCGAATTCGACGACGTTATGGGTCGCTGCCGGCCTGCTGTGGATACTGGATTCGTCCATCAATATATCGATGGAACCGTTTCGCGCGTTTGTCGGTGACATGTTGCCCGAGGAGCAGATTACCCACGGGTTTGCGTTTCAGAGTTTTTTTATCGGGCTCGGCGCCGTGCTGGCGTCAGCCTTGCCTTATCTGTTCAGTAACTGGTTTCATGTGTCCAACACCGCACTGTCAGGCCATATACCGGATTCCGTCATCGATTCGTTTTACCTCGGTGCGTTAGCGTTTTTTGCCGCAGTGCTTTGGACGGTGCTCAAATCGAAGGAATATTCTCCCGATGCATTGCGTCGGTATGATCCGGCGGCGTGGGAGCAGCAAGACAGCGGCAAACAGTCTGCACTGAGGGAACTGTTCTCGGACATAAAGAATATTCCCAAAACCATGCTGCAACTGGCCTTCGTGCAATTCTTTTCCTGGTTTGCCCTGTTTGCCATGTGGATCTACACCACGTCAGCCGTGACCAAACATATTTATCACGCGCTGGATACCTCATCAGAGCTGTACAACGAAGGGGCGAACTGGGTCGGTGTCTGTTTTGCGGTGTACAACGGCTTTGCCGCCGTGTTTGCCTTTGTGCTGCCCTGGCTGGCCAAAAAAACCAGCCGCAAAATGACGCACGCCATCAGTCTGGTCGTGGGTGGATTGAGCCTGATCTCAATTTACTTCATCACCGATCCCAATGTGCTGATTGTCTCCATGATGGGCGTCGGTCTGGCCTGGGCCAGCATTTTGTCGATGCCCTACGCCATTCTGGCCTGTTCCCTGCCGGGCAACAAGATGGGCCTGTATATGGGCACCTTCAACTATTTCATCACGCTGCCCCAGATTCTGGCCGCCGGCATTCTGGGATTTTTCACGAAAAACCTGTTTCACGGCGAGGCGGTCATGACATTGGTATTGGGTGGATGTTCCATGATTGTGGCTGCGTTGCTGGTTCTGAACGTGCAGGACAATCGGAAATCAGGCCAGAAGTAGGCTGGGATGAAATCCCGGCACCAGCCGTTGCAATGCCGGGATTTCATTCCAGCCTGCGACATTGAAGTACAGGTTTATCAAAGGTTGACAGGCATGATTAAAAAATTCGCTCTCTGGGTATTTTTCATTGCGGCAGCCATTGCGCCCTTGTGCGCTGTGGCACAGACTATCGAACGCATCGAACCGGGCAACTGGTGGGTCGGTATGAAAAGCGATCAGTTGCAACTGATGGTACATGGTGCCGGGATTGCCGATTTTGCGCCGCAACTGACTTATCCCGGTGTGACGATCGAATCGGTGGTGCGTGTTGAAAACCGCAATTATCTGTTCATCAATCTGAAGATGCGGCCAGACACGCTGGCCGGCCAGATGACGCTGCTGTTTAAAAAAGGCAATGCCGTCATCCGCTACCCGTACCAGTTGCAAAGCCGTGTGGCCAATTCTGCCAGCCGCATCGGTTTTAGCAACGCCGATGTGATTTTAAATCTGGTTCCGGACCGGTTCGCCAATGGTGACCCCTCCAATGACAACGTGCCAGGCTACACCGATCAGCTCAACCGCAGCAGCAATGAGGCCGGTCGGCATGGCGGCGATATCAAAGGCATTGTCGATCATCTGGATTATATTGCCGCGCTGGGCTATACCATGATCTGGCCGACGCCACTGACCGAAAATAATCAGAAGTCGTATTCCTATCACGGCTATGCAGCCACCGATACCTACAAAATCGATGCGCGTTTTGGCAGCAATGCCGATTTCAAAAACATGGTGGCCAGCGCCAGAAAAAAAGGGCTGGGCGTAATACAGGATATCGTTCTCAACCACATTGGATCCGAGCACTGGTGGATGAAAGACATGCCGACCCATGACTGGATCAGTTATGACGGCAAATTTGTGCCGACCCGCCATGCTCGCAGCGCCATCAGCGATCTGTATGCATCGCAGGAAGACAAAGATAATTTTACCGGTGGCTGGTTTGCTGAAAACATGCCGGACATGAATCAGAAAAATCCCCTGGTGGCGACTTACCAGATCCAGAATGCCATCTGGTGGGTGGAATACGCCGGCCTGTCCGGCATTCGTGTCGACACCTATGGCTATTCGGATACTGCGTTTTTGTCGACATGGTCGAAACGCCTGACAGAAGAATATCCGAACCTTAATATCGTGGGCGAAGAGTGGAGCGTCAATCCCATCATCGTGTCGTACTGGCAAAAGGGCAAGGTGCACAGCAACGGGTATGTTTCCAACCTGCCGAGCCTGATGGATTTTCCGCTCAACGATGCCCTGCGCAGTGCACTGGCCGAACCGGAGGGCAATAACACCGGACTGATGCAACTGTATCAGGCGCTGGCCAATGATGTGGTCTATTCCAACCCGCACAATCTGGTCATGTTCGAAGGCAATCATGACATGTCACGTCTGTATACCGTGCTGGACAACGATGCCTCGGCAGTCCGAATGGCGCTGGTCTATCTGGCGACCGTGCCGCGCATACCGCAGTTTTATTATGGAACTGAAATTCTGATGCGCAGCCTGAAAGAAAAAAATGACGGCGAAACCCGCCGGGATTTTCCGGGTGGCTGGGCCGGAGACACAGTCAACGGCTTCACCGGAGCGGGCTTAAGTCAGGAACAGCTGGATATGCAGAATTTTTTCAGGAAATTGCTGAACTGGAGAAAGACCCAGAGCGTCATTCACAGCGGGAAAATGATGCATTACGCGCCCGTTGACGGTACCTATACGTATTTCAGATATGACAAAGACCATATCGTGATGGTGGTGCTGAATAAAAATAAAACCGCTGTTGAACTGAACACGGCGCGCTTTCATGAAATCATGGCCGGGCATGCCAGTGCACGGGACGTGATGAACTCGAACGTGCTGGATGTCAGCCGCAGCCTGTCAGTGCCGGCACGCGCGGCCCTTGTGCTGGAGTTGCAATGAAGCGGCATCTGTTACCAGTCAGCCTGACCCTGACCCTGCTGATCCTGCTGCTGGGTATGGCGCCGGCCATGGCGCAGAATGCAGCCAGACAGTTCCAGGGCTATGCCGTGAATGGCAACGTTCTGGAAGTGCGCACCAGCGATGGTGTGGTCCGCATCAGGCCGTATTCGGATCAGATTGTGGAAACCTCATTTATTCCACAAGGCGAACAATTCAATCCGGACTCGGTTGCCGTTGTCATGACGCCTGCGACAGTCAGGCCCACTGTAAAGGAAACGACGGACCGCCTTGAGTTGAAAACTGCCGGCATATCGGTCACGATCAAAAAATCACCATTCCAGATCAGTTACTTTTATCACGGTCGCTTGCTGACCTCTGAAAATGCCGGCTATGTCAAGGATGAGCGCGGTGAAACCCTGTCCTTCAACCTGGATCCGGACGAAGCGCTGTACGGTACCGGCGCGCGCGCGCTGGGCATGAACCGGCGCGGCAATCGCGTGCCGCTGTATAACAAGGCGCATTACGGTTATGAACAGCATTCTGAGCAAATGAATTTTTCGCTTGCGCTGATTTATTCCTCGAACCTGTATGGCATCCACTTCGACAATGCCCCGATCGGCTATCTGGATCTGGACAGCAGGCATGATAACGTGCTGACCTATGAAACGATAGGCGGACGCAAAACCTATCAGGTGCTGGGGGCTGACAGCTGGCCGGAACTCATGGCTGACTATACCGCGCTGACCGGTCACCAACCCTTGCCACCGCGCTGGGCGCTGGGCAATTTCGCCAGTCGCTTCGGCTACCACAGTGACAGCGAAGCGCGCGGGGTAGTGGCACAGTTTGCCGCACAGCAGATTCCGCTGGATGCCATTATTTTTGATCTGTACTGGTTCGGCAAGGAGATGAAGGGCACCATGGGCAATCTGGAATTCGATCCGGACAGCTTCCCCGACCCGAAAAAAATGATTGCCGATTTTTCTGATCAGGGCGTCAAGACGATACTGATCACCGAACCGTTTATTCTGACCAGCTCTTCCAAATGGAAGGAGGCGGTACAAAACAACATTCTGGCGACCAACGCCGACGGCCAGCCGTATGTCTATGATTTTTATTTCGGCCAAACCGGGTTGATTGATATTTTCAAACCACAGGCACAGGACTGGTTCTGGAATATCTATAAAAAATATACGCAGTGGGGCGTGGCCGGCTGGTGGGGTGACCTCGGTGAGCCGGAAGTCCGTCCGCATGATCTGCAGCATGTCAATGGCTCGGCCGACCAGGTGCACAATATTTACGGTCACACCTGGGCCAAACTGATTGCTGACGGTTATCGGCGCGATTTTCCAGAACAGCGTCCTTTTATTCTGATGCGTTCCGGTTACGCCGGTTCGCAACGCACGGGCATGATTCCCTGGTCGGGAGACGTCAACCGGACCTGGGGTGGCCTGCAGTCGCAGCCGGAAATTGCGCTGCAGATGGGGATGCAGGGCATGGCTTACATGCATTCGGATCTGGGCGGTTTTGCCGGAGCGAATCTGGACAATGAACTGTATGCGCGCTGGTTGCAGTACGGCGTATTCCAGCCGGTGTTTCGGCCCCATGCGCAGGAAGAAGTGGCGTCCGAACCGGTGTTGCGCGAACCGGCCACCAGAGCGCTGGCCAAAGCCGCGATCGAACTGCGCTATCAGATGCTGCCGTATAACTACACGCTGGCCTTTGACAATGCCCAGAACGGCATGCCGCTCATGCGTGCGCTGTTCTTTGCCGAGCCGCACAATCGGTCTCTGTATACGACCGCAGACAGTTATCTGTGGGGCGATGCCTTTCTGGTCAGGCCGGTGTTGCAGGCTGGCGTCAAGGAATTGCCGGTGTATTTTCCTGCACACTCGGGCTGGTTCGATTTTTATACCGGACAGCGTTATGAGGGGGGAACCACCCGCAGCATTGCAGTAGTACCGGACCATATCCCGGTGTTTGTGCGTGCCGGTGCGTTCGTACCCCTGATCGATGTGATACAGAATACGGAAAAGTATTCAACCAGAACGATCAATCTCCATTACTATCACGACCGGACTGTCACCAAGGGCCGTGGCCGGCTGTATGACGACGATGGCAAAACGCCGGATGCGTTTCTCAAGGGAGAATATACCCTGCTGAACTTTGCCAGCCAGTTTTCTGCCGGTCAGCTCAGCATTGCGATCAGTCCCGACAACGGGAAAAATGCGCCCGGTATCGAACGCCGGATCAATCTGTTTATTCATCATGTCGAGGCAAAGCCGCAGCAGGTGCAGTTGCAGTCCGGTGCCACACGCCTTGTCGTGCCTTTCCGTTGGAACAGCAGCACACAGATACTGGATGTGACCGTGCCGGTGGCACAGGCTGCAGCGCTCAAACTGACTGTCACACTGGCTGACCATAAAGAGAAGAAAAACTGATGGCGACCAATCTGAAAAAACTGGCACAAAGTCTGGGCATCTCCGAGACCACGGTCAGCCGCGCCCTGAATGGCTATCCGGAAGTCAGTGAACGTACCCGCGAGCGGGTGCTGGCCGCAGCGCAGCTGGCGGGCTATCGCCCCAATCCGATGGCGCGCAGTCTGGCATCGGGCCGCACCAACGTGGTCGGTATCGTGCATCCGCTGCCCAATGAGCTGGGTGATCCGATGTTCATGCAGGTGGTCGGCGGCATGATACAGGCGCTGGAAAGCCGCCAGATGGATCTGATCATCGCGCCGGTTTCGCAGGACAATGAAATGCGTTCCTATCAGCACATGGTGCACGGTAAAAAAGTCGATGGTCTGATTGTGTCGCGCACCCAGCTGTATGATGAACGCATCGCCTACCTGACCAATTACGGTTTGCCCTTTGTTGCGCACGGCCGCACCCGGGTCAACAAGCCGCACGCCTGGTTTGATTACGATAATGAAAGCGGCATGCGCATCGCCGTGGAATATCTGCTGTCCTTTGGTCACAGAAAGATCGGTCTGATCAGCGCACCGCTCGACATGAATTTTGCCAGGCAGCGCTGCGACAGTTTTAAAGTCACGCTGCAAAGCGCCGGTGTCATGGCCGATCCGAGCCACATGATTGACGGCGCCAATGACCGGCGCAGCGGTTATCTGGCCATGCAGACGATACTGGAAAATCCCGAACCGCCGTCGGCCGTGATCGTCGATAACCATATGTCCGGCGTGGGGGCAATGCGTGCGCTGCTCGACCGGGGGATCGCCATCGGGCAAAAAATGTCGGTGATAGTCTGGGGCACAATGGAAGATTCACTGGCCGGTCACAACGTCACCACGATTGAACAACCCAACCCGGACCGGGCGGGCGCGAAAATGATTGAAATGCTGCTGGAACTGCAGAACGGCACACCGCCTTCCGAGCTGCAGGAATTGTGGCAGCCGGTGTTGCTGCCGGGAGAGACCGTGGGGCGTTACAAAGATTTGAACTGAACTGACCAGTAATTTGAAATCGTTGGGTATGACGTAGGCTGGGATGGTGTAGCAGGGGTTTCAAGGAGCATTGCTCCTTGCCTGCGGAACGGTGTGGGCCTGCCAGCGCACACTCCTTTAATCCCGGCATCAACGCTTGCAATGCTGATACAGAATGAAACAGAACAGAATAACAGAGAGACCATGAATATTAATTCGATTTCCCAACCTGCCCACTGGTGGCGTGACGCGATCATCTACCAGATCTATCCGCGCAGTTTTTGCGACACCAATGATGACGGTATTGGCGACCTGGCAGGCATTACCGCCAAACTGGATTACATCGCCGCTCTGGGCGTGGATATCGTCTGGATTTCACCATTTTTCACCTCGCCGATGAAAGACTTCGGCTATGACGTATCAAATTACTGTGACATCGATCCGATCTTTGGCACGCTGTCTGACTTCGATCAGCTGGTGCAGCGCGCCCATGCGCTGGGCCTGAAGATCATGATTGATCAGGTCCTGTCGCACAGTTCTGATCAGCACCCCTGGTTTGTGGAAAGCAGGTCCAGTCGCGACAATCCGAAAGCCGACTGGTATGTCTGGGCGGACCCGAAACCGGATGGCACGGCGCCGAATAACTGGCTGTCGATTTTTGGTGGCCCGGCCTGGCAGTGGGATACCAGACGGCGCCAGTACTACCTGCACAATTTTCTGACCAGCCAGCCGGATCTGAATTTCCATCAGGAAGAAGTTCAGCAGGCGCATCTGGACAGCATGCGCTTCTGGCTGGAGCGCGGCGTCGACGGCTTCCGGATCGATGCCTGCATCTTTCATTTTCATGATCAGCTCCTGCGCAACAATCCGCCGGCCCAGATTCAGAATACCGTGAGCGTGCCGGCTTCCAATCCGTATGGATTGCAGGCACATATTTACGACAATACCAGACCGGAAAATATCGGGTTCTTCCGCAAAATGCGTGTGCTGCTCAATGAGTACAACGCCATTTCGATTGGGGAGATCGGGTCCGACGACGCCCTGTCCGTCATGGCCGAGTACACCGATCACGGTGACCGCTTGCACATGGCGTACAGCTTCAATCTGCTCACCAGTGAAAAATCGGTCGCGCACATCCGCTCGCAGGTAGAAGGATTTGAACACAGGATCGCATCGTCACAGCAACCCGGCTGGGCATCCTGGTCGATCGGCAATCATGATGTTGACCGGGTCATGACGCGTTGGGGTGGCAATGGCAATACCGACTTTGCCAAGGTGCTGCTGGCCATGCAGCTGTCGTTAAAAGGCACGCCCTGTCTGTATCAGGGCGACGAACTGGCGTTGACCCAGGCCGAGCTGGCGTTTGCAGATCTGCAGGATCCGGTCGGCATTACGTTCTGGCCTGAAGTCAAAGGTCGCGACGGTTGTCGCACACCCATGCCATGGGATGCGACCCAGATTAACGCCGGTTTTTCAAAGGCAAAAACCTGGCTGCCGGTAAGCCCCGAACATGTGGCGGCTTCAGTCAGACAGCAAGAGGCTGATCCGACTTCGCCGCTCAATTTCACGCGCCATTTCATTGCGTGGCGCAAGACGGTGCCACAGCTCACGCGCGGCGCGATCCATTTTTATGACGCGCCGGAACCGGTGCTGGCGGTGCGGCGCGCGCTGCCTGGTTTCCCGGCGGTGCTGGCCGTGCTCAATCTCGGACACACGCCGGTTCAGTTCGATTTGCCGGACAGTGCGGCGTATCAAAGCCTGTCAGGCCACGGCATGACTGGCACGGCAGTTCATGGAACGATTACGCTGCCGGCTTTTGGCGGGTGGTTTGGCGAGCAGCAAAATGCATAACATCTACGACAAGAGGATTACCATGTTGAAAACGTTCATTTCTTTCATTGCGACCCTGATGTGCCTGTCAGTCTCAGCCGGCGAGGTTGCACCGGATATGGAGCATGTTGCGTGGTCGCGCAATGCCGTCATTTATCAGGTCAATGTGCGCCAGTACACTCCGGAAGGCACCTTTAATGCCTTCACAAAGCAGTTGCCTGAACTGAAAAAAATGGGCGTGGATGTGATCTGGCTCATGCCGGTTCAGCCTATCGGCAAAAAAAATCGCAAGGGTACGTTGGGCAGCTACTATTCCATCAGCGACTACACCAAAATCAACCCGGAATTCGGTTCTATGGATGACATGAAGACGCTGGTCAAGACCGCGCATGGACTGGGCATCAAAGTCATTCTGGACTGGGTGGCCAATCACACTGCCTGGGACCACCCGTGGACCAGACAGCACAAGAGCTGGTACAAGCTCAACGCCCAGGGTGAAATTTATCCGGTTACCTTTCACGCCGAAGACGGTAGCGCTACGGACTCCTGGTCCGATGTGGTTGCACTGAATTACGACAACAAAGACCTGCGCAGTGCGATGGTCAAGGCCATGGAGTTCTGGATAAAAAATACCGATCTGGATGGCTTCCGCTGCGATGTGGCCATGCTGGTGCCACGCGATTTTTGGGAAGATACCCGTGCCAGACTGGACCGGATCAAACCGATGTTCATGCTGGCAGAAGATGATCACGCAGCGCTGCATGCCAAGGCCTTTGATATGACTTACAGCTGGGATTTTGGCAATCTGATGCAAAGTTTTGGTGCACAAAAAACCGGTGTACAGGGTTTCAGGGACTATATCAATGCGGCAAAAACCAACTATCCCAAATCGGCTTATCGCATGCTGTTTACCAGCAACCACGATTACAACTCCTGGGTCGGTACCGATGCTGAACTGTATGGTGCCGGTTATGAAGCAATGATGGTCATGACGTTTACCCTGCCCGGCATGCCATTGATTTATGGCGGACAGGAATCACGCCTGACCAAGCGGCTGGAATTCTTTGAGAAAGACCCGATCGCCTGGAAGACGCGTGAACTCGAGCCGATGTATACCAGTCTGATCGCGCTTAAACACGCCAATCCGGCTTTGGCCAATGGTCAGTATGGCGGCGACATTACGGTTCAGAATGTCGGTAACGACAGCGTGCTGGCCTATGAACGCCGACTGGGCAGCAATGTCGTGACGGTGGCGCTGAACCTGTCGAATCAGGAGCAGAGCTATCAGCTGGCCGGACAGCCGGTGGTTCGATTGGCACCCTGGAAATGGCAGATTGATGTGTCTAAATAGCATCGCAGGCTGGAATTGCATCCCCGCCTGCAATGACAATTTGCGCCAGTTAGTCTATATAATCATCGCCATCCGAAGGTGAACCGATTATAAAAACGACAGGCATCAACAAGCGCAATGAATTATTTTGAAACCCCCCGGTTGATTGCCGACATCGGCACCACGTTCGCCCATTTTGCCCTGGAAACCGCCAAAGGCAATTTCGAGCACATCAGTACGCTGCGCTGCGCCGACTATTCCGATTTCCAGTCGGCCGTTACGTATTACGTGAATCAGGTCAGTCCCGCGCAGATCGTGCATGCCGCCGTGGCCGTGGCCAATCCGGTGGTTGGTGACATTGTCACCATGACCAATTATCACTGGCAGTTTTCCATTGAACAGACCCGGGTTGCACTCGGTCTGGAAACGCTGGTCGTGATCAACGACTATACCGCACTGGCCATGGCCATACCGCGCCTGTCCGGTGCCGATCTGCAAAAAATCGGCGCCGGTGAACCGCCCGGCAGCACTGGTTCCAAAAACGTCTGTGGCATTATCGGTACCGGCAGCGGCCTGGGAATGTCCGGCCTGATACCGGCCGGTGATGGCTGGATTTCCCTGGGTTCCGAAGGCGGGCACTGTTCATTTTCACCGCACGATGAACGTGAAATCACCGTGCTGCGTTATGCCTGGAAGTCGTTTAAACATGTTTCCTTCGAACGCCTGCTGTCCGGTCCGGGTATTGAGTTGATGTACCGGGCGCTGGCGGATCATGCGCACGTGCAGGGCATGGATCTGGCCGCACCTGAAATCAGCCGGCGCGCGCTGGATGGCAGCGATAAAATCTGCGCCGAAACGCTGGAGGTGTTCTGTGGTCTGCTCGGGACCGCTGCGGCCAATCTGGCGGTCACGCTCGGTGCCACCGGCGGTGTGTATATCGGTGGTTCCATCGTACCGCGCCTGGGTGAGTATTTCGAGAAATCAAAGTTCCGCGAACGCTTCGAAGAAAAAGGCCGTTTCAGCAATTACCTCACCCATGTCCCAACCTATGTCATCAAGGCCGGACAAACCACCTTTATCGGCATTTCTGAAATTCTTGACGGCCAGCTGCGCTCGATCCAGGCCAAGCCGGGCGCGGCGATTCTGGGACAGATACGCCGCTCGCGCACCGCGCTGTCGCCGGCCGAACTGCGCGTGGCTGACTACGTGCTGGAGCATGCGCGTACTGCATTGAATGAACCGATCGGTTCCATCGCCAAAGCCGCCAAAGTCTCTCAGCCTACCGTGATCCGGTTTTGTCGCTCGCTGGGCTGTGAAGGTCTGTCCGATTTCAAATTGCGACTGGCTTCCGGCCTGACCGGCACTATTCCGCTCACCCATACTCAGGTTACCAGCGACGATTCCATGGTTGAACTCGGCGCCAAGGTGCTCGGCAATACCGCTTCGGCGATTCTGCAGGTGCGCAATCAGATTAACCGCGACATGATCGATCGTGCCATTGAATTGCTCATTGCTGCGAACCGGGTTGATTTTTTTTCAGTCGGTCATTACGGCGTGGTGGCCCATGATGCGCAGTTCAAATTTCTGCGGCTTGGCATTTCCAGCGGTGCCTATACCGATCCCAAGCTGCAGCCGCTGGCCGCCGGTGTGCTCAAACCCGGTGATGTCGCGGTGATCGTCAGCAGCAGCGGCAAAATTCCCGAACTGCTGGAAGTGGCAGAAAAAGCCCGTGAACGCGGCGCGGCCATCATCGCCATCACTGCCAGCCAGTCGCCGCTGGCCCGGATTGCCGATGTGGCGCTGATCGTGGATCACGTCGAAGATATTTCGACTTCGTTGCCCATGATCAGCCGGATTCTGTATCTGCTGGTGATCGATATCATCGCCGTTGGCGTTGCCATGCGCACAAAAGCCGCTCATTCCGGGTTTGCCGACAGCCACGCCGATGAAAGTCTGGACGAGCTCGGTCAGGCAGAAACCACCAAAACTGAAAAACGCGTGCCGGATGCATCGCAGGGCATCAGCATTGCGTCACCGCTGGCTACGCTGACGTCGCACAGCCGCTGATCAGCGCGTGAGCAGCTTGATATAGGCGTCGTAGCCATAAGTGCGGTTTGATTTCTGCCCGGTCATTTCAGTCACAATACCCAATGCTTCCAGAGTCTGGACAGCAGCGTTGGCAGTCGGAAAAGTCGTACCCAGTTTGCGGCACACGTGGTCAACATTAAAGCGCGGCATGACGGGCAGCATCTCGAACAGGCGATAACTGGCTGGTCCTGCCCGGTCCGACGCCAGCAGACGGCGCCGGTCGGTCGTCACCAGACTGGCGACGCTGATCATGCTTTGTTCAGCTTCGGCAGCGGCAGCAATGACACCTTCCAGAAAGAACATGATCCAGGATTCCCAATCGCCCAAAAGGCGGATATTGGACAGCAGCCGGTAATATTCATGTTGATGCTGTTGCAGATAACCGCTCAGATACAGCAGCGGTTCTTTCAGCAATCCCCATTGTTCGGCTAATGCGCCGATCAGCAGTCTGCCTATGCGTCCATTACCATCCAGGAACGGGTGGATGGTTTCAAATTGCGCATGGACCAGAGCAATTCTGACCAGAGGGGGCAAGTCGGAAGCAGCGTGAATATATTGTTCCAAGGTTGCGAGCAGTTCTGGAACCAGTTCCGGGCTCGCAGGGACAAAAACCGCATTGCCTGGACGTGTTCCTCCGATCCAGTTCTGTGAAAGGCGCAATTCACCAGGCTGTTTGTTCGTGCCGCGCACGCCGGCCAAAAGCAGCCGGTGTGCGTCGCGCAACAAACGGGTGCACAGCGGCAGACCATTAGCCGAACGCAGGTTATCCTGTACCAGCCGAAAGGCACGCAGGTAGTTGGTCACTTCTTCTACATCGTCGGTATTGCTGACTTTAAATCCTGCTTCTTCATCAAACAGGTCTGTCAGCGTTGCCTGGGTGCCTTCTATCTGGGAAGTCAGCAATGCTTCCTTGCGAACTGCGCTGTACAGCAGCCAGTCTATCGACGGAACAAGTTCCGACATGCCAGACAGTCTGGTCAAGGCTAATTCGGCCTGGCGATTGACAGGAGCGAAGAATTCAGAATCCAGTTCCGGTTCGTTCGGCGGCAGCGGGTTAGGTACGAAAGAACGCACTGCTTCCCCTGCAGTAGTGGTGATTTGATAATTTCCACTGTTTCGTTCCATTTAAAGATCTCTTTGATCACAGTTAATTAAATTAAAGGATGCTTTAATTCTGCTGTGTCTGGTTAAAGAATTCTTTAATTCGACCGATTATATTTCTTATAGTCTGGTAGTCAGTCAATTTGAAATCTTTGGGTATGACGCAGGCTGGGATGCTTCGTAGGCTGGGATGCAATCCCAGCATCAACGGTTGAAATGCTGGGATTGCATCCCAGCCTACGAAGCATCCCATCCTACGCCCTCGTACTTTCAATCGAAAGATTTCAGCTTGACTGACTACTGGTCATCCATATCGTACAATTGCCGCCTGGCCAAATTCCCCGCATAAATTATGACGAATCCCCGAATTGCATTTTTAGGTACCGGTTTGATGGGCCAACCCATGGCCAGCAGACTGTTGCAGGCCGGTTACGCGCTGCAGGTCTGGAACCGAACCCAGTCCAAAACCAGGCCCTGTCAGGAACTGGGTGCGCAGGTGGGTTTGACACCGGGAGCAGCAGTACAGGGCGCGGATCTGGTGATCACCATGCTGGAAGCCGGGCCTGTTGTTGAGCGTGTTCTGTCCGAAGCGCTCGCACAGCTCAGACCTGGCACGCTGGTGATCGACATGAGTTCCACCCGGCAGTCCGAAGCGCTGGCCTTGCATGGCTGGCTGGCCGGACACGGCATCGGGTTTGTTGATGCGCCGGTCTCCGGCGGCGTGCTGGGTGCCGAATCCGGAAAACTGGCTATCATGGCCGGTGCCAGTGAAGAAAATTTTGAACGTGCCAAGCCGGTACTGGCCGTACTGGGTAATCCCACGCTGGTGGGGCCACCCGGATCGGGGCAGCTGGCCAAGCTGTGCAATCAGCTCATTGTCGGCGGCACCCTTCACTTGGTGGCCGAAGCGTTGTTGCTGGCCCAGGCCGGCGGCGCCAATCCGGCGGCCGTCAGGCAGGCCTTGCGCGGCGGGTTTGCCGAAAGCAAAATTCTGGAAGTGCACGGGCAGCGCATGCTGGACCGTAATTTCATGCCGGGCGGACAGGTGAAAAGCCAGTCCAAGGATATGGATAACATTCTGGCTGCCGCCAGAGCCGCTGCGCTGCAGTTGCCGCAGGCTGCACTGATTACCGAGGTTTACCATCGCCTGCTGGATACCGATCCGCATGCCGACCAGTCCGCCGCACTGCTGGATCTGGAACGCAGCAACCCGGGTTTCCGGTTGGGTACAGGCAAAGACAGCAAACCCTGATTAAGGAATCAACATGACAACCACCCTGGTTCGCGGCACCTGCCCGCATGACTGCCCTGATACCTGCGCCTTGCTGGTCACCGTCACGGATGGTGTGGCCACCGAAGTGCGCGGCGATCCGGATCATCCGACCACCAATGGCGTACTGTGCACCAAGGTTGCGCGCTATACCGAACGCACCTACCATCCGGACCGCCTGCTGTATCCGCAAAAACGGGTCGGGAAAAAAGGCGAAGGCAAATTTGAGCGCATCAGCTGGGATGAAGCGCTCGATACCATCAGCAAGCGACTCAAACAGATTGCCGCAGTCGATCCCCAGGCGATCCTGCCCTACAGCTATGCCGGCACCTGCGGACTGGTGCAGGGCGAAGCCATGGCGCTGCGCTTTCTGCACAAGACCGGCGCCTCGCTGCTGGACCGCACCATTTGTGCCACAGCCGGCGCCACGGGTTACAAATACACGGTGGGTGCCTCGATGGGAACCGATCTGGAACAGGTGCAGAACGCGAAACTGATTCTGATCTGGGGATCCAACCCGATCGTGTCGAATCTGCATTTCTGGACCCGCGCCCAGGAAGCCAAGCGCAACGGCGCACGTCTGATTGCGATTGATCCGTACCGGTCCCTGACCGCAGAAAAATGTCATCAGCATATAGCTCTGTTACCCGGCACCGATTCGGCACTGGCGCTGGGAATGATGCATATCCTGATCAAAGAAGATCTGCTCGACCAGGATTACATCAGCAATCATACGCTGGGGTTTGAGCAGTTAACGCTGCGCGCGCTGGAATGGACGCCCGAACGAACTGCCCAGACCTGCGGCATCACGGTTGCGGAAGTCGAACAACTGGCCAGAGACTACGGGCAGTGCGGTAAAAACGGCGACGCCGCAATGATCCGTCTGAATTACGGTGTGCAGCGCACGCATGGCGGCGGCATGGCGGTGCGCAATATCGCCTGTTTGCCTGCGTTGACCGGCGCGTGGCGTCACCCTGCCGGTGGCGCGATGCTGTCACTGTCGGGCGGTTTTCCGAAAAATCATGACGCCATGGAGCGACCGGATCTGATGCCGTCGCACATACACAGTCGCACCATCAACATGAGCTCGATCGGCGATGATCTGCTGCGACCTGCCAGCGCCGATTTTGGTCCGCGCATTGATGCCCTGATCGTCTATAACGCCAATCCGGTGGCGGTGGCGCCCGATTCCGGACAGGTGGCGCAGGGATTTGCGCGCACCGATTTGTTTACCGTGGTGCTGGAACATTTTCAGACCGATACGGCAGACTATGCCGACATCCTGCTGCCGGCCACCACCCAGCTCGAACATGTGGATGTGCATGGGTCCTACGGCCACAGCTACATGATGGCCAACAATGCCGCCATCGCGCCACTGGGTGAAGCGAAATCGAACACCGATATTTTCCGTCTGCTCGCCGCCAGAATGGGTTACACCGATCCATGCTTTAGCGAATCGGACGACCAGATCGCCGCCGTGGCGTTCCGGACTGACGATAGCAAAGCCGTGCATTTTGACTGGGAAGCCCTGAAGCGCTCCGGCTGGAAAAAACTCAATCTGCCGGACGCACCATTTGCGCATGGCGGATTTTTAACGCCGTCCGGCAAGTGTGAATTTTATTCAGAGCAAATGAAAAGCGATGGCCTTGATCCCTTGCCTGCGTATATCGCTCCCTGGGAATCGGTTGCCAGCAATGTTGAACTGGCGCGCCGGTTTCCTCTGGCCATGATTTCTCCGCCGGCGCGCAATTTTCTCAATTCGACGTTTGTGAATGTCAAAAGCCTGCGCGATACGGAAGGCGAGCCACACCTGGACATGCATCCCGACGATGCCGCGATCAGAGCATTGCATACCGGTGACATGGCACGTATTTTCAATCAGCGCGGCAGCATGCAGGCGCGCGTCAGAGTCACCGACAAGGCCCGCCCGGGTTTGGTGGTGGGGTTGTCGATCTGGTGGAAAAAACTGGCCGGAGATGGTCAAAACGCCAACGCCGTAACCAGTCAGCGACTGACCGACATGGGCGGCGGCGCAACTTTTTATGATGTGTTGGTGGAGGTCGAAAAAGTCAGTTAACCCCTTGATGTGTATGGGGTTTTAAAAATTTCGACATGGTGTCGGTAAATAGAGGGTAAGCTCCATAAGAGTGAAATTGCTTGCGCCGGAGCGCATGCCTGCTTTAGCATTTACCCTCGGCAACAAATGCGCATAATAAAAAACATTAAGAGACAAAAGGACTACATGGAAAAGCTTTGGTTGAACTCCTACCCGGACGGTGTACCTGCAGAAATTGATATCGCCAATTATGAGTCGCTCTCACAGGTGATTGAAGAATCATTTAGAAAATACGCGGGACGTCCGGCCTTTGCATGTATGGGCAAATCAATTCTGTACGCAGAACTGGATGCCATGTCGCAGAAAATTGCCGCCTGGCTGCAATCTCGCGGCCTTAAAAAAGGTGCCCGCGTTGCGGTGATGATGCCCAACGTGCTGCAGTATCCGGTTGCGATGGTCGGTATCATCCGCGCCGGTTATGTCGTGGTCAATGTCAATCCTCTGTATACCCCTCGGGAACTGGAACACCAGCTCAAGGATTCCGGTGCCGAAGCGATTTTTATTCTGGAAAATTTTGCCACCACGCTAGAACAGGTGATCGCCAGAACTGCGATTAAGCATGTGGTGGTCGCCAGCATGGGCGATCTGCTCGGTGCCGTCAAAGGGACTGTTGTGAATCTGGTGGTACGCAAGGTTAAAAAAATGGTGCCGGCGTTTTCCCTGCCGGGATCCGTGAAATTCAATCAGGCACTGGCCGACGCGTCCGGTCTGAGATTGACTGCACCTCAGATTACGCTTGATGATCTGGCCTTTTTGCAATACACCGGCGGCACCACCGGCGTATCCAAAGGTGCGATGCTCACCCACCGGAATATCGTCTCCAATATCATTCAGGCCCACGCCTGGTTCAAGCCGGAGCTCGACAAGGAAGGTGGCGATTATCAGATGACCATGATGTGCGCACTGCCGCTGTACCATATCTTTGCACTGACCGTGTGTGGTCTCATGGGTATGCGGCTGGGCATGATGAATCTGCTGATCCCGAATCCGCGCGACATGCCCGGCTTCATCAAGGAACTGAAAAATTACAAAGTCGATTTCTTCCCGGCCGTCAATACACTGTTTAACGGACTGGTCAATACGCCTGAATTTGCCAACCTCGATTTCTCCCGCCTGAAAATCAGTATGGGTGGCGGTATGGCAGTACAAAAAGCTGTGGCTGAACACTGGAAGGCGGTAACCGGCTGCTCCATCTGCGAAGGGTACGGTCTGTCGGAAACTTCGCCGATCGCTTCAGCCAATCCCCTGTTCGGTGGCAAGCTCGGCACGATCGGGTTGCCGGTGCCTTCAACCGAAATCGCCATTCTGGACGATGCCGGCATGGAAGTGCCGCTGGGTCAGTCCGGTGAAATTGCGATTCGCGGTCCGCAGGTCATGAAAGGTTACTGGCAGAATCCGGAAGAAACGGCCAAGTGCATGACTGAAGACGGCTACTTCAAATCCGGTGATATCGGCGTCATGGATGCCGAAGGGTATACGACCATCGTCGATCGCAAAAAAGACATGATTCTGGTTTCCGGATTCAACGTCTATCCGAATGAAATCGAAGGCGTGGTGATGATGCATCCCGGCGTGATGGAATGTGCCTGCGTGGGCGTGCCAGATGAACATTCCGGCGAAGCCGTGAAACTGTATGTGGTCAAAAAAGATCAGGCGCTGACCGAGAAGGACATTCTGGATTACTGCAAACATGAACTGACCGGTTACAAGAAACCGCGCCATATTGAATTCAGAACTGATTTACCGAAAACCAATGTCGGTAAAATTCTGCGGCGTGAATTACGGGATGACAAAAAGAAAGCTGCCTAAGTTACATGGCAGCGTGGCAGTAACTGTCCGGCTTTGCATCAGCGAAGCCGGTTTTTTTTTGCCGGTATTTATATTTTTCCAAGGGCCACACGCTGAAACGTCAGCGTAAATGTCGACCCCTGATCCGGCACGGAATGGGCGACCAGGTCGCCGTCCAGTATCGAGGTGGCAATTCTGCGGCAGATCGACAGGCCGATACCGGAACCGCCCTGTCCAAATTTGGTGGTGTAGAACGGATCAAAAATTCTGCTTAATACTGGTTGACTCCAACCGGGTTCTTGCAATCAGAAAAGCGCACTGTCCGCTCAGACAAAACATTTTTTAGGTTTGTTTTTGGTTAAGAAATGACAGTCGAGCGGCAAAAACAAATCACGCGATGTACCAAAACGGGTTTGGTAATCACCAAAAATGGCATCGATTTCGCCGCTTCGGTAAATGGCTTCCATACCCTGTTCAAATTGATCGCGCAGGATTGCCGATCTGAAGGCAAACCAATATTGATTGGCGGTTTTCAGAATGTCATGATAGTCATATTCATCCAGGTCCAGCATGGGGGCGGTCTTGTTTTCATTGATCAGGTTGTAGAGGAAAATATCGACCTGTGAGATGACCACATCGGCGTGATCCACATTGAGCATGCGTGCCGGCAGGGTGGACAGTTCGGTATAGGCTTTGTTATGTGCGGCCATACCGGCAAATTCGGGGCCAAAGAATTTGTGGGCATTTTGAAAGGTCACGATACGAAGTTTGGCCAGATCTGCAATGGAGTCCAGTTTCAAATTTCTCTTTTTCAGTGAGATCACACGATTCCGGAATGACAGTACCGGCCAGTGTGAATAGACCGCCTTGTCGTTTTCGCCCGGTTTTGCGTTGGTAACAATGTCCACATCGTTTTGATCAAAAGAGATCCAGCTGCGCGCCGCAGGAAGAAATACAAACTGGGTTTTGACCTTTTGACTGGCAAAGGCACTCCTGATAATGTCGACCAGCAATCCGGAGTCGGCAGCTGGCAACGCAAATGGCTGGATTGCCTGATTGATCTGTATTCTTGGCCCCGGATCTGCCAGGCACCATAGCGGGGCAAGAATGACAAGACAGGCAATCAACAACCATAACTCCGACATGCCAGGCCTGGCGGAGTCAGTAATTGATTTTGCATTCATCGTTGGTCCGCCCGCAATTAAATGAAAACAGCAACGCAGTCTGATGGCCGATCAGCAATCGCTGACTATTTGTCAGAAGGGATGGACTTCTCTCTGGCAATCCAGGCATCCACCCGCTGTTCCAGTATCGGCAGTGGCAGGGTGCCGTCGCCGGTGACCACATCATGAAAGCCCGGATAACTGAATCTGGAACCGAGCGCTTGTCGGGCGCGCTCGCGCAAAGCCAGGATTTTCATTGCGCCGATCTTGTAGGCCAGTGCCTGACCCGGATTGACCATGTAGCGTTCAATCTGGTTTTTGGCGCGCGCTTCGGAATAACCCAGATTTTCCATGGTGTAGGCGATGGCCTGTTCGCGGCTCCAGCCCTGCGCGTGCATGCCGGTATCGACCACCAGACGCACGGCGCGCAGCAGTTCATCATTGAGATGACCAAAGTAGTATTGGGGCTGATCATAAAAGCCGAATTCTTTTCCCATGGTTTCGCAGTACAGTGCCCAGCCTTCGGTGTAGGCGGCGGTATCGGAATTTTCGGTATTGTATTTGCGGAAATCAGGCAGGGGGAGTTCTTTTAACAGCGCCGCATGCAGATGGTGACCGGGCAGGCCTTCATGCAAAAACAGCGTGACCATGCCGACCGTGCTGTAATCTTTCGGATCATTCACGACTGGCCAGAATACGCCGGGATGCGAGCCGTCGGCCGCCAGCGGGGTGTAATGATCGGAGGCTGTGGCGCGCGTGAGTTCCGGCTCCAGCTGTAATGAAAGTCTGGCTTTGGGCAGCAGATGAAAATAAGTCGGCAGCTGGGCGCTGACCTTGTCATAAATCTGCTGATAGGCTTCCAGCACCTGGGTATCGGTCACAAACGGTTTGAATTTTTTCTGCTCAAACACCCACTGCGGCAATTGCCGGGCCGGGCCGTCGTAACCGAGCTTCGGTCCGAGTTCGGCAATCTGCTGCTCAATCCGGGCTACTTCCTTCAGTCCCAATGCGTGAATTTCATCCGGTGTCAGCGCCAGGTTGGTACTGTTTTTGATGCGCGCCAGATACCAGGCTGCACCGTTGGGCAGTGCGCCCAGACCGCTGGTGGCGCGGCCCGCGGGCAGGTAGTCGTGTTCCAGGAAATGATTCAGGCGCTGCAGTGCCGGTACCAATTTGTGCGCAATCACTGTGCGGTAGGCCTGGGTCAGCTGTTGCCTGTCTTCGGCAGAAAACTGCGCCGGCAGATGGGTGATCGGGGTATAGAAAATACTGGTTTCCGGGGTGGCGCTGACCAGTTGCCGAAATTGCGGCAGCATGGTTTGGGTGATGGATTTCGGCTGAACTACACCGGCGCGCATGCCGGCGCGCATGTTGGCAATGGCCTGATCGATCCAGGCTGGCAACTGGGTCAGGCGTTGCAGATAAGCGCGATACTGCTGCGGCGTGTTCAGCGGCTGAGAACCGGTACCACTGGCGTAATTGGCCAGCGTGCTGGGCACATTGTCGAGCTGGTTGAGTGGCAGCAGCTGTTCCGGAAATTTTTCCAGGTCAAGCGAACTGTTCAATTCAAAGGCCAGTATGTCTTCGTTGAGCAGTTCGCTGTCAGTCAGCCCGGCGCGCTCAACTTTTGCCAGCTGATTTTGCAGCTGATGAATGTGGGCAAAAAAAACGGCGCGTACTTTGGGGGCGATACTCATGCCGATCTGGTCATCAAAGCGGCTGTCACCGTTGGACGTGGCATAGTTCAGCGGGTCGAAGCGGGCGCGCGTCATGTAAAAATCATCGGCCAGCACGTTGATCTGTGCTGCTGCCGGAGTGATTTCGGCATGGGCAGACAGCCCACCCAGCAGGCTGAGCAGTATCAGGGAGGTGCAAGACATCAGTCGGGAACGGTGCATCATCGGAGATCTTCCTTTCAATTCGGATTGGACAGGTGTTTTTATACAGTCAGAGGTGTCTTGAGCCAGTTACCGCCCAGCGTACGTTGAATCAGATCGATACAGCCCTGTGCATCGACCTGCAGGCAGGCGCGGGTGACCGGTTTGTCCGGTTCCCAGCCCGGTTGCGGATAAAACAGTTTGCCGCCGTGTTTGTCCATCATGGTCTGTCCGTTGGCAATCCCCTGGGTTGCCACGCGAATTTTGCCATCCTGGGTCTGGAACAGTTCCGGTGCCACCAGATACACGAACGCCAGCACGTCATGCCCGTAGCAGGCGTGACCGAGTTCAGGACGGATTGCGCCATAAAAATTGCAGTAGAAATGCACGGCATGGCGCAGTGTGTCCATGGCCAGATGATTGTGCTGTTTGGCCAGCGCGTCAAAGAAACTGGATGGCAGCACGACGCGGTGCGTTACATCCAGACCGACCATGGCCAGATCCCAACCGGCGGTAAATACCAGATCGGCGGCATCCGGGTCATTCCAGACATTGGCTTCAGCCACCGGTGACACGTTGCCGGGTTCCACCACGGTACCGGCCATGAGCACCACTTTTTTAAGCAGTTTGGGCAGATTCGGTTCGATCTTCAGTGCCAGACCCAGATTGGCCAGCGGCGCAACGGCAACCAGCGTGATTTCTCCGGGATGGCTGCGCGCCATGTTGACGATGTATTCGGCCGCGCTGCAGGATTCTGCCTGAGCTGAAATGGCGCTGCGTGATGCCAGATTGCCCAGGCCGTCATCGCCATGGATAAAGCCGGGCGGCTGACCGGGTGCCTTGGCCAGCGGTACCGGTGCACCTTGGGCGACCGGAATGGTATAGCCGGCAATGCGGGTCAGATACAGCGCATTGGCGGTGGCCTGCTGCACGGTGACGTTACCGAAAATGGTGGTGATGCCCAGCACCTCGATATCCGGATGTGCCAGTGCAAAATACAGTGCCATGGCGTCATCCACGCCCGGATCGGTGTCAAAAATAACTTTATGTCTGGCCATGAGAATTCCTTATTGAAGTTGGGTTTTGAATTTTTCCACGTCGCTGCGTTGCGGAATGGAGCTCTGTGCCCCGAGTTTGGTGACGGCCAGCGCCGCGCTGAACTGTGCCTGCTGTGCTGCCTGAATTTCATTCATGCCCTTGCCAAGTGCCACAGCGAAGGCGCCGACAAAGGTGTCACCTGCAGCCGTTGTGTCAACGACGTTGACGCGAATGCCGGGCAGGTGTTGAAAACCGTTTTGCTGCGTGACACACACGCCGGCAGCGCCCATGGTCAACAGCACGCACTGCACACCGCAGCCCAGCAATTTTCGAGATGCCATTCTGGCGCTGTCGATATCGGTCACGCTGATGCCGCACAGTTGTCCGGCTTCGGTTTCATTGACGATCAGATGACTGACTTTGGTCAGCAGACCCTCGGGCAGCGGCATTGCCGGTGCCGGATTGAATACGATTTTGACGCCATGTGCATGTGCCATGTCGATGGCGGCTTCGACGGTATCGAGCGGCGTTTCGCACTGGCAGATCAGGATCTGCGCGGTACGGATTGCAGTCTGCGCGGCCTCAATGTGCGCCGGTGTCAGGTGCGCATTGGCGCCGGGAGCGATCACGATGCTGTTGTTGCCCTGGTCATCGACAAAAATGCCGGCCACGCCGGTGGCACAGTGGGGGATAGTGCTGATCGTGTCGATGCTGATGCCATCCTGCTCCAGTCCCGCCAGCGACTGCGCGCCATAGGCGTCATTGCCGACACAGCCGATGAACGACGTTCTGGCGCCGGCCCGTGCGGCAGCCACCGCCTGGTTGGCACCCTTGCCGCCGGCAATCTGGATGAATTCATGACCGCTGATGGTTTCACCCACGCCCGGCATGCGCGGGGTACGGAACACCAGATCCATGTTGATGGAGCCGACTACGCAAATAGCAGGAGATGATGGCATGGCATGAACCCCAAATTGGTTATGTTCCTGTAGGCTGGGATTGGCAGGAGGGCGCCTGCCGGCGCACTCCTGTCAATCCCGGCATCAAGCTTCGCAATGTTACGCAATAATTCCACCACCCAGACAGATGTCACCCTGATACAGCACGGCCGACTGCCCCGGTGTGACCGCCCATTGCGGGTCACTGAAACTGAGCCCGAACTGCTGCGCATTCGTCACCGATAACGTGCCGGCCACATCCGCCTGGCGATACCGGGTCTTGGCCATCAACTGCGCCACATCCGGCGGTGTGCCTGCAATCCAGCTGGCCTGATCGGCACTGAGCTCGGGTGACAGCAGCCACGGATGATCGTGACCCTGCACGGCATACAGCGTATTGCTGGCCATGTCTTTTTTCGCCACATACCAGGCATCGCTGCTGCCGTCTTCATTCTGGTGGCTTTTGATGCCGCCGATGCCGATGCCTTTGCGCTGACCGAGCGTGTAAAACGACAGACCGATGTGCTGGCCAATGACTTCGCCTTCCGGGGTTTTGATCGGGCCGGGCTTTTGCGCCAGATAACGGTTCAGGAATTCGCGGAACGGACGCTCGCCGATGAAACAGATGCCGGTTGAATCTTTTTTTGCCGCATTCGGCAACTGCAGCTGCCCGGCAATTCTGCGCACCTCGGTTTTGTGAATTTCACCCAGCGGGAACAGGGTATTTTTGAGCTGGGCCTGATTCAGGCGGTGCAGGAAGTAGCTCTGGTCCTTGCTCAGATCGAGCGCCTTGAGCAATTCAAACCGGCCGTCGACTTCGCGCACCCGGGCATAATGGCCGGTGGCGATATAGTCAGCGCCGAGCTGCATGGCATGATCCAGAAATGCCTTGAACTTGATTTCGGCATTGCACAGCACATCCGGATTGGGCGTACGGCCAGCCTGATATTCGCGCAGGAATTCGGAAAATACCCGGTCTTTGTATTCAGCGGCAAAATTCACCGCTTCGATATCGACACCAACCACATCGGCCACACTGGCCGCATCGATCCAGTCCTGCCGGCTGGAACAGAATTCGGAGTCGTCATCATCTTCCCAGTTTTTCATGAACAGGCCGATGACTTCATAGCCCTGTTCTTTGAGCAGGTGTGCCGAGACTGAGGAATCGACCCCGCCTGACATGCCTATCACTACCCGTTTTTTACTCATAATCGGCTGTTACGCTGCTGTCTGTATAAATCACTGAAAGGGGCACGACCACGCCGGCCCGATAATCATCAATACACTTTAGTATCAATTCGCTGCGGTGGCGATCTTTTGTGGCGACCAATTCTTCATAGCTCATCCACATGGTGCGCACGATGCCTTCGTCCAGCGGCAGGTCGTGTTTCTGGCCAAGCTGACCGGCAAACGCAAACCGCAGATAAGTCACGGGGATGCCGCGCCGGTTCGACTGGTAGCGTGCCAGATAGGTGCCGACCAGATGGCTGGGCACAAAATCGTGGGCGGTTTCTTCCAGGGTTTCGCGAATCACGGCATCGATCAGGGATTCGCCCGGATCAAGGTGGCCGGCCGGCTGATTGATTCGCCTGCCGTCTGATGTATCTTCTTCAATCATGAAGTACAGTCCGTCACGTTCGATAATCGATGCTACGGTCACAGCTGGTTTCCAGACTTCTGGCATTTTTTCCTCGTACAGTTCGCGAAGGAGATCTGGTTTTATCTGGACGCATTGCGCTCGACCTGTCGAGGCAATCTGGCCCACCCGAATCAACAAGGTCGCTATTTTAACGGTTAATGTCGTATTCACGCTCATTTACCTGCCCTGCCTGCCTGATCCGGTTAATAAATATCAATACTTGCGCCGCAAAGGGTGAAAAAAGTTGACTAAACCTATATAGTACGGACTCGGTTCATTGGGCAGCCCAATTCAAAAACATCATTTTTGCAACAGGTCAAAGCAGATCAAACAACAATAGCTGCTTGCCGAATTGTCATCGTCGTCTTTATAAAACTGAATTTTTGCAATTTGAAAGGGAGTAAAGCATGAGAATTGGCATCCCCGCCGAGACCCGACCTGGTGAAACCAGGGTCGCGGCGACCCCCGAAACAATTAAAAAGTACCTGGCCGGCAAACATCAGGTGGTGGTGCAGTCCGGTGCCGGACTGGCTTCCAGTATCACTGACGAAGCCTATATTCTGGCCGGAGCGCAGATCGTTGATGCAACTGAAGCACTGGGTTGTGAACTGGTGCTCAAAGTGCGAGCGCCGGACAGTGCCGAACGCGCGCTGATGAAACCGGGCAGTGTGCTCATCGGCATGTTGAATCCGTTCGACGCCGACAACACGGCCGCCATGGCCTCAGCCGGCATTCAGGCATTTGCCCTGGAAGCCGCACCGCGCATTTCCCGCGCCCAGTCCATGGACGTGCTGTCTTCACAGGCCAATATTGCCGGTTACAAGGCAGTCATGGTGGCAGCCAATACCTATGGCCGCTTCATGCCGATGCTCATGACTGCAGCCGGTACCGTCAAGGCGGCCCGGGTGTTGATCATGGGTGTCGGTGTGGCCGGTCTGCAGGCGATCGCCACGGCCAAGCGTCTCGGTGCGGTAATTGAAGCATCGGACGTGCGTCCGCCCGTCAAGGAACAGGTCGAATCGCTCGGTGCCAAATTCATCGATGTGCCGTATCTGACCGATGAAGAAAAAGAAATCGCCAAAGGATCCGGCGGTTACGCGCGCTCCATGCCGCCAGACTGGATGAAACGCCAGGCTGAACTGGTGCATGAACGCGCCAAGCTGGCTGACATCATCATCACGACTGCGTTGATTCCGGGCCGCAAGGCACCGATACTGATTTCGGAAGAAACCGTCAAAGCCATGAAGCCGGGTTCGGTGATTGTCGACATGGCCGTCGAGCAGGGCGGCAACTGCCCTTTATCGGAACTGGGCAAAACCGTGGTCAGGTATGGCGTGCATATCATCGGCGAACCGAATCTGGCCACACTGGTGCCGGCCGATGCGTCTGCCCTGTATGCGCGCAACGTGCTGGATTTTTTAAAGCTGATCATCAATAAAGACGCCGGACTGGAAATCAACCGTGAAGATGAAATCGTCGCTGCGACGTTGCTCTGTTCCGGTGGTGAAGTCTTAAAAAAATAAACGAATCACACTTATGAGGTCAATATGGAAGTCAGTCACACTCTAACGAATCTGATCATTTTCGTGCTCGCCATCTACGTCGGTTATCACGTAGTCTGGACCGTCACACCGGCACTGCATACACCGCTCATGGCGGTGACCAACGCCATCTCCGCCATCATCATCGTCGGAGCCATGCTGGCAGCCGGCCTGACTGAAGGTTTGCTGGCCCAGGTCATGGGTACCCTGGCCGTGGCGCTGGCCGCAGTCAATGTATTCGGCGGTTTTCTGGTCACGCAGCGCATGCTGGAAATGTTCAAGAAAAAAGAACCCAAGGCCGTCGTCGCTTCCGGGGAGAAAAAATAATGAGTATCAATCTGGTAGTGATGCTGTATCTGATTGCATCGGTCTGTTTTATTCAGGCACTCAAAGGCCTGTCGCATCCTTCCACGGCGCGGCGCGGTAATGCCTTCGGCATGAGCGGCATGGCCATTGCCGTGGTCACGACCATTGCGCTGATGATCGAACAGAAATCGCGTCTGGGCAGTGCCGGCTTCGGTCTGGAACTGGTTGCGCTGGGTGTGGTGGTGGGTGGCGTGATTGGCGCAACGCTGGCCAAACGGGTCGAGATGACCAAGATGCCGGAACTGGTGGCGGCCATGCATTCCCTGATCGGTCTGGCTGCAGTGTGTATCGCTGTGGCGGTCGTGTCCGAACCGTGGGCTTTCGGTCTGACCGAAAAAGGCGGCCTGATTCCAGTCGGTAACCGGCTCGAATTATTCATCGGTACCTTTGTCGGTGCGATCACGTTTTCCGGTTCGGTGATTGCGTTCGGCAAGCTGTCGGGCAAATATAAATTCCGTCTGTTCCAGGGCGCACCGGTGAGCTTCGCCGGCCAGCATATGGTGAATCTGGTATTGGCGCTGGCCATGCTCTCGCTGGGCATTGCCTTTTGCGTCACGCAAAGCTGGACACCGTTTGTGCTGATGACCGCCATTGCCTTTTCGCTGGGCGTGCTGATCATCATCCCGATTGGTGGCGCCGATATGCCGGTGGTGGTCTCGATGTTGAACAGTTATTCCGGCTGGGCGGCCGCAGGTATCGGTTTTTCACTGAACAATTCGATGCTCATTATTGCCGGTTCACTGGTTGGTTCGTCCGGTGCGATTCTGTCCTACATCATGTGCAAGGCCATGAACCGTTCGTTCTTCAATGTGCTGCTCGGCGGCTTTGGCGGCGCACCGGTTGATGCGGCTGTCGCTGGTCAGCCGGCGCGCAGTGTCAAATCCGGTTCGGCCGATGACGTGGCCTTTTTGCTGGGCAATGCCGAGACGGTGATCATCGTTCCAGGTTATGGTCTGGCAGTAGCACGTGCCCAGCATGCATTGAAAGAACTGACTGAAAAACTGACCCACAAGGGTATCAGCGTCAAGTATGCAATCCATCCGGTGGCAGGGCGCATGCCGGGTCACATGAACGTGCTGCTGGCTGAAGCCGAAGTGCCGTATGACCAGGTGTTCGAAATGGAAGACATCAATAACGAATTCGCGCAGGCCGATGTGGTGCTGGTGCTGGGTGCGAATGACGTGGTCAATCCGGCTGCCAAGGATCCGAAGTCACCGATCGCCGGCATGCCGATTCTGGAAGCCTACAAAGCCAAAACCGTCATCGTCAACAAACGTTCGATGGCGTCCGGTTATGCCGGGTTGGACAATGAACTGTTCTACATGGACAAGACCATGATGGTGTTTGGTGACGCCAAAAAAGTCATTGAAGATATGGTTAAGGCGGTTGAGTAAGACGTTGAAATAGTGAAGTCATCAATCTGCAAATCTGCAGGTTGATGCAATTTGCCACACATGGGAGCGTAAGTCATGAACCCCAGTCTGATAATTCGAATTACCATCGAACCTGGCAAATCTGTTCTGAGCGCAACATGAAATTGTTGGTGGACTTTTAGCTCCCGTTGTCTCTGGCGCGCTTTCTTGGCGCCATTGATGCACTTCCCGGTATCGCATTTTCTGTTTATACCCATTTCATTTTTTGTTGATCGTTCACTGATTTTGAACTGTGCAAATGTCGGCTTTTGGCACGGAACGAGTGTTTTATTATGAACAGCATCTCTATGCGATCAAAATGCATTGTCCGCCTGCATGTCAGCATTGCTGATATTGCGTTGCTCAACGTTATCTGATGGCTGTTGCGCATCCTGTTTTTTTATACAATCAAATGGAGACACAATGAAAGTTGATAAGTTGTTGGCAGGACTGTCCCTTTGTGCTCTATCCGTATTTGCCATCGATGCCCGATCTGACGCATCAATTGAAATGGGTGGATACGCGTTGCGACAGGTTTTAAGTTCGCCGTTTCCATCTAATTTAGTCAATGCTGAAAATGCAAAAAAGCCGTCAGGGCGAATTGCCTGGGTGTTTGCCAGGAAAGGTGAGCGAAATGTCTGGGTCGCTGACGCACCCGACTTTACTGCACGTCAGATTACCCACTATAAAGGTGATGACGGTTTGCCGATAGCCGCTCTCAAACTTTCGCCGGATGGACAAACAATCGTTTTTGCGCGCGGTACCGAATCAAATGCACACGGCGAAATCGCTGATCCAACCAGTAATCGGGTCAAACGCGAGCAGCTGGTATGGGCTATGGATGTGGATAAAGGTAATCTGCGTCAACTGGGCAGCATGGGTTGCGACGAGGAAGATTGCGAAGATATTCAAATATCGCCAAATGGTGACAACGTGTTGTGGTCCGCACAAAAACAGATCTGGATTGCGCCCATTTCCGGTAAAGAAAAAGCGCACCCACTTTCCTTTATCCGTGGCAAAAACTCCCAGCCAAAATGGTCGCCAGATGGCAAAAAAATCGCATTCACCAATGATCGCGATGACCATAGCTTTATTGTGATCGTGGAGGCTGGTGATAATTTTAATCACATTGTTATACCCAGTGCGGACCGGGATCGGTTTGCGCGCTGGTCGCCCGATGGCACTGAGTTGGCTTTTATCCGCATTGGTGGAAGAATGGTGAAACAACCCCTCATCCCGCAGATACCTGAACCCTGGTCTATTTGGTTGTACGATGTAAAAACCGATACAGGACATGCCGTCTGGAACAGTGGCCAGGCGCTGGATGATTCGTTACCGGAACTGACTGAAGACAATTCATTCTTTTTTGCCGGGAAAAATCGTCTGATATTTTCTTCCGAACAGGATGGATGGAATCATCTTTATTCAGTTGCAACTACGGGTGGCCCGGCGACACTGCTCACCCCTGGAAATTTTGAAACTGAAGATGTTAAATTGAGCGCTGACAGATCTTCGGTTATTTACTCTTCCAATCAGAACGATGTTGATCGCCGCCATCTCTGGCGTGTTGGCGTGGACGGTGGCACCCCAGTCGCGCTTTCACAAGGCGATACCATTGAATGGTCACCGTTAGAAGTGCAAGGCAAAGTGGTTTGTCTGGGCTCTTCGGCAACGGTCCCTGCTATGCCCTATCTGCTCAGAGGAAACGGGCGTGCGATGATTGCATCAACAGCGTTGCCGGTCGATTTTCCCTCTGCTCAGTTAGTCACACCCAAACAGGTAATCTTTAAATCAGCCGATGGTTGGGAAATACATGGTCAGCTGTTCGAGCCGAAACAGCCTGGAAAGCACGCTGCCCTGTTGTTTACACATGGTGGATCGACTCGTCAGATGATGCTGGGTTTTCATTACATGGATTACTACCATAATGCCTACGCCATGAATCAGTTTTTGGCCAGCCGTGGTTATGTGGTGTTATCGGTCAACTACCGCACCGGCATAATGTATGGCCGACGTTTCCGCGAAGTCAAAGACGGTGGAGCACTTGGCGCATCCGAATACCAGGACGTAGTCGCAGCAGGCAACTATCTGCAGGATTTGCCGAACGTGGATAAAAAGCGGATTGGCCTGTGGGGCGGGTCGTATGGCGGGTATTTGACTGCCATGGGACTGGCACACAATTCCGATATATTTGCTGCCGGCGTTGATTTGCATGGTGTACATGACTGGGCGGAATTCATGAGACCCCTCATTCCGGCGGACGCGCCAGATCACGAAGCGTTTATGAAGCTGGCCTTTCAGTCATCTCCGAATGCTGCGATCGCAAACTGGAAATCACCGGTACTGTTGATTCAGGGCGACGATGACCGCAATGTGCCATTTTCCCAGACAGTCGACCTGTTGCAGCGCTTGCGGCAGCAAAACGTTGATGTCGAACATATCGTGTTTCCCGATGAAATTCACGGTTTCTTACTTTGGAAAAACTGGATTCGGGCCTATGACGCGACAACGGAATTCTTTGATCGAAAATTATCCGACAAATAGAGGCCCATTATTGGTAGTCGGTCAAAGATTGAATGCTAACGCCTTTAGCGAACGGTCATGGCCGTCGCCTGAACAAAATAAATTCCGAGTTAGTGAGTGTCCGCTATTGTCCGTTTCCAATGCATTTCTATTCAGGGTCCAAGAACATGTTTTATAAAATAATATTTGTGTGTTCACTAGTATGGAGCGCGACTTGTCTGGCGTGCGAATCCAGCGTCACCGGCAGGCTCGATATTCACACCATTGAAGCAACGGTTTTTCCTTATCCGCATGGTCTTCGTGTCTGGCTGCCGCCTGACTATGACAACCCGTTGAATAAATCAAAAACCTACCCGGTGCTGTATCTGCTCGATGGTCAAAATCTGTTTGACAGGTGTACCAGCTTCAGTGGAATCGAATGGGGTGCCGACGAAACGGTGACCCGACTGATCAGCGACGGCAAGATTCCATCGCTGATCATCGTTGGCCTGGACAATGCCGGTGGTCGGCGCGCCGAAGAATATTTGCCCTACGACGATCCGTTCAATCCCGGTGCGACTGAAACAAAAGGCAAACTCTTTCCCCGCTACCTCAGGCAGGATGTGATGCCGTTTGTAAAGGCACATTACCGCGTTGCGGAAGGCACGGACAACACCGCAATCGGGGGATCATCCTACGGCGGAGTCGCGGCATTGAATATTGCGCTCAATGATCCTTTATTGGCATCAAGAATACTGATCGAAAGCCCGTCGCTACAGGTTGGAAACGGCGCACTGCTGCGCGAGACTGTGAACCTGATTCAGGTTTCGAAGCGAATTTATATTGGCATGGGGGATAGTGAAGCCGGGAAAGAAGAGATCAACCACAACATCATCGCCGGCGTGCATTTATTGGCAGAACACCTGACTTCAGCGTCGATTGCACCGGTCGTGCACCTGACTGTCGGTAACGGTGACAGCCACAACGAAAGCGCCTGGGCAAAGCGTTTGCCCCAGGCGTTGGTTTTTCTTTATGGGACTGCTGAATAAGCAATTTTTTCCACACGGATTTGGATCAGTTTGATTAAATCGGATAACCGCTGTAAATTGGCGACTGGTTGCTCAAACTCATTGACGTGTCCTCTAAATTTTGACCAGCACTCAGATAACGATCTGTATTGGCAATGGCTTTCGTGATACCGGAGTCGGCATCCTTTTGTCGTTATTTTCAGTGCCGCATTCAACTGTGACGACAGCCTCTGGGCCGGCCGTGATTTTCTATACGGGGACCGATTATTTGATCAGTACAACGGTGAGGCAATCAGGCGGGTCAACTTGGGTAACCGCCAGGTATTCGAACTGGCCTGTCCGTTAATGCCGGTCGACGAACCGTAGTTTTATTTTCACAGGAAACCGGAGTTGTTACCCACACCATCAACAGGAGAAGTAAACAATGAACTCACGTTATCGGTCACTTGCAAATACAGTCATCACGAGCCTGGCAGTCAGCCTGGGTGCGACCTGCATTGTCAACGCAGCAGAACCTGCTCCTCAGGTCATCGTGCTTAAAGCCGCCCATCTGTTCGATTCCGTCAGTGGAAAGCTGGTCGACAACGGGGTGGTGATAGTGGAAGGAAATGCCATTAAATCGGTCGGCAGTCAAAGTCTGGTCCCGGCTGGTGCAAGGGTGATCGATCTGGGTAATGCCACGCTTCTGCCCGGTTTTATAGACGCCCATGTTCATTTTGGCGGTGAGATGAGCAGTGACTGGTACCGTGATTTCTACAATGGCATCATGCGCTTTCCGGCAGAACAGGCATTGTATGGCGCCTATTATGCCAAAATCACTCTGGAAGCCGGCGTTACCACAGTCCGGGATGTGGGATCGGTGGATTACATTGCGCTGGGTTTGAGAAACGCCATTCGGGCCGGGGTCATTCCGGGGCCGCGCATGCTGGTGTCGAATTACGCCATTGGCGCTACAGGTGGTCATGCGGATCAGGATCCGGTACCGCCGCAGACGATCGCTGTTGCCGGTCCGATCAAGGGCGTCTGTAATGGCGCCGATCAATGTCGCGAAGCGGTGCGCTATCAAATCAAATACGGTGCAGACATGATTAAATTCATGCCATCGGGTGGCGTGCTGTCCCTGTCTGATCCGGTCGACAATCCTCAACTTACCCAGGAAGAAATGAATGCCATCGTCAGCGAGGCACATTTATGGAATCGAAAAGTTGCAGCTCACTGCCATGGTGATAAAGCCGCGAAAATGGCGATTCTGGCCGGCGTCGATTCAATTGAACACGGTACCTTCCTGAACGACGACACATTGCTGGCAATGAAGAACAAACATATTTATCTGGTTCCTACGCTGTCCGCACCGGATTCGTTCAATGGCAAGATGGACCAAATGCCACCACCCATTGCATTGAAGGCGAAAGCGGCTGCGGCGCAAATCCAAACCATGTTCAGGCACGCCATCAAAATTGGTACGCCAATCGCCATGGGAACGGATGCCGGGGTGGGTCGGCACGGTACCAATGCGCATGAGTTTGAGCTGATGACTGATCTTGGTTTTTCACCCGAGATGGCGTTGCTTGCCGGCACTGCCAACGGTGCTGAATTGCTGGGTGTGGCTGATATTACCGGCACCATACAGGCTGGCAAACGCGCCGATATCATTGCTGTGAGCGGAAATCCGATTGCCGATATGTCTGCAACACGCACTCCGGTATTTGTGATGAAAGAGGGAAAAATTTATATTGGTGCCAAATAAAGCGGTTTGGTCAATGTTGATTTTGTCGTTGAGATATTGAATTAATGTCGGGCCTTGCATTTGAACTCAGAGGTTAAGTCTATGAAAAAGCAATTTTGGTTGGCAGTGACATGCCTGCTGCTTGCCCTGTCAGGTGAGGCACAAAACCTCAATGTATTTTGCGAAGATGATGCTCAGGTGTTAGGCCCGGATGGAAAATTCACAGGTATGGATATTGAGATCGTGTCCGAGATTCAACGACGGGTAGGCAACACCGATCAAATACAACTGGTGCCGTGGACGCGTGGCATGAAATATCTTGATTCTGAACCGAATACCCTGCTTTTTTCCATGGCGCGCACGAAAGAGCGCAACAAACTTTATAACTGGATCGGGCCAATCTCAGAGGTGAGCTACGGTTTTTATGCAAAAGCCGATTCAAAAATCGTGATCAACAGCCTTGATGATGCGAAAAAAGTGGCTTCTATTGGCGTTTACAGAAACGATATTCGGGACCAGTTTCTCACCAGAGAAGGATTTACAAATCTGGATCGCGGAAACAATAATTTTTTGAATCTGAAAAAATTGATGGTTGGACGCGATGTCGTGATTGCCAGTTCCTCGTTCGGGATTATCGGTGAAACAAAACGGGCCGGTTATAGCCTGAGCGATGTCAAATTTTTATATACCTTTCTGAAATCCCAGATATATATTGCGGCGTCCCAAAAGACTGACCCCAAGGTCATTGGCAACTGGAATGCAGCGTTGGAGTCGATGAAAACGGATGGCACGCTCAAAAAAATATTCATGAAATATTCACCTGAGCAAGAACTGCCAGGGCCTGAAATCACAACTTTTTAATAAGTAAATCAAAGATTGCTCAGCCATCACGGCGATGAAAGTCAGCTCAGCAATCCCTTGATGTCCCTCAACGCGCATTAACGAGATTGCGCGTCGATTTTACAGACCATACAGAATTTTGGCATCGCGTTTGAAGGCCTGCGCCGAGCCATCGCGACTGTAGAACATGTGACCGCCCGGATAGACTGCCAAATGCACCGGCGTCGTGGCCATCTTCGGCATCTGGTCGAGGATCAGGCGCGAGGCGAAGTAAGGGCAGGACAGGTCGTTGTAGCCGTGCACGATCAGCACGCCCATATTGGGATCATTGGCGATAGCCTGGCGCAGGTCGCTGACCGGCTTGTCCTGTCTGGCGCCGCGGTCCCAGGCCGCGTTGACTTCAAATGACAGCGCGTTGTACCGTGCTTCGGTCTTCCAGCCCACTTCGCGCGTGACGAAGTCGACCACCGCACTGGTGGCCGGTGCAATCAGTGCGTCAAGAATGGGATCGCCCGACTTGCGTTCGGCTGATTCAGGGAACGGATCCCAGGCAGTTACGTTGGAGTCATAGACCGAACCGATCTTTCTGTCGGAACGGTGTACTTCGCGCAGGAAGGTAGCGATGTCGAGGCGGCCGTCGAGGTGCCCGACCACGCCGGCATCGACGCCGGTCAGACTCGACACCTTGCCCACCAGACGTTCAATGGCAACCGGGTCGGAACGACCGGCCAGCAGATCCAGTGCGTACTGGCTGCGCGTGTAGGCTTCGATGCTGCTCATTGCTTCTGGTGTCAGTTGGCGTTGGGATTCGAGGTGGCCGGCCGCCATGGATGGCAGGTTGATCATCCACGGCAGCGGCGACAGGGCCGTGTCGTCACCGATTGCCGCCGGGTCGAGATAGGGCGAAACCATGATCAGACCCTTGACGCCCACGCCCATCTGGGTTTGCAGGTGATACGCGATGCGCGGTGCGCGATAGCCACCATACGATTCGCCCATGACGAATTTGGGTGAGCGCAGCCGGCCATTCTTGACCAGCCAGTCATAGACGATGCGTGACAGATATTTAATGTCCGGTTCAGTGGCATAAAAATCGGCCTTGGTCTTGTCGGCGTCTTCGAGCGAACGGCTAAAGCCGGTGCCAATCGGATCAATGAACACCAAGTCGCTCATGTCCAGCCAGGTGTGCTGGTTGTCCTTGAGCTCGGAGGAATCAGACGGCATGTTGCCGGCATCACCGAACTGCACGCGGCGCGGACCGATGGCACCCATATTCAGGTACACCGAGGACGCGCCGGGGCCGCCATTGAAGGCGAAGGTGACCGGCCGTTTGGGATCATTGCCGGGTACGACGTAAGAGGTGTACACCACCTCGCCTGTGACCTTGCCCTTGGCGTCGCGCACCTTGATCGAGCCCACCGTGGAATCATAATTGAGCACCTTGCCGTTCAGGGTGATCGACTGGCGTACCGTCTTGTCTTCGGACAGCGGTGGCAGATCGAGGTCGGGTTTGTTCTCTGATTTTGCGTCCGGTTTTGCGGCGGGAGTGACTGGCTTGGTGTTATCGGTGCTGGCTGAACCAGACAGAGGACAACTCAGCAGGCCGACCATTGCGAGTAAGGCGGCGATACGTGAAAATGATGGAGTAGACATGGGCAGCTCTTTCTTCATTGGCGAATTTGGGCGTTCGTAGTATTACTGAATATGCGCGCAGAAGCAATCTTTCATGGATTTCGCTGAAGAACCCTGTGACGCATGCCATAATCATCCGGTCATTAAAAACAAGAGCATAGCAATGCAAAACCAACGCAACACCGCGGTTCGAAAAAAACATGGCAGTATCTCCCGCCTCGGGATCACAGGCATGGTTTTATCTTCGCTTTACCTGTGCGCGGAACCAGTCCGGGCTGACACGGCATCAACGCCGCAGTGCCACTATGTAAACCTCGTGACGCTACCCTTTAAAACCGTCAACAATAAAGTGATCGTTGCCGGAAGTATCAATGGCAAAGCCACCGACATGGTGCTCGATACCGGCGCTCAGTCAACCTCGTTGACAAAAGCCGGCGTAGAAAATATGGGGCTGACTTTGCTGCATTCACAGGTTTCAAGTGTTGGCATAGGCGGTGAATCAGACACCTATGAAGTAGTGGTCGATGATATGGCCCTGGATAAATATCACACCAAAAGCCACCGGCGATTATTGGTGCTGATGAATTCATTTCTGCCGTATAACGCCATCATCGGCGCCAATATCCTGTTTAGCTCCGACGTGGAATTCAATTTCACGGACCACACCGTGAAGCTGTTCAGACCTTCCGGGTGCGACGATACCTTTCTGGCTTATTGGGACAACAACGCGTCCGAGGCGCCGCTGGTTGAAATGTCTTCCAAAGATGCGCGTCAGGTCGTGATGGTTGAATTGAACGGGAAAAAGATACGGGCAATGATAGACAGTGGTGCGCCGTATTCGATGATCAGTCTGAATTTTGCAGCCGGTCTGGGTATGACGCCGCAATCGCCGGGGGTAAAAAAAATGGGTGCCGTGGCCGGAGTCGGAAAGCATCAGACACAAACATGGCTTGGACAATTTGACCAATTGACGATAGGCGGTGAAACGATTCAGCATCCGGCCCTTGTGATAACAGACCTGTGGGGTTCGGCGCGTTCGGATGCAACCACCTCAGCAATGAGCGGGTTCCTCGACGACCAGCCGGAAATGTTACTGGGCGCGGATTTTCTGCGCGCACACCGGGTGCTATTTGCGCTGAGTCAAAAACGAATTTATTTTTCCTATGTGGGCGGTAACGTGTTTGGCGGCGCGACCGGGGCGCGGCCCACAGCGAGTGAAAACCAGAGCAAAACGAATAACTGATCGGTCATTTTTAATCTGACATTGTCCGCCCAATCATAAAAACTGGTTAATGCCTCGCACGTTATTTCGCATACTTTTTTGCCAATATTTCAGCCACGGCTTGCACGTGGCCCGGACTCACTTGCATAAACCGATAACCTGACATTCTGAACCAGTCATTTATGGGGGTAATACAGGCGCATAGAATTATTTCGCTAAACAGGCACGCTTCGTCATGTCGATGGAGCTGTTGATAAAAATAATTCAATTACCTTACACAGGAGTCATCATGTTAGTTGGCGTTCCAAAAGAAATTAAAAACCATGAATACCGCGTCGGCCTTACCCCGGCCAGCGTGCGTGAACTGACGTTGCGCGGTCACAAAGTGATGGTGCAGACCGATGCCGGCAGTGCAATCGGACTGCAAAACAAGGACTACGAAGCCGCCGGCGCCGAAATGGTGGCCAGTGCGGCAGAGATTTTCAAACGCGCCGACATGATCGTCAAGGTCAAGGAACCACAGCCGGCAGAATGCGCCATGCTGCGCCCCGGTCAGATTCTGTATACCTACCTGCATCTGGCACCGGACCCGGAACAGACCAAAGCACTGATCGCTTCCGGCGCAATCTGTTTTGCTTATGAAACCATCACCGGACCGGGCGGTGGATTGCCACTGCTGGCGCCGATGAGCGAAGTCGCTGGCCGCATGTCAATTCAGGCCGGTGCTGCGCATCTGGAAAAGTCCAAAGGCGGCATGGCTTTGCTGCTGGGCGGCGTACCTGGTGTGGCTCCCGGCCACGTGGTGATTCTGGGTGCCGGCGTGGTCGGAACCAGCGCCTTGCAGGTAGCGGTTGGTATGGGTGCCCGCGTGACCGTGCTGGATAAAAACATCGACCGTCTGCGTCATCTCGATCTGATTTTTGGTAACCGCATTACTACCCTGTTCTCTACCGCACAGGCCGTTGAAGAATCGGTGCTGGCCGCAGATCTGGTGATCGGCGGGGTACTCATTCCTGGTGCTGCAGCGCCTAAACTGGTCACCAAAGAAATGATCAAAAAAATGAAACCGGGTGCCGTTGTTGTTGACGTGGCAATCGATCAGGGGGGCTGCTTTGAGACCTCGCACGCCACCACGCACGCCGAACCGACTTATATCGTCGACAATGTCGTGCATTATTGCGTGGCGAATATGCCAGGCGCAGTGGCCCGCACCTCAACCTTCGCACTCAACAATGCCACGATCGGTCATGCTCTGGCGCTGGCTGACAAGGGCTGGAAACAGGCCTGCAAAGATAATGTGCATCTGAAAAACGGTCTGAACGTGTGTCAGGGCAAGGTCACTTATGAAGCCGTGGCACGTGACTTGAATATTGAGTATGTGGCAGCTGACAGTCTGATCTAATCGAAACTTTTCCTTGAATATCGGTGGCATTTGCGTAGGCTGGGATAAAATCCGTGCATCAACGGTTGAAATGCTGGGATTGGGAGGAAAGCGCTGGCAGGCGCATTCCGTTACGCAGGCGAGGTGCATGCACCTCGAAACCCCTGCTTCACTCCCAGCCTACGATTGCAGCCCAGCCTACGTGATATAGTCGCCATTATTATTTTAAGGACCAGCAATGAGCATGACCTACGAAGAATATCTGGATGAAGTGACCACGTTGATGACAGAAATGTATGATCTGACCGATACAGCCGCGATCAAATTTGTCATGCGCGCCCAGGCCGGCGATTTTTTTACCCTGCATGATGACCATCCTGAAATGTGCACCCCGGAGCGCGCCCAGCAGGACGCCAAAACCATTTACGAACAGCGCAACAAATCCCGCCCTGAAATTTTCAAAAAATGATTGTTCTCGGTATCGAATCCTCCTGTGATGAAACGGGTCTGGCTCTGGTTGATACCGAGCGCGGCCTTTTGTCGCATGCACTGTATTCACAGATCGCCATGCATCAGGAATACGGCGGCGTGGTGCCGGAACTGGCTTCGCGCGATCATATCCGGCGCGTATTGCCGCTGCTTGAACAGGTGCTGCAGGAAGCAAAGCTGAATAAAACCGATATCGATGCCATCGCCTACACCCAGGGGCCGGGTCTGGCCGGCGCGTTGCTCGTCGGTGCCTCCGTGGCCTGTGGGTTGGGACTGGCACTGAACAAACCGATGTTGGCTATCCATCATCTGGAAGGCCACCTGCTGTCGCCACTGCTGGCATCGAAACCGCCGGCTTTTCCCTTCATTTCGCTGCTGGTCTCGGGCGGACATACGCAATTGATGCGGGTCGAAGGGGTCGGGCAATACACGCTGCTCGGTGAAACGCTCGATGATGCTGCCGGTGAAGCGTTTGACAAATCGGCCAAGCTGCTCGGGCTGTCGTATCCCGGTGGTCCGGCAATTTCGAAACTGGCAGAGCAGGGTGATCCAACCGTGTATACATTGCCGCGCCCCATGCTGCATTCCAAGGATTTCAATTTCAGTTTTTCCGGCCTGAAAACTGCAGTGCTGACCGTGGTGAAAAATCATCCCGGTGAACTGACCGAACAGGACAAGGCCAATGTGGCGCGTGCTTTTGTGGATGCGCTCGTGGATGTGATTGTGGCCAAGTGCTGCAATGCCATGCGTCATTCCGGACTGAAGCGGCTGGTGATTGCCGGAGGAGTGGGTGCTAATACCCAATTGCGCGCCGGGCTCAATGCCGCTGCGGCCAAAAAACGGTTTGAAGTGTATTACCCGGAGCTGGAATTCTGTACCGACAATGGTGCGATGATTGCCTTTGCCGGTGCCATGCGCTTAAAGGCCGATCCGGAACAGGCGCAGCGTGATTATGGGTTCACAGTGCGCCCGAAATGGCCACTGAGCCAGTTAACCGGTTGATTTTTTACTGCCCAACCGGCTTTCCTTGCCTTGAACCAGATTCTTGATATTTTGACGGTGTCGGAAAATCAGCAGGCCGCTCATCACACAGATGGCACCAACCAGCGGGCTGGCCGTACCCAGAATCAGCGCGGCATAAAACGGTGCAAACAACGCAGCGATCAAGGCCGCCAGCGATGAATAACGGAAACAGAACGCCACCACCACCCAGGTCAGCATCGTACCGGCACCAATCCACCAGTTCAGTCCCAGCAAAACTCCCGCCGCAGTAGCCACACCTTTGCCGCCCACGAATCTGAAAAATATGGGCCACAGATGTCCCAGAAATACGGCCAATGCAGAGAGGGCAATCACGTCTGGCGACAGATTGAGGCGGTACGCCAGCCAGACTGCCAGCCAGCCTTTGAAGGCATCGCCGAGAAGAGTCAATATTGCCGCCGCCTTGTTGCCGCTGCGCAGTACATTGGTTGCGCCCGGGTTTTTGGAACCATACGTGCGCGGATCCGACAGACCGAACAATTTGCTGACCACCACCGCAAACGACACCGAGCCGAGCAGGTAGGAAAACACAACAAACGCGATGGGAACAAGGAGTGGGCTGGTCATGAAATTGTTTGTGAGAAAGTTTGAATGGACGGTATTTTAAGCGATTGGATGCAGAAAATGGACAATGCAGGGATTTAATTCACCAAGGCCCACCGGGTAGAAACCGGTATTCCCTTGAGTTGGAACAGTGATCACAATGGCAGGATTATTTTTTTGATCATGTTTAATTCAACCACGGAGTCTTCCATGAACACCAGAAAAAAATCAGCACCGGCCATTTTTCCTGTTACCGCAGATTTGACAGCCCTGGTCAATTCTTTGGGTGAATTAATTGTGTCGGCCAGAAAGCATGCTGCACAGGCGGTGGATATCGTGCAGGTCAAAACGTGCTGGGAGATCGGCCGCCACATTGTTGAGTTTGAGCAAAATGGCGCTGCCAGGGCTGATTATGGCAAAAAGCTTATTCCCAATCTTGCTCAGAAACTGACCCATGATTTTGGAAAGGGATTCGACGCCTCAAATTTACGGTATATGCGTCAGTTCTATAAGGCGTTTCCAATTTGTGACGCACTGCGTCACAAATTGAGCTGGACCCACTACCGCAGTCTGCTGCGAGTAGAGCAGGCTAAAGCGCGCACCTGGTACATGAATGAAGCCGCAGACCAAAATTGGTCCAGTCGCGCTCTGGACCGGCAGATCGGTACGCTGTATTACGAACGACTGCTGGCCAGTCGCGACAAGGATCCTGTAAAAAATGAAGCGAAAGAGGAAACAGGTAAGCTGCCCATGTCACCGCGAGAGATCGTGCGCGACCCGGTGATGCTGGAATTTCTGGGCATGCCAGGCGCCGGCAAAATTCAGGAGGCCGAACTGGAACAGGCCTTGATCGACTCTCTGCAGGGTTTTCTGCTGGAACTGGGAAAAGGATTTGCTTTTGTAGAACGCCAGCAGCGTATCAGTACCGAAACCAAAGATTTCTGTATTGATCTGGTCTTTTACAACTATGTGTTGAAGTGCTTTGTGCTGTTTGAGTTAAAGTCCGGTGAACTCACCCATCAGGATATCGGGCAGATGGATATGTATGTGCGCATGTATGACGATTTGAGACGGGGCGACGACGATAATCCAACGGTTGGCATCATTCTTTGCAACGATAAGGATAAGTCGATAGTGAAATATTCGGTCTTGCAGGAAAACCGGCAACTGTTCGCCAGCAAATACAGCCTGGTGCTTCCCTCGGAAGCAGAATTGCGCGCTGCGATCGAGCGTGATCAGCTTTGGGTGAAAAACAGTGGCCGAGAAAAATACAAGGTGAGGCTGATTGGCGGTTCTTATGCCTATTGATGGCGGTTTGAGTGTTCGACCAGTTTCTTAAACCGCTTCATTCTCCAGCCGGTTCAGCGCAACCAGCAACCCCATCCCCGCCACCAAAACAACAGCCGTAATTACCAGCGCCCCATGATAGCTGCCGGTTGCATTGGCAATGTACCCGGCCATCACCGGTGCGAGCATCTGTGCCACACCGTAACTCAGCGTCAGGCGCGCCATGGCCTTGGCCGGATTATTCGGGAAGTGCCTGCCTATCAACGACAGCGTCAGGCTCACAATGCCCACAAAGGTGCTGCCATACAAAACGGCGCTGATCACATTCAGACTGATGTCGCCTGTTAATACCGGCACCAGCACGGAGAGCACCTGCAATCCGTACGCCAGCAGCAGCGCCGGAATCTGTCCTGTTTTGGCTGCGATGCGATCCCACAGAAAGGTCGACGGTGCTGCAGCAAGACCGACCACCACCCAGATCCAGCTGCCCCGGCCGGCCAATAGCGGCAGCTTTTCAAGAATGGCGACAATAAAGGTTGCGCTGATCACATAGCCAAAGCCGGCGCAGAAATAGGATGCAATTAACAGGTTCATCCATTTTTTGGAAGGCGGCTGCTGGACCGGTCGGGAGGCATCGATTTGAACGTCAGCGGGTACGGGCATCCAGAGCCAGGCCGGAATAAAGAACACAATGCCCAAACCACCGAGCGCAATCCACTGCTGATCCCAGGACAGGTGACCGACCATGCTGCCCACGGCTATGCCGGACACGACGATGCCCAGCCCCAGGCCGGCAAAATGCAGTCCGAGTACCGGTTTGTAATGATGCCGGATCAGCCAGTTCATGATCAGCCCGGAGGCGATGAGCATGCCGCAGGTTGTGGTCAGGCCGGCGATGTAGCGCAGGACGGCCCAGACCACGACATTGTTGGTCATTCCCATCGCGGCGATGCTGAACACGGCAACGACCGTGCCGATATGATACAGGTGGTATTTCACTTTCAGACTGCTGATGGAGGCCGCCAGCAGCGCGCCGGTCATGTAACCCATGTAATTAAAGGTGGCCAGCCAGCCGCTGGCAAGGTAGGACAGGCCGGCTTCATCGCGCATGATGGGCAGCAGCGGGGTATAGGCGAAACGCGCCAGACCTGCGGTGAGCAGCAGTGAGCACACGCCCGCGATAAATACGCGCAGCTTTTGTGCATCGAGGGCAGGCGTTGTATTTATCTGTGAGGAACTCATTGTGCCTTCCGTGCAAAGTTTCACGGATTATATATGAGTAAGCAGATTCTGAAGCTGGCCTGCGCTGCAGATCAGCTTGATTGATTTACTTTGGCAACTTCAGTATGAAGTAGGATGCCTTGACCGATGCGTAAATTTTTCCTGCGGCAATTCAACCCTGAGGCGATTGGGCGATTGTTCAAGTATACGCAGTCCCATGTTTTTCAGGGTATCGACACCTTGCAACACCTGTTCGAGATTGACTGTCATAGCTCACTTTCGATTTTTTTTGATCAGAACGCGTCGCCAGGAACCCGCACCCAACCTTCCATCAACACCCGCGCACTGCGGCTCATGATGGCTTTGGTGACGCTCCACACACCGTTGGTCTGCGTGGCTTCTGCACCCACCCTGAGCGTGCCGGACGGATGACCGAAGCGCACTGCCGTTCTGTTGCCACCACCGGCAGCCAGATTCACCAGCGTGCCAGGAATCGCGGCGGCAGTACCGATTGCCACTGCGGCCGTACCCATCATGGCGTGATGCAGCTTGCCCATCGACAGCGCGCGCACCAGCAAATCGATATCGCCAGAGCCGACCTGTTTGCCACTTGAGGAAGTATAGGCCGCCGGTGGTGCAACGAAGGCCACCTTGGGCGTATGCTGGCGGGTTTGTGCTTCCGACAGATCCTTGATCAGTCCCATGCGCAAGGCACCATGGGCGCGGATTAATTCAAACTTGGCCAACGCAGCAGCATCGCCATTGATCGCTTCCTGCAATTCACAGCCGGTGTAGCCGATCTCGTGGGCGTTAATGAAAATGGTCGGAATGCCGGCATTGATCATGGTTGCGTTCAGTGTGCCGATACCGGGCACCACCAGATCATCGACCAGATTCCCGGTCGGGAACATTGCTCCGCCACCGCCTTCTTCCTCGGCAGCGGGGTCCATGAATTCCAGCTGCACTTCCGCTGCGGGAAAAGTTACGCCATCCAGTTCAAAGTCACCCGTTTCCTGGACCCAGCCATTGGTAACCGGTACATGCGCGATGATGGTTTTTCCGATATTGGCCTGCCAGATTTTTACAATGGCAACACCACTGTCACCGTCAATTTTGCTGCGCGCATCGACCAGTCCGCTGGACAGCGCGAACGAGCCGACTGCAGCAGACAGATTGCCGCAGTTGCCGCTCCAGTCCACAAACGCCTTGTCGATGGCGACCTGACCGAACAGATAATCGACATCGTGATCGGCTCGCGTGCTTTTGGACAGGATCACCGTTTTGCTGGTGGATGACGTCGCGCCGCCCATGCCGTCGATCTGTTTGCCGTATGGGTCGGGTGAACCGATCACGCGCAGCAGCAGCGCATCACGCGCTGCGCCCGGTACTCGTGCAGCAGCGGGCAGATCCTGCAGGCGAAAGAACACGCCCTTGCTGGTACCGCCGCGCATATAGGTGGCCGGGATTCTGATTTGAGGTACGAATGCCATTGCTGCTCCTGAGGTTGTTATGCTGCCTTGACTGATTCCAGAAAATCCTGCGCAAACCGCTGCAGTACACCGCCGGCTTCATAGATCGACACTTCTTCAGCGGTATCCAGGCGGCACAGCATCGGCACATCCAGACGCTCGCCATTTTTTCTGTGGATCACCAGCGTGAGCGTGGCGCGCGGTGTGCGTTCCCCGACCACATCATAGGTTTCACTGCCATCGAGCCCCAGAGTCAAACGATTTACGCCGGGCATAAACTCCAGCGGCAGCACGCCCATGCCGACCAGATTGGTACGATGTATGCGTTCGAACCCTTCCGCCGCAATCGCTTCCACACCGGCCAGCCGCACACCCTTGGCAGCCCAGTCACGTGACGAACCCTGACCGTAGTCAGCACCGGCCACGATGATGAGCGGCTGCTTGCGTTCCATGTAAATTTCGATCGCTTCCCACATGCGCATGACTTTGCCTTCCGGCTCGACACGCGTGAGCGAACCTGCTTTGACCTTGCCGTTTTCCAGCACCATTTCGTTTTTCAGCGTCGGGTTGGCGAAGGTGGCGCGCTGTGCGGTGAGATGATCACCGCGATGCGTAGCGTAAGAATTGAAGTCTTCTTCCGGCAGTCCCATTTTGGCCAGATAGGCGCCCGCAGCGCTGTCGAGCATGATGGCGTTCGACGGTGACAGATGATCGGTAGTGATGTTGTCACCCAGGACCGCCAGCGCGCGCATGCCGCGCATGGTGCGTGCTCCGGCCAGTGCCCCTTCCCAGTACGGCGGACGGCGGATGTAGGTGGTCTGTGGACGCCAGTCGTACAGCGGGCTGACCGCTGCGCTGGTGTCGACTTCACGCGCAAACATCGGAATGTAGACCTTGCGGAACTGTTCCGGTTTGACACTGGCGGCAATCACGGCATCGATTTCTGCGTCGCTCGGCCAGATGTCCTTGAGGGTGACCGGCTGCCCTTTGGCATCCATGCCGAGCACATCTTTTTCAATATCAAAACGGATCGTGCCGGCAATGGCGTACGCCACGACCAGGGGCGGTGAAGCCAGAAACGCCTGCTTGGCATACGGATGAATCCGGCCGTCAAAGTTGCGGTTGCCAGACAGCACGGCAGTGGCATACAGATCACGCTCGATGACTTCTTTCTGAATGACCGGATCCAGCGCACCACTCATGCCGTTACAGGAAGTGCAGGCATACGCGACCACGCCAAAGCCGAGCTGTTCGAGTTCCTTCATCAGGTCGGCCTGTTCCAGATACAGCGTGACAGTTTTCGAACCAGGTGCCAGTGAACTTTTTACCCACGGTTTGCGAGTCAGACCACGTGCGTTGGCATTTCTGGCAATCAGGCCGGCCGCAATCATGTTGCGCGGATTGTTGGTGTTGGTGCAGCTGGTGATGGCGGCAATGATGACGGCACCGTCCGGCATTTTGCCCGGTTCGTTTTCAACTACGCCGCTGATGCCGCGTGCAGCCAGCTCGGAAGTCGGTACGCGGTTGTGCGGATTGGATGGTCCGGCAATGGTGCGCACCACGCTCGACAGATCAAACTTCAGTACCCGTTCATATTCGGCATGTTTTAAGCTGTCGGCCCACAGTCCGGTCTGCTTCGCATACTGCTCGACCAGTTTGACCAGTTCATCATCACGACCAGTCAGTTTCAGATAGGTGATGGTTTGCTCGTCGATGTAAAACATTGCGGCAGTGGCACCAAATTCGGGGGCCATGTTGGAGATGGTGGCGCGGTCACCCAGAGTCAGCTTTGCTGCGCCCGGGCCATAAAATTCCAGATAGGAGGACACCACTTTCTGCTTGCGCAAAAACTCGGTCAGTGCCAGCACGGTATCGGTGGCGGTAATGCCTTCCTGCGGTTTGCCGGTCAGTTCCACGCCGATGATATCCGGCAGACGCATCCAGGAAGCGCGGCCCAGCATGACACTTTCTGCTTCCAGACCGCCGACACCGATGGCGATCACACCCAGTGCATCAACCATCGGTGTATGACTGTCGGTGCCGACCAGCGTATCCGGATAAGCCACGCCGTCCTGCACCTGAATCACCGGCGACATGCGTTCCAGATTGATCTGATGCAAAATGCCGTTGCCCGGCGGGATCACGTCGACGTTTTTGAAGGCTTTCTTGGTCCAGTTGATAAAGTCGAAGCGATCTTCATTGCGCCGGTCTTCAATCGCGCGGTTTTTGGCAAAGGCATCCGGATCGAAGCCACCACATTCCACGGCCAGCGAATGATCGACCACCAGCTGGGTCGGCACCACCGGATTGACCAACGCCGGGTCACCACCCTGTGCGGCAATGGCGTCGCGCAGACCGGCCAGATCGACCAGGGCAGTCTGACCCAGAATGTCATGGCAGACGACGCGGGCCGGAAACCATGGAAAATCCAGATCCCGCTTTCGGTCGATGAACTGTTTGAGTGAATCGTTGAGCGTGGCCGGATCACAGCGCCGCACCAGATTTTCAGCCAGCACGCGTGACGTATACGGCAGTTTGTCGTAGGCGCCGGGTGTGATCGCGTCGACTGCTTCACGGGTGTCGAAATAATCCAGTTTGGTGCCGGGCAGATTTTTGCGGAATGCTTTGTTCATGATGGACTCGGAATGAAGGAATAAACTCTGATTAACGCAGGCTGGGATTGCATCCCAGCCTGCGATACTTAACTGCGGTTTTTGATTGGTACAAACTTCAGATCTTCCGGTCCGACATAATTGGCGCTTGGACGAATGATCTTGTTGTCGATGCGTTGCTCGATAATATGCGCAGCCCAGCCCGACGTGCGGGCAATCACGAACAGCGGTGTAAACATCGCAGTCGGCACACCCATCATGTGATACGACACGGCCGAAAACCAGTCCAGATTCGGGAACATTTTCTTGGCATCCCACATCACCGATTCCAGCCGTTCGGCGATATCAAACATTTTGGTCGATCCGGCCTTGACGGACAGGTCGCGCGCCACTTCCTTGATGACCTTGTTGCGCGGATCGGAAATGGTGTAGACCGGATGGCCAAAACCGATCACGACTTCCTTGTTTTCGACACGGCGTTTGATGTCGGCTTCGGCTTCATCCGGATTGTCATAGCGCTTCTGAATTTCAAACGCGACTTCATTGGCACCGCCGTGTTTGGGACCGCGCAGCGCGCCGATTGCACCGGTAATGGCCGAGTGCATGTCGGAACCGGTACCTGCAATGACCCGTCCGGCAAAGGTGGAAGCATTGAATTCATGTTCGGCATACAGGATCAGGGAAGTATGCATGGCGCTGACCCATTCGTCACTGGGCTTGGTGCCATGCAGCAGATGCAGGAAGTGGCCGCCGATGGAATCATCGCTGGTTTCCACGTCGATCCGTTTGCCGTTATGGCTGTAGTGATACCAGTACAGCAGCATGGAACCGAACGACGCCATCAGGCGGTCGGCGATATCGCGCGCGCCGGGCAGGTTGTGATCATCTTTTTCTGGCAGCATGCAACCCAGCACCGAAACACCGGTGCGCATGACATCCATCGGATGGGCTGACGCCGGCAGGCATTCCAGTGCCGCTTTCAATCCGGCCGGCAAACCGCGCAGCGCTTTCAGGCTGGTTTTGTACGCCTTCAGTTCGGCATGATTCGGCAGTTTGCCGTGCACCAGCAGATAGGCGATTTCTTCAAATTCGCAGGTGCCGGCCACGTCCAGAATATCGTAGCCGCGGTAATGCAGATCGTTACCGGTTTTGCCGACCGTGCACAAGGCCGTATTACCGGCGGTCACGCCGGACAGTGCGACGGATTTTTTAGGTTTGAATGTTGGGGCTGCTTCAGTCATGTTTCATCTCCTGCTTTCATTAAAAATTTTCCCTGATTGGGTTTTATTTTGGTGTTCATGTAGGCTGGGATGTAATCCCGGCAGCAATGGCAGCAATGCTGGGATTGCATCCCAGCCTACGAAACCTATTTTGGTTTTTGTTGTGCAAACAGTGCATCCAGCTTCTGTTCAAAGCTGTGGTAATTGATCCGTTCATACAGTTCCATGCGGGTCTGCATGGTATCAACCACGTTCTTTTGGGTGCCGTCGCGCCGTACTGCGTTGTAGACATTTTCAGCCGCCTTGTTCATGGCGCGAAATGCGGACAGCGGATACAGCACCATGCCGACATCCACCGACTTCAGTTCTTCGACCGTGAATAACGGTGTAGCGCCGAATTCGGTAATGTTGGCCAGAATCGGTACCTGCAGTTTGCTGGCAAACCGTTGATACATCGGCAGTTCGGTAATGGCTTCCGGAAACACCATGTCGGCACCGGCTTCCACATATTTGTGAGCACGTTCGAGCGCCGCATCAAAACCCTCCACGGCCAGCGCATCGGTACGGGCCATGATCACAAAGTCGGGGTCGGTGCGGGCATCAACCGCAGCCTTGATGCGATCGACCATTTCCTGGGTGGTGACAATTTCCTTGCCGGGACGATGACCGCAACGCTTGGCACCGACCTGATCTTCAATATGAACCGCAGCAGCGCCGAACTTGATCATCGATTTGATGGTGCGCGCCACATTGAAGGCCGAAGCGCCAAAGCCGGTATCGATATCGACCAGCAGCGGCAGGTCACACACATCGGTAATGCGGCGCACATCGGTGAGCACATCATCCAGATTGGAAATGCCCAGATCCGGCAGACCGAGCGACCCGGCAGCTACACCGCCACCGGACAGATAAATGGCCTTGAAACCGGCCCGTTTGGCCAGCAGCGCATGGTTGGCGTTGATGGCGCCAATGATTTGCAGCGGGGATTCTTCTTTTAAGGCTGTGCGAAATGCAGCGCCGGCGGAATGGTGGGACATTGGTATCTCCTGAGTAGTCATTGCTGTGACATCTAGAGCAATCCCTGTGCCTGAATGACAGTTAAATGAACAATTCCATCAAATTCAATCAGTTGGCGTGGTAAGCCGAGATTTTTTTGCCGTTTGATTTTGTGCTTCCAGGGTAATTTTGTTTCGTTAGTGTTTCGGTGAAACGCCAAAATGAAACACGTTTGGAACAAGGTGCCACCGTTTGTGTAGTGCACCGGGTTGATGCGACAATTGAATTAAATTGGAATGCACTGCAAATTCAAACCATTGGATCGTCTTATGAAAACTGCCACCATTACTTCTTTGAGTGTCTATCCTGCATTGCGACGGGCGGCTGAATCTGTGTTACATGATGGCGAAACGCTGCATGCTTTCATGGAGAAATCAATGCGCGCTCAAATCGATCGCCGACTCGCCCAACAGGCATTTCTGGCACGTGGATTGGTGGCCCGCGACGCGGCAGAGTGGACCGGTGAATACTATTCTGCAGATCAAGTCCTGCGGGAACTGGATAATGTGTTGCAGCTTGCGCAAGCCAAGGCAGGCACATGATGTATTGAGTTCGTACCCTTAAGTGGTAAGGGAAGGCGATTGCCATTACCATTGACTGACCGGTACTGCCAGTCAATCAATGGCAACGTATACCTCTTTCAAATTTACCCGGTCACTTTCCTAATCAGCGCACGTCCAACCGCACGTGCCTTCTGCGCCAGCGTAAAGCGTGCGAAATTGGTTTTGACGACCCCTTCCGTAAAGGCAGTGCGCTTGCTGTAGTCAATATTGACTTCCACAATCACAGGACGACCACCTGCTGCCATGGCGTTGGCAACCTTGATCTGCGCGTCCAGATCGGCATCCTTTTCAATGTTGACGTAGCCCGCTCCCACGGCCATGGCCACACCTTCGAGCATGACGGTCGGCAGTATCGTGCAGGGTTTGCGGTTGTACGGAATTTCCTGAGCCTGCGCAATCTGTGACAGTTCGCCGTCGCAGAATACGTAGTACACCACGCCAAGCCGGTAATGTGTGGCCGTGACGATTTCCATGCAGGTCATGCGGAAACAGCCGTCGCCGACAATACAGTTGACCGGCGCATTCGGTCGCGCCAGTTTTGCACCGATGGCCGCCGGTATCGAGTAACCCATGGCATTGAAATCGGTCGGCACGATGCCGGTGCCGGCGCTCCTGATCTGCATGAGTTCGGCTGTCAGATAAGTGTGATTGCCGTCATCCACCACCGTCATGGCTTCGTCGGGACTCCCCGCGCGCAGCGCATCAAAAAAACGTGCCGGATTGACCCGGCCCTTGCTGTCGTGGTCGTACCAGGTTTTGCGATAGGCCAGTTTATCCTCGGCAATCTTGGCCTGGAGAACCGTGTTGGCTGCTTTTGCCGGCATGGCACGGCGTAATGCGTCCAGCAACTGCGGCACCACCACGCGCGCGTCACCTGCTATGCCGACCTGGGCCGGGAAATTGGCGTTCAGAACCTTGGGGCAGATGTCGATATGGATCAGCTGTTTGGGTACGCTCACGCCAAAGCTGCCGGTCGCAATTTCGCCAAAGCGCGCACCGATGGCCAGCATCACATCACAGTCGGCAAAGGCATTCTGTGCGGCCGGAACTGCGGAAGGACCAAAGCTGAAACCGGCGTGCAGCGGGTGCGAACCCGGAAACATGGAAAAGCCCTGCAGCGTGGTGGCGACCGGTGCCTGAATGTATTCCGCCAGTGCCTGAACTTGAGCCGTACAGCCATTGGTGCCCCAGCCAACAAACAGGCCGGGATTTTTTGCGCTTTTCAGCAGTGCCACGGCCGCATCGATCTGGCTTTGTTCAGCCGGTGCCGTGGGTGCCGGCGCGCTCCAGACCGGCAGCGTACCGACCTCGTCGGGAAACATCTGGATATTCATCGGGAATTCAATAAATACCGGGCCGGGTTCACCGGAAGTGGCAACCCGGTAGGCTTCAAAAAAGGTGCTGACCACGTCACTGTTTTTTTCGATCTTGTAAGTGGCTTTGGTAATGCCTTTCATGAACTGGTGCAGGTCCATTTCATGCAGCTGGTACTGCCAGCTGATGTCGGTACGGATGCTGCCGCAGATCACCAGCATCGGCACGCCATCCAGAAACGCTTCACCGATGCCGCTGGCGGCGTGGGTCAGTCCTGCTGCCGGCACCACCACCAGCGTGCCGACCGAATCGGACAGCCGGCTGTAACCATCGGCCATGAAGGACGCACCGCCTTCGTGACTGACCAGCATCGGTGTGATCGATTCGGACATATTGAGCTGATCATAAAACTCGGTATTGTGGACGCCCGGAATGCCGAAGGTGTAGCGGATGCCCAATTGTTCGAGTGCGTAGCGTGCCAGCCATGCGCCGGTTTTTTTCATGTGAAATCTCCTGGTGATTATTTGGTTTTTTAAAGACCGTGTCCGGTAAGGATGGAGCGTGCAGCCGCGCGTGCCGTGAGTATGCATCCCGGTAAAAACGTGCCTTCCAGCGAACGTTTGCCGGATGCGCCGCCACCGCCGAAACCGGCTGCTTCACCCACGCAGTACAGGCCGGCGATCGGCACGCCGGCAGCGCCCAGCACCCGGCTTTGCAGATCGGTTAACAGCCCGCCCAGACTCTTGCGCGTGATCAGCTGCAGCTGCATGGCGATGAACGGGCCGGCATTTTTTCCCTGCAGCGGCGCCGGTTTGCAGGTGCGCAGTTTGTCCGGACCCCAGTGCCGTGCATGTTCAATGCGGCGGATCTGATCATCGTTGACGACCGAGTCGCCGCGCACGAAGTTGGCATCAAAGGCGTCAGCAGTAGCCTGCAGTACGTCCGCCTGCACATCGTGTGTGCCGGTGAGCGCATTCATTTTTTGCGCCAGGCCGGCCAGCGTGTCATCGACCAGAAAGTGTTTGCTTTCCGAGGCCATCTGCCGCACCAGCCGGTGATTGCCGAGCAGGATTTCCTTGAGAAACAGGGGAAACTGCTGGTCACGAATGCGCTGATTGTGCTCGGCACCCGACAGCGCCAGTTCTTTGGCGGCGATACGCCAGTTGAGCAGATGCCAGGTGTACGGTTTTTCCTGGGCGGCGACCTGCTGACACAAATGGTGTGTGTCAAAACCGGTCATCAACGGTTCCGGTCCGATGCGCCGTCCGGTGTGATCGAGCCACAGGGCCGACTTGCACGGAATGGCCGACAGACCGTGGCCCGGGAAATGGGGTTTGGGATGCGGGATGCCGGCTGCGTAATTCCACATTTCACCGGCGTGGGTAATTTCCCCGCCCAGTGTGGCCACCAGACGGTGCAGCCTGCCATCGGAATAAGGATGGGCACCATTGAGCATGGTCGCAGGAAGTGGGCGTCCCGGTACCCAGTTGGCGCGGGTCTCTTCATGGCCACCGTTAATGCCGCCCATGGCCAGCACCACCGATTCAGCTGAAAACCGTATCTGCTGTCCGGTCTCGTGATTGATCGCAACGGCACCGCTTACTGCGCCATTGGTTGATTCCAGACTGATGACTTCATGATTCGACAGCAGGGTCAGTTGCGCGCCGGTAGGGGCGTCATGCAGTGCCGTGATCATGCGTTTGGTCAGCAACTGCGACGTGCCCCACACCACGTGATAGCGTGGCAGCGTGTTGCCCTCGCCCAGCCGGCCGCGTTCGACCCAGTTCACCGCTGGCATGAATTTCAGTCCGTGGTCAATAACCCAGTCATACACCTGGGTGCGTGAATGTTGCACGTAAAAGCAAGCCCACTGGCGCGGCCACAGATCGTCTTCACCCAGCTCGCCAAAGCGGATCCAGTCAGCCAGCGCCAGTTCGGGGGAATCCTTGAGTTTCATGCGCTGCTGCAGCGGCGTATCAACCAGCGCCATGCCGCCAAACGCCCACAGCGCCAGACCGCCCAGCCGTTCGGGCGTATCGCGGTCGACCAGAGTCACACTTTTACCGGCGCGCAGCAGTTCGATGGCGGTGACCAGACCGGCCAGCCCGCCGCCGATTACCAGCACATCGGATTGCACCTTGTCTGTTGTCATTGCCTGTCTCCGGCTTTTTTATATTAAGCGTAAAGATAGCTGGTATCATGCCAAATCCCTTGACCTCAGGAGCCAATAATCTTGACCTCAGAAGCCGGCGCGCCACCTACCGTATCCATGAGCTGGATCAATATTGTGCTCAGTGCCGCCGAACGGGTGGGCATCAGCCGCGCTCAGCTGCTGGCCTGTGCCGGGCTGGATCTGTCGCAACTGGCCGAGGAGCGCTGGCCGATTGATCACATCACCCGTTTGTGGCGTGCCGCAGCCAGGCTGACTCAGGATCCTGAATTCGGCCTCAAGGCCGGCTCGCAGGCCGGGCCGGCCAGTTTCAATGTGGTCAGCTTTATTTTCCAGTCATCCCGTTCACTGCGGGAAGCAATGGGCCTGCTGCAGAAATTCCAGCGCCTCATCAGTGATGGCGGACGCTTTCAGATAGTCGACAGTGGCGCCAAAAGCTGGGTGATCTACCATCCGCGTCAGGGCGAACTGGCCTTCAGCCCGCATCAGATCGAAGCAGTCCTGTCGGCCCTGACCAGCTTCAGCCGCTGGATCAGCAATACACCCTTCATTCCGGCGCAGGTGCAGTTCAGCCACAGCCAGCTCGGCACCATGGCCGGTTATCAGAAAATTTTTCAGACCACAGTCAGTTTCAATCAGGCTTTTTGCGGACTGGAACTCGACAATGCGCTGCTCGACAGTGCCTTGCCGCAGGCCGATGCCCAGCTGGCCGCCATGCACCGCGACTATGCGGTGGCGCGACTGGACGCGTTGAGCGAGCTGACGGATTTTGTCGGGCAGGTTCAGCAGTGGCTGGGCGCACAATTGCTGCATGGTGTGCCGGAGCGACACCTCGCGGCGCAGAATTTTGCCTTGAGTGACCGGGTGTTTTCACGCCGGCTGGAAAAGCATGGGATCAATTATTCGCAACTGGTCGATCAGGTGCGCAGGGATCTGGCCTGTGATGCGGTCGCGCATTCGGAGCGGGCGTTTTCGGATATCGCGCAGAGTCTGGGGTTTTCGGAAGCCAGTGCGTTTAATCGGGCGTTCAAACGCTGGGTTGGGCACTCGCCGGGGGAATGGCGAGTGCAATATCAGGGAACATAGATCCAGGCTCACCCTTGCCGAATCATCATCGCCGCCTTCTCGGCAATCATGATCGTCGGCGCATTGGTGTTGCCGGTAGTAACCTGCGGCATCACCGATGCATCAACCACTCTGAGCCCCTGCATGCCATGCACGCGCAGTGTGGCATCCACCACCGCCATCGGGTCCGACGCCGGCCCCATTTTGCAGGTGCCCACCGGGTGATATTCGGTATCCGAATTCTTGCGCACAAACTGTGCCACATTGGCTTTGTCATTACGGTCGAATTCGTGCAGCAGTGCGCCGCGATACGGTTCCAGCGCCGTGGCCTGCAGGATGTCATACGACATTTGTGTGGCCTTGATCAGGGTTTCCAGATCATCCGGGTTGCTCAAAAAACCAATGTCAATGGCAGGCTTGTCTTCCGGACTGGCGCTGTTCAGCGTAACGCTGCCGCGACTCTTGGGGCGCATGAGCGTGACGTGCAGGGTGTAGCCGTGACCCAGATGCTGTTTGCGGGTGTGGTCGTCAACGATGCCTACGCACAGCGCGAGCTGAATGTTGGGGTACTCCGGATTACCTTCGGTGGAAATAAATCCCTGTGTTTCGGCCACGCAGCTCGTGACCAGACCGGTGCGTTTTTTGCGCCATTCAAAAATCGCCTTGAGCATATCCCGGCCACCACGCAGCGAAATGCCCAGCGTGGCATCGGCTCTTTTGGTGCGATAAATGATGACGGTCGACAGATGGTCGTGCAGGTTCTGACCGACCCCGGGCAATTCGTGCAGCACCGGGATGCCATGGCGCTTGAGCTCGGCAGCAGGTCCGATGCCGGACAGCATCAGGATCTGCGGTGAATTGAAGGCCCCGCCGCATACCAGTACTTCGCGTTTGGCCATGACCTGGTGCAGTGATCCGTCATGTTTGTATTCCACCCCGGTAGCCACCTTGTTGTCAGTCAGAATTCTGGTCGTCAGTGCGCGCGTGATTACGGTCAGATTTTTACGGTTCAGATTGGGTGTGACATAGGCTTTGGCTGCACTGCAGCGTTCGCCGTTTTTCTGTGTGACCTGGGCTGGCGACACGCCGAACTGGCGCGCGGCATTGTAGTCGGGATTTTTGGGAATGCCGGTTTGCTCGCAGGCTGTAATGAAGGCATCGTTGATGGAACTGGGGCTGCGCAGATAAGCCACATTCAGCGGGCCGCCCACGCCACGATATTCAGTGGCGCCAAAACATTCATTGTTCTCGGCCTTTTTAAAAATCGGCAGCACCTCCTGATAACTCCAGCCCGGATTGCCCAGGCTGGCCCAGTTGTTGTAATCAGCCGGATTGCCGCGGGTGTACACCATGGCATTGATGGAGGACGAGCCACCCATGACTTTGCCGCGCGGCTGAAAACCTTTGCGACCATTAAAGCCGGCCTGCGCAACCGTTTCATAACCCCAGCTGAAAATGCCGACCGACGCAGTTGCGGCAAAGCCGAGTGGCGCATGGATAAATGCCGATCTGTCCGGACCGCCGGCTTCGAGCAGACAGACTGAAACGGAAGGATCTTCTGATAAGCGACCAGCCAAAACCGAACCTGCAGAACCGCCTCCAACGATAACGTAATCAAACATGCTTTTGTCCCTGTCATAATTTTTATGCGGCCGATGCCGGTTTATTTTTTGCTGTCAAATTCTAGCATGCCGAATTTATGCATCAGATATTCTGGCCGTCCCGGCTGGAAATTAATGCGCATTACATCGCACTGTGACTGCGCCACCACACGCGGGTCCATCAGATAAAACCAGAGCGGCGGAATATAACAGAGCAAAAACATGCCGACATAACCGTTGGGCAGTTCCGGCAGATTCTCAAAATGACGCAGCGACTGGTAGCGTCGCAGGGGATGCGCATGATGATCGGAATGACGTTGCAGATGAAAGACGATCCAGTTGAAAAAAATAGGATTGCTGTTCCAGGAGTGGTGCGCGTTCTTTGCGCAGCAGACCGTAGTGCTCAATGTAGTTGCCAGACTGACTAATCCTACTGTGTCATGAACGGCGAACCCGTAGGCTGGGATGCTTCGTAGGCTGGGATGCTTCGTAGGCTGGGATGCAATCCCAGCATCAACGGTTGAAATGCTGGGATTGCATCCCAGCCTACGCCCTCCGTACTTTCAATCGAAAGATTTCAACTGGACTGACTAGACTGACTAGTCCATGAAACTTCATTGAGATTAACACATGGATGACGCTGTTTTCACCAGAGTCGCTCCCGCAGTTCACCCTGCTCAAACACACTCCTGTTTCGTCAATTACTGGCATCGTCATCTGTGGCAGCGGAGGGTATTTCCCATTCCATCCAGTCCGGTCCAAATAATTCAGCCGGATGCGCGGTGCGGTCCGCCCCGTTGCCACAGGCCAAAGAATCGGCAGGACAATACTGATCACAGCCCCAACAGATGCGTTCAGGCTTTACTGGATTGATTGGAAATTTTTTGGCCATGTTTAACGTGGGGTTAATATTACCTTTTGCCCGCTGCCTCTGTATTGAGTTTATTATTTTTTTACCGCCTTCTTTTTGAGATTGCACAAGCATAAGTGTGCATATTCAGAATATAAAAATTCATAGTCAGGAAACGCGGATAATTGAGAGTAGGCTACAGCGAACTCAATAAACCGGCCCAACTCAGACAATGGTGTTGGCAGGAATGCATGATGTCCTTGTCAGGTCCCAATGAAAAAGTTCTGTCTGTCCCTGCTCTGTCTATTCAGCTTTGGTTCACAATCGGTCTTCGCGCTGGGAGTCTGCCCGGAGCAGGTCAGGGTAACCTTTCTGGATTTTGCCATCCCGCCGCTTATATTTGGCATTGGTACCAAATTTGAAGACCCGCCAGGTTACCTGATCGATTGGGTGCAGCAGGCCGTGATCAACACGGGTTGCCAGACTAAAGCTGTGCTCAGCAGACGTCCGATGAAGCGGGGTTTTTTTGAAGCCTATCAGGACCAGACCGATATCTTTACCATGGCGTCACCCAGTGCCGAGCGGCTCGGGCAGGTGGTTTTTCCGATGGTAAACGGGGTGGTGGACAAACGACTTGCCTATCTGGGCACCAGCGATTCTTTATGGGTATTGAAGGGAGAGCGATCTATCCATTGGGATGGTGTAACCTTGACCGGTCCGCCGGAATTCAGGGTGGGCGTATCCGCAGGAACCATTCTGGAAACAATCGCGACTGAACGGGGTTGGCGGGTTGATCTGGCCAACAATGGTGCCAATTCCATCGATAAACTCATCGCAGGCCGTGTGCTGGTTGCACTGGTTGGTGATGCGATCGTTCAGTCTGCGGCTGAAGATAAACGGGTCAGGCTGGAAAAGCTCGCACCGATTGTTGAGACTACCTATTACTACAACACACCCAGTATGGCTTTCTATGCCAGCTATCCGGATTTTATGGGGCGCTACTGGCAGGAACTGTGCAAATTGTCACGCGTTGACCTCACTGTGTTTGATCAGGGTAAGTTGCCGGCCTGTCCGTGAGAAGTCGGTTGGCTTAAAAGAAAAGATGTTTAACTTCAACGACAGGAGCCAGTATCGCCCATGGTTCAGTAAGTTGACTCCCAAAGAAAATGGCCCCGCAGATACGGAGCCATCGGGAAAATGGGGCAGCCCCTGAGATCGACGCGTTTACACCGCGCTTACGACGCCTTTAGGGTATCGCGATTGGTTCAGGATTTACCTGCCTGACAGCATTAGACCAAAGGCGAACAATGAAGTCAAGGCCAAGAGTCAGGGTTTTTTTGATGATTGGTGCATAAATTGGGATCAGGTTGAAATCACAGAAAATTTTAGGTAAGGTTCAATAGCTATGTTTTTGTGCCTTTTTGTTGAGATTGCACAAAGATAAGTGTGCAAATTCTGAATTTAAAAAATATGGAGCCAGGAAACGCGGACAACGGTTGCGCTCCCGGAGATGTCATTATCGGATTGTCGGCGAGTCAGAGAAATCGACCACTGTATCGCCGATTAATTCGCATTGGTAGGTGCGTACCTTGAAACCGGCGCCCTGTTTCATGCATCCGCTGCGGATATCAAAACTTAATCCGTGGGCTGGACAGGTAAGCAGATAACCATCCAGTTTTCCGTTGAACAGGGACGCTCCTGCGTGCGGGCAGCTGTCGTCAATGGCGTACATTTCACCGTCGACGTTGAACAGGACGATTTCCTTGCCGTCCAGGCGGGCAAACTGTCGCTTACCTTCGGCCAAAGGCGAGCCCAAAAGGTATCTAAAGGTGTTTTTTATCGCGGTCATGAATATTTAAATGACTGAGTTCATGTCGGGGCAACGGTTGGTTGTCGTGTTTTGCATCATCCACTGGCCATGAAATGCTTCATGGTCAGTGGCTGAACTAACAATCAAAACAGGTCAATTAAAACTTGTGACGCATACCTATCATCACAGCGTGGGAATCGACACCGGCGGTAACGGGTGAAGCATAAACCAGACTCTGATTCATGTTGCTGCCTTTGTTGCTTACATTGGCCGCTTCCAAATATACCTCGGTAAATTTCGTAAAGTAGTAATTTCCGCCGATTACATACATCGTGGAGGTATTGTCCGTATGGTTATTGTCAGTGATTTTGTACGCACCCGAGGTCAGATTGATCTGCGGACTCAGGCGATAACCCGCGCCCAGATTAATCATTGAGACATCGCCTGTCGTGACTGCACCACCGTACGGAGCAATATTGGTCTTGCCAGCGCCGGAAGCGGCAGGATTGGTGCCTTTCCAGTATCCGGCAGACAAAGACAGTTCCTCAAATTTGTACAATGCGCCAACCTGTTCAAGACGATTGGTGTTGGAGCCGTTTGGCGCTGCCTGGGTCGCGCCGGTGACGAGGCCATTGCCGATTGGATTGCCTGGGTAAGTACTGTTGAGATTGTCATTGCCGGAATAATACAAGGCATCCAGTTTCAGGTGATCATCGCTGTAGGCAACCGTCAACGCAGTCTGTCTGCCAATAGCGGCATTGCCAGGTGCGCCACCCAATGTATATTCGGCACTGACAGTCACACCAGAAAATACCGGAGAAATATATACCACGGCGTTATCGTTATAGATGGTTCCGAAAGCGGCATTGGAGTTGCCGCCGGCAAATCTGCCGGAGGCGCTGTTCAAGGCAACCAGGCCAGTCAGACTGCTGGCAAAATACGAGCCGGCGCGCACGTCCGTCGGAGCGAACGCATAATAAAGTGGCGCGATCACACGACCGGCTTTAAAACTACCGAAGTCGCCAGACAGACCGACGTTGGCTTCCTGATTGAACAGTGAAGTGGTCCCTGACGAATTTGGACCGCCGGCAACGCCGGTTGGTGCCACGAGATTGCCACGCAAATTGAAGGTGGCTTTCAAACCGCCCCCGAGGTCTTCAACCCCTTTGATTCCCCAATAGCTCAGGCCCATGCCGCCGTCTTTTACACTCACGGAAGAACCATTGTCCTTTGGATTTGGCAGATAACCCAGAGCCGGATTAGAGTTGGTCGACTGGGATAAAATTCCGACGTCAAGTGAGCCGAACAACGTCACACTGGATGAATCATCGGCCAGAGCTGCGCCACTTAATATAGTTAAAACACTGATGCTGAATATTTTTGATTTCATTCTGGTCTCCTGAATCCCATTTTAATTAATTGAAAAATCTTTTGTTTTTTATTTGTTGCGCATATTTTTTATAAAAATAAGTATTGTCTTTTGAAGTTAGATTTCTCTCCTTGAATATAGTTACCTGCAATTACCCGTTTGATGATTCGTCGATTAACTGTTGAATTAATACATCGCCCTGCGGCCAGTTGCCATAACCGGATGCCGGATTCAGGTGACCGACATTACCCAGATGAACAATTTCGCTGCCCCAGTCGTTTGCAAGGGCAATCACTTTGTCAAGCGTGGTCAGAGGATCGTTGTTGCTTGTACAAACGATGGAGCGAAACGGAAGAGGTTGACGTGGAACCGGTAACCAGCCTCTTTCTTTCAGTGGTTCCAACGCCGGGTAAGGGGCCGGCATGGGTGTTTCAATGTCCGGTGGACAAACCAGCAAGACCCCACGGATATTGGCTGTATGCCACTCGGCCCAGTGCGCCATCATCAGCGTACCGGCGCTGTGCGCCACAACGATGATAGGACCGTCAATTTCTTCTATCGCTTCCTGGATCGCATTGATGCGCGCGACCAGACTTAGTTTGTCATGCTCCAGAGGCGTAACGGTTTTCACTTTGGTCAGTCGGGGCACCAGCAAAGTTTGCCAGTGCTCGGCAACATGATCGCGCAAGCCGGGAACAATTAAAACGGTGGTATTTTTTTGATCAATCACAATCACTTCCTTTAATAAAAAATGTTAACCGCGCAACCGGATCGCGATCAGTACAAAGCCAGCCAGAAATACCGTTTCTGTCAACATGAGAACGATTGGTTTGATGCCAACCGAAGTCAGTTCCTTGAGCTGGGTTTTCATACCAATTGCGCTGATGGCTGTGACCAGACACCAGCCAGACAGGGCAGTGCCAAAGCCCTGAACCGGTTGCGTTATCAACCCGGTGCTGTTGATTGCGGCCAGTATCAGAAATCCGACGGCAAACCAGGGCAGCAGTGGTGGCTGCCTGCCGGCCCCGGACGATCCTTTGGATCGGGTGATCATGGCCGCGACGACAATCACCGGCAGCAGCATGAAGATGCGCATCAGTTTGACTACGGTGGCCATATCTCCGGTTTCGCGCGACATGCTGTAACCTGCTCCGACCACCTGCGCCACGTCATGGATCGTTCCACCCAAAAACACGCCGGCCTGGGTTGAGTCCAGATGAAACATGCGCACCATGACCGGATAAACAATCATTGCAAAAGTCGACAGGGTTGAAACACCGATTACGGTAAACAGGGTGGCCTTTTCCTTTCCAGGATGAGCCGGCAGCGCGGTCGACAGGGCAAGTGCTGCAGAGGCACCGCAAATCGCAGTCGCACCGCCGGTGAGCATGCCAAACAGGGTGTTAAATCCCATCAGTCTGGCCAGCAGCATTGAAACCAGAATGGTCAGTACTACCGACAGGATGACCAAAGCCACCGGCTGCCAGCCCAGCGCGGCGATCTGTTCAAAAGTAATACGGGTGCCGAGCAGCGCAACGCCGATTCTGAGCACTTCACGACCGGTGAAATCAATCCCGGCCTTGCACCGGCCTTCGACCGACAGAAAATTCATCGCCATGCCCAGCAACAATGCAAACAGCATGACGGGCGCATGGTAGTGCTCGGACAGAAATGTCGCAGCAACGGCCACAATGATGCTGGTGACAAATCCAGGCAGCAGATTTCTGACCGGGCTTGCCATGTTTTGAATTGTGGCCAGGTTCATGCCGTTTTCCCTTTAAGGTTCATTTTATAAATTCATCCCTGCACAGCAGCAGAGTCGGCGTTGTGGTTTGGTTCTGCCAGAACTGCCAGCATCAATGCCAGCAGGTGCTCTGGACTTTGTGCTCCGCTGACGTCGACTTTTTGATTGAATGTAAAATTGGGCACGCCGGCCTGCGATGAAAAAGCTGGATTGATGCCTGTTAAATACGGGTTGATCAGCCAGGCCTTTTGAGTCGCAGCGTTGATTCCAACTTCATCTGAAATATCAAAAAGCTGCGCACGATTGCCCAGGTCTTCACCCAGCACGAAGTAAGCCTTGAACAGCCGTTCTTGCAAACGTTGATAAGCAGCTGCCGAATCGAGTTCGTTCGTGTAATGTAACAAGGCGTGCGCCATGGCTGTGTTCGGAAAAATTTTGATTTTGTCGAAATTGATTTTCAGACCGGCGTCTGTTGCAGCATCAATGACTTGCTGCTGGCGCAGGGCCACTGCCGCCTGGCTGCCCAGTCTGCGCTGGTAAAATTCTGCAAAGTCCCAACCATGTTCCGGTACACCGGGTATTAACTGAATTGAGCGCCATTCAATCTGGATCAGCACATTCGGATGCTGCTCCGTTAATTTGATCAACGCGCGCTCAAGATTGACTTTTCCAATCCAGCACCACGGACAAATCAAATCAAAGGCGCACGCAATTGACAGGGAAAGTGGTGCCATCACGCTTTGGCCCCGACCAGATTGAACCTTGCTACATTATCCAGGTCGTTGAGGTAATACTTTTTGCCGATAAAGAAAACCAGCGCTGACAACAGACCGACCAGAGGTACCATTTGAAATGCTGCCTGCAGTCCAAAGCGATCCGCCAGGATTCCGGTAATAATCGGTCCGGGTGCCAGACCAAGCAGATTATTGGCCAGAGTCAGGGTGGCAAATGCTGTTCCGTGTATGGACGGATTGGTGAGATTGGCGACCATCGCGCCGGCCGGGCCGGCAGTCCCTGCGGCAAATACCATGCCTAACGCAATAAAGATCAGCTGATTGCGACCTGGTGGCAAATTGAATGCCAACAGCAGCAGGGTGCAGCTGGTCAGGCAGAAAAAGATCACAAGATTGAATTTTCGTGCCGGCTTGTTGCGTCCCAGGCGATCGCTGATGATGCCGCAGACAACCATGCCTATGCTTGCGATGAGCAGAAAGCCGGCGGACAGAATACCGGCTTTATCAGTCGGCAGCTGGTAATAGCGATTCAAAAAACTCGGCATCCACCCGGTCATGGCGCTCATAATGAATAATTGCAGGCCGCTGCCGGTATAGGCACTCAACACTGAGCGGCTCGAGAACAGACTGCGCAACGGCAGGCGTTGGGTTGTTTCTTTTTTCGGACCGGAATGTTTATTGAGACCATAAGGATTGTCCAGATAGGCGCGATTTTTTCTGAGCAGCAGCGGACATGACAAAGCCAGTGTCAGTCCAAATAATGCGATACCGGCAAATGACCAGCGCCAGCCAAAATGAGCGGCCAAGACACCACCCAGCGCCACCCCCAGAACTGAACCGACCAGACCGCCAGCCATAAATGCACCCGTCAAGGTTGCCCGCATACTGGATGGAAATACCGACAGAACCACGGCTACACCCACGCTGCCATACGCTGCTTCACCGACACCAACAAAAAACCGGGCCAGAAAAATCTGGTTGTAGGATTCGGCCAATCCGCAGGCCAGCGTGGCAATACTCCAGATGACCGCCATCAGGACCAGACATTTCATGCGACCAAACCGGTCAGCCAGCAGCGACAGTGGAAAGGTCAATAATCCCACCATCAATGCGACGACGCCGCCAAGTGCACCCAACTGTGAATCGGATAAATGCCATTCGGCTTTAATCAGAGGAAATACCGCATTCAATACCTGACGTGACATGTAATCTGAAATCAGCAGGCCAAATGCCAAAGCAAAGACCAGCCACGCATAGCGTCGTGTGATCTGGAGGGCCGGGTCTAAATCCGGCACCGGTGAGGTAATGGGATGATTCAATTTTGTCTCCTGTATCGATCGCAATATGTTTTGCGATTCGCGTATTTTTTTGACTTCAATTTTGCCAACCGTCCCGGATAAGCCGGTCCGGTTGGCAAGGATCACTGACAATGACTTTTTTACGCCCTGAGTGGAATGCCTTTCGTACCCTTTGGACGGTTAGGCGCCATGCCCAGTTTTGCCAGGGTCTCGTCGGCATCTTTGTACTGCACACCGATTTTGTAGATTTCGCGCGCTTCCTTGCCGGTGGCAATGTCACGCCCCAGTTCTTTGGCAATGCGCACCAGCTGTTCAATCTGCTCAACGGAAGTCATGCGATTGTTGTGCTGATCCATGATTGCATCTTCAATACCGCAACGGGGATGGAAACCCATCGCCATGGACATCATATTGAATGGCAACACATAACGCATCAGGCTTTCCGCGGTAAAGGTTGCGCCGTCCGGAACCCGTGTGAGGAATTGCATCATGTTGTAGGGATTTGGACCGTCCATGCCGCCGCCGATGCCCACCCAGGTCAGGTTGAGAGGGCCCGTGTATTTGCCACGCCGGATCAGGCGTTCCAATCCTTCGATGGCATGGGTACCGGTCAGCTGAAAATGCGGCTGAATGCCCGCAGCCTGCAAACGACGCAGATGCTCTTCGACCCAGCCTGGTCCGCCCGGAACGATCATTTCTCTGTACGCTTCATAGTAACCAGGCTCCATCAGCGAAGTTCCTTCCAGCTCTGAACAAACCATCATTTCAGTAATGTTCATCTGGGTGGTGTTGACCACGACTGTGACCTGATCTGGTTTGGGCGACAGGTCGGCCAACATGTGACGCGCGTCGTCAGACAGCCATTTTGCTGCTTCTCCTTCCGATTCCGGTGCAAACGAAATCGATCCGCCTACCTGAATGATCATGTCAGGCACCGCTGCTCGGACACCGGCAATGAGTTCATTGAATTTGGACATGCGTTTGGAACCCTTGCCATCCAGTTCGCGTACGTGCAAATGCAGAACGGTGGCGCCGGCGTTGTAGCAATCGACGGCCTTCTGAATCTGTTCTTCCATGGTTACCGGAATGTCTTGCGGAAAATCTCTGGGTTCCCATTCTGGGCCGTACGGCGCAACGGTAATGACTACTTTGTCCTGATTTTCCGGAAATAATGAATCGTCGAGAAATTGCATGCTGTGCTCCTTTAATTATGAATTGTGTGTTGCAGTGGTAATCAATGTTCAGTAAGGAATGTCGCCGATGATGCCGGCCCGGTCCATTTTGCGGTGGCAGGCCGGATAATCCATTACTGCATAATGCTGTGTGCTGCGGTTGTCCCAGATAGCAACGCTGTTTTTCTTCCAGCGCCAGCGCACCTGGTATTCCGGAATATTGGCCTGGCTGATCAGGTAGTTGAGCAGCAGACTTGCGCCGGGTACGGCGTCCTGTCCAAAACGGACATTTTCCGGACGATGAAAATTCGTGAAGTGCGTACTGAAGGCATTCACAAAGAGAATTTTTTCATTGGTATCAGGGTGAATTCTGACCACCGGATGTTCGGCATCCGGAAATTGGGCCTTTAATGCCAGACGCTTTTCAATCGGCATGGCGGCACCGAAGCTGGCTTCAATGCTGTGACGGGCGCGCAGCATGGCAATTTTATTTTTAATTTCTTCGGGAAGATTTTCGTACGCCAACACCATGTTTGCCCAGATCGTATCGCCACCAACTTCTGGCGTTTCGACACAGCGCAACACGCAACCAAACGGCGGTGCGTTGCGCCACGTGGCATCGGTGTGCCAGGCGTTTTCATAACGGGCATTCGGTTGTTGCGGCGTCTTGTAAATCTGCACCAGACCGGGATGATCGGGATCACTGCCTGCCACCGGATGATCTTCGAGTTCGCCAAAGCGCCGTGCAAAAGCCACATGTTCTGCCTTGCTGATCTCCTGATCGCGCAAGAAAACCACTTTGTGGCGGATCAGCTGAGATTTGATTTCTCCGAACAGAGCGTCATCGTGAATGGCATCGCGGATGCTGACATCGAGCAGTTCAGCGCCAATGCTGCATGTAATTTGTTCTATGCGCATGATGTTTCCCTCACAGGATAAAAATGGATGAGCCGGTGGTATTGCGCAGTTCCAGATCACGATGTGCAGTTGCGGCATCCTGCAGGTCATAGCGCTGGTTGATCTGGATTTTGATACGGCCGTTGCCAACGTGATCAAATAATTCAGCCGCCAGCGCCGCTTTTTCTTCCGGTTGGGCGATATAGTCGGCCAGGGCCGGGCGAGTCAGATAGACAGACCCTTTCATGGCCAGCAAAACCGGATCAAACGGGGGAATGGAACCGGATGCAGTACCCACGCAAACCATCAGTCCGCGGCGCTTGAGTGAATCAAGCGATGCCATGAACGTGCTTTTGCCCACACCATCGATGACGACATCAACACCGCGACCATCCGTCAGTTCACGGGCACGTTTGGCGACATCTTCATGGCTGTAATTAATCACGTGAGTGCATCCATTGGCCAATGCTGTTTCTGCCTTGGCTTCCGAGGAAACAGTACCGATCACAGTCAAACCGAGCAGGCGTGCCCACTGGGACACGATCAACCCCACGCCACCAGCTGCAGCATGCAGCAGGATGCTGTCGCCCGCCTTGAAATCATGGATACGCCGCATCAAATACGCCGAAGTCAGACCGCGCATGGTCATTGCAGCGGCTGTTTCGTAGGAGATGGTTTCCGGTAATTTGATCAGCAGCGAGGCTGCTATGAGCCTGTCAGTGCTGTATGCACCCAGAGCGGTGTGGAATCCGGTGTAGGTCACCCGGTCACCGATGGAAAATTCGGTCACGTCACTGGCAACTGCCTGAACAATGCCGGACGCTTCTACGCCCATTCCAGCCGGCAGTGGTACCGGATAGGTGCCGTTGCGGAAGTAGGTATCCGCAAAATTGAGCCCCACCGCCACCTGATGCAAGCGGACCTGCCCAGGACCTGGCTCACCGACTTCCACATTTTCATAACGTAAAACGTCGGGCCCACCGGTTTCATAAAATCGAACGCATTTTGCCATTGCCTGTCTCCTGATATTTTTATTACACGTACTGTGTATGTTGAAAAATATACGCCTGGCCCCAGGAAATTTCTTCACAATGTGTGACTAAAACTTTTCATTTCATGACAAATGGAATAAAGTCTCTTCGGAAATACGCATTTCGTGACAATATAATATTGATGTACGGCAATATTATATTTAAAGGAGGCAATTATGACTGCGCTAGTCAGAGCCGCTACGCTCACGAATTATTTTGAAGTTGCCCGAAATCTGGGATACAACCCGCACAATCTGCTGCAAAAACTGGGGCTGAGTCAATCGATGCTGCTGGAGCCGGATCGAATGATTCCCGCCAATGCAGCGATCCGTTTGCTGGAAGAGTCAGCGCTGGAAACCGGGTGTCCAACCTTCGGTCTGCTCATGGCGGAATCCAGGCAGATTTCCAATTTCGGGGCAATCAGCTTATTGATCTCACACCAGCCGACACTGAAGGACGTACTGTCTACCTTGATTCAGTACCGCAATTTTTTGAATTCTTCTCTGATTATTTACATGGAAGATGCGGGTCCGAATGTCATCATCAAAGAAGAGATTATTTCCAACTTGATCATTTCTCCCAGACAGGCGATCGAACTTGCTCTGGGTGTGCTGTACCGCATGATCAATGCCCTGATCGGTGACCGCTGGGCGCCCAGCAGCGTCAACTTTACGCATGAGGAACCGCCGCAGCTCAGCCTGCATCGGAGGATATTTGGTGTTGACCTGAATTTTGGCAGTGACTTCAACGGAATAGTCTGTTCATCTGCCGGCCTGAATTCCCCCAACCCCGGTGCCGATTCCAAAATGGCCCGTTATGCAAAAAATTATGTGGACACGCTGACCGATGCTGCAGAAAGATCGCTGGTTTCGGATGTCAGAAAAGCGATCTATCTGTCACTGCCGACCGGGCGCGCAACGATTGAACAGGTTTCCCAAAGTCTGGGCATGAACGTCAGATCCATGCAAAGGGAACTGGCTGTCTCGGGTGATTTTTTTTCGGATCTGATAGGCGAAGTGCGGCGCGACCTGGCCATGCGCTATATGGAAAATCCCAACTTTTCTCTGGGTCGTGTCGCTGAGCTGCTCGGCTATTCAATGCCAAGTTCATTCACCCGGTGGTTCCGCGCGGAATTCGGTCAGTCACCGGCTGTCTGGCGCAAGATGAATCAGAACAAAACACAGCGCACGGTTTGAAGTGTGTGGCCCAGCTGGTAGCGACTACCACAAGGTCGCGCACCAGAACCGCAGCCATTGTCGTGTAAATACAATCGACGTTCTGAACAAAACGCCAGAAACAGTGCCATACGGACGAAAAAAAAGGTCTCCGGGGAGGGGACCTTTCTCTGCAAATCCGGCGTTATATACTTGATACAGCAGGATATTTTCTGGTGGCCCGGGGCGGAATCGAACCACCGACACAAGGATTTTCAATGGGAAAATTCCTGTTTCAGTACTCGCCGCTACACGCAAATCTCCTTCAAAATCAGCTACTTAACCGCATACGTGCGCAGTCGAGCGCAGCTGATTGCCTGTGCGATTGTCAGATTTGTGTCAGACATTCGCACAAATTAATTCTAACACAGGAATCTTTTATACCCAGTAATTGTCATTACAACCTCGGTGTTTAAAACGAGTTCATATCCTTCTTATACGAACTGCGTTTTATCCATAAGGGAAGTTATGACAACCGAATCACCGAAACTATTAAAAAAGAGCGACGTGTGCGCACGTCTAAATTTATCAGCGCGCTGCCTGGAGGGCATGGTGTCCAGTGAACGTTTTCCACCTGGAGTCATGCTGGGCAAATTCGTTTACTGGAGTGAGAGGACCATCGATGCTTGGTTGCTGCGCGAATTCGGTCAACAAGAAAGCTGGAATCCTTAAGTTTCAGTTGTTGTTGCATTCGACGTCCAAACCTCAACCCGTAATAGTGATACTGCGTGTCGCTTCTGCGATTCTTTGCCCTTTGTATTGATTAGTGGAATTTGGCGCGAACCAGGCACCGGCGAAGCAGGGTAGTAATCGACTGTGTTTCGGTTGGAACAAGAAGGCCACATCACAAACGAGCCGATACTTTTGATTGTTCCTGAAGATGAAGATGAGTAGGCGCTCTGTAGAGCTGGTTGACCAGATGTGACATTGATGGCAGCGGGTTTTGTGGAGGTTTGCTCCCGGCTAAGCAGAGCGCTTGTTTAACGAGGGGGTGCCGTGCAAACGTATTCGAACAGTGTCAACCTTTGTCGCACATGAGATTCTACGATTGTCAGGAATAGTTGATGAAATCTAGCTTGTACTAGATAAAAATAAGGCATTTCAAAATAGATTGTTGCATTGCCGTAAGTTGCACTTCTTTCTTCGCGCTAAATTCCATACCATTCGTTCATGTTAAATGTGGCAAAATTGTGCATGTTGTGTTCTAGACCTGATACTTCTACAATTCAATTACAGCATGCAGTAAGTCTAGCCCATCATCAATCCACATGGAAATTCCGTCTGGAGCAGGCTTGGTGCCGACAATTACAAAAACGATTCCTTCAATATGTGGTTTGGCTGCAATCGCATAATCGCGCGCTAACGTGCAGTCTTCGAGTGAAGGCGATGGAACGGCTTCAGGGTGGGTGTGCCAAATACCAACGCAGTGCCAGCCTTTCTTGAAATACATTTCGCGCTCGGTCAGAGCCTTTTTCCGGTCGAATTCCACTCTTCCGCGCCAAGCGCGCTTGGGGTTAAGCCTGGTCGCCAAGTCAACTGAAACGATTGGTTCTGTCAAATTACGCGAATACAACTGTCCGACATTCTCTTTTGCGCTAGTCGTCAATTGCCGATGGATTTGCAGGCATTCAACTACTTCTGGGCTAAGTTCCACCGTCCACCCTCGCGCGTTGACGGTATACCGAAGGGATTTATTCATTTTCCGATAACACCATAGCCATCGTACGGGTAATCAGGTGGCCATCATGTAATGAGCCTTCAATTGGCACTAACGGGCCAATCGTTATTGGCAATTCTAACGTATCGAAAAATGCTTTAGTACGTACAAAGCTCCAAACTATTGATTCTTTAAGACCGTGGTCCAATACAAAGATTACCCGCTCTGCAGCGAAACCAGCCGCCTGTAATATATCAGCACTACCATAGGGGTGAAATCCATCGCTGCAAGCAGGTAGCTCAACTCGAGTTTTTGCTTTGCCGTAATCTGCAACATTGACGCGTAACTCCGCTGGGTCAGTACTAGGCCAGGGCGATTTGGCATTTGATGCGATGACGTGGGCCGCTGTACAAAATGGCTCAACCCAGGTATGAATAATTGGAGTTTCTCCAATATATTGGCTACGCATGCGTGCTAAAAAGATGCGAACAGTTGACTCCGCAGTACAATCCAAAATAAGGTCATAAGCATTTGGATGGCAATTTTTCGTCACCCAAGTCATGGCGTCACTTAGAACCCCCTTAATATTTACACCTGGAATTTCTTTTTCAACGCGAGTTGCCACGTTCTGGGCTTTACTTCTGCGGATATTGGATAGACCTAATAAGTGGCGCGACGTATTGGCTGCAGCCATTAATTGAACATCGACAACGTCAATATTAGCAATTCCAGACCTGGCAAGGACATCTATGATTGGACTTCCAAGCGAGCCACACCCCAAAACCAAAACCCGCTTTTGGCGGCGAGATTGAAATGAAGACGGACTATGGTCGCGAGTCAGGGCCCATTCCGGGTCAATCCTCTCTATTTGAATTGGCGCAACATGAGGTGGCGATATAAGTGGAACCGTTGGTGGAAAAATATGATAGCCATACAGCTCTTGCCCTTGGCACAAAATAATCAAAATTGGTCTTGTTCCGTTAGGAATCTTTCCATTTTCTAAGCGTTTTAATGCGCCATCTGTGGTATCGAACCAGCCGACACGGCTCAACCACTCTTCAATTGCGTGTTTTTGTCCTGTAACAGTGCGTATCAGTTGACTTAAATCTGCGAAATTAACCGGCCATGCCGATGGAGTCCACGTTATGTCCTCTGGAATTCTTACGAATGCGGCGACTCCGTTTACTCGGGTACCATTGTCAAGGCCGTGGCGCTGCGCAAGCCGAGTTGCATCAATTTCGCCAAGCGTAACAATTTGAATATCGAATTTTCTGTGCTTCGAACCGGTCGGAATATATGCTGAAATTTGCCCCTCCGCCCAGTCGTTAAATTCGGCCAAGCTGACAAGAGTACATCTGGGTGTTCGGTAGGCATTTGGGGCGTTTTTGTGCCTGTCACAATAACGCGCCCAGTATGATAATCGCTCTTCATGTAGTTGTTGCTCTCGCCATTTCGCGTTGTTTGTCAGGATAAGGAATTCATCGCGAAACCGAGTTATAGCCCGGAGAATCGCCTCAACTGGATTTTTAAAATCCAAAGGTTGACATACTTCATCGAGACAAACGCGCCCGTCCTCTTCAACGTGTGGCAGAGTCAAGCAAAATTCTGCATCAACAAAGAGGTGGCATGGCGTTGCTGGGAACAATGGGCCGATTGATAAGCGTACTGACCGAACTGGGTATCCTAGGTCTGATAGGTCCAATTGCCATTCAATCTGCAGTTTTCCAGTACTTTTGAAGCGATTTATCGACAACCCATGGGTTGGGTTGTCGAGCCAATCCACAACCGCCGAGACAGCTTCAGGGAAATGGAATCCATTAGTCAAAGTTATCCCAACGTTTGACTAGAACCAGGCTTGATTGCCGCTGTTGGGGTTGTGTTCGCCAGACCACGCGCACTGTTGATGATTCCATCTAAGCCGCTAGCTGTCGGTCTTGTCTCTTTCCAAGCTTCGACACCGGCTGCACCGAATACTTCTCGAATGTCTGCTTCATTTGCAGACCTACTGCCTGTGTGCAGTAATTTAGATAAATCGGTTGTCAATTGCTTATGCCAACGGGAAAATTCTTCTGCTCTTCTGTTTTCGTCGTCATTCCAGCGGTCAGCGAAATTTTCCGCAGGTAGTGCCGGGTTGTAGACGAAATATTTTCCGGCCGATTTATTAATATAATCTGGCATTGCCTCAACCAATGCGAGGGCAACTTCAATTGGCGATGTAAAGGTGTGGGACTTATCATTCAATAGATTTTCGTATGCATGTGTAGCTAGCGTCACGATGATGACTGAAATTGGTTGAGCCACTTTGTGGTTCTCCGCTGCGAAATGGTACATATTGTCCCGATGCAGTTTCATAATTTGGACTGTGCGTCGAAGTAGGTCGTCCAGTTCAACCTCATCTTTTGGTAATGGCTCAATCCTAGCCTCGTCCATGGCTGCTTTAAACAGCGGACGCGAAAATTCGAACCTCCTGTCGGCCCGTTCGCAGAACCATTGTGCGAATTCCAATGGATTTGTAGGGGACCAATTTGAATTTGTATCGGGGTCACGCACTCGCAAAACGGCACCGGTTACAGAGGCCCCTTTAACGGCAGGTGTTACATCAAAGTAGAATGACCGATTTGGGTAATCCAGACGCCAGCAACGGCGTTTCATTTTAGGCTGGCCAGTAATCGACTCATTACCTTGGAGCGCCTTGCCAAACGCCGCAAACATCTCCTCTGCACCCAAGGTTTCATATTTTGGTCCAATGAGTTTCACTACTATATCCAAGTCAAATTTTCTTGGATGCCGCGGGTTTATGGTCGTTTGGGTTCGCATTGAGCCTTGCGGAAAAACTTCCACTTCATGACGGGACAAACTCAATTTTTGCGCAATTTGATTACCCAACTCGTTATACGCAATTTCGGCTTCGACTTTATCTTCTGGAGGAAGTTCAAGACGTTTCAATAATTTTGCAATCAAAAGTTCCCATTGACGTTCATCATTACGCTGAACCAGCGCATCAACAATTGACTTGGTGAATTCGAAGGGTTTCGTCATTTTGACCTCTCAAGGTTGTAGGGAAACAGTTTGGCCAGAAGTGACGTTTCTGACTGTTTCGTTGGAAATTTCAATGGTTGGTGCGAACGCTGATTCAGGACCGCCTGACGTTTCATGGCAGACAAAGCTAGCGTGATGCCGCGCCTGCATTTTTTGTCCAATTGTTAGGACCGCAGTTGTTGGTGCTCCCACATATAGATGTACCTTACGTACTTTCCATATGTCTTGTAATAGCTTTAAGGCTTCATCTACAGCGCCGCCGAAAAGCGTCAAATCATCGGGGTGCCGGACCGTATTAGCGCTTTTATTAGCGACGGAAATTTCGATTGTCGGAAGAACGAATTTATTGCCATTGGAAGACACGGAAGGTAATCTCGAAGGCGTAATGGGAAACGTCAACGAAACAATTAAGTTTGCTTCAATCACTCCGGCCTCGTGTGTTCGCGATTGCATAAAATTGAGCCACAGTTTTCATCCAAAATTGAGCCACCCTGAAGTTGCGTAGATTACGGTGTTTCTGTGGATAAGTCTTCTGGTTTTGTTGTATTTTCTCCTTTCTTTCGCGATTTTCTGATGATGGATTTGTGAGTCGATTCACTGTGCTTGAATCGCCAGGACTGGTTTCCGGTTTCAACGATGTGGCAGTGATGTGTCAGCCGGTCCAGCAATGCCGTCGTCATCTTGGCGTCACCGAACACGGATGGCCACTCGGCGAAACTCAAGTTGGTGGTGATTGCCACGCTGGTCCGTTCGTAAAGTTTGGATAGCAGGTGGAATAATAGTGCGCCACCAGACTGGCTAAATGGCAAATAGCCCAGCTCATCTAAAATGACCAGATCGACATACATCAGTCGGTTGGCGATTTGTCCCTGCTTACCAGCAGATTTCTCCAACTCCAGCGCATTGACCAGTTCGACGGTCGAATAGAAACGAACCCGCTTTCCATGTTGGGTGACTGCCTGAACTCCAAGCGCGGTTGCTAAATGTGTCTTGCCCGTGCCGGGCCCACCAATAAATACGATATTTTGCGCTGCCCCCAGAAATTCCAACGTGTACAGCTGCCGGACCAGAGATTCATCAACAGGTGTTTCAGGAAATTCGAATCCATGCAGATCGCGATGGGCCGGAAATTTGGCGACATTAGTTTGGTAAGCGACAGATCGCACTTCGCGCTCTGCGCTCTCAGATCGTAGAAGTTGATCCATTAATTTCTCCGGATCGAAATCCTTTAGGCGCGCTTGGGCAGCCAATTCCGGCCAGCTTTGTGCCATGCCGTGTAGTTTCAGGGACTTTAAGTGACGAATAATTTCATGCGACATTGTTATTCTCCAAATTGGTTTGACGCAGCCGCTCATAGCGCTGCACGTTGGCTTTCGGTTCTTCTTGCAGCTTCAGTTTGGTCTCTACGGTTTCTGGCTTGTTGGCAGGCTCTTTCAATCTTGCGACCAGATTCAGAACATGCTCTGCACTGGCATGGCCAGTTTCCAGTGCGCACTCTACGGCCACCAATACAGCATCAAGGCCGTAGACCGGAATTGTGGCCAGTAACTCCGCCATGACCCGGTCGCCACCTGTGTGTTTCAACAGCTGCCGTTGTAGGTCCTGCAATGGCTGGGGCATGTGAAGAAATGGCGCACCGTTTCTCAAAGCGCCAGGCTTTTGCGTAATGATCGGGATGTAGTGCTGCCACTGGTAAAAGGTTTGGTAGCGATCAAAGCTACGTGTATGGCGGGCGATTTCGTCGTCATCAACAATGATGGACAGGTACTCTGGATAAACATGCACGCTCACAACTCTATGCGCGTATGGCGTGGGAACGCTGTATCGATTCCGTTGGAAATGGATCAGGCTGGTTGCAGAAACTCTGGCCGGATGTGCCACGTAACCATCAAATGGCTTCGGCACTGGCATCATCTGCAAACGTTCATCCTGCAAAACCTCAGCAATGGTCATCTCTGGCCACTCGGGGTGCGACATGGTCTCCCAAGCTTGTTTACAGCGCTGTGCCAGCCAGATGTTGAGCTGTTCCAAGGATTCCCAGCGCTGATCCATCGCCTCGGCCCAAATCTGGCGCCGTCGATCTTGCACGTTCTTCTCGACGATGCCTTTCTCCCATCCAGAGGCTACATTACAGAAATCAGGTTCATACAGATAGTGGCCACACATCGCCTGAAACCGGGCATTGACGATACGTTCCTTACCTCTTTGAACTTTGTCGACCGCCGTCTTCATATTGTCGTAAATACCCCGGCGCGGAATCCCGCCGAGCGCTTGAAACGATCGGGTATGGGCATCGAACAGCATTTCGTGAGTTTGAGTTGGATAGGCAATGACGAAGAATGCGCGGCTGGAAGCCAGTTTGAGATGGGACACTTCCAGTGCGCGTCGCAAGCCACCTATCCATGCGTACTCACGGCTCCAGTCAAACTGGAACGCTTCACCATGCTCAAAGTGCAGAGGTACGAATGCCTTGCGTTGTGGCGCGTCATGGAGGGCGATTCGCAGTTCGCGAATATGAACTGCCGCCCGGATATAGCTACCAGGGTAGCCCTGCGCCTTGATCGCCTCAAACATCGCCTTGGACGTCCGGCGGTCTCGTTTAGGTCTGTGACTGTCTGTTTCCAGCCACTGTTGAAGTTGAGCTGTATACGGTTCAACAAGCCGAAAATTATGCCGCGGTGGATACTTCGGCTCGACCATTTCTGGCTTCTTCAACCAGTCACTGACCGTATTGCGGGATAGATTTGTCCGTCTTGCTATCTCCCGGATCGAGAGTTTGTCGCGGAAATACATCCGCCTTATCTTGGCTAACATGGCCACGGTGATCACTCCTGTCTCCCTGCTCAAATATTAAGCAGGCTATTTAATCACGTGGCTCAGTTTTAGTTGAAAACTAGGTCATAATGTGGCTCAATTTTGAGCGATCGCCAACATTCAACGGATTGCTGTGAGGTGAATGAAGATAGTTCGGGTAGTGGCCCCAAAAGGCAAGCATGGCTTGGTGGGTTGTCGAAATCCGAATTGCTAAAACCCGGTGGGATTTTGCTGGCAATGCTGACATCAAGAGCAAACGACCTCGGGCATCAACTTGTTGAAATGGCAGATGAGCTTAACTGTACATATGGATATATTTCTCAATTGCGAAGTGGAGTTCGTCAAACAAGGCATATCAGCGATGAATTTTCCACGGCATGCGCGGTTTATTTGAGTGTGCCGAGATTGACTGTTTTGTTGGCAGCTGGCCGTATTAGACCGTTAGATATTTTTCAGGACAGATATGAGGCCATCGCGACTATCCCGAGAGCTATTCAGTTTATAAAAGGAGATTTCACTTTTGGGCCAATAATGCCAACCGATATCGTTGATGAAACTTCGCTGGAGACACAGTTTTTTATCGTTAAACTTTTTGAAGCGGCTACGGGAAACACTTTGTTGCCAGGGGCTTTTGAAGCCGAGAAAATTGCTCACCAAATTCAAGAATATCAGGCATATAGGGAGCATTTGAAATTTGAAGTGGACATGTCACGGGAGGAAAAGTGGGTGCAGGCAGAGGAACGCAGGGGGATAAAAATGGTACTTGCCGATGAGGAGGTAAATAGTTAAAAGTTGATTTCAAGAGCCCATACTGTTGGCGCCGACTGAATATTGACCCACCCTGCCGATTGAATATTGACCCAGGGCGAGTTGCTGTTTTGTGAACCAGCAATTGTGGATAAGTCTAACAAACAGTTGGTTTTTAACCTA
>Ga0316222_1000159_pt1 | contig 109863 bp, 103 predicted proteins | sample TBH18011metaG_FD_206008 | JGI IMG/M metagenome (GOLD analysis project Ga0316222, IMG submission 206008) | Freshwater microbial communities from Trout Bog Lake, Wisconsin, USA - TBH18011 | ecosystem: Environmental > Aquatic > Freshwater > Lake > Hypolimnion/Profundal zone | place: USA...
TCAGGTGGATACCTCTTCGGTGCCGCTGATTGTCTTGCCATGATTCCATCCTCTCTCCCAAGAAGGAGAGCCTCCGGAATACCTGGACCGATTCAGTTGCCAATTCGACGATTGGCTGGTAGTGCATGGCGAGGTCGCCCGACTGGAACGAATGGCGAAGTTCCTGAATGGTGGCAAACCGGTTCTCCACCTTCGTGCGCATGCTCGGGGTGAAGATTATGTGATGGCCCTTGCCCTTGCGCTTCGCCTCGTAGAGCGCCACGTCCGCGTCCTGGATCAGTTGGCTGGTGTCGGGGGTCGATGCATCCCACACCATGACGCCGATGCTCGCGTGCTGTTCGATGTAGGCCCCGGCGATGATGAAGGGTTCGCTGAGCGCCGCGAGCAGTCGCTTCGCGACGAGAGCTGCCTCGTCGGGCGACGTAAGCCCCTGGGCGAGGTACAAGAACTCGTCGCCGCCGAAGCGACAGAGCGAGTCCGATGAACGGCACACCCGCTCGAACCGACGGGCGATGCCGATGAGTAGTTGGTCGCCCACGACGTGACCGTAGGTGTCGTTCACACCCTTGAAGTCGTCGAGGTCGAGCATCAGGACCGCGCCCATGCCCCCTTTGCGCACGATCGTGGCGTGGGCCTGGCTGAGGCGGTCGTCGAAGAGCGTCCGGTTCGCGAGTCCGGTCAGCGAGTCGTGCAGCGCCTGATGCGAGAGTTGCGCGCTGAGGGCCCGTTCCTCGGTGATGTCGCGTTCGGAGAACACGTAGTAGAGCGCGTTGCCGTCGGCGTCGCGCGCCGCGGACCTCGACACCTCGGCCACGAGTACGTGGCCGTCCTTGTGCAGGTACCTCTTGACGTAGCGGACCTTGTCGACCTCGCCCGCGCTGGTGCGGCGCAGGGTCTCCTCGGTGATACCGAGGTCGTCGGGGAACGTGTACATCGTCGAGTCGTGTCCGAGGATCTCCTCGCGCGAGTAGCCGATCATCTCGCAGAAGGCGTCGTTGACCGTGATGGTCCGGTCCTCGAGGTCGGTGAACATCATGGGATTCATGTTGTCCTCGAACGCCACGCGAAAGCGCAGTTCGACCTCGGCCTGAGCCGATTCGGCTTCGCGCTGTGCCCGGTTGTCACGGATCGAGGCCACCATCCACTTATGACCTTCAACTTCGATGGGCGACGACGCGAAGTCGACCGAGACCTCGCTGCCGTCGCGGCACAACACCGAAAGGCCCATGTCGCTCCACAGGAGTTTGGTATCAGGGTTGCTCGCGTACTCACGACGGGCGACGTACTCGCTGTCACGGTGACGTTCGGGCACCAAGATCTGCACGTTGTTGCCTACGAGCTGATCGCGTTGGTAGCCGGTGAGTTGCACGAGCGCGGCGTTCACGCTCACCATCGTGCCGTGCTCATCGAGCAACGCGGTCCCGTCGGGCAGGGCCTCGAGCAATCGCTCCCACGAAAGGGAGAAGTCTTGGACGTCTGGCAGAATGCCCCCGCTCTCTTCCTTCTCCCTGGGTTCAGGAACCTTGGACCCACTCCACAAAACGAGGGCACCGCTCCCCGTCATCGCCCGTGAACGATGATCCGTCCGTCGCGGGTTTCCATCACGCTGGCCCAGTGGCGCGGCGCCCACGGTCATCTCGTCGCCCCCTGTCGAGTGCGCCGTGCGACGAAGGGGGTCCTCGGACAATCTGTCTCGACCGATGAAGTGCGCGCCAGCCGTAGGGTGATGAGCGACATGCAACCACTCTCCGTCCTCGATCTCGCAACCGTCGCCACCGGCTCCACCCCCGCCCGAGCCCTGCGCGAGACGATCGCCATGGCCGTCGAGGTCGAACGCCTCGGCTACAACCGCCTCTGGGTCTCCGAGCACCACGCCATGCCCGCCGTGGCCAGTTCCGCGCCGGCGGTGCTGATCGCCCACCTCGCCGACGCCACCTCCAACTTGCGCGTCGGCTCGGGCGGGGTGATGCTCCCCAATCACTCCCCGCTCGTGATCGCCGAACAGTTCGCCACACTCGAGGCCCTGCACCCCGGGCGGATAGATCTGGGCCTCGGTCGCGCACCCGGCACCGACCACCGAACCGCACGAGCCCTTCGCCGCTCGCCCGATCTTCGTGCTGACCACTTTCCCGATGAGGTCGTCGAGCTCATCAGTTACCTCCTGCCGAGCGAGGACGTCACGAGCCATCCCTTCGCGGTTCCCGGGAGCGGCTACCTGCCCGAGATCTGGTTGCTGGGTTCGTCGACCTTCAGCGCCCAGTTGGCCGGGCACCTCGGACTACCGTTCTCCTTCGCCTACCATTTCGCCCCGCGGCTGCTCGACGAGGCACTCGACGCCTACCGGTCGACGTTCCGCCCCTCGATCCTGCTCGACTCGCCGCGCGTGATGGTCGCCGCATCGGTGATCTGTGCGCCGAGCGAGGAGGAGGCGCAGTGGCTGTCGGGTTCGAACAAGCTCAGTATTCTGCAACGTCGCCTTGGCCGGATGGAACTGCTCGCCTCGCCCCAGGACGCCGAGGCCTACGACTTCACCCCAGAGGAACTCGACGTGATCGAGGATGCGATGTCGAGCCACATCATCGGTGACCCGTCGAGCGTACGTGCCGGCCTCGTCGCCCTGCAAGAGCGCACCGGAGCCGACGAGCTGATGCTGTCGACGCGCACCCACTCGTTCGAGGCGCGCGTTCGGTCCTTCGAACTGATCGCCGGCGTCTGGACGTCCTGACGGGTCGCGTGCGCGACGGTAGGGTCGAGTGGCAAGGGAGGTCCCATGATCGAACACGTCATCGAGCGATGGCATCAGCACCTACGCGGCGAGCTGGCGGGCGGACTCGAGTCGTTGTTGCACGATGACGTGGTCTTCTACTCGCCCATCGTCTTCACCGCCCAGCGCGGCAAGGCCGTCACCATGCTCTACCTCTCGGCCGCCAGTGTCGCGTTGCCGGGCGAGCAGAACTCCGCGCAGCCCGCGACCAGATTCCACTACACCAAGGAGGTGCTCGCGGGCTCGCACGCGGTCCTCGAGTTCGAGACGACGATTGAAGGCAAATACGTGAACGGTGTCGACATCATCACGTGCGACGAGCACGGGCTGATAACCGAGTTCCGCGTCATGATTCGACCACTGCAGGCCGTGAACCTGGTGCACCGCCAGATGGGCGCCCTGCTCGAGGCGATGAACCAGGTTCGAGCCACTGGCGACTAGATGACGGGCGACAGTCCGCCGTCGAGGCTGACGCCGACGCCCGTGATGTAGCTCGCGCGCTTCGAGAGCAGGAACGTCGCGAGATCGGCGAACTCCTCGGCGCGGCCCACGCGCCCCAGTGGGATCTTCGAGCCCTCAGCCATCTTCGTGTAGAAGTCGTCGAGCGCCATGGTCGAGTCCTGCGCCACACGAACCCACTGGCCCGACTCGATCAGGCCGATGAGAATCGCGTTGACGCGGATGCCACGAGGTCCGACCTCGTTGGCCAACGCCTTGGTCAGCGCGAGTCCGGCGGCCCGCGACGCCGTGGTGGGCGTCGAGTTGGCCTGGGGCGTGCGCGCCATGATGGCGAGTACGTTTACGATGGCTCCCCCGGTCTCCTCGAGCGCCGCCAGCGTGCGACGGGCGACGTGCAGCGCCGCGATGACCTTCAGTTCGTAGTCCTCGCGCCACGTGGAGTCGCTCGACGTCGCGACCGGGGTGCCGGCGGAACGACCCGCGTTGTTCACCACACCGTCGAGTCGAGAAAACCGCGACAACGTCGCGTCGATGAATCCGTCCAGCTCGGACTCGTTGGTCACGTTCGCCTCGAAACAGAGGGCGTCGCCGCCGAGCAGCTCCTGGGCGCGCGCGAGTCGCTGCGCGTCGCGTCCGCACACCGCCACCCGGGCTCCTTCGACGACGAGTCGCTGGGCCAGCGCCAGCCCTAGGCCGTCGGTGCCGCCGGTGATGAGGAAACTGCGGTTCTGAAGTTCGAGGTCCATCGGTTCATCATAGGAAGACCTCACCGCTCCGGGACCAGCGCTCGAGCCGGGACCAGAGATGGCCCCGGCTCGAGGAGTTACAGGTTCTGTTCGAACTCCACCAGGACCGCGTGACGGTCCTCCTTGGTCGCCGGCTTGAAATAGGGGTTGCCCTTGGCCCAGTAGTAGCCGAGCGGGATCAGACCGAGTGCCATCGCGCCGAGCCCGACCACCAGCGTCGTGGCGTTGAGGCCGGGGATCACGTTGATGAAGACGTAGCCCATGAAGATCGATCCGAGCAGCGGCCACAAGCCCATGAAGATGAAGTTCCCGACGGACGTGAAGAGCTGTCGACGATAGAGGATCACGACGGCGAGTCCCGCGAGGCCGTAGTAGATGCAGATCTGCAGGCCAATGGCGTTGTAGCCGTCGGTGAGGATGTTCGAGATCGACCCGACGTACTGGCTGCCGATGAACAGCAGCACCGAGACCACGGTGACGAAGCCCGTCGCCACGAGTGGGGTCTTACGTACCGGGTGGACCTTGCCGAGGGCTTTGGGCAGGGTGTGGTCACGGCCCATCGTGAAGAGCGTGCGGGTGACCTGGATCAGCGTGGTCTCCAACGTGGCGATGGTCGAGAGGAGCACCGCCAGGACGATCAACTTGCCGCCGGTGCCGTGCCACACGGCCTGGCCGAGGATCGCCAGGATGTCCGCCGCGTTGTTCGAGTTGGTGAGCTGGGCCGGGGTGAGGACGAGGTTCGTCGCCACCGTGAAGACCTCGAAGAGCGAGAAGACGCAGATCGTGCCGAGCAGGCCACCCATCCCCGCGGTCTTGCCGGCGCCCTTGGTCTCCTCGTTCAGGTTCGCCGTGACGTCCCAGCCCCAGTAGTAGAAGGCGGCGAGGAGGGCACCGGCGACGAAGCCGCTCGATCCGTGCGCGTGAAAGACCGACGGCGAGAACCAGTGCCACGAGAAACTGCGCACGTGGTGCGCGTGAAAGATCGCCAGTACCGCGAACAGCATCAGGAGGAACACCTCGACGCACGACATGATGATCTGTACGGTGACGGTCACGGTGACGCCGGCGGCGACCGCGCTCACCATCAGCAGGAAGAAGATCGTGCCGAAGACGGTGATGAGGTCCTTGTTGTGCGCCGCCGAGGTCGAGAACAGGCTCAGCATGCTCGAACCGGCGGGGAAGGTCGCGATGACCATGAAGATGAGCGCCGAGACGACGAGCGCCCAACCCGAGAGGTAGCCGAGCACCGGGTGCAGCGCGCGCCGGACCCACGAGTACGCCGCGCCGGCGTGCTGGTCGTCCTGGCTCAGGTACTTGAAGGCGAAGACGATGCCGAACATGAAGAAGCCGCAGTAGAGCAGGGCGGCCGGTCCGCCGTAGAGCACCGCACCGAAGAGAGCGGTGGTGGTCGCCGCGATTGAGTAGGCCGGCGCCGAACCCGCCACCCCCATGATCAGAGAATCGAAGAGACCGAGCACACCGGACTTGAGCGAATGCTCGGACGGCGCTGACTCGTGCGTATTCATGGCGTCTGACACGACAACCTCTTTCTTGTGGGTAGCACCCTCAATAATTGACACGTTGGAAACCGATATGGAAATGTAACATGGCCCAACTGCGGGGTCAGTCGCAAGTCCGGCGGCCGCGACCACGCCGTGGCGCCACGAGGGTCAGGGGACCGTGCCGGTCGCGCCGGGCACAATGCCCGCGACGCTGGTGATGGCCCGTAGCAGGCACGTCGTGCCCGTTTGGCGGATCCACCAGTGCCCCACACCCGTCAACGTCACCTCGACACCCGCGAAACCCGCCGGGTGACACTGCGCCGGCGCGTAGTCCCCCGCCGTGCCGACCCCCCACGCCGCGCTCACTTCGTCACCCGGCGCCAGTCGCACCGGATCGCCGTAGCCCGACGAGCTCCGATTGTTCAGTGACGCCGCCGGGCCGACGGCGACGTGGTTGAGCGACGTCGGTTGCACGAGCGGGGTCCCCGACACCTGGCACGCGGTACCACTGCGGTTGCTCAGCACCAGGGGGTAGTACGTCGTTCCCGCCGCCCCATTCGCTCGTCCCATCGACACCTTGAGCTGACGCGCGACGCACGCGCTCGGTCTCGGGAAGGCGATCGAGAGCAGCGTCGTCCATTTCGCCGTGCCACTGACGCAGACGCCGACCGGTGGGTGCAGCGCGACCAGGACGCGTTTCGCGTCGGCGCCGGTGACGCCCACGAACGACGCCGACACCTGGGAGCACTGGACACCTTCCTCAGTCACCAGTTCCTGGACGACCTGGAACGTGTCGTTCACCGGCCACGGCCGAACGGGGATCGCCACCGTGGGCGACGAGCGCAAACTCAGCGGTGCGCCGATCGCGGCCTTGCCCGACGAGAAGAACTGGTACCTGGTGGCGTACGACCAGTCGCACGTAGGAAAGAAATGGCTCGTCAGCACCAGGCGCACGGTCGTACCCCCGGGACGGGTGCTCGACGAGGCCGTCGATGAGAAACTCTGCACGTTGCAGGAGGGAACCGTCGCCGCGCCAGCGACCGGCGTCGACGTGGGTATCGTCACGGTCGCCAGCGCCACGACGACCGTCACGCCAGCGAGCAGGCGCGCCCTTAGCCCGGTTCTCATCTGCCAATAGTGCCACTTGATCGGCGTCGATTCACCGAGACGACGCGAATCATCACCGAATCGTAACGTTGCCGCTGTCCACGAACGCCGGGGTCGCATGGTCCCTTTCGCGGCACGGGGTGATGACTCAACTAAATTTGCTGCAACACCGGTGCCAGCGGTCAATCAACCCGAAGAACGGAAGAGAATATCGTGTCAGGATTTCAGCGCTTCGATTCTGACGGAGCCGTTCAGCTCAGTAATCGCGACATCAAGCGACGGTGGTCACGGTTCCACGCCAGTATCCATTCGGCGTCGGGCAACGTCCTCCAGCGCGTCGTCGGTCGGATGCTCGGCGAGGACACGCTTCGCTACAAACTCGCTCGACTGGTCGGTCGACCGCTGCTCCGGCTCGTGCGTCGCCTTCGGGCGTCGAGCCCCGCACCGCAGACAACGGCACCCACGTTGGCGAAGGGCTCGTACTTCCCGAACAACTACCGACCCAAGGCGATGCTGCAGCTCGACGTCCCCGACGCCAGCCAGCTCGCCGCCCACCGGGTCAGCACCGTGGTGATCGACCAGGGCCGGGCGCCGTCGTCCGAGGCCATCTCGACCTTGGACGATGTCGTGACGACGTCCGAGGACGAGTGGCTCTTCATCACCGACGCCACCGTCACGGCGATCGACCGGGCCAAGTCACTCACGGCCCTGTTGCGCGTCGCCAACGACGGCGACGACGTGGTCTTCGCGGACGAATCGGGGATCAACGCGGCGACGCCCGTCCTGAAGCCCGCCGCCGTGGGGCCCCACACGCTCCTCAGTTACGACTGCGTCGGTCGGCCCGCGCTGGTGCGAATCGCCACCCTGCGGGCCCTCGGCGGCTTCCGCTCCGAGGCGGGATGGGCCTTCGAGCACGACGCGTATCTTCGACTCAGTGAATCGGGAGCCCACTTCCACCATCTGACCCAGGTCCTGCCCGCCGGGCGCCCGGCGATCGCCTCTGACGCGGCGCACGTCGGTGCCGATACCCGCAACGTCGTCGCCGACGCGCTCGAACGTCGCGGCATCGATGCGGACGTCGCGCCCGGTGCGTTCGCCACCCTCGTCGAGTGGCGGGTTCGCACTCCCTCACCGGCTCCCTCCATCGACATCATCATCCCCACCAGGGACCGGCTCGAATTGGTGCTCCAGTGCATCGACGCCGTCGAGACCAAGACCACGTACCCGAATTTCGACATCATCATCCTGGACAACGACTCGGCGGAGCCCGCGACCCTCGAGTACTTCGCGACGACCAAGTACCGGGTCGTGCCCTGCCCGGGGCCGTTCAACTACGCCCACATCGTCAACCGCGGCATCAAGCATTCCAGCGCCGACTACGTGCTCACCCTCAACAACGACACCATCCTGCTGACGCCCGATTGGCTCGAGATCATGGTCGGCCTGGCGTCGTTGCCCGACGTGAGCATCGTCGGGGCCTGTCTGCTCGATCAGCACGGCCGACGCGAGCACGAGAGCATCGTCATCGCCCCCTATCCCCAGCACCTGCGTACCGATTCGAACTACCCGCACGCCGACGAGTTCTCGCGGGCGACGCGCGACGTCGCGGCGGTCACCGGCGCCATCCAGTTGGTGCGACGCGACGTGTGGGAATCGCTCGGCGGCATGGACGAGCAGCTGAAGGTCACGATGAACGACGTCGACATCTGTCTGCGAAGCCAGGTCGACGACCGCCACGTGGTCTACACCCCCGATGTTCAGCTGGTGCACCACGTGAGCTCGTCACGCGGCAGCCTGGATCCGCTCGACGACCGGAATCGATTCATCCGCCGCTGGGACATCTTCGGGAGCTTCCGCGACCCCTACTTCCCCGAGTCGCTGCTGCTGCTTGGCGAGACGATGTACTACCGGCACAAGTGGGACGACTGAGGGTGGCCACCGCGCGCCAATGGCCTCTTGTAGCCTGAAGCGGTGACCAGCGCCAGGGCGAATATCGTCGCCAGACTCCGACGGTTTCCCCAACCGGCCATCCCCGTCGTGCTCATCGTCGCGGCGGTCGTCGCGGCCAATATCTTCTACCTCGTCGGCATTGCCAATATCGACCCGATCTCGTGGACGGCCGGCATCTCGCGCATTCTCTGCAACGTGACCTGCGGGCGGCCCATGATCGACCCCAACGTCGGGTACCTGACCCAGCCGCTCGGACACCTCGCGGCGATGGACCTGCTGCACGGGCACCTGCCGTGGTGGAACCATTTCGAGGGACTCGGTCAGCCCCTCGCCGGCGAGATGCAGTCAGCGGCCCTCTTCCCATTGGTGCTGCTCTTCGCGCTCCCGAGCGGGTTGCTCTGGTTCCACATGTCGCTCGAGATCATCGCCGGGTTGTCCACCTACTTCCTCGCCCGACGTCTCTCGATGCCGGTCGTCGCGGCCACCTGCGTCGGGGTGCTGTTCGCGCTGAACGGGACCATCGCGTGGCTCGGCAACGCGGTGCTGAACCCCGTCGCGTTCCTGCCCATGCTGTTGCTCGGCATCGAGATGATCTTCGACGGCGTCAAGGGCGGTTCGCGCAAGGGTTGGTACGTCGCCGCCATCGCCCTCGCCCTTTCGCTCTACGCTGGCTTCCCCGAGGTCGCCTACTTCGACGGGCTCTTCTGCGCGGGATGGGCCGCGGTCAGGTTCTTCTCCGTCGCGCGTCCCGACCGACTGCTCGCGGCACGACGACTTTGCCTGGCGGGCGTCGTGGGGCTGCTGCTCTCGCTACCGATCCTGGTGCCCTTCTACGACTTCATGAAGGTCGCCAACGTCGGTGGCCACGCGGCGGGCGGTGACAGTGCCACGCACCTCGCCAACCACGCGATCTCGATGTTCATCGACCCCTACGTCTACGGGCTCATCTTCGCGAATCCGAACGCGTCACCCGCGTGGGGCGGCATCGGGGGCTACTTCACGTTCAGCGCCTTCGCGCTCGCGTTGCTCGGCCTCTTCGGCGCGCGCCTTCGCCCCCTGCGGATCTTCCTCGGCGCGTGGGCGCTGGTCGGGACCCTCAGCATCTTCAACGTCGAGCACCTGCGCCAAGCCTGGAACATCCTGCCCCTCGCCTCCAGTGCGGAGTTGTCGCGCTACCTCATGCCCAGTTGCGAGATGGCCATCGTCGTGCTCGCCGGTCTCGGCATCATGGACTTCGCAAAGGACCGGCGCGCCAAGCGGCTCTTCACCACGACGACCGTCGTCGCGCTCGCCGCGTTGTTGCTCGCCGCCTACGCGGCCCATTCGTGGAACGACGGTCTGACCCATTCGACCAAGACCCGGTTCGTCTACATCGTGCTCGACGCGCTGCCCTTCGTGGCCGCGCTGATGCTGCTCGTCGTCGGGCGCTTGCACGCCCGTCGGTACGCCCCGCTCCTGGTGGCGCTCGTGGTCGCGGGTGAATCACTGCTCATGTTCCAGGTGCCAACCGTCGGCGGCGCGAAGAAGATCGTCATCGACACCACTCCCATTCAGTACCTTCAGGCCCACCAGGGCCAGGACCGCTTCCTCGACCTCGGTATCCTGACCGCGAATTGGGCCAGTCAGTTCAACCTCAAGTCACTCAGCGCCATCGACCTTCCGTTCCCCAACACGTTCGCGAGCCTCATCTCCACCCAGCTCTACCCCGGTTTCACGCCGGTCAACCAGTTCGTCATCCACGGCGGCATGACCGGTATCACGGCCCAGGAGGACGAGGTCGCCCTGCACATCAAGGCCTACGAAGGCGCGTCGGTCAAGTACCTCCTCGCGCCGAACTCCATCGTCCTGTTGCCCCAGCTCACGTCGCTCGGCGTGAAACGGGTCTACGAGGATTCCATCGTGGCGATCTACCAGTTGCCGACGACCCGCCCGTACTACTCGAGCGCGTCGTCGTCGTGCACGGTCACCAGTACCAACGACGACGACGCCACGGTGTCGTGCCCAAAGGGCGGATCCACCCTCGTGCGGACCGAACTCTTCATGGCCGGCTGGCACGCCAGCGTGAACGGGAAGTCGGTGCCGATCACCAAGTCCGACGGGGCCTACCAGAGCATCACGGTTCCCTCGGGCACCTCGAGCGTCACGTTCAGCTTCATGCCGGCGCACGAGGAACTCGCGCTGCTCGCCGCGCTGCTCGCCGCGCTCTTCACGCTCTACACGTGGCTGCGCGAACGCTTCCCCGCCCGGCGCCGGCGCCATCAGCGTTAGGCCGCCGGTGAGCGTCACGGTCTTCGGGGTGCTCGCGGTGGGCTTCATGATGCTCATGTACGCGCTCGAGTCGAGGGGCCGGCACTTCATCGCCCTCTTCGCGCTCGGGTGCGTCCTGTCGAGCGTCTACGGATTCCTTTCGGGCGCCTGGCCCTTCGGCGTGGTCGAGGGGGCCTGGACCGTCGTGGCGCTGCAGCGCTGGCACTCCCGGCCGTAGACGCAATCTCCCCGCTGCGGATCGCACGTCGGGTGGGCTACGGTGAAATTGATGTCGAATCGACTGAACAGCCTCGACCTCAGCCAGAGTCTGAGCCACGAAGAATCAGAGCAGCGCATCCTCGCCGCCCAGCGACGACTGACCCAACTTCGCCTCTTCACCGCCGGTCTCCTGGACCCTCGGGTCGTGGGCCCGGGACTGTTGGTGCTCTTCGAGGGCTTTGACGCGGCGGGCAAGGGCGGCGCGATCCGGCGCCTCACGGCGAGCATCGACCCCCGCCACGTGCGCGTCATCCCGATCAGCGCCCCCACCGAGGAGGAGGAGCGCCACCATTTCCTGTGGCGCTTCCAGGAGTCGATTCCCGGGAGGGGCGAGATGACGGTCTACGACCGCTCGTGGTACGGGCGGCTCCTCGTCGAGCGCGTTGAGCACCTCATCAGCGACGACGACGCGCGACTCAGCGCCGCCGAGATCGTGGATTTCGAGAAGATGCTGGTGAATGACGGCGTCACGATGGTGAAGTTCTGGATGCACGTCTCGGACGAGGAGCAACTGCGCCGTTTCAACGAGCGAGCGAGTGATCCGTTGAAGATGTGGAAGCTGACGCCCGACGACTGGCGCAACCGCGCCCAGCGCACGTCCTACCTGAAGTCGGTCGAGGACATGCTCGACTGGACCGATCACAGTCACTCCCATTGGGATCTCATCGCCGCCGAGGATAAGCACTTCGCACGGGTCGCGGTCCTCGAGACCCTCGTGGACCGTTGGATCCACGACCTCGAACGGCGAGGTGTCGCGGTGCCCGAAGTCCAGAGCGGCGACTACCTGCGCTGACGGCCGGTCGACACGGGCAGAATCTGAAACACTGGGAGGATGACTACCCCGTACGGCATCACGATTCCCTTTGACGGCGTCTCACTGGCCGAGCACAAGGACTGGTTCCATCGCCTCGCCGACCTCGGGTACACCGACGTCTGGTCCGCCGAAGCCGACGGCGCCGACGGTTTCACGCCCCTCGTGCTCGCCGCCGCCTGGGAGTCGAGACTCAATCTCGGCGTCGCGGTCACGCCGTCGTTCACGCGCGGACCCGCCGTCATGGCCATGAGCATCGCCTCGGTCGCCGAGGCGGCCCCCGGCCGCTTCACGATGGGGCTCGGCAGTTCCAGCATGCCCGTGGTGGAGCGATGGAACGGCATCCCCTTCGAGAAGCCCTACACGCACACGCGCGACATGCTGCGTTTCGTGAAGAAGGCGCTCGCCGGCGAGAAGATCGACGAGGTCTTCGAGACCTTCGAGGTCCACGGCTTCAAGATCGCCCGGCCGGTTCTCGAACGACCACCGATCCTGCTCGGCGCGCTGCGCCCGCGCATGCTGCGCCTGGCCGGTGAGGAAGCCGACGGCGCCATCCTCAACTGGCTCGCGGCCAGCGACGTCGCCCAGTGCGCGAACGAGGTCGGCGCCGGCAAGACGATCGTGGCGCGCCTCTTCGTCATCCCGACCGAGGACACCGACACGGCCCGCTTCATCGCCCGACGCATGATCTCGTCGTACCTGACGGTCGAGACCTACGCGGAATTCCACCGCTGGCTGGGCCGCGACGAGATCCTTCGTCCCATGTGGGACGCGTGGGCCGCTGGTGAGCGCAAGTTGGCCAACGAACTGATCCCCGACTCGGTCGTCGACGAACTCATCATCCACGGCTCCTACGACGCGTGCCGTGAGCACGTCGCTCGCTACATCGACGCGGGCGTGCACGTCCCGACCCTCGCCATCGTCCCCTTCGGCATCGATCTCAAGGACGCCGTCGAGGGGCTCGCGCCCCGCTGAGTCGACCTCGAGACCGTGACCCGGTCGCTCAGCGACGTGAAGGGGTGCGTCCGCCGGTTCCCTACAATGGCGACGTGAGTGATCGGAGCACCGTGGCCAAGAAGACCAAGACCCCCAAGAAGGTGAGGATCGGCGTCGTCGACACCATGTTCGCCAGATACGACATGGGAGGCGCCGCGCGCGCCGAACTCGCCGAGTGTCCCGGCTACGGCGAGACGTTCACCGTCGTCGCCGCGACCGTACCCGGTTTCAAGGATCTGGCCGTCGCGGCGAAGAACCTCATCGAGAAGGACGGCTGCGCCATCGTCGTCGCGCTCGGTATGCCGGGCTCGGCACCCATCGACAAGCAGTGCGCCCACGAGGCGGCCCTCGGCATCATGCAAGCCCAGCTCCTGACGTCGACACCGATCCTCGAGGTGTTCGTGCACGAGGACGAATCGCCCGACCCGGTGGTGCTCGCGTCGGTCTTCGAGAACCGTTCGCGCAAGCATGCGCGCAACGCCTACTGGATGATCTTCGAGCCCGAGCAGCTGCGCGAGCGCGCCGGAATGGGAATCCGCCAGGGCTTCGCCGATGCCGGTCCGCTCAAAGTCGACTGAGCGAACTTCACGAACCTCCGTTCTTCACTATGCTCGCCAGAGTTACCTTGCGGTAACGAACTAGGAGGACTAATGCCCGAAGCCGTAATCGTCGCCACCGGACGCACCCCGATCGGGCGCGCCTTCAAGGGGTCGCTCGTCGACATGCGACCCGACGACCTCGCCGCCCACGTGGTGCGCGAAGTGCTCGCGAAGATCCCCGCGCTCGACCCCCACACCGTCGAGGACCTGATGCTCGGTTGCGGCCAGCCCGCGGGCGAGGCGGGTTTCAACGTCGCGCGCGTCGCCGCCATCCTCGCCGGACTCGACAACGTCCCCGGCGTCACGGTCAACCGCTACTGCTCGTCCTCGCTGCAGACCATCCGCATGGCGGCGCACGCCATCCGCGCCGGCGAGGGTGACGTCTTCGTCGCGGCCGGCGTCGAGACCGTCTCGCGCTTCGGTTCCGGGGCGTCGGACAGTGGCAAGGCCATCAACCCACTCTTCAACGACGCGCTCGCGCGTACCGCCAGCCGTTCGGAGAAGTTCACCACCCCCTGGACCCCGCAGCCGGGCCTGCCCGACATCTACATCGCCATGGGCCAGACCGCCGAGAACGTCGCCGAGTTGGAGAAGGTGTCGCGCCTCGAGATGGACGAATTCGCGGTGCGCAGCCAGGAACTGGCCGTCGCCCACCAGATGAACGGCTTCTTCGAGCGCGAGATCATCCCGGTGACCCTGCCCGACGGCACCGTCGTGAACAAGGACGATGGTCCACGCGCCGGCACGACCCTGGAGAAGCTCTCGTCGCTCCTGCCGGTCTTTCGCGAGGGCGGTTCGGTGACCGCCGGCAACGCCTGCCCGCTCAATGACGGCGCCGCGGCCGTGGTGGTCATGAGCGACACCCGCGCCAAGGAACTCGGCCTCACCCCGCTCGCGCGCATCGTCGCGAGCGGCGTCAGCGGCCTGAACCCCGAGATCATGGGCCTCGGCCCGATTGAGGCGTGTCGCCAGGCGCTCAAGCGTGCGGGACTGACCATCGACGACATCGACCTCGTCGAGATCAACGAGGCGTTCGCCGCGCAGGTCCTGCCGTCGGCCAAGCACCTCGGCATCAGCATGGACAAGCTCAACATCCGCGGCGGCGGCATCGCCCTGGGCCACCCCTTCGGCATGACGGGCGCGCGCATCATGACCACGCTGATCAACTCACTCGAAGACTCGGGCAAGCGCTACGGCATGGAGACCATGTGCGTCGGTGGCGGCCAGGGCATGGCGATGATCATCGAGCGTCTGAACTGACCTCGAGCCCCGAGGGGCGACCGACTACGGACGACCGGTGCTCACCGCGGTCGGATCCTGCGTGAGGGCGAGGTGCTCCTCGTCGCTCACCGGACGAGACTCGTCGGGCAACAGCACCGGGATCGAGTCGCGTACCTCGTAGGCCACGCGCGTGCGCGGGTTGTAGAGGACATTGCTCGCCGCGACGTAGAGCAGCGGACCGTGGTCCTGGGGGTCTTCGAGCAGGTCGAGGAGGAAACTGTCGAGGGTCATGGGGCGTTGGTCCTTTTGATCATGGCGAGCACTTCGTCGACCCGTTGCTGGCAGGCCATTTCATCAGCCGCCTCCACGTTGAGACGCAGCAGCGGCTCGGTGTTGGAGGGGCGCAGGTTGAACCACCAGGTCCCGTAGTCGGCGGTTAAGCCGTCGAGCTCATCGATGTCGACGCCCTGGGACTTCAGCGCGGTGCTGATGGCCGCGACGGTCTGGACCGGACTGGCCACCTGGGTGTTGATCTCGCCCGACGCCGCGAAGCGCTTGAAGGGTCGGGCCAGCTCCGAGAGCGGCAGCGTCGACTCGCTCATCATCTCGAGCACGATCATCGCCGTGATGATGCCCGAGTCCGCGCGGTAGTTGTCGCGGTAGTAGTAGTGACCCGAGTGCTCGCCGCCGAAGATGGCGTTGGTGTCGGCCATCTCCTGCTTGATGTAGCTGTGGCCGACACGGGTCCGGATGGCGACGCCGCCGGCGGCCTCGATGGAGGCCGGCACCGACTTCGAGCAGATGAGGTTGTAGAGGATGCTGGCGCCTGGATGAAGCCTCAGCATCGCGGTCGCCACCATCGCCGTGGTCGTCGAGCCGCTGATGGGCTGGGCCTTCTCGTCGATCAGGAACACGCGATCGGCGTCGCCGTCGAACGCCAGACCCACGTCGGCTCCCGTCTCGAGCACCCGACGCTGGAGATCGCGCACGTTCTCGGGGTTGAGCGGGTCGGCGGGGTGGTTGGGGAACGTACCGTCGAGTTCCTCGAACATGATCTCGGTCGTGAAGGGCAGTCCCGCGAAGACCTTGGGCACGATGAAGCCGCCCATGCCGTTGGCGGTATCGGCGACGATGGCGAGCGGGCGCAGCGCAGCGAGATTGATGAACGAGTGGACGTGACGGACCCAGGCGTCCATGAGGTCGACTCTCGCGAGGGGCGCCCGGTCGCCGGCGGCCGGCTCGGCGTAGTACGAGTTCGTCATCGCCTCGATCTCGAGCAGGCCGGTGTCGACGCCGATCGGCTTCGCTCCGGCCAGGCACATCTTGATGCCGTTGTAGCGGGCGGGATTGTGCGAGGCGGTGAACATGGCTCCGGGCGCGTCGAGGTGTCCCGAGGCGAAGTAGAGGAAGTCGGTCGAGGCGAGACCCAGGTCGAGCACCTCGACGCCGACGCTGCGTGCGCCGTCGGCGAACGCGTCACACAAAGTGACGCCCGAGGGGCGCATGTCGCGGGCGATCACGATGCGCGACGCGCCCGCGAAGGTGGCGAACGCCGAACCGGCGGCGCGCGCCAGCCGCTCGTCGATCTGATCAGGGTAGGTGCCGCGAATGTCGTACGCCTTGAAGATTGCGGTGGTGTCCACGACCACTCACTCTACTGGTGGGTTTCGGCGCCGCCTGACGACGAACCAGAGGGTGACGAGACTGGCGAGGACGGCCGCGTCACTGATGATGTTGCCCGCGAGCAGCGCCGGCGTGTCACCGTAGGTCATGGTGACATCGTGCGAGGTCGGCACCACCACCATCAGGTTGGGGCTCACCCGGTAGGGCCCGCTGGCACCCCCCGCGTGCCAGCGGGGAAAGTACGAGATCTTGACCAGCACCGGCACGCCCACGCGACTCACGTGGAACGAGATCGACTGGGTGCCGACGCGCACGCGGGTGACCCGCACGGACGCGAGTGGCCGGCTGGCGCGCAGATGCGTGATCGAGCTAACGCGTGGCCACGTCGACGGACCGCTTTCGGCGCCGAGCACCGTCCACGAGTTCGCGTTGAGCCACCACTGGGTGTTCGCGTTCAACCACGCGACCCGACTGCTCACGCCCGTGACCACATTGGGCAGCGAGTGCAGGGCCTGGACCATCGGACTGTTCTTGATCAGGTAGATCCGCCACGTGTCACCGGGGGCGGACCAGTGTCGGGTGGTGGCGACGAGGCGCAACTGGCTGTCGCGGTTGGCCTGGGCGACGGCGCTCGGCGAGAAGGCCAGGTAGTACTTCACGCCGAGCATCTGCAGGTGGCGCACGCCGAGGGCCACGTCGAGCGATCCGTAGGGCAGGCCGCTCTCGGGATCACTCGGAGCCACGCTCAGTTCGGCCTGATCCAAGAAGTGATAGGCGGCCGTCGGGGACGACTCGAAGAAGAGTCCCTCCATGGACCCCACGCAGTTGTCCGTCCAGTAGGGCAGCAGCATCAGCGCCTCGGGTGTACCGAAGCGGTTCTGGTCGGCGTTGTACTCCCACATCGCACGTCCGCAGCCGTAACGCGCGCCGACCCGCTGCATGGTGGTCATGATGTCGTGGTACTCGGGCCAGGCGGGCTTGGCCTGATAGCCCGAGTAGTTCCACGCGGCCCAACTGGAGACCTGGTTGCCCGTGGTGTTCAGATGGAGGGCCTTCGCGACCGGCGGCATGAGACCGGGCACCGTCGAGGCCAGCCCGAGCAGCGCGACCACGACCGTCGCCTGCACGGTGCGACGAGCTTTGCGCGTGACGTCACGGGCCGACGTGTCCTCGTACAGGTCCTCGTACGCCATCTCTTCGAACTGCAACGCCTCGGGGGTCTCTTCGTCACCGAATCGCGCGGCGACCTCGTCGTGGGCGTCCACGTCGCCGGCGACTTCGCCGCGTTCGCCAGCACCGTACGTGACCTCGAACGCCGGTCGCTTTCGATGTTGCGCCCATCGGGCCAAGGGGTACGCGACCAGCCAACCGGCGATGAGGTGGATGGTGATGAACCAGAACGGCACGAATCGCTCGTTCCACAGCACGCTCTGGGGGTCGAGGATATAGGCGAGAAACGAGACGACGACCAGTGACGCGAGCACCATGCCGAGACGGTCGCGCACGATGAACGCGGTGACGATGCCGATGACCGCGAGCACGATCACCCAACGGTCGCCGCCGGCCCCGATGGCGCCCGACGTCGGATCACGGAAGTACCAGCCCAACTGGGCGAGGATCTGCTTGAGCGAACTCACGTTCTGATTCGTGTAGCCCATTGAATTGGTGTAGCTCTGGGTCGAGGCGAACGAGAGGAGCCACCACGCGCTCAACGCGAACGTCAACAATCCGGCGCCCACGCTGAAGCGCACCGGTCGCGCGTAGTCACCGCGGGCGAGGTCGAGGTCACGGGGGTCGCCGATTCCACGCCGTTGGAGAAGTTCGAACACCACGAGCACGCCGATCGCCCCCAGCGTGAACATGAACGGCAGCATGTGCGAGGCCAACGTGGCGCTCAGACTGATCGCCGCCACCCAGTAGCCGCGACCCGTGCGCACGCCGCGCGCGAAGAGGCCGATCGTCAGCAGACTGAGCGCGAGCGAGAGCGAGAACGCGTACTCCCCCGCCATCGTCGAGAAGAGGTTGCCGCCGTCGATCGTGAACGAGGCGTCAAAGAGGAACGGCAGCGTCGCCACGGCCAACGCCGCCGGAATCGGACGCGGAGCCCGGAAGAGCCGGCCCATGGCGTACGCGGTGATCGGCATGAGGACCGAGCCGAGAATGGTCGCCAGTTTGAACGCGACGGCGAAACCGATCACGTAACTGGCGAGGACCGCGAGAAGGTCGGGCAGCACGAAGTAGTAGGTGTAGGCCGGCATGCCCGCGAACCACCCGGGATACCACGGCGTGAGGTTGAAGAGATCGCCCTGGGTCTTCAGGTACGCCGGGAGCGCCAGGTGCGCTCCGGTGTCCCCGCCGGTCAGCAGGCTCGAGTTGAACAGGAGCGAGGGGTGCAGCGACCAGACGGTGACCCAGATGACCACGAGGATCACGGCCGCATCGAGAGCACCGAGCGGCGTGACGAGACCTTTGCAACGTCGCAGCATCAGTGTCCCGACCGTTGTGCGACCAGCGAGACCAGCGCCACGGCGTTGAACGAGACGTGGGTGATGATGCTTGGGGCCAGACGCTGCGTGCGCTTCACGAGCAACGCCAGCACGACGCCGAGGGCGGCGAGCCCCACGAACTGCAGTGGCTCGGCGTGCGCCGCGGCGAAGAGGACCGCGCTGAGCCCCACCGCGAGGGGCGTGGCGCCACGAGCGAACCGCCGCGCGAATCCCTCGTCGAGTGCGCGAAAGAGTACCCCCCGGAAGAACCACTCCTCCATGAACGGGGCGCCGACCATCGTCATGAGAGCGAGCAGCACGAACGTCACCCCGTGCGCGGATCCGAAGAGGTGGTTCACGGGCTTGTTCAGGTGCTGCAGGTGAAACGGGGCGTAGCCGACGTCGACGATCACCTGGCAGGCGACGCCGAGCGCGACGTAGACGACGTCGTAGGGGCGAACGGTCCACTGGTGCTCCAGATTGGCGAGCCCGGCGTGGGCCCGCGAGAAGTAGATCGCCGCGCCGAAACCGACCCAGAGTCCCACGAGTCCGAGCACGTTCGACCACCAGGGCGGCTCGCTCAACTTCGAAAGGGCGTTCAATCCACCAGGAAGATGAGCGAGTCCCGACCCGACATCGATCAGGATCGCCGCGATGATCTCGCCCAGCAGGAATCCCACGAGGCAGCCGATCACTATTGCGCCCGCGCGGGAGTGATTCGTTGGATCCGTCGGTGTTCGAGCACTCACGACCCTTTACGCTAACAAGCGACTCCCCCCGCCCTCACGGACGGTGGTTACGCTCTCCTGCCCATCGAGTGCCACGGTCACGTCGGCGCGAACCTCGCGATGAACGCAGCCGTTGTGGACGGTTCGTTCCAGAATGGCACCGGTCTCGTACTTTCGGCGGCCGCCGACGGCCATCGCAATCTCGGCGAACGTCTAGCGGTTGGCGCACTCGCCCTCAGCGGTTGTGCTCCCTGCTGCTCAAGAGTTATCCACAGGCTCGAGGCAAGCTTGTCGCAGTTCACCCCTAGATTGGAGAGCGTGAGTACACCACCCAACGAAAAATCCGGCGTCAGGAAGTTCCTCCCGGGAGGCAACAAGCCCGTGACGCCAGAGTCGCGTCGACGCCTGATCACCATCGCCATCGTGGCGTTCGTGCTGGGTATCCTGCTGATCCCCTCACTCTTCACCACCAAGACCGTGAAGACCATCTCGTACTCGAGCCTGATCCACGACGCGCGGACCTCAAAGGTCGTGTCGGCCAGTATCAACAACGCGTCGGGCGTCGTGACCGGTCAATTGAGCGACGGCACCAACTACGTCGCGAACGGCCCGGCGCCAGCCATTGCCGATGAGGTCAATGCGCTGCGCACCAATAACGTCAACGTCACCTTCGCCAATCCCTCGAGTTTCGCCTCGACCTTCCTGCCGTACCTCATCTGGATACTCATCTTCGTCGGCTTCTTCGTCTTCGCCAACCGCCAGGCCAAGGGGCAGATGAATGGGATGATGTCCGTAGGGCGCTCCAAGGCCAAGCAGTTCAACCAGGACCGTCCCAAGACGACGTTCGTCGACGTGGCGGGCTACCTGGGCGTCAAGCAGGAGATCAGCGAAGTTGTGGAATTCCTGAAGACTCCCACCCGTTACAAGGAGATCGGGGCCATGATCCCCAAGGGAATCCTCCTGGTCGGACCCCCCGGCACCGGAAAGACGATGCTGGCGCGCGCGGTCGCCGGTGAAGCAGGCGTGCCCTTCTTCTCGGTGTCCGGCTCGGACTTCATGGAGATGTTCGTCGGCGTGGGCGCGAGCCGAGTGCGCGACCTCTTCGCCACGGCTCGCAAGCAGTCGCCCGCCATTGTCTTCATCGACGAGATCGACTCCATCGGCCGCAAACGCGGGGCCGGGGTGGGTGGTGGCCACGACGAGCGCGAGCAGACCCTCAACCAGTTGCTGAGCGAGATGGACGGCTTCGACCCCTCCGAAGGCGTCGTCGTCATCGCGGCGACCAACCGTCCCGACGTGCTCGACACCGCGCTCCTGCGTCCGGGCCGCTTCGACCGCCAGATCGTCGTACCGCTCCCCGACCTCGAGGAGCGCCTGCCGATCCTGCTCATCCACTCCAAGGGCAAACCTCTCGACCCGACGGTGGACATGGAGATGGTGGCGCGAGGAACACCCGGGATGAGTGGCGCCGACCTGGCCAACCTCGTGAACGAGGCCGCACTGCACGCCGTGCGTCGAGGCTCGTCGAGCATCTCGATGGAGGACTTCGAGTCCGCGCGCGACCGCGTCATGATGGGTCAGCAGCGCGACACCATGGTGCTGATGGACGATGAGCGCGAGCGCATCGCCTACCACGAGAGTGGCCACGCGTTGCTCGCCTACGTGCTCGACAAGACCGACCCGTTGCACAAGATCACCATCATCCCTCGAGGCATGGCCCTCGGCGTGACGATGACCCTGCCCGAAGAAGACCGCCACATCATGGCGCGCCAGCACCTCGAGGATTCACTGTGCATGCGCATGGGTGGACGAGTCGCCGAGTTGCTCATCTACGGCGACCTCTCCACGGGGGCGTCGGACGATCTCCAGCGCAACACCGAACTCGCGCGCCGAATGGTCCGCGAGTGGGGCATGTCCAAGGAAATCGGACCGATGGCCTGGGGCTCGAACAACCAGGTGTTCCTGGGCGAAGACCTCATGCACACCCGTGACTACTCGGACCACACCTCCCAGGTCATCGATGACGAGGTGGAGCGCATCCTTCGCGAGCAGGAGGCCCGGGCCATCGAGGTCCTGACCCTGCACCGGCGCGGACTCGAGGCGCTCACCCACGCCCTGCTCGAGCACGAGACGATCGACGGCGAGACCGCCGCGCGCATCATCGACGAGGCGCACGGCGAACCCGTGCACGCAAGTGGCAACAAGACGGTCAGTTCCCTGTCGAGCAGCGCCAGCCGGGCGTCAGCCAAGCAGGCCGCCCCGGTCGCCGTCGCCTCGACGCCGGAATGTCAGCCGCCGACCCTACCGGCCGTCTAGAGGAGCGACCACCGTCGTGCCCACGGGCGACGACGGCAGTGTCGTGGTCACCAGCAACGACGAGCGCGAACTGGTGACGAGCAGCGTCGTCGCCTTCAGTGAGCTCACGCCACTGAAGAGGCCGAGGATGTCCTCGGTCGTGTGCGCCGCCAGCTGGGTCGTCCCGGTCACGCTCTGGCTACCCTGGCCCACCACGGTCGCGAACTTGACGACGATGGTCCGCGAGCCCGTATTGGTCACCGTGGCGGCGTCGTAACCCTTGCCCGAGAAGTCGCCCACGAGGAAGTCCGTCGACGGCGTCACCGGCGCGCTGAGCGCGAGAGCAGTGCCCGTTCCCGTCGCGAGCGCCGTGAACACGGGTCGACTCGCGCGCAGCGTGACCGTCGCGTATCCGGCGGCGGGAATCGCGGAATTGGGGGTGATCACGATGACGCCACTCGCGTAGGGGGCGAGGGTCAACGTCTGGGGGGCGATCTGGAAATTCGCGAGGGTGACGCTCGCGCTCAGGTCTACGGGCAACGAGTTCGTGTTGGTGATCCGCAGTTGCGCGCTCGCGCCGAGCACCGTGGTGACGCGAGGGAACCACACCGTGGTCGCGAGGGCGAGGACCCCCGCGTTGAACGAGGTGACGTGGCCCGATCCTTGCACCCCGACGATGTTGATGGATCCGCGAAGCACCTTCACGTGCACCCCGATATTGGAGGTATTGACGATCTGGGTGCCCAGGTCGATCTCCACCTGGGCGTGGGCCGCGATCGCGACGCCCTGGAAGGGTGCGGGCGCGATGAAGCCGCTCGCGCTGTACGTGGCGACATTGAACACCGCGGCGGTCGCGGTCGGGTTGTAGATGCTCAGGATCGCGCTCGAACCGACGGTGGTGTCGAAACCTGCGCCGTACCAGTTGGTCACGCCCGCGGTCGTGCACGGCGTCGTGGCGGTGGCGTCAGCCGCCACCTCGTCGCCCACTACCCCGGCGCCGTTCACCTGGGCGGCCACCGCGAAGCTGCTGCCCGTCGCGAGGTTCTCCGGGTGGATCGACTGGGCGGCGTGCGCACCCAGCAGCATCGTGCTCGACGCGCGCACGCCGGTGTTGGCGACGACCTCGATGTTCAGCTTCTTGGCACTCGACGTCGTGTTCAGGAACGTGACGTGGCCCAGCGCGTCGCCCTTCGTACCGGTGAGTCCCGTGCAGTACAGGGCCGTCGACTCGGCCCCCGGTGCCGTGGAGAGAGAACTGGGTGCCACCGCGGCGTTGTTCGACTTCGTCAACGTGCTGACGACACCGACGACGGTGAGCAGCAGGGCCAGCACGGCGAGCAGCGGCGACCGACGGGGGCTAGCCACGAGATGCCCTTCGCGCGTGACGGGCGACCTTGGTCCGGCGCCGACCGGTGAACAGCCACTCGAGCCGTTCTATGACACCGAAACCCAGCCACACGAAGATCCACAGCACCAGCGTGAAGATCGCGAGGATCCCGTTGAGCGGGAACTGGTGCAGCACGAGTCGGGCTGACGAACCCTGCGGCATCGAACCCAGGTGGTAGGTGGGCTCCCAGCCATGTGACGTGGTGCGAGCGAACGGCTTGCCGTTGACCTCGAGCGCGAACGCGCCCGCCGGCGCCAGCGCCGCGGTCACCGTCGAATCCGCTGTCACGGCGCCCGCGAACGCGCTGCTGGAGAAGATTGGCGTCGGTGCCGCTCCGGCCACGCTTTGGGTGATCAGACCGTGGAACATCGAATCCGCGTAGATCTCGACGGCGTTCGTCTGCAGTTCGAGCGACAGGTCCGTCTGCAGGGCCAGCGTATCGGTGAGTCGCGTCGGCACCCGGCGCAGCGGTGACGACTGGACCCCGCTGAGTTCGGGCGCCGCGGCGTTCATGACCACGATGGTCGAGACGCCGGTCGCGGCGAGCAGCGCCCCCAAGCGGACGGTGCGACCATCCAGCGCCGTCTGCAATGCCTTCAAGAGGACGTCGGCCGCTCCCGAATCCGGCGAGGAGAAGAGTGAATTCCCTGACGGCAGCCCGTTGGTCGAGGTAGCCGCCTCGAGGCCCGGCGCCACCGACCAGCCCGGTAGCGGCAGTACCGACGGATCACCCAACCAGAGGACCCGGTAGCCGCCCGCCTGGGACGGTGCCAGGGTGCTCAGCGACTCAGCGACGCTCGTCGCGGGAAGGTCGAAACGACCGCTCATGATGCTGGCGATGAAGGGCACCGCCGAGAGCACCAGGGCCGCGACCGTGGCCCCGGCGACACCCTGACGCCAACCGAACCCGGATTGGCGCAGGTCGAGCTCGAGTGCACTGACGCCGAGGCCGATCAACAGCGCGATCATCACCATGTAGAGCGCGAGCAGCACGTCGATATCGGGCGCGAACGACCCCATCCAGTGGTGACTGTCGAGGGTCGCGAGGATGAGCGTGAACGTCGCGATGACCGCCGCCTTGGACGCGATGGCGCGACGCTCGAAACGGCACAGCGCCAGACCGAGCAACGCCGCGCCCGGCAGGAGCCACCCCAGCCAACTCGAGCCGAAGCTCCCGTCAACGCCGCGCAGTAACTCGGCGAATGACGGCGTCGACCAGGGGCCACGCGAGAGTCCGAAGATCTCGAGCGACCGGCGTCCCGCGATGACGACGTCCACGCTGAGCGGGAGTAGGAATATCGCCACGTTGAACACCAGCGAACCGAGCAGTCGCCAGGGCCTGGCAAGGCCCTGGTGCTCGTCGGGCTCGAAGACACGAGCGACGACGACCCCGACGACGATGAGTGCGACCAGCACGAGGGTCGCGGGCACCATCGCACTCAGCAGGGCGATGATCATGATCGTGGCCATGCGCTGACCCGCCTCGGTCGAACGCCAACCGCGGTGTCCGAAGTGCAGCGGCTCGGGATACGGCGTCGACCGAAAGCCCGGAACGCGCAGTAGCTCGAAGAGGCGCCGCACCACCGTGGGCAGGCCCGCGAGCACGAACAGCACGTCAACGCGGCCCTGACCGATCATGTTGAGGCCCAGGGGCAGCGCCATGAACGACACCGACGCGACGACGCGGGCCCGGTTCGAGACTCGTCCCTTCAGCAGGCGGGCCACGCCGAGCGCGCCGAGGGGCACCGCGCCGATGAGCGCGAGGCGCGGCAGTACGCCCATTCGACCGAGCACGAACGTCCCCGCGAAACCGAGCACGCCGTAGCCCGGCATGCCGGGGGCGCCACTGCCCACGCCGTTGGGCGACCACGACGCGAAGAAGTGCCGCCAGGTCGACCACCAGGAGTCCAGCGGCGCGAGGCGTCCCACGAGTGGCAGGTGCGTCGCCACGAGGTCGCGTGATCCGATCAGCCACAGCACGAGCACGCAGAGCACCATCGTTGCCTGCGCACGGAAAGAGGTGAGGATCCTCGACGGACGGGTGCGCAGTTCGTGGGCGTGGCCGACGGGCAACTCGTCGAACTCCTCCACCTCGGAAAAGGCCGCGCCGAATCCGACGCCCTCGGCTTCGTCGTCCTCGGTCTCGCCCTCATCGGCGATGGCGTCATCGGGCAGGATTCCGCGGGCCTTGTCGAGCCCGTCGCGCAAGAAGGTGAGGAAGAACCGTTGCATGCGACTGGCGCCACCCACCTGGAGGCGACGGAGCTCGTCGTCCGAGAGCACCCGGGTCGAGTGCAACTGACGACGACGCTCGCGGATCCTCTTTCGATTGAGTAGCAGCCAGCGCCACGAGCCAACGATGGCGCCCATCCGGTCCGTGTCGCGTCCGAGCAACGCGAGGAGGAACTCCATGACGTCCATGGTGAGCAGCAACAGCAGGGTCGCGATCGTGGTCCGGAGGCTCCAGCCCGTCGCCACGACGAGCAACTGGTGTCGACGCTGCAGATCCTGTCGACTGGCGCGACGGGTTCCGACGGCGGTGACCGCGCGCTCGCCCGTGGCGATCGTCTCGCGGTGGGCGATCTTGGCGAGGGGCGCCACCACGATGCGGGCGCCCGCGATCTGGGCCCGCCAGCACAGATCGAGGTCCTCACCCAGTACGGGGATAAGCGGGTCGAAACCGCGAAGTGTCGCGAACAGGTCCGATCGGACCAGCGTCACACCGCCCGGCGCCACGAACACGTCGCGCTCGAGGTCCTGCTGGCCGTGGTCGATCTCGCCGGGCTCGACTCGCTCGTGCGCCACCCCGAAACGATCACAGGTCTGGCCCACGTGCAGCAAGATGAGCGGGTCCTCGTACGCGACGACCTTGGGCGTCACGATGCCGGCGTTCGTTCGAAACGCCGCCTCGACCATCATCTGCACCGCGTTGGACTCGAGCAGGACGTCGTCGTGACAGAAGAGGAAGAACGCGGACCCGTCGACCATCAGCGAGCCCTCATTACAAGCCGCGGCGAACCCCTTGTTCTCGTCCAGGATCCGCACGAATGCGCCCGGCGCGATGGAACTGACCCGAGCGGGAACGTGTTCGGTCTCCCCGTTCGCTATCACGAGCAGGCTTAGTTCCTCGTAGTCCTGAGCCACCAGTGAAGCCAACGTGGCTTCAAGGCCGGGGCCAGGACCAGTGGTAACGACGACGGCAACGACGGCCGGAGCACGAGATTCCATCAGTACCCCAAGGCTAGTTCGCAGCGGGCCCTGATCGAGGGCGCGGGCCGGGTTCCACCTCAGTATTTGTAAAGATTCCTAGTGATTCAGGCTCGGTGGGCGAAATTCCTCGATCACGTCGCGCAGCGAGGTCTCCAGCGTGATCACGGGCTCCCAGCCGGTGGCGTCGTGCAACTTCTCAAAACTTCCCCGCATCACCGGCACCTCGACCGGTCGAAGTAACGAGGGGTCGACCACCAATTGCACGGCGGGGGCGATGCGCTCGCGCAAGGTGTTCGCGATGTCCTGGAGCGACGAGTCCACGCCCGACGCCACGTTGTAGATCTCGCCCGACCTTCCGTGCAGACTCAGCAATCGATAGGCCCGCACGACGTCACGCACGTCGGTGAAATCACGGCGAGGCGAAAGGTCGCCCACCGCGATGTGATCGCGACCCTCGTCACGGGCCTCGAAGAGCCGGCTCACGAGGGCGGGAACCACGAACTTCGTTGATTGCCCGGGCCCCACGTGGTTGAACGGACGAACCACGATCACGCGCTGTCCGGTCTCGCGCGCGGCGTCGCGCGCGAAATGCTCGGCTTCGAGCTTGCTCGATGCGTACGGGTTCGCCGGAGCGGTGCGAAAGGTCTCACGCACCGGCAGGTCGTCCACGTCCACGATCCCGTAGACGTCGGCCGAGCTGATGAAGACCACCGTCGCCTCGGGCACGACCTGGCGCGCCGCATCGAGCAGATGCTTGGTGCCGAGCACGTTGACCCTCGTGAACTCCTTTGGATCGATCCAGGAGTCGCCCACGTGCGTCAACGCCGCCAGGTGGTAGATCACGTCGGGCGCATCCCTGGTCAGGAACGTCGTCACGCTGTCGAGGTCGGTGACGTCGCATTCGCGGTCGACCGACGTGACGCTGTCCCCACACGACTCGAGGTGGTGTTGCAGATGCCGTCCTACGAAGCCGGCACCGCCCGTTATGAATGCCCGCATGTCTCAGTCCCCGCTTCGCGCCAGATTGTAGGCCACCAGATGTTGGGCCAGCGAAGCGTCCCACGTGAAGAGCTCGGCGCGAGCGCGCGCAGCCCTTGATCGTTGGTCGCGCATCGCCGAGTCCATGACTACACCTTGCCAGAGTTCCTTCGCCAGCTCGTCACTGCGCCCGACGGGCGACAGCATCGCCGCACCGTCGGCGACCTCGGCCATCACCGTGTCGCTCGACGTCACCACGAGCGCGCCACACGCCAGTGCCTCGAGCACCGGTAGTCCGAAGCCTTCGCCCCTCGACGGATAGGCCACCACCCGTGCGCGGCGAAAGAGCGCCGGTAGCAGTTCGTCGTCCACGAAGCCGAGACGTCGAATCCGCGATGCCGCGACGTGACGCGACAGGTTGGCGTCGAACTCGTCGAGCCCCCAGCCGGCCTGGCCCGCGATCCACAGTTCCAGGTCCGGATCCTCGCCGGCGAGTTGCGCGAATGCGTCGAGCAGGACGTCGAGTCCCTTGCGCGGCTCGACGGTGCCCACGAAGAAGATGAAGGGCACGTCCTCGTCCAACCCGTACCGTCCCAGCGTCGCGCGGTCATTCGTCGCATCGGTGCTGAAGCGCTCGAGGTCGACGCCGTGCGGGGCCACGACGATCGGTGCGTGGTGGGGAATGAACTCGTCGACGTGACGCGCGGTGAAATCACTCACGCTGATGAGCACGCTGGCGTGCTCGGCCGAGTACTTGATGGCGCGGCGAAAGAACGCCACCTTCGAGCGTTCGTGCCATTCGGGATTCGTGAAGAACGTCAGGTCGTGAACGGTCACCACCGTCGGCGTCGATCCACGGTGCGACATGGTGTAGTGCGGAGCGTGCCAGACGTCCGCGTCTCGCGCCGGCCCGGACACGCCGAGGCGCCACATCTCGTACGCCAGGCGAGGCACACGCGACGTCGGCACGATCGGCACGGTCACGGAGTGCGGCGACCACGCGGCCCAACGTTGCGCGTCGTCACGCCTCGTCACGAGGGTCGTGGTCACGTTGGCGTCAGGAAGTCGTCGCGCCAGTTCGGCGATGTAGCGTCCCGCGCCGGCGAGCTTCGCCGGAACCGCCGACACGTCCAGGGCCACCTTCATCGCCACGCCGCCAAGTGGTCGAGAGCGGCGTTGCGCCACGTCAGCGCCGCGACGGAGCGCGCGCGCTCGTCGCGAGCGCGCTCGTCGGTGGCCAGGGTCAGTGCGCGGGCCAGGCCGGCGCTGATCGAGCCGACGTCGAGGGGGTCGACCCGTATCACCGAGTCGTTCTCGAGCACGCTCGGCGTCGTCGAGCTCGCGACGACTCGAGTGCCCGCGTGCAGTGCCTCAACCGGTGGGAGCCCCCAACCCTCGGAGCGCGGCACGTAGGCGAACACCGTCGCGTCACGGTAGAGACCGAGCAGGACCGCACGCTCGACCATGCCGAGCACGACGGCGTCGGCGGTGTCGACCTCACCCCACCCGGCGGGACCGACCAAGACGAGCGGCCCCAGTTCGGGGTGGGACGAGCGGGCGTCGCGATGCGCCTCGATGAGCCGCTCGAGGTTCTTGCGCGGTTCACGGGTGCCCGCGTAGAGGGTGAACGGACCGCGCACCTCGTACCCATCGAGCATGGCTCGGATGCTCTCTCGACCGGCCGCCGCCTGGGTCGCGTCGTCGACACCCAGGCGAACCGGGTGCAAGCGAGCCGGAGCGATACCGAGTCCCGCGAGCCGCTGGTCCAGACCGGGCGACGTGGTCAGGACGCGCAGGTCATCACGCGCGACGATAAGTCGCAGACGCTGCTCGTGGAACTTGCCCCCCGCGACCGTCGTCGCGCCCGGCTCGTCACGCCACATGAGGTCGTGCATCGCCACCGAATGCACCGCATCGGACGCACCCCCCGCGAACGGACCCGACATCGACGTCGCGTGGACCACCGACGATTCTCGCGGAACCCCCAGCGCCATCAGCGGCCAGACCCGGGTCAACGCTCTGAGCGGCAGTGGCGCACTCGCTCGGCGCATCGCGAGGCCCGCGAGTTCGTCGGGCGCCTCGCCCCGGGGCCCGACGCCCACGACGTCGAGGTTCTCCCCGAGCGCGTCCAGGCCCTGGACCAGCCCGCGCACGTACGTGGCGATACCGCCCGGTTGACGCCGGAACAACTGATCGACGCTTATCGCGATCGTTCGCCTCACGATCGCCAGCCTCGCACGACGTCACGATAGAGCCCGACGTAGGCCTGAGCCGCCCTAGAGGGTGCGAAATCGGACGAACGCGAACGCCCGGCCGCAACCATGATCGAGCGGCGTGCCTCGCTCGCCCAGACGTCGGGCAGCACCGACATGATCTCCTCATCGCCCTCCACGAGTGCGGCGGCGCCGCCGAGCAACTCCCGGTTGATCGCGGTGGCGAGCGCAATGGTCGGTACCCCGGCGCCCATGGCGGCGATGGCGAGTGACGGGAACCGTGCGCCGTCGGACATCTGCAGCACGAGGCGGGCGCCGGCGAGCGCGGCGCGAGCGTGTCGGCGTTCCATGATCGTGATGTCGAGCCCGGTGGCGCGAATCCGCTGACCTACTGCACTGCTGGTCACCGCGACCAGCCGTGCACCGTGACCCCGAGCGAAGCGCAGGAGTTCCGGGGCCAACCTGAGAAAGAGATCGTCCACGCCGGTGATGTTGACCACGAAGTCCTGGCCGTGCGAGGTCGCCTCGACCAGAGGCACCGCGGGAGGAACGACCACCACCTCGGCGCGCTGGAGCTGCAGCACACGTTTGACCTCGTGGCTGGCGGCTCGGCTCGACGCCACCAGGGTCGCGCCGCGCGCGACCGCGCGCTGCAACTGCTTGATGCGAAGTTGTTCGCGCGACTCACCGCGCAATGGGCGCAGGTCATCAACCGAGATGATCAGGGGCACCGCCTTGGTAGGCGGCGTGATGAGCCCCGCCACGTGCACCACGTCGACGGGGGGCAATTTCGAGTCGATCGAGGGCCCCAGGCTCCGCCGCCACAACGGGGTCCAGAGACGTCGCAGGGGCAGACGCACCTCGTTCGTCGCGGCGGGCGCGTGCAGGGTACGAAACCGTACGAGTTCGCACGCCCCGGTCAGACTCAGCGCGTCGGCGAGGTCGGTCATCGTGTTGTCGAGCGACTCCAGTGACCCGTCCAGGTCCAGTCCGACGCGCAGCGGCGCGGAGCCGGTCACGAAGCGAGTGCCAGCGTGCGCACCGCACTCGTCCACTCGGGCCAGAGCTGTACCGCCCACGGACCAAATTTCTCAGTGCTGGTGGCGACGACGCCGATTCCCTCGTCGAGATTGAGCAGCATCAGCGCACCGCTCTGACCGAAATGACCGAAACTCGCAGCCGGCCAGTCGCCCATCCAATGTTGCTTCTGGCCGCGCACCTCGGGCCCGAGCCCCCACGGGCAAGGCGTGAAGCGGCCGAACCCAGGCACGATGCCATCGAGGCCGGGAAGATAGGGGGTGACGAGTTGGTCGCGAGTCTCGATGGCGACGATGTCGGGTCGCATCCAGGCTTCGCCGAGCAACCGTAGGTCACCCGTCGACCCGTCGACCCCCGACGAGGGCCGTCCCTGCAGCGAAGTGCTCGACATCCCGAGCGGGGCGAAGATCCGGTCGTTCAACCACTGCGCCGGCTCGTGCTCACCCACGATGGCGTTCACCGCGTAGTCAATTCCGTAGTTCGAGTAGATCCGCTTGGTCGACACCTCGACCGTCGGGTCGCCCTCTTCCAAACCGAGTCCGCTGCTGTGTGAGAGGAGATTGGCGAGGGTCGCCCCGCGCGGTCCGAAATTCTCGGTGAACTTGTGATACTCCCAATCGACTTCCACGCCAAAAGCGAGGGCCACGGCCATCTTCGACACCGACGCCCACGGGCGCACCTCGGCGAGGTCCCCGACGCTGGCGATCGTCCGGGTAACCCCCTGCTCCATGCGAAATACCTCGATGGCCGGTGCGCCGGGCCAACCCGCTGCCAACGAAAAAGTAGTCACGACACTCGATGTTACCCAAGCGCCCCTAAGGTTTCGGGGGTGATATCCGTTCTCAGTGGTGGCGTGGGCGCTGCCCGACTCCTTCGAGCACTCAGTAACGTCCTCGAACCCCGTGAATTGACCGCCATCGTCAATGTCGGTGACGACCTCGTCCTACACGGCCTCACCATCTGTCCCGACCTCGACACGATCAGCTACACCCTCGCGGGACTCAATAACGACGAGCTCGGCTGGGGACTCGAGGGCGAGACGTGGCGGGTCATGGACGAGCTTGAAGTCCTCGGCGGGGCTTCGTGGTTCCGTCTGGGCGACCGTGACCTCGCCACGCACCTCTACCGCTCCCAACGCCTCGGCGAGGGCGCCACCAAGACCGACGTGGCACGCGAGCTCTGCCAGAAGTGGGGTGTCGCCGTCGCGCTACTGCCCGTGACCAACGACCCGGTCGCCACCGTGTTCGACACCGTGCTCGGTGAACTCACCTTCCAGGAGTACTTCGTTCGCCACCATCACGATGTCGTCGTTCGCGGTGTCAGCGTTCGTGGTGTCGCGGCGAGCTCTCCGACGCCAGAGGTTCTCGAGGCCCTCGGCGCCAGTTCCACGATCATCATCGCCCCCTCGAACCCGCTCATCTCGATCGACCCGATCCTCCAGGTGCCCGGCATCGGACAGATCCTGCGCGATCGGCGCGACGACGTCGTCGCGATCTCGCCCATCATCGCCGGCGCCGCTTTGAAAGGTCCCGCCGACCGTCTGCTACGCGAACTTGGACACGAGCCCACCTGCGAGGGCGTCGCGCGCTTCTACGAGGGCCTCATCGGCACCATGGTCATCGACAACGTCGACGCGCATCACGCGTCCGCGATCGAGGCCCGTGGTATCAAGGTCCGAGTGACGACGACGGTAATGGCCGACCCCGAGGACGCCCGACGCCTCGTCGAGACGGTGCTCGCATGAACGAACTGCGCATCATCCCGATTCGCGGTGTCGGCGTCGTGCACGAGGGTGACGACATCGTGACCATGTTCCTCGACGCCGTCGACGCACAGGGATTGGTGCTCGAATACCACGATCTAGTCACCGTCACGAGCAAGGTGGTCTCCAAGTCCGAGGGAAGGGTCGTTGCGTTCGACGGCACCGAGGAGCACAAAGTCGCCCTCATCGAGCAGGAGTCCGCGCGGATCCTGCGGCGAAGGGGGTCGCTGCGGATCACCGAGTCGCACCACGGCTTCGTGAGCGCCAACGCCGGCATCGACCTCTCGAACACCGACGACGGTACGGCGGTGCTGTTGCCGAAGGAACCCGACCGTTCCGCGCGCCGATTCCGCGCCGAGTTGCGCCGCCGACGTGACGTGGAGGTGGCGGTGATCGTCACCGACACGTTTGGCCGCACGTGGCGCGAAGGGGTCACCGACGTCGCGCTCGGGTGCGCCGGCCTCATTCCGGTCCTCGATCTTCGCGGATCGACCGACGCCAACGGCCGACTGCTCGAAGCGACCGAGGTCGCCATTGTCGACGAGATTGCCGGAGCGGCGAATCTGGTCCTCGGCAAGGCCATGGGCACGCCATTCGCCGTACTGCGAGGCCTCGACGAGTCCTATTTCGGCGAGGGCTCGGTCGCCGAGCACGTCATCCGCTCAGCGAACAACGACCTCTTCCGGTAACGACGTCTAGACCCCGCCCAAGCGTACGTCACCCGACAACTGGGAGTTCGCCGCGACGAGCACGTTGGCTCCGACCACGCAGGTCGCGCCAAGGTTCGACGATGCGCCGATGACGGCGTCGGGTCCGATGATCGAGAACCGTACGACCGCGTCATCGTCGATGACCGCTCGCGGGAGCAAGACCGTGTTCTCGAGTACCACGTTCGCCTTCACGACGCAGTCGCGATCGACGACCGAGTTGATGAGCGTGGCGCTCGGATCGACTCGTGCGCTCGGATGCACCCACGAACCGTCGACAACGCCCAACGTCGAGTGGTCGTCGAAGCGACCGAGGAGGAAGTCCACGTTGGCCTGAAGGAACGCCTGCGGGGTGCCGGTGTCCAGCCAGTACGCGTCGTCGGGCATGGCGTAGAGGGTTCCGGCCGCGGCGAGTGCGGGGAACGTGTCACGTTCCACGCTGACCCGGCCGGTCGGGGCGATCTGATCGAGCACGCTCGGCTCGAAGATGTACGTGCCGGCGTTGATGAGATTCGTCGGCGCGTCCTCACGCGACGGCTTCTCCACGAACGCGATCACCCGACCTTCAGCCGTGGTGGGCACCACCCCGAAGCGCGACGGGTCCTCGACCGGGTGGAGGGCAATGGTCGCCTCCGCGCCGTGGGCGCGATGGAACTCGACGAGTCGTGTGACGTCGAGATCGGTCAGCACGTCGCCGTTGATCACGAGGAAGGTCTCGTCGATGCCGGCGAATGACGCCGCGAAGCGGATTGCGCCCGAGGTGTCGAGTGGTTCCGGTTCGACCACGTAGGTGACGTTCACGCCCGCGATGACACCGCTCGGATACGCCTCGATGAAGCGGTCGGGAAGGTAACCGAGCGCCAGTACCGCGTCAGTGATGCCGTGCTTGGCGAGCGATTCGAACACGCATTCGATCATCGGAACTCCGAGAATCGGCAACATCTGCTTGGGCGTCTCGTACGTCAAGGGTCGCAGACGCGAGCCTATGCCGCCAACCAGGATGATTGACTTCAAGGTCAGCCCTTGGTGGTCGTGGTGGTGGTGCCTCCGGCGGTCGTTGTCGTCGTCGCGGGAACCGCGGTGGTGGTCGTGGTGCCGACCCCGGTCGGGGTGGTCGTGGTGGTGGTGGTCGTCGAGGATGTCGCGACCGCCTTCACCATGTCGTTAACGGTGACCTGCTGGGGCAGCATCGGTGTGACACCCTTGGGATCGAAGGCCAGGACTACACGAAGCTCCTGTGAGAACTTGATCGACGATGGATTGGTCGTGATGATGGGCGACTTCTGACCGAAGTGTGTCCAGTAGGCGTACTCGATTTGCCCAGACTGACCCGGGTACTTCGACGTGGTCGCACAAGAGTTGCCGTTGTGATACGTCGTGGCGGAATTAGCCTTACCGGCCGCGGTCGGCACGGCCAGCACGGTGGAACTGGCGTAGAGGCCGGCGTACTCGTTGGCGAACTGGGCCAAGGTCGCATTGTTGCCGGCGTCGGCGTCCGAGACGGGGCTCAACTTGACGACGTCCGCCGCCTGCACGGTGAAGCCGCCGGTCGAGGACGGGTCCGGTGCCAGGAACGGAAGGTACTTGCCACACGCCTGCACGGAAAGCGCCGCGTACCAGGTGGTACCGACGGTCGGGGCGACGCCCTTGCTCGCCGCGGTGGGGTGCTGGTAGTCGTAGCGAGCCAGCAGCGTCGACGCGAGGCCGAGCACGACTATGACGACGAGAATGCCGTAGTAGTTGCTCGGTCGAGACTTCTTATAGGCCTTGCCGCCTCCCGACGACCCGACTCTGCTTACCCATTTGCCTGTTGCGCTCTTAGCCACGCGAGCAACGCTACTAAAGATTGGACCATCGACCCGTCGCGTAGGGGCGAAGGGACTCGAACCCTCACTGGAGGCGGTTTAAGCGCCCTGCCTCTGCCAATTGGGCTACGCCCCCACACGCGGTCGTCGCGTTGTAACCGTAACGCAATCGAAAGCTTCGCGAAACAACCGGTTTCCTTATGTTGGCTAACTAGGCTGAATCCATGATTCGCGTGCGTCGTCGGGGCACGACTCGATCAACTCCCCTGGTTTTGGCTGCGTGCGTGCTGTTGGGCACCCTCCTGGCGCCTAGTGGCGCCCAGGCCCAGTCGATTGCCGACACCCAGAAGGAAATCGCCCAACTTTCCGCCACGCTCTCCCAGCAGGAGAAGACAAGTGAGATCACCGCCAACGCCTACGACCAGGCCAAGGCCAACCTGGCGCAGCTCACGCTCAACATCATCCGGCTCCAGGGCAAGGAGGTCGCCAAACGAGCCTCCATCAAGGTCACGGCCTCCGAACTGGTCACGGCTGTCGTGAAGGCGTACGTGGACGGCGCGTCGGCCGCCCAGATCCTGGCCCTGTTCAATCAGAACGTCACCCAGAGCGACGCGCGCACGGTCTACGAGGATCAGGTCATTGGCGACCTCAATAAATTGAAGAACTCGCTCGAAGCCCAGAAGCAGTCGCTCGACACCACCATTGCCCAGGTCGCGGTGCAGCGGTCCAAGGTCCAACAAGAGACGTACAACATGGAGAACCTGCTCGCTCAGAACGTGCGTAACGAGAACGAGACGCGCGCCACGCTCAATCAGGTGACCAAGAAGCTCAAGTCCGAGATCATCGCCTACGAGATCCAGGCCGGCACCATCGCCGCCAAGAGACACGACCTGAATGGCGAGGCGTCGGCGGTCGCGGCGGCGTCATCGGTCGGTGGCCAGGCGGCGGCGAACCTCGTCATCGCGGCGATTCAGGCCGCAACGCCCCCCGTGATAACCGGAACGGCGGCGGGCACGGCCCAGGGGCTCGCGGCCTTGAAGTGGGCGAAGTCCCAGATTGGTGTTCCCTACGTCTGGGGCGGCGAAACGCCCGGCGTCGGTTTTGACTGTTCGGGTCTGACCCAATGGGCGTGGGCCAAGGCCGGCTTCACCATCCCGCGGACGTCAGAGTCGCAGTGGGCCGGCCTGCGCCACGTATCGCTCAGTCAACTCCAACCCGGCGATCTGCTCTTCTACTACAACCTCGACGGGGACCATCAGGTCGACCACGTGGTGATGTACGCGGGCAGCGGTGCGTGGGGCACCGACACGATCATCGCCGCCGCCCACTCCGGTACCGACGTGAGCCTCGCGCCGATCTTCACCTTCGGGCTGATTGGTGCGGCGCGACCGTAAGTGGGAACCTGTACCATCAAACTCTCGATCATCATCCCCGCGTTCAACGAGGCCCCGCGGCTCGCGAACGGATTCGCTCGACTTCGGCCCGTCCTCGATCACCTCGATCTCGCCACCACCGAGGTCATCGTCATCGATGACGGCTCGTCGGACTCCACGCTGAAGGTCGCTCACGACGTCTACGGGCACCTGCCCGAGACCCTCTTCGTCCAGCAGCCCCGCAATCTTGGCAAGGGCGCAGCGGTGCGACTCGGTATCGCGCTCGCGAGGGGCACCGACGTCATCGTCGCCGACGCCGACATGGCCATTGACCCCGCGCACTTCCCCGAGATAGTGGCGGCGCTGCGCGACGCCCCCCTGGCCCCAGGGTCTCGGACCACTGGTGGTCGCATCAGTTACGAATCGGCCCTGCGCACCGTCGCCGGCGCGGTGTTTCACCGGTTGGTGCGCCACTACGCCGGCACGGACGTGCGCGACACCCAGTGCGGGTGCAAGGGCTTCCAACTGGGACCCGCGCGGCTGCTGGGCCTGCTCGGCATGGTCGACGGTTTCGCCTACGACGCCGAGATCTTCTTCCTCGCCCAACAACTCGGTCTAGAAGTGCACCCGGTACCCGTCCAATGGGAGGACGTGAGTGGATCCTCGGTCCAGGTCCGGCGGGTCGTGCCCACCATGCTGCGCGACCTACGGGGACTGCGTACCACGCGCTACGAGAATCCCGTCATCGAGTTCGCACCCGACGTGGACGTCACGACCATCAATCGCGAGGCCCGCCACGCACGTCTGCAGGGACTCGTCCTCGCCCGGGGTCCCGAGAACGCGCTGCTCGTGCTGGCGCGCGACGGCGCGCTCGCCGGTCTGGACGTCGCCCGGAATCTGAACGGGAGATTCCGCACCGCGGGAATCGCCGAACTGCGCGATCGCACCTACGAGGCGGTCTAGTCGCCGCTCGGCAACAGCCAGTTCGCCACCAACTCGGGGGCCCGGTCATTCCACTCCTCGGCGGTGATGGCGTAACGGGCGTGGTCCTCCCACGCGCCGTCAATCTCCAGGTAGCGCTCGGCGATGCCCTCGAAACGCAGACCGAGCTTCTCGACGACCCGGCGCGACGGCGCGTTGCGCGGAATGATGTTGATCTCGATGCGGTGCAGCCGCAGCGATTCGAACGCGTAGTGCAGCATCGTCACGACCGCCTCGGGCATCAGACCCTGGCCGGCCATCGCTTCGTCGATCCAGTAGCCGATGTAGGCCGATTGCAGTGGTCCGCGTTGGATCGACGACAGCGTGATCTCCCCGACGAAGCGTCCTTGCACGAAGATCCCGAAGCCGAAACCGGTACCCATCTGGCGCTCGCGCTCACGAATCGCGCAACGGCTCACGAAACTCCGTTGGTCCTCGGCGAGGTGCGTCGAGTGCGCTGAGCGCGGCTCCCATTTGAGCAGCCACTCGTGACAACGGTCGCGGACCTCGAACCAACCCTCGTAGTCCGGTTCGGACATGGTTCGAAGGACCACCCGGCGCCCGTGCAAGGAAATAGGCGAATAAATCGAGCCCCGCGTCGTCACCATGGAGAGTTCCTCACACCACCATCGTTACAGGAATCGGGTGACGACGCACATCAGGCGCTGAGCGACATCGTGATGCCGTCGAGGATGTCGTTCTCGGAGCTCAGCAGTTCGTCGACTCCGAAACGCTCCATGACCGCCTCGAGGATGTAGAGCCCGGCGGGCAGGACGTCTTCTCGCCCCGCCACCATGCCGGGCCGGGCCAACCGAGCTGGCGGTGCCTCGTGCGCCAGCGTGTCGCGCCAGCGGGTCACCGTCGATCTCGTGAGGACCCGATGGTGCACCTCGTCGCGTCGGTACTCGGCGAGACCGGCGTCGAGTTGGGCCAGGGTCGCCACCGTGCCGGCCAGACCTATCATTCGCACCCGGCCGATGACGTCGCCAAACGCGGGCACCCTCGTGAACGCCCGGTCGAGCTCACCCGCGATCATCTCGCGCGCCCGTGCATCGCTCACGGCGCTGACGATGCCGCTGGTGAGCGCGCGCTCGGTGACCCGGACGCAGCCCAGTTGCATCGAGTAGCTGCACAGGGCGCCGTTGCGGCGCATGGCCAACTCGGTCGAACCGCCGCCGATATCGACGATCAACGTCGGACGTTCGTCGGGCGCGAGATCGGCGGTTGCGCCCGCGTAGGAGAGGGCGGCCTCCTCGTCGCCAGTGAGGATCCTCGCGTCGACGCCGGTGATCGCTCGAGCCCGCGCGAGGAACTCCTGGCCATTGGACGCGTCGCGCACGGCCGACGTGGCCACCAGCAGCCCTCGCTCGACGCCCAACTCGTCCATGTAGCCCCGGTACTCGCAGAGCACGTCGTAGGTGCGAGCCAGCGCCTCGGTGGTCAACGTCCCTGACGCGTCGACGCCCTGGCTGAGTCTGGTGATGCGCATCTCGCGGCGAAGAGCACCGTTCCTGGAGTCGGCGACCAGTAATCGAGTCGAGTTACTGCCGCAGTCGAGCGCCGCGACCACGTCAGTCACGGACATCCTCGACCATCAGTTCGGGTAGTCCCACGGCCTCGGCGACGAGCTCGCCCACCGGGTCGTCGGCTCCCACGAGGAAGTTGGCGAGGTGGGCGTGCAGGCACTTGATGCCGACGCGTGTTCCCCCCACGCCCCCCGACGCCTGGACGGTCCCGGTCTGGACGGTGACGTCCCGGCGGCGCGATGCGTAGGCGTCATGGGTGCGCTGAAGTCGTTGCGCGTCGACGAGTTCCTCGAAACGGTGCACGCCGCCGTCACCCTCGAGTCGGCTCACCGCGTCGTGCAGGTCGGCGTCGACGAGCCAGTAGAGGGTTGGCATCGGGGTGCCATCACGAAGGTGGGGCTCGTTCTCGATCACCACGGGACGACCGTCACGGCGTCGAACGACCACCGCGCAGCGCCCCGAGAGTGGTCGTCCGAGGAGTTCCTCTACCGCGGCGAGATCGGCAGGTGCAGCGTCACGAAATGTGCTCAACGCCAGAACTCGAGGGTGCGCACGAGGCGGGCGACGAAGCTGTTGGCGCCGCCCGACTTCGACGCCGCGGGTGTGGCGTTGCTCGGCAACGAGGTGCTCGAGAGCGGCGAGGCGAGCGGCTGGAAGCCCGGGTCGCCCGTCGTCGCGGCGACGTAGCCCGAACCATCGCCGGGAAGCACCTGGATCAGACTCTGGCCCGGCGAGACGAGTTGGTACTGCTCACGCGCCAGCAGGGTCGCGGCGGTCCTGGACGACACGGACCTCGCCTGAGCCTTCAGCGACGTTCCTTGCTGCTGGATGGCTGCGATCTGTTGCGCGGCGGCGTTCAGCTCGGTCTGTTGGTGCCACAACGTCCGCACGGGGAACCACAGGACCAGCATCGTGACCGCCGTGAGAAATGCCACGGGGAGCATCCAGTGGTTGTGATTGCGTGTGCTGAGACTATGAGTAACTGACACCTGCCGCCCCCGACAAAGACGCTGCACCTAGAAAACGAGCCTGATCCCCGAGTTGTTCCTCGAGTCTCAGCAATTGATTGTACTTCGCGACCCGGTCAGAACGCGCCGGGGCGCCGGTTTTGATCTGGCCGGCGTTCGTGGCGACCGCGAGGTCCGCAATCGTCACGTCCTCGGTTTCCCCTGAACGGTGGGAGATGACCGCGCTGTATCGGTTGATCGTGGCGAGTCGAACGGTGTCGAGTGTCTCGGTGAGGGTGCCGATCTGGTTCAACTTGATGAGGATCGAGTTTCCGACCCCTCGGTCGATTCCCTTTTGCAGCAGCGTCGAGTTCGTGACGAAGATGTCGTCACCCACGAGTTGGATCTTCTGGCCGAGCTTCGCCGTCAACGCCGACCATCCGTCCCAGTCCTCCTCGGCCATGCCGTCCTCGAGCGAGACGATCGGATAACGACTCGCGAGGTCGGCCCAGTAGTCGACCATCTCGAGGCTGGAGAGCACCCGGCCCTCACCCTCGAGGTGGTACGCGCCGTCGCGGTAGATCTCACTCGCGGCGGGGTCCAGAGCGATGGCGATGTCGCGGCCCGGCGTGCGACCTGTCGATTCGATGGCCTCGACGAGCACCTTCACGGCGGTCTCGTTGTCGGGTAGATCCGGAGCGAAGCCACCCTCGTCACCCACTGCGGTAGAGAGCCCGCGCTTGGCGAGCACGTTCTTCAACGCGTGATAGGTCTCGGTGCCCCACTGCAGGGCCTCGGAGAACGACGCCGCTCCGATGGGCATCACCATGAACTCCTGGAAGTCAATGGAGTTCATCGCGTGCACGCCACCGTTCACGACGTTCATCATCGGCACGGGCAGCACGTGGGCGTTCACGCCGCCGATGTACGAGTAGAGGGGCAGTTCGCTCTCCATGGCCGCCGCCTTGGCCGCAGCGATCGAAACCGCGAGGATGGCGTTGGCGCCGAGGCGGCCCTTGTTGTCGGTCCCGTCGAGGTCGATCATCGCGAAGTCGATCGAGCGCTGGTCGTGGGCGTCGTAGCCCTCGAGCGCGTCATTGATCTCGGTGTTGACGTTGTGCACCGCGGTGCGCACGCCCTTGCCACCCCAGTCGGTGCCACCGTCTCGAAGTTCGACGGCCTCGTGGATTCCGGTCGAGGCGCCAGACGGCGAGACCGCACGACCGTGGGCTCCCGACTCCAGGTGCACTTCAGCCTCGACCGTGGGATTACCGCGGGAGTCCAGAACTTGACGGCCTAGGACAACTTCAATCGCGCTCATGGCGTCTCTCCTCTTGGTCTTGTGACCAAGGCTACTAGCCGGCGATTGACTATTCCTTGGTGCGTTCCTCGATACTTCGTATCTCGTCGGCCAATCGTTGGGCTCGATCACGCAGGACCCCTTCGAGGTCCACGCCGGCCCACTGGGCGGCCGCGACGATGAATGCCATCGCGTCACCCCAGTTGGCGTCCGCCTGCGAACTCGACTCCGCGTCGTTCGCGTTCTGCGCCTCGAAAGACAACGCGAGCAACGCACGTACCGCCTGATCGCGTGCGGACGCGCCGTGCAACGGGTGACGGTCGACGAGCGCGGCCTTGCGCAGGAGCTTCGTGTAGAGCGTGAGAGCGGGCAGTTGCCAGGCGATACCGTCCGTGACGCTCTCGCGGCCCTTCTCGCGCTTCTTCAAGACCTCCCATCGCGACGCCACGTCGTTCGAGCCCGTCACCTCGACGTCGCCAAAGACGTGGGGGTGACGGTACGTCAGCTTGTCGCGCACCGCGTCGGCGATCGTGGCGAAATCGAAGAGCCCCTCCTCGTCGCCCAACTCGGCGTGGAAGATGATCTGGAACAGCAAGTCGCCCAGTTCTTCCTCGACGTGCGCGATCACTTCATCGTCGAGTTCACCGTGCTCGTCGGCGCGCACGAAATTCTCGAGGGCGTCGAGCGTCTCGTACGCCTCCTCGAGGAGGTGACGGGTGAGCGACGCGTGGGTCTGCTCCTGGTCCCAGGGACATTGCGCGCGCAGTCGCTTCATGAAGCTCACCAGGTCGTCGGTGGCCTCACCGGCGGTGCGCAGCCCGTCGATCCAGAGTGACGTCAGATGGTCCGCCTCGGCGAAACGCATCAGTTCGCCGGCGGGCATCTCCACGACGACCTGATCGTCCAGACCGAGATGATGCAGCACGGTGACCGGGGTGTGCGCCGGCACGCGATCAGCGACCGTCGCGAGTACCTCGGGCGAGTACGTCTGCAGGACCAGGAGCGGCCCGGGGCCACGCAAGGGTTCGCTCGAGGCGAGCGCGTCGACGATACGCAGTCCAACCGACATCGGGTCGCGGCCCAGCGCCGCGCACGCGACATCGATCACCGACACCGCGGGCTCGCAGACGGTACGCACCGCGGGGTTCGCGCGCAGCAACTCGACCGTGAGTTCGGCGACGACGGGCGATCCCGGGACCACGTAGACGACCTCCGCGTTGGGTGACGTGGTGGCGAGTTCGACCAGATCGGCGACGATCCTCGCGTAGAGCTCCTCGAACGAGTCGGCCTCTTCGTACCAGTGGTCGTAACTCTTCACGTCGATGAGCGCCCCCGCCGCGGGATGCACGCGCGTTCGGAGCCGAACGACCGGCGCCGCTTCGATCAGCGCCATTGTGCGCCGCGTCACGAGGTCCAGATCACCCGGCCCGAGGCCGACGACACGAACGGTCGCCAGACTCACTTATAGGTGACCGACGTGGGCGTTGACAGCACCTTCGCGCCATTCACGTCCACGATGGCGGGCAGGGAGTTGGCGAACACCGACGGGCCCGAGGACCCGAGGCCCCATCGTCCGAAGGCGGGGTTGATCCTCACCGCCGCCTCGTAGAGGATGTTCTCCTCGTGGGTCTTCGCGTTCGTCGCGTTCAGTGCCTGCACGTCGTTGTACACGGCCGTGGCGGCCTGCGTGAACGTGCTCGCCGTGCGACTCGTCGGCGCCACGAACAACGCGTACTGACCACCGTTGTAGTTGATCACCTGGTAGGCCTTGGGGAACGTGTTGAGCGGCGTCATCGCGACGTCGGCGCGCACACTGGCGTACGAACCATTCGACGGTGGGTAGCAGCCGTAGGCGCCACCCTTGGACGCCGACGGGTCCGACGAGTACTTGGCCGCGAGCTGCGCCACGCTCTCGCCCTTGGCCTGGGCGGCGTCAAAAGCCGTCAGGTTCGTCGGTGACACCAGAGCGATGCTCACGCACACCGTGTCGTACTGGTGCAGATGACTCGAGAAATACGCCTCGAGCGAGGTGACCGTCACCGGGATCGTGCCGTCGAGGCGGCTCACGTAGTAGGTGGAGTAGGCCTGGTCCTCGACCTCGGTCGCGCGCATCGCACTCGGCATGGCCGCGAGCGCCTGGGCGGACGTTCCCGGACAGGTCAGGCTGGCCTTGGACGCGGCGCTCGTCATCTCGCCCTCGAGCGATGACGTCGCCTGGACGAGTGCGGCCGCGTTGGGCGTGTACTTGAGATACTTCTTGACGAACTGGGCGATGGCCAGCCCCTCGATTCGAATGCTCGCCCACTGCGCGGCTGAGGCGTTCTCGACGGTGGCCGATCCCGCGCCGGGACCGAACGACTGGCTGCCGAGCGCCTGCATGTAACACTGCACGACCGGGGTCGTGGAGATGGCGAGCAACTCGTTCGAGAACGTGGAGTTGGCGACCCTCGCGCCGCTCACCGTGACGGCTGCGTTGTTACTGGTCAGTCCGTAGGTGGTGGCTCCGACAAGGGCGATGACGACTAAGGCAATGAGGCGACGCATTACCCAATGCTACCGAGTCCGCACTACGCGGCCACCGACTCGCCGACCAGTTCGCGCAGCAGCGCGAGCAGCGCCCTCGGCGACGCCGCGTCGGGGGCCACCTCGATGCGCAACTCTTTGGCGCCCTCGTCGTAGGCCTGCGAACCGTACTTTCGACGCAGCCGCATCTGCTGGCTAAGGGAGAGCTCGAGCGGCCCCATCTTGACGACCGGCTTCGATCGGATACCGACTCTCACCGGGAGCACCGACAGTGACGTCGCGCCCAGTTCGAGACAGAGCAGTCGCAACTCGCCCAGGTCGAGCAGTCCTTCGGCGGCTCTGGGCAACGGGCCGTAGCGGTCGATCCATTCAGTGCGCAGGTCGAACAACTCCTCCAACGTGCCCACCCCCGCGAGGCGGCGATAGGCCTCGAGTCGCGCGTCGTCGGCTTGGACGTAGTCCTTGGGCAGGTGCGCCTCACCGGCGACGTCGATGGTGACCGTGACGACGTCCGGGGTCACGAAGCCCTTGGCGTCAGCGACCGCTTCGGCCACCAACTGCACGTAGAGGTCGTAGCCCACTGCCGCCACCGGACCCGATTGGTCGTGACCGAGCAGATTGCCGGCGCCGCGAATCTCGAGGTCGCGCATCGCGATCTTGAAACCGCTGCCCAGCGCCGTGTTGTCGCCGATGGTGCGCAGACGCTCGAACGCCGTCTCGGACAGCACCTGACCCGCCGGATGAAAGAGGTACGCGTACGCGCGCTGGCCACTGCGACCCACTCGTCCACGCAACTGGTGCATCTGACCGAGCCCGAGCCGGTCGGCCCGGTCGACGATCAGGGTGTTCACCGACGGCAGGTCGATGCCCGATTCGACGATCGTCGTGCAGACGAGCACGTCGAATCGTCGTTCCCAGAAGTCGATCATGACCCGCTCGAGCGTCCCTTCGTCCATCTGTCCGTGGGCGACCGCGATGCGCGCGTCGGGCACCAGTTGGCCGAGACGGCGCGCCACCTCGTCGATGTCCGCGACTCGGTTGTGGACGAAGAAGACCTGTCCTTCTCGCAGCAGCTCGCGTCGGATCGCTTCGACGACCGCGGGTTCGCTGTACTCGCCCACGTGGGTCAGGATGGGTCGGCGGTCGGCGGGGGGCGTAGTGACCATCGAGAGATCGCGAATGCCGGCGAACGCCATTTCGAGCGTCCGCGGGATGGGACTGGCGCTCAATGTCAAGACGTCCACGCCCACGGAACGGCTCTTGATGGCTTCCTTGTGCTGTACACCGAAGCGCTGCTCCTCGTCGACGACGAGCAGACCGAGGTCCTTGAAGACCACGTTCTCCGACAGGAGTCGGTGCGTGCCCACGACCACGTCGATGGTCCCTTCCTTCAGGCCCTGCATCGTGGCCTTCGCCTCGGTCTCATCAACGAATCGGCTGAGCAGCGCCACGCGCACCGGAAAGCCCGCGAAGCGGTCGGTCATGGTGGCGAAGTGCTGGCTCGCGAGCAGCGTCGTCGGCACCAGCACCGCGGCCTGCTTGTTGTCCTGGACGGCCTTGAAGACCGCGCGCACCGCAATCTCGGTCTTGCCGAAGCCGACGTCGGCGCAGACCAACCGATCCATTGGCCGCGACGATTCCATATCGGCCTTGACGTCGTCGATCGCCTGGGCCTGGTCGGCGGTGAGGGTGTAGGGGAAGAGCTCTTCCATCTCAGCCTGCCACGTGGTGTCGGGGCTGAACGCGTGGCCCTGGGCGAGCGAACGCTGGCGGTAGAGGTCGACGAGTTCCTGGGCGACGAGGAACGCGGCCGCGCGGGCCTTGGCGCGCGTCTTTTGCCATTCGACACCGCCCATGCGCGAGAGGGCCGGGGCGTCGCCGCCCGAGTACGGCGTCAGGGCGTCGATCTGCTCGGTGGGCCAGTAACTGCGCCCGTCCTTGAATTCGAGGATGAGATAGTCGCGCGTGGTGCCGTTGATCGCGCGCGTCGTCGTGCCCGAGAATTTGGCGACACCGTGCTGGCGGTGCACGACGTAGCTCCCGACCGCCAGGTCGTCGAAGAATCCGTCGACGTTGCGCGCTCGCGTGCGCGCCACCCGGTGCACGGTGCGTCGTCCCGTGAGGTCGCTCTCACTCCACACGACGATCTCGGGGTCGTCCAGGCTGAAACCCGACGGCAATGAACTCTCCAGCACGCTGAGGCGCACGTCGAGCACCTTGTCGGGGTCGGTCGTGACCTCGAGGCCCTCGGCGCGGAGCTGGCCGGCCATGCGTTCGACCGCAGCGGCATTCGACGTCAGGACGACGCCGCGACGGGCCGTGGACCAGTTGCGCACGTGCGACGCGATGCGCGACGCGTCACCCTGGACGACCGGCGGCGAACTCAAGTGCACGCCAGCGCCCGACAGGGCGCCCACCGTGGGCTCGAGGGTGACGTCCGCGCGTGCCTGAAGGACCTGGTCCCACGTCGAGTGCAGCAACGCGATCTCGGACGTGGCCTGCCACGTCGCGGCGACCGCGTCGGTCAGCTCTCGTTCCTCCTCGAGCAGATCGCTCAGACGCTGACGGACACGGTCGGGCTCCACGACGATGACCGTGACGTCGGCCAGTTCGTCCAGGAGGGTGACCGGGCGCTCGACGAACATGGGCATCCAGCCCTCCATGCCGTCGAACAGCTGGCCGGTGGCGAGCCGGTCGAAGGTCGCTCTTCCCCACGGCTGGCTGCGAATCAGTTCTTCCGCTCGGGCGCGTGTGGCCGCGCCCGGCAACCATTCGCGAGCCGGAGCGATGAACGCCTCGGCGACGTCGTGCACCGAACGCTGGTTCGCGATGTCAAAGGACGTCAGTCGCTCGAGGTCGTCGCCGAAGAAGTCGAGTCGCAACGGCTCGTTGCCCTGGGCCGGCCAGACGTCGACGATGCCGCCTCGCACCGCGAACTCCGCGCGGTGCTCGACGAGACTCTCGCGTCGGTAGCCCATGGCGGCCAGTTCCTCGATGAAGCGATCGCGTTCGAGTGTCGTGCCACGCGCGACCACGAGCGGCGCCACGAACTGCTCGGGCGGCAAGATCTGGGCGATCGAACGAGCCGACGCCACGACCACGCGCGGTCGGTCGTGCTGGCGCAGCCGAAATCGGAGGAGGGAACGCATCGCCATCACCGAGCTGTCCGGACTGACGCGCTCGAGCGGATGGGTGTCCCAGCCGGGCCACAGCGCCACTTCCTCGTCACCCAGCAGAGCGACGAGCGCGTCGCGCAGGTGCTCGGCCTCGGTCGAGGTGGCGGTGACGACAACGGAGAACGGAACGTCGATCACGTAGGACGCCACCGTCAGCGGCGTCGCGTAACTCCCCGGCGTGAAGGACCCGGCGGCGTTCTGGGCCCGCAGCGACGGGCTCACCAGGTCGAGTACCCGGCGAAGTCCCCGTGCGTCAGTCACGCGCACCGTTGACGCGACGCTGCGCATCCTCGAAGTCGTAGTCGAGCAACATCTCAAGGGCGTCCGCAGCCGCGGCGACGTCGAGCGCCAACGCGGCCTTGCGCGCGCCGGTTGGGCGCTGGAGCACGTAGTCGGCGCCCTTCTCCTTCGAAGGTGGCCGGCCCACGCCGATGCGCAGGCGCGCGAAGTCCTGGGTGCCGAGCGTCTGGGCGATGGATCGAAGGCCGTTGTGCCCCGCGAGCCCTCCACCCTGCTTGAACTGGAGTCGTCCCGGTTCGAGGTCGAGGTCGTCGTGGGCGATGACGAGGCGCGTGAGGTCCTCCAGCGACGTGCGGCGCAGCAACGGCGGCAACGCGGCCCCTGATTCATTCATGAAGGTCGTCGGAACGGCCAACGTGACCGGACCCCGTGGCGACGTAATGGTGGCGCTGAGGCACCGCTGGCGGCTCTCGAGTTTGAGCGTGGCGCCTCGTCGTTGCGCGAGCAGCCGCACTGCGTCACCGCCGACGTTATGGCGTGAACCCTGGTACTCCTCGCCAGGATTGGCGAGTCCGACTATGACGAGCGAACTCGCCGTGCCCTTACGGCCTTCGTCACGCCAGCGCCGAAGCGCCACGACGAACTAGACCGCGGAGGACTCGGGGCCGCCCGCCGTCTTGGCGGTGCGACCGGCACGAGTGGTAACGACGGACAGCGCGAGGTCGACCGCGGGTGCCACACCCTCGGGCAGGATCACGTCGGACACGCGAATCGCGCCGCCGACCTTGAGGTCCGAGATGTCGATGTCGATGTGCGTCGGGATGCGGTCCGGGCGGGTGCTGATCTCGAGGCTGAACATCTGCTGGTCGACTTCCCAGTCAGCGTGACGGACTTCGACCGCGTCGCCAATGACGTGCAGGGGCACCTCGGCGATGACGGTCGAGTTGGGGTCGACGACCTGGAAGTCAATGTGCGCAACGGTGCCGCGCACGGGGTGGCGCTGCAGCTCACGAGCCATGACGAGGAACTTCTGGCCATCGGCGTCCAGCTCGATCAGGGAGTTCAGGCCCTGCTCACCCGAGACCGCGGTGCGGAAGTCTTTCGCGTCCACCGCGATGGGCAGTGGGCTGACACCGGGGCCGTACACGACGCCCGGGATTGAACCGGCGGTGCGGAGACGACGCGAGTTGCGTGAACCCTTTTCGCGACTCGTCGTCGCGCTCAAGGTGACCTGTGACATGAATACTCCTCTTTACGAACGGCTGGCGCCCCAAAGTGGGCAACACACAGGCTAGGAAGTCTAGCCGAGCAGCGATGTTCGCTCTCTCGCCCTAGAGCAGGTTCTCGCCACCGAAGATCTCCGAGACCGAAGAATCCTCGAAAATTGCGGAAATAGCGTTGGCGACCAGCGGCGCGACCGAGAGAATCTCCAACTTCTCGAAGCGGCGTTCGGGGCCCAGGGGCAACGTGTCGGTCACGACGACCCGGCTGACGGGCGCGTTGAAGAGGCGGTCGACGGCCGGAGGTGAGAAGACCGCGTGCGTCGCCATGACCCAGATCTCGCTGGCTCCCTTGGCCTTCAGGAGGTCACACGCGGCGACGATCGTCCCGGCGGTGTCGATCATGTCGTCAATCAGGATGCAGTGTCGTCCGTTGACGTCACCGACGATGTGGCGGGCCTCGGCGACGTTCGCCGTGCCGTGAGGGCGCGTCTTGTGCACCAGGGCGAGGTCGCAGCCGAGGTGCTGGGCGTAGCGCTCGGCGACCTTGACCCGTCCGGCATCGGGTGCGACGACCACCAGCTCGTGCGGATTGGCGTTGGCCTTGAGGTAGTCCTCGAGCACGGGCGCGGCGACGAGGTGGTCAACCGGAATATTGAAGAAACCCTGGATCTGGCCGGAGTGGAAGTCCACCGACAGGACACGATTCGCCCCGGCGGTCTGGAGCATGTCGGCGATCAACTTGGCGGTGATGGGCTCGCGACCAGCGGACTTGCGGTCCTGGCGGGCGTAGCCGTAGTTCGGGATAACCGCGGTGATGCTCTTGGCTGACGCACGCTTGGCCGCGTCGATCATGATCAGTTGCTCCATCACCGCGTCGTTCACGGGCGAGGAGTGCGTTTGGATGATGAAGACGTGCGCGCCGCGGATCGATTCATCGAAGCGGCAATGTATCTCGCCGTTGGCGAATTCGCGGACGTTGGCCTCGGTGAGTTCAACCCCCAGCTGCTCGGCGATGTCCTGAGCGAGAGCGGGGTGGCAACGCCCCGTGACGATTACGAGACGACGCTTGGCGAGTGACTCCACGTGCAAAGCGTACAAGGTTCGCCGAGGTCGCTCTAGCGGGTGTGAAAGTCGAACGACGCGATCACGTCGCCCGAGGCGACGTGCGAGCCCTTGCCAATGACCGCGAACGACTTGACCAGGGCGTCATCGCCGATGATGGCGTCGGTCGCCTCGACGGTCCCGACCACGGCATTCGCGCCCACGTGGCAGTTGGTGAGGTGCGCGTTCGGACCTATCTGGGCGCCGCGACTGACCACGCAGCGACCCCGCAAGATCGTGCCCGGCAACAACGAGACGTCGGGCTCGATCGCGACGTCGGCATCGATGTAGGTGGCCGAGGGGTCCCACATCGTGACGCCCGACTTCATCCAATGTTCGTTGATCCGGCCCCGTAACACCGCCTCGGCCCGAGCGAGCTGGGACCGGTCGTTGACGCCAGCCGCTTCACTCGGGTCCTCGAGCACCAGTGCGTTCGTCACGTGGCCCGCGTCGTGCAGCGAGGCGACCAGGTCGGTCAGGTAGTACTCGTTCTGCGAGTTCTGGCGCCCCACCAGGCGCAGCGCCACGCCGAGCAGACTCTCGCGAACGACCATTATCGAAGTGTTGACCTCGTTGATCGCTTGCTCGTCGGGGCTCGCGTCGCGCTCCTCGACGATGCGCGCGACGGTGCCGTCCTTGGCGCGAACGATTCGTCCGTAGCCGAACGGATCCTCGACCACGGCCGTGAGCACGGTCAGCGCCGCCTGACTCTCGCGATGGCGCGCGAGCAGACGTGTGATGGTGGCGTGACGCAGCAGCGGGGTGTCACCCACCAGGATGAGGACGTCACCGTCGGTGTCGCCGATTTCGTCGCTGATCGCTGGCAGGGCCACCGCGACCGCGTGCCCGGTACCCAACTGTTGGGACTGTTCGACGAACGTGAGGTGCGCGTCAGTGCGCGCCCGTTCGCTGAGGGCCTTCTCGATCCACGTGGCTCCGTGTCCAACCACCACCACGGTGCCGCGCACCTCATCCTGCACGGCGGCGTCGAGCACGTACAGGATCATCGGACGTCCACAAAGGTGGTGGAGTGCCTTCGGGCGCTGGGAACGCATCCGCGTTCCCTCCCCCGCGGCGAGGATCACGGCAAAGGTGGGTCGGCTCACGAATCATCTTTAGCACGAAGACATGATCGCCATCACGGGTTCGGCGTCGAGGTATCCCCGCCAAGGCGATGAGCAACGCGAACGTCTGGACCGATCTTCTGGAGCGTTACTCCCGGGCGCTGGCTGATCACCACTTGCGGGCTGGGCTGAAAGTCACCTTCACGTGCAGGGACATCTCCATGACCTCCACTCAGCCACCCGGGTTACGAGCGCATTTCCATCTCGGCCGACGTTCTTCTACGATTCGTTCGATGAGTGATTCCGCCTACGACGAGTTCGCGCTTTTCCACGAGAATCTGCACGAGTGGGGCCTCGACGTACCCATTCCCAACGTCCGACGCTTCCACGTCGCCGTCGACGGACTTCGCCAGGTCAGCGGCCTGCAGTGGGGCGATGGGGAACCAGAGTTGGTCCTGGTGCACGGGGGCGCCCAGAACGCCCACACCTTTGACACCGTGGCGCTGGCGCTGGAGCGCCCGCTCGTCGCGATAGACCTTCCGGGCCATGGTCACTCCGACGCCTCACCCTTCGGCGCATCAGCGGTACGAAGCCACGCTGATGACCTCGCGCGCGTCCTCGAGCAACTCATCGCAGGGCCTCGACCACTCGTCGGCATGTCGCTCGGCGGTCTCGTGTCGCTCATCATCGCCCACGACCACCCCGAACTCGTGAGTTCGCTGGTCCTGATCGATATCACCCCGGGTGTGAACGCCGACAAGGCCAAGCACATCACCGACTTCGTGAACGGACCGACGTCGTTCGACGACTTCGACACGTTGCTCGCCCGGACCATCGAGCACAATCCGGCGCGATCGGAATCGTCGCTTCGCCGCGGCATCCTGCACAACGCGTTCCAACGACACGACGGTTCGTGGGTCTGGCGTCATCAGCAGCATCCCCGGTCCGACCTGATCGCTCCTGAGGTGGGTGATCTGTGGGCCATGCTCGGCGCGATGTCCATGCCCGTCACGCTGTTGCGCGCGATGGGCACCGGCTCGGTGGTCGACGACGACGACGAGGCCGAGTTCCTGCGACGGTGCCCTCACGCGAACGTGGTGCACGTGGCGGGGGCGGGCCATTCGATCCAGGGTGACGCCCCGCTCGAACTGGCGGCGTTGCTGCAACGCTTCTGCGTCTGACGAACTCGGCTGGCGGGGGAGGGCTCGAACCTCCAACCTACGGATTCAAAGTCCGGCGTTCTGCCAATTGAACTACCCGCCACTGCTGTTTGATGCAACAATCTTCAGAGATTCTTAGTGAATGACCTATGAAGGTTAATACCAACCAGCAACACTAGAGCCTTACAACCCCGCAAAGAAAGCCGTGCCGTGTCCACCGTTCCCACACCGAATTCCTGCATCGCGATCGTCGACGACGACGGGGCTATCCGCACCGCGCTCGGACGAGCGCTTCGTATGGAGAACTACGACGTCGAACTCTTCGAAGACGGCACCAGCGCCCTCAAGTCCATCCAGCTCCGAGCTCCCGACGCCATCGTGCTCGATCTTCAACTACCCGACATCGACGGACTCGAGGTGTGCCGACGCATCCGGCGCGCCGGCGACGCCACACCGATTCTCATGTTGACGGCTCGCGACGCGGTGAACGACCGGGTCGAGGGACTCGACGTGGGCGCCGACGACTACCTCGTCAAGCCCTTCGATCTCGCCGAGCTCCTGGCCCGCTTGCGCGCCCTGTTACGCCGACGAAGCCTCGGTGACGGTGACGAGAGCACGTTGCGTTTCGAGGATCTCTCCCTCAACCCCTCCACCCGCGAGGTGTATCGCGGCGCGCGCGCCATTGAACTCACGAAGATCGAATTCGACCTCCTCGAGCTCTTCCTCCAGCACCCGCGCCAGGTCCTCACGCGCGACCAGATCCTTGACCTCGTCTGGGGTTACAACTTCGACTCGGGTACGAATTCGCTGGCCGTCTACATTGGCTACCTGCGACGTAAGTTGGAAGAGGACGCCGAGCCCCGACTGATCCAGACCGTGCGCGGCGTCGGATACGCACTTCGCACGTCGTGACCTTTCGCAGTCGCGTTCTCGCAGCCACGGTCTGCGCCGCAGCCCTCGCGGTCATCGTCGCGTGCTTGGCGTCGTTCCTCACCACCAGAAACGCGATACTCCACTCCGTTGACGAGTCGCTCTCGCACGCGGCTCAGCGACCAGCCAGCGGCGACAGCAGCGACGACCACTTCACCGGATCGTTCAACGAGTTGGTCCTGGCGAACGGTCAAACCGTGCCGACCACCGGTGTGCCCATCGACGCCGTCATCCGTAGTTACGCCAAGGGGAAGTCGGGACAGGTCTTTCGCACCGTCGCCTTCGGCAATCAGTCCTATCGCGAGCTGATAGTCGGTCTGCCCGCCAACTCGCTCGTCGTGTGCGACACCGGGCTGTGCACGGTCTCGACCACGTCGGCGGAGATCTACGTCATCAACGTCACTGGTGAGGTCAACGAGCTGAAGAACCTGGTGCGGACCCTGCTGCTGGTGGCGGTCGGCGGCCTGTTGATCGCCCTGTTGCTCGGACTCTTGCTCGCGAGAGCGGCGTTGCGTCCGCTCGAGGACGTCACCAACGAGATCGAGGCCATTACCGAAACGAGCGACATGCGACGACGTCTCGACGAGGGCGACGCCGACGAACTGGGACGCCTGCGCCGCGTCTTCAACCGACTGCTGAACTCGGTGGAGAGCAGCCAGGTCCTCCAGCGCCAGTTGGTGCTCGACGCGAGTCACGAACTTCGCACCCCCCTCACGTCCCTGCGTACCAACGCCCAGGTGATGTTGCGCGCGAACGAGCTCGATCCCGACGACCTGCGCCAGCTCACCAATGACATGGTCACCCAGGTCGACGAACTCGCCGCGCTCGTCACCGACCTTGGCGAACTGGCCAGGGGCGAACGCAGCGAAGGGGCGATCGTGGCCATACGTCTCGACGAATGCGTGGACGAATGCGTGGACACCGCTCGGACCTACGCCAGGATCAAGGACATCACCATCGACGCGACCGTCGAACCCTCGATCGTCGACGGGCGACGCGACCGACTCGTGCGCGCGACGAGCAATCTGCTCACCAACGCGATCAAGTTCACGCCTCAGGGTGGGCGGATCCACGTCGCCACCTCCGGAGGGACCATCACCGTCGGCGATAGCGGACCCGGCATCACCGACGAGGACATACCCCACGTCTTCGACCGTTTCTGGCGCTCCGCATCGTCACGCTCATTGCCGGGATCCGGACTGGGCCTGTCGATCGTCGCTCAGGTCGTCGCTGAATTCCACGGCACGGTCACCGTTGACCGCGACCCCGAACTTGGCGGCGCCCGCTTCACCATCACGCTGCCGATGGCGACGCTGACGACGAAGTAACCCCGCGCGTGGACTTCCGATTTTCTTACTGAGCGATTGCCCGGCGTTTAATCCGCCGTGAAAGACTTTCCTTGGAAAAGGACAACGATGACACCCGCCCACAGAAGCCCCCAACAGCGCGACCGTCGCTTCGCACGCGTTCGCAACCTCACCGTGTCCATCTTCTTGGCGTCGGGCCTCGCCTCGATCGTGTTCATCGGGTACGCCCACAGCATCGCCAAGCCGGTATCGACCACGGTCCCCACGACCGTGCCCCCCACGACCACCACCACCGCGTCGCAGAGTGGTTCGTCCACCACCTATTCGCCGCCGACCACGGTCCCCGTCACCACCACGACGGTCTGCACGACCACACCCTCGGGCACGACGACGTGTTACTAGGCGCGCCATGAACTTCCAGATATGGGGCATGACCGGCTCACTCGCCACCGAAAGCCCCGAGCAGATGCCATTCGCGCAAGAACGACTGTGGCACTGGATCAACACCGTCGACGCCGCGTGCAATCGCTTCCGTTCCGACTCAGAGATTGCACGACTCAACCGGCATCACGACGAACCGGTCGTCGTGAGCGACGCGCTCGCCCTCGCTCTGGACGCGGCGCTGCAGGCCGGCGCGCTGACTGACGGACTGTGTGATCCGACGGTGCTCGGCGCCCTGCTCGCACTCGGGTACGACCGTGACTACGACGAAATCGTTGCGCGCGCGAATCCGGCACCTCGAGCGCCGCACCCCGCCCCCGGCCTCGCTGCCGTGCATTTCGACCGCGTGGCGAAGACGGTCTCGCTGAGTCCGGACTGCCAACTCGATCTGGGCGCGAGCGCCAAGGCCCTGGTCGCCGATCTCGTCGCGACTGACGTCGGTGCACGAGGCGGGGTCGTGGTCGAACTCGGGGGCGACGTCGCGGTGCGCGGCGCCGGACCCGCGGGGCCATGGGTCATCGGCGTCGCCGACTCGCTCGCTCTCACCGGCGATGAACCGCGTATCGCCTTCACCAACGGGGGGCTCGCCACTTCGTCGCGCGCCACGCGGGTCTGGAACGCCGGAGGTCAACTCGTGAACCACATCATCGACCCACGAACGGGTTCATTCGCCGACGGCGTCATCACGACCGCGACGGTGAGCGCATCGAGTTGCGTCGTCGCCAACGCCTTCGCCACCGCGGCACTGCTGTGGGGCGACGACGCGTCCTTCCACATCGCCCAGGCGGGGTGGTCGGCGCGGCTCGTTCGAAGCGACGGCAGCCTCGAGTTCGTCGGTGGATGGCCTCGAGAGGAGACGCTGAGCGCATGATCGCCCTGACCTCGCCCTACCTCTGGTACGCCACGCGGGCGACCGGACTGGTCGCCCTCGTGCTCTTCACCCTCGTCGTGTCGCTCGGAACCCTCGTCGCCAACCGCATCGGCGGCACCATCGTCGGGCGCTTCGAGATCAACGAGCTCCACCGGTCGCTCTCGATGGTGGCCCTGACGTTCCTGGTGTTGCACATCCTCACGACGGTGCTCGACAGCTACGTGCCCACGGGCTGGGTGTCGGCCTTCGTGCCGATGACCTCGTCCTACAAGCGACTGGCGGTGGGCGTCGGCGCCATCGCCTTCGACCTGATCCTCGCGGTCTGGATTTCCAGCCTTCTGAAGCTGCGCATCGCGAACACGACGTGGCGCTACATCCATTGGCTGAGTTGGATGGGCTTCACCACCGCGGTCGTGCACGCCTTCTTGACCGGGACCGACAGCCGCACGGGCATCGGGCTCGTCGTCGTCGCCACGTGCACCATGGTGGTGGCGGGCGCCGCCCTCTGGCGCTTCTTCGGGCGCCCGGCGCGCGCCGCCGGGCGCACGGCCCTGTCACCCCTCGCCAGAACTGTTCCGAGCGCCAGAGTCCCCTCGGGGCCACGCCCCTTCCCCACCAGTGCCCAGCGCACGAGCCAGCAACGAGGCCAGCGATGACCGCACCGAACTCCCTACCGCGCCTCATGTTCGGCGCGGGCGACCGGCCGCTCACCCTGGCCCAGCACGAAGCAACCTTCGCAACGCCCGGGCGCGTCGCGTCGCTCTTGGACGAACTCGACGCCTCGGGGCTCACGGGCCGCGGCGGGGCGGGTTTTCCCACCGGACGAAAGGCCCGGTTGATCCGCGAGCAACGCGGTCACAACAAGTTCATGGTGGTCAACGCCATGGAGGGTGAGCCCGCCTCGCACAAGGACCAAGCCCTCTTGAGCGCGAATCCGCATCTGGTGCTCGACGGCGCGGAGTTCCTCGCGTCGATGATCGGGGCCAGCAACATCGCGGTCTGCGTGGCCCGCGACAATCGCTCGGTGGTCAACCATCTCGAACGCGCGATCCACGAACGGACGCGGCGCAGTCTTCGAGGGCCCAAGCTCGAATTGCACACGCCACCGTGGCGCTACGTCGCTGGTGAGGAATCCGCACTCGTGCACTGGCTCGACGACAACGAATCACTGCCGCAGTATCGTGCGAATCGGCCCCACATCTTGAAGATCGGCCATGGACCCGCACTCGTCGACAACGCCGAGACGTGCGCCAACGTCGGGCTCATCGGTCGCTACGGCGCGCAGTGGTTTCGCGGACTGGGCACGCCGAACAGCCCGGGCAGCACCTTGGTGTCGGTGACCGGAGCGGTGAGCCATCCGACGGTCATCGAGGTCGAGCTCGGGACGCCGCTCCGGTCGATTCTCGCCACGGCGGGATCCGTGACCGACCCCCAGGCCGTCATCCTCGGTGGCTACGGTGGGAGCTGGCTCGACGGGTCACACCTCGACGTTGCCTACGACAACGACGCGCTGGCCCCGCTCGGAGTCTCGACCGGTGCGGGAGTGATCGTCGTGATCCCCGCGAACGCCTGCGGTCTCGTCGAGACTCACCGGGTCGTACGTTGGATGGCCAACGAGAGCGCACGTCAGTGCGGCCCGTGCGCCTTCGGTCTCCCGGCCCTCGCCGACGACCTCAACCACATCGCGCACTCCTCGCGCGACGCCAAGGACGCCCACCGACGCCTCGTCGAGCGGTGCGCCGTCATCGAGGGTCGCGGGGCGTGCCGCCATCCCGACGGGGTCATCCGATTCGTCCGGTCCGCGCTCGACGTGTTCGCTCGCGACATCGCCGACCACGTGAGTGGTACGCCGTGCAACGGCTCACGCTCGACCACGCACTACGCGAACGTACCGACGCTCGAGCGCGAGGAGGAACTCATATGGGAGTGAGACGACGGAACGGAACCTTCATCCTCCAGGTGAACCCGATCCTTTGCGACGGGTTCGGTCACTGTGCCGAACTCGCCCCCGAACTCGTGACGACCGACGAGTGGGGCTACCCGATCCTGACGGCCGGTCCGACCCCGCTCGCCGATTCGGCCGCGTTGGAGTCGGCGCGCTACGCCGAACGGGGCTGTCCGCGTCAGGCCCTGCGCATCAAGCGGATCGCCGACAAGTCGACGCGCTAGGTGGTGACGGGCCGCGTACCGCCGTTCGTTGAGCGGTGCAGTGGCGCGTCATTTGGGACTGCTCGATATCTAGTAGTGTCATACAGGCCATGGGATCATTAATTAAGAAGCGCCGTAAGCGCATGCGCAAGAAGAAGCACAAGAAGATGCTGAAGCGAACTCGCTTCCAGCGTCGCGCCGCCGGTAAATAGCTCTCCTACGCGCCTATCGTGGCGTGGTAGTTGTGTGGCGAAACCGTACAGTGCCATCGGGACCCTCGACGTCCCAGTGATTCTCGTCTGATTGCAGGTGTCCCTCGATGAATATCGACGAACCCGATCCACAGAGCGTCACCTCACGTCCGTAGTCGCCGCGCAGCCACTCGAGCGTTCGTCCGAGTCGCGGCTCGACGAGGACCGCCGCCTCTTCCAAGTGGTTCCGGCCCGACGGGCGCGTGCCCGACGCCACCAATTCGTCGTACGCCTCGTAGCAGCGACCCGTGTTGAGCGCGAAATCGCTCAGCACGAGCGTGATGTCACGACGTTCGTACGCGAGGGCGGTCAGGTGTTCACCCACGCCCTCGACCAGCGCGCGCCCGCCCATCTGGCAGAACGGCACGTCACCCCCGAGGCTCAGCGCCTCGTCATCACTGACGCCGCCCGCCCAACGCAGAATCGCGGCGGCGTCGGCACTCCCGCCGCCCAGCCCCCCACCGGTCGGGATGACCTTCTCGATCGTGACGCCAGCGCGCCGGTGCACCAGACCAAGCGCGCGCGCGACGAGGTTGCTCTGGTCGAGCGGCACGTCCGGGTGAGGGCTCGCGAGACGGAGGTAGTCGGCGTCAGGGTCGACGAGGAGACGGTCCGAGAAGTCGATCGTGACCATCTCGCTGCGAAGTTCGTGGTAGCCGTTGGCGCGCCGGCCGGTGATCTCGAGGAACCACGTCAGCTTCGCGGGCGCGCTGAGCTCGATCATCGAGAAGCAGCCAACCGCGCGAACTCCTCGAGGGTGAGTTCCTCGGGGCGGCGCGTGCCTTCGACACCGGCGCGCTCAAAGACGCCCTCGGTGACCCAGCCGGCGAGTGAACGACGGAGCATCTTGCGGCGCTGGGCGAAGGACGTGCGGATCACCTCGAACAGCTCGGCTTCGCCCACGAGCTCGGGATCGACGCGCACCACGTCACGGCGAACGAACGACACCAGCGCCGAATCCACGTTGGGCTTGGGGACGAAGACGTTGGGCCCCACCTTGCCGACCACCTGGGCGTCGGCGAAGTACTGCACGCGAAGCGACGCGGCCCCGTAGGCCTCGTCACCGGCTTGCGCGGCGAAGCGCTCCCCCACCTCCTTTTGGACCATGACGAGCATGCGCTTGATGAGGGGCTCGGCTTCGAGCAGGTGCAGCACCAGGGGGGTCGCCACGTTGTAGGGAAGGTTGGCGACGATGATCGCCTCGCGGCCGCCGAGAATCTCCGCGTAGTCGGCGTCGAGGGCGTTGGCGTGGTGCACGCTGACCCCGAGCGGCCTGACCACCGAGGTCAGCGGGGCGAGCAGGTACTTGTCGATCTCCATCGCCTTCACCTCGGCGCCGGTCTCGACCAGGGCCATGGTGAGTGAACCGAGTCCCGCCCCGATCTCGAGCACGAGGTCACCGGGGCCTACCTTGGCCAGGCGGGCGATCCGGCGCACCGTGTTGGGATCGACGACGAAGTTCTGGCCCAGCGCGCGCGACGGCTTGAGTCCGTGCTCTTCGAGCAGCGCGACGAGTTCAGTCCGGGTATGGGTCACCAAGAGACCCTGACACGAAGTACGCCCTTGGCCAGTGGCGCGAGTCGGGCGAACAGTGTTTCGGAGAGATCGACCACGCGGGTTCCCCTCGCCGCTTCGCGATCAGTGACGATGCAGACAATGGCCCGGTCGGTCGCCAGGTCGCGCACGGTCAGTCGGGTGCCGTTCGGCAGGAACCAGGTCGCACAGTGCGCCGGACCAGTGGAATACCACGTCGCGGTGCCGATTCGAAAGTCGTTCGCCTTCGAGGGCCGCCGCACCGTCGTGGTCGTCGTGCGAGCGGTCGTGGTGGTCACGGGCACCGTCGTCGTGCTCGTTGTACTCGTCGAGGTCGTCGTCTCGCCGGGGTAGGTGGTCGTGGTGGTGGCCGGCACCGTGCTGGTGGTCGACGTCGTGGTGCTCGACGTGACGGGTCGCCGTGCGCTCTTCTCCACGACGACGACGACGGTGGCGTGCCAGGCGACCAGGGTCCCCGGGGCCGGCGACTGGCGCAGCACGCTGGTCCAGGTGTCGTTCGAGGCCCCGTTACCCTCGGGGTGCAGAGTCAACTGGCTCGAGCGCGCGATCTGCAGCGCGCGTGAGCGACTCGCGCCGATGAGGCGCGGCACCCGCCGCGTGGCGTGCGGTACCGCGAGCGAGGTGCGCACGACGATGGTGGCGTGCCAGGCGACCAGGGTCCCCGGGGCCGGCGACTGGCTGGCGACGGCCACCCAGCGGCCGTCGGCGCTGCCGGGCCCCTGAGTCGTGAAGAACAACTCGGCGTGGCGCATCGCGGCGTACGCCTGGCTCTTGGTGAGGCCCACGAGACGCGGAACGGGTCGTGAAGGGTGCACCGCGACGAGCGAGGTCACAAGGGTGACCGTGGAGCGCCACGGGACCAGGGTGCCCGCGGCGGGCACCTCACGCGCCACGGCGACCCACCCGCCGTCGGCGCTGCCGGGCCCCTGGGTCGTGAAGAACAATTGGGCGTCGCGCATCGCGGCGTACACCTGGGTCTTGGTGAGGCCCACGACGTCGGGCATCCGCACCGGGGCGTGACTCGCCGCGGCGCCCGCGTACGGCGTGGTCAGTACCAGCGAACTCATCACGAGGATGGCCGGGGCAAGGAGTGACACGGGGCGCCGCAGCGCCCGGCGAATCAATGTCCTCAGATCTCTTCCCTCCGTCAGGACAACGGGCTGTTAGGAACTTCCCGCCCTTCAACGCTAGGCACGGGCGACAGGAAAGGCAACTCTCGGGTGAAATTAATTCAATTTCCCTCGTCAACGGCACTTAGCGCGATGGCAGTTTGAAGAGTCGGGCGGTGTTGCGAGCGGTCGCTTCTCGCACGACCGCAACGTCCTCGCCACGCAACGCAGCGACGAATTCGCCCACGATGCTCACGAAGGCCGGTTCGTTGGAACGACCTCGGTGCGGTACCGGCGCCAGGAAGGGGCTATCGGTCTCCACGTGGAGTCGATCGAGCGGCACGATACGGACGGCGTCACGCACCGACTGGGCGTTCTTGAAGGTGACGACGCCCGAAATGGAGATGTCACACCCCAACGCCAGGCAACGTTGCGCGTCGTCGACCGTGCCGGTGAAACAGTGGATCACCGTTCGAGGCGGCACGCCCTCGCTCCCCAGGACGTCGACGAGGTCGTCAAAAGCGTCACGGGCGTGGATCACCAGCGCCAGATCCATCTCGTGGGCGAGTCCGATCTGGGTGGCGAACGCCTCGCGTTGCGCGCTGCGCGGCGAGTGCTCGTAGTAGTAGTCCAGACCGCATTCACCGATGCCGACCAGTCGGGCGTGGCCGGAGCGTGCGAGCTCCACCGTCGGCGTGATGTCGTTCTGGGCATCGTGAGGATGCAGGCCCACCGTCGCGTAGATCTCGACGGGGCCGTCGATCTCGCTCAGCGCGAGCGCCTCGGCGGACGATTGCGCGTCGGTCCCGATGACGACCACCCGGTCAACACCGGCCTCCAGGGCCCGCGCGAGCGCGTCGCGCACGTCGGTCGCCACCTGCTCGTCATTCGACAGGTAGCGCTCCTGCAGATGACAGTGCGCGTCGGTCCAGTTGGTCACGCGTCGGTCTTGATCCGGGGGAACAGCGGATCACCCTTCACCACGGCCCGTGCGCCCGTGTACTGACCCCAGGACGTGGTCTCGTCGAAACGACGCTCAGTTGGCGTGCCGGTCAGCCCCAGGCGTCGCCAGATCTCCTCACACACCCCCGGCATGGCGGGCGACGCGAGGATGGTCACCAGCCTGATCGCCTCGAGCGCATCGCCCATGACGCCCTCAACCTCGGCGCCCGGCTCCATCTTCCACGGGGCGTGCTGTTCCAGAAAGGCGTTGGTGGCGCCGATGAGCCCCCACGTCGCTTCGAGCGCACTCTGGGGGGCGAAGCGGTTCCACGCCGCAGCGGCGTCCGTGACGGCCCTCTCGGCGTCGGCGCGAAGTGGTGACTCGGGTCTCGACGCCGGGCCCACTCCGCCGCACTTGGACGTGACCACGGCCGCGACTCGCGCGACGAGGTTGCCGAGGTTGTTCGCGAGGTCGGTGTTGTAGCGCGCCGTGATGCCCTCGTGGGAGAACTCGCCGTCGTTACCGAGCACCGCCTCGCGTAGCAGGTAGTACCGGATGGGATCCACGCCGAACTCGTTGGTCAAGACGACCGGTGCGATGTCGGTGAGTCGGACCGCCCCCTCGGCGGCCATTGTCTTGGAGAGCTTCTGGCCTCCGACGAGGAGCCAGCCGTGCACCTGGACGTGCGAGACCGGGTCCAGGCCGGCGGCCATGCACATGGCCGGCCACCAGACGCAGTGGAAGCGAATGATCTCCTTGCCGATGAGGTGGTGTGACGACGGCCACCAGGTGTCGACCTCGTCGTCGTCGCGACCGTAGCCAATCGCGGTGAGGTAATTGATCAGTGCGTCGTACCAGACGTAGAAGACGTGCTTCTCGTCCCAGGGCACGGGAACACCCCAGGCGATCGACGAGCGCGTGATCGATATATCGCGCAGGCCGCCCTTGATGAAGGAGTGGGCCTCATTGCGCTTGGTCTCGGGCGTCACGAAGCCGGGGTGCTGCTCGTAGTACTCGAGCAACCGGTCCTCGAACGCGCTGAGACGAAAGAACCAGTTCTCCTCTTCCATCTCCGTCAGTTCACGGCCGTGGATCGGGCACTTGCCGGCGTCGCTCGACTCGATGGTGAAGTAGTCCTCGCAGCTCACGCAGTAGAGACCGCTGTAGACGTCCTTGTAGATGTACCCGTTGTCGTAGATCGCACCGAGGAACTTCTGCACGCTCTCGTAGTGGCGCGGTTCGGTGGTGCGGATGAAGTCGTCGTAACTGATGTCGAGCGCGTCCCAGGCCTCTCGGAAACGCGCCGACGTGCGGTCGGTCCATTCCTGGGGACTCACGCCGTTCTTCTCGGCGGCGTCGGCCACCTTCTGACCGTGTTCGTCGGTTCCGGTCAGGAACTTCGTCTCGTCACCGATGAGCCGGTGCCACCGGGCCATGGCGTCCGCGTTGACCGTGCAGTAGGCGTGGCCGACGTGCGGCGCATCGTTGACGTAGTAGATGGGAGTGGTTATGTAGAAGCGGCCCATGCGTCAAGGGTACTAATTTACGCGCGGTCGCTCGCTCGCACCTCGAGGGCCAACTGGTACACAACCCGGTGCGAGACACCAAAGACATCGGCAACGGAGGCCGAGGCATCGCGAACGCTGACCCCGGTGCCGAGTTGATCGACCAAGGCGGCTCGGATGGTGTCGTCGTCGACGTCCAGCGCCGGCGGCGCTCCCTCGAGGACCACGACGATCTCGCCCAGGACGTCGCGAGCGCTGATGGCGCTCGCGACATCACGAAGGGTGCCACGCACGACCTCCTCGTGGAGCTTGGTGATCTCTCGTGCGACCGCAACCCGGCGATCGGCGAAGTGCTCGGCCAGTTCAGCGAGCGTGGTCGCGAGTCGCTGGGGCGATTCGTAGAAGACGATTGTCCGGTATTCGCGCGTCCACTGCGCATAGAGCAGTTCGCGCTCCCCGCGTTTTCTCGGCACGAACCCCTCCATGCAGAACCGTTCGGTCGGCAATCCGCTGATGCTCAGAGCGGCGATCACCGCCGACGGCCCCGGGACGGTGCTGACGACGAGCCCCGCGTCGGCCACTGCCGCCACCACGCGGCTTCCCGGGTCACTGATGCCGGGGGTGCCGGCGTCGCTGATGACCACGACCAGCTGACCGCTGCGAACCCGTTCGACCACGTCCGAGCACAGCGACGCCTCATTGTGCTCGTGCAGCGCCCGCAGGCGACCGTGCACCGCGATGGCGTTGGCGCTGAAGAGCGTGCGTGAATGACGGGTGTCCTCGCAGTAGACGACGTCCGCGGTCGCCAGCATCTCGAGGGCCCGTCGCGAGATGTCGCCCAGGTTCCCGAGGGGCGTCGCGACGAGCACCAGCTGTCCCGTCGCGCGCCCACTCGTTACGACTTCGTCCACGTCGATCCTCTCGTTTGGCCTTGTGACCCTCGGGCCTACTAACATTGACACCTATGTCAAAGCGGACTGTGAAGCGCAAGCTTCGCGCAAAGAAAAAGGCTAACCACGGCAAGAAGCCGAACTGCGGTCGCGGCTAACACCGTCACCGTTACAGCGCACCGTCCCACGCACAACCCCGTTCCTCCAGGATCGTGGCCAGTGGCGACGGCGTGTCGCTGATGATGCCGTCTACCCCCACATCGAGCAGTCGATTCATTTCGTCGACGTCGTTGATCGTCCACACGTGGACCGCGATACCCACCCGGTGGGCCGCTTCGACGAACCTCTCGTCAACGACGGTCACGTCACCGTACGTCGCGGGCACCTGGAACGCCACCACCGGCGCGACCTCGGGCTTCGAACCATCCAGCAACGAGAAGAAGAAGGCCGCGGTCTCGTCGGTCGCGGCCGACGTGTGCACCTCGGGGGCCAGGGCCCGGAATCTCTTGATCGCCTCGTCGTGAAACGACGCGACGATCACCGACGAGGTCCTCTCCAGTCGGCGTAACTCGTCGGCCAGGAGCCGCTCGTAGGGCTCGACGTCCGGCGAGGTGCGTTTGATGTCCACGTTGAGTGCCACGCCGGGGAAGGCCTCGCAGACCTCCTCGAGGGTCGCGATTCCGAAGGCGCGCTCGAGCGGCGCCCGTCCGCGATAGACGTACTCCTCGGCGCCACGTCCGTGGGTCACCGCGTCACCGGCGATCCACCAGTAGGCGTTGTCCATGTCCCTGATCTCGGCGAGTGTCAGGTTCGCGATCTCACCGACGTGGTTCGTCGTGCGGTCCACGGTCTCGTCGTGACACACCACGAGGTGGCGATCCTTGGTCGCGTGCACGTCCAGTTCCACGGCAGTCGCGCCGTGTTCGATGGCGTGCGCGATCGCGGCCAACGTCGACGACGGTCCCTCGAACGATCCGCCCTGATGCGCGTACGCGACCACGCGCCTCGCGAGCCAGGGATTGTTCACGCGACGCGAAAGCCCTGGGGGTAGAGCTTCACGCGCATGCGGTGCTCCATGTAGAAAGCGAGACCCGGCACGAAGCCCGCGAGGAGCATCAGCGCGATGTAGCCCACGTGGAGTCGGGCCTTGAGGGCCAGTTGAAACGACATGACCAGGTAGATCGGGTAGAGGACCACGCCGTGGCCCACGCCGACCACTTTCACGAACGCGTGCAGGTCCTGCCAGAGCTTCAAGTCGACGCCGTGCAGGATCAGCGTGACGATGAGCGTCAGGAGCGTCGTACCCGTGATGAACGACATGATCCGGTAACGCTGGAATGCCTTGTCCATCAGTGTCCCCACAGTTTCTTCTTCGGCAGCTTCGAGAGGTTCTCCAGGTGGTCGTTGTACGCCGACAGCGTCGGGTCCTCGGGCTGCTCAAGGGCTTGGCGGGCGGCGAGCGCCTGGGCGCGCATCTTGTCCTCGTACTCGCGTCGCGCGATCTCCTGGTGCTCGGTGACCTTCTCCATGTTCAAGAGTGCGTACCAGCCGAGTACGCCGAGTACGCCAATGACGGGCCACTCGATCGAATAGAGGAAGCTGAGGGAATTGCCCTGCACCGCGCGGCCCACCTGCCACCACGCCGCGGTCGCGGACATCGCAATCCACGCGAGCAAGACGACGTGCAACCCCAGGGCCCTACGAGATAGATACTTCGACTTCACGTCGCCATCCTACCGACGCCGGTGCCCGGACGCTTCTCCACCGTAGAATTGACGGATGCCGGGTATGACCAACATGCAGCAATTCTCGTGGCACCACCTCAATCAGTGGCATCTCGGCATCCTGCCCCTCGCCCTCCTGCTGGTCGCGGCACTGACGTACGCCCTGGCCGTTTCGCGGGTCGCGTCGTGGCCGACCTCGCGCAGCGTCTGGTTCCTTCTCGGTCTGGTGGTCACGTTCGTCGCCACCCAATCAGTCATTGGCGTCTTCGATATGCAGTACTTCAGCGATCACATGATCCAGCACCTACTCCTGATCATGGTGGCCGCGCCCCTGTTCGCGCTGTCGGCTCCTCTCGACCTCGCGTACGAGACGGGCAACGCGAGGATCCGCTCATTGCTCGACGGCGGGGTCATGAGGGTGGTGAGCCACCCCTTGTTCGCCTTCGCGGCCTACTTCGTCTTCATCCCCATCACCCACCTGACGGGACTCTTCAATCTGATGATGGCCCACGAATGGGTCCACCACCTCGAACAGATCATGTTCCTCGTGATCGGCTACCTGTTCTTTCGCGTCGCCTTCGGCCTCGAACGCGGCGTCACCATTCACCGGGGGCTGCGCCTCGTCTACGTGATGGCGGCGGTGCCGGTCGACACGTTCACCGGGCTCGCGCTGGTCATGTCGACCCGCAACCCCTTCCCCGACTATCGATCGATGGCGCCCGAGGGATCGACGTCCTCGTCGATCCTCAGCAACATCCACCTGGGCGGCGCGATCATGTGGATCGGGGGCGACGCGTTGATGCTGCTCGCGTGCATCCCGATTGCGGTGGCCTGGGTGAAGTGGGAGACCGTTCGGACCAAGGAGCTCGACGCCGAACTCGACGCGATGGGCCTCTGAACGCCACCACGCCAGACTCCCGGGAAAAGGCGCCAACCGGTGCAGCCCTCGCGAACCAGTCGGGCGAGGCCTGCGACGACGTCGTGACGGTGCCCGGGATCGGACCTTCGTCGCGGTGGACGCCCGCCAGGGACGTCGACCAGCGTGCGACCCTAGAGCAAACCCGCGTTGATCGCGAGTTCCTCGAGGTCGCTTTCGGGGCGCGCGCCGAGGTGGGTGATGATCTCGCCCGCGCAGAGCGATCCCAGCTCGGCCGACTCCACGGGGTCGGCGCCGAGGGCTAGGCCGTAGAGGAAGCCCGACGCGAACATGTCACCCGCACCGTTCTGGTCGAGCACGTGCTCGACCTCGTGCGCCGGCACCGTGACGACGCCGGAGAAGGTCGCGACGTCAGCGCCCTGGGGTCCCCTCGTCACGACCGCCAGGATTCCCAGTTCCTCGATGGCGGCGAACGCTCGTTCGAGCGAGCTCACCTGGAAGAGCGACATGATCTCGGTCTCATTCGAGAGCAGGACGTCCACGTCGCTCGTCACCAGGTCCAAGAAGTCGCGACGGTGTCGCTCGACGCAGAACATGTCCGACAGGGACAACGCGACCATGGAGTCGTGCTGGTGCGCGAAGTTCACCACCTTGCGGATGGCCTCCTTGGCCGGCGGCAGGTCGAACAGATAGCCCTCGACGTACGTGATCTCGGAGCGCGAGATCAGCTCTTCCTTCACGTCGTTCACGTGTAGCTGGTTCGACGCACCGAGGTACGTGGCCATCGTGCGCTGCGCGTCGTCGGTGATGAAGACGTGACATCGTCCGGTCGCTCCTTCGCCAGCCTGGGCAATGGCGAGATCAAGCTCCACGCCCATGGAGCGCAGGTCGTGGGTGAAGCGCTCGCCGAATTCATCGGCCGCCACCTTCCCGATGTAGCCACACGTCCCGCCCAGCGCCGCGACGCCCGCGATCGAGTTCGCGACCGAGCCGCCCGACATCTGGATCGTCGGACCCATCGCGTCGTAGAACGTCGCCAACTGATCGACGTCGATGAGGGTCATCGCCGCTTTGACGAGACCGAGTGTGCGGTGAATCCCATCGGAATCCTGCGTGATGATGTCGAGCATGGCGTTTCCGATTCCGGTCACGGCGAGGCGATTGGGACCGGGCTTGACTCGAAGAGAAACGGGCGTTGGCTGATTTGTCACTTAGCGAGCGTAGAACTTTTAGCCCTAAGGTATCGACTAATGAGTTCAACCCCCAATCCCTACCGCCTGCTTCGCAACGTCATTCCGTCCGCCTACCGCATCTTCTTGACCCCCGATCTCGACGCGGCGACCTTCGCCGGACGGGTCGAAATAGACGTCGCCATCAGCGACGCGAACCACTCGTTCACGCTTCACGCCATTGAATTGGAGCTCGGTGCGGCGTCCGTGAGCGTCGCCGGGGCCACCCTGCGCTCAAACGAGCCAACCTTTGACGAGACGTACCAAACGGCGACATTCTCCTTCGAGGACCCCCTGCCCACGGGTGAGGCGACCATCGAGATCGCCTTCACGGGCATCTTGAACGATCAGTTACACGGTTTCTACCGCTCCACCTTCGTCGACGCCGCCGGCGCGACCCACACCATCGCCACCACGCAGTTCGAACACTCCGACGCTCGACGGGCCTTCCCCTGTTGGGACGAACCATCCTTCAAGGCCACCTATCAGGTGAACCTGACCGTCCCGAGTCATCTCGCCGCGTACTCGAACTCGAACGAGCTCGTAAGGACCGACCTCGGCAACGGTCAATGCACGATCAGCTACGCGCCCACCATGAGGATGTCGACGTACCTGGTGGCGTTCATCGTCGGGCCCTTCGAACAGACCGACGCCCTCGACGTCGACGGGACGCCGCTGCGCATTGTCTATCCGGTCGGTAAGGGCCATCTCGCCGACCTCGCCCTCGAAGCGGGTGCCTTCGCGCTGCGCTTCTTCTCGGACTACTTCGCCATCCCCTACCCCGGCGACAAACTCGACATGATCGCCATCCCGGACTTCGCGTTTGGCGCGATGGAGAACCTGGGCGCGGTCACCTACCGTGAGACCGCGCTCCTGGTCGATCCGGCCACCGCGTCGCTCACCGAGATGCAGCGCGTGGCGACCGTGGTCGCCCACGAGATCGCGCACATGTGGTTCGGTGACCTGGTCACCATGGAGTGGTGGGAGGGCATCTGGCTCAACGAGGCCTTCGCCACCTTCATGGAGGTGCTCTGCACGAACGCCCTGCGACCCCAGTGGAAGATGTGGGTCGACTTCGGCGTCGACCGCGACGCCGCGCTGCAGGTCGATGGACTCCATTCCACACGCCCTATCGAGTACGACGTGATATCGCCCGACGACACCCGCGGCATGTTCGACATCCTCACCTACCAAAAGGGTGGCTCGGTCCTGCGAATGCTCGAGCAGTACCTCGGCGAGGAGACGTTTCGCGACGGCATCCGCTACTACCTGCGAAAGCACAGCTACGCCAACACGGTCACCACCGATCTCTGGGACGCACTCGAAGAAACGTCCGGCCAGCCCGTGCGCGACCTCATGAACACCTGGATCCTTCAGGGTGGACACCCCCTCGTCACGCTCGAGGACGGCGTACTACGCCAGCAGCCATTCGCCTACGGCACCGCCCGCGGCGAGAGCAGCATCGGATCCGCGTGGATGATCCCGGTGCTCACGCGTTCACTCGACGGCGCCACGGTCTCGCGTCACCTCCTGACCGATCAGCCCATCACCGTCACCGACGACCCTCCCGTCATCGTGAACGCGGGCGGGTCGGGCGTCTTTCGCTCACGCTACGGCGCCAACGATCTCGCGGCCATCGCGCACCGCATCGGGGAACTCGAGGAATTGGAACGAGCCACGCTCATCGCCGACAGTTGGGCCCTGCTGTTCGCCGGCCAGATCGCCTGGTCGGCATTCCTCGACATCGCACGAGGTCTGGGCTCCCAGGACGAACCCACGCCGTGGGGCACGGTCGCGACCGCGATTGATCTCGTTCATCGCGCGCTGCTGGAGCACCAGCGCGGCGCGCTCGTCGACGTCGTGCGCGAGCTCTTCGCGCCCCAGTTCGCTCGCCTCGGTTGGGACGAGCTACCCGGTGAGAGCGAGTTGGCGCCGCAACTGCGCGCCATCGTGCTCGGCACGCTCGGCACGCTCGGCGGTGACGAGTCCATTCGCGCCGAGGCGATACGACGCTTCGAGGCCAACGAGCTCCCGGGTGACCTCGCCCGGGCCATCCTGCGAATCGTCGCCACCCAGAACCGACCCGGCGACTACGAGATCTTCCTCGAACGCTTCCGTCACGCGCCGAACCCCCAGGAGGAACAGCGCTACCAGTGGGGCCTCGCCGACTTCGCCGACCGCGCCATCGCGCTCGACGTCGCCGAGAAGTGCTTCTCCGAGTTCCGCAGCCAGGACGCGTCCGTCGAGCTCGGCCTCCTCAGCCGCAACGCGACGACCGGCCCCGCGGTGTGGAGGTACTTCACGAAGCGATGGGACGAGATCGTCGAGAGGTTCCCGCGAAGCTCCCAGCCACGCCTGGCGCTCGGCGTACCCACCTTCATTGGCGACGAGGCGTTCGCCGACGAGGTCGAGGCGTTCCACATCGCCCACCCGATGGGCGGCGACCAACGAACCGTCGTCCAGCAGATCGAACGGATGCGCGTGGGCCTCGCCTTCGCCGCGGCTCTGCGTCAGCAGTTCTAGATTGACGTCGTGACACTCGGGGCCTTTCTCGGCGTCTTCGCCATCATGTTCGTGCTGGAACTGCCCGACAAGACGATGATCGCCACCATCGTGATGAGCACGAGGGCGCGACCCCTGTCGATAGCGCTGGGGGCGTCCGCGGGCTTCATCGTCCAGATGGGTCTCGCCGTCGTCGCGGGCAGCCTGCTCACGTTGCTGCCGGTGCACGTGAAGGACTTCGTCGTCGCCCTGCTCTTCCTTGGCGGTGCGGCGTACCTGTTCTTCTCCTCCGAGGAGGAGGCCGAAGAGGAGGGGACTCGCGAGGCCATGGCCGAACACGCCTCGTCACGCTGGCGCGAGGTCACGACGGCGTTCGTGGTCATCTTCCTCGGCGAGTTCGGCGATCTCACCCAGATCCAGGCCGCCAACTTCAGCGCCAAGACCCACCAACCCGTCGAGGTCTTCCTCGCGTCGTCGGCGGCGCTGGTGCTCGTCGCGTTCGTCGGGGCCTACGGTGGCCAGTTGCTCCAGCGCGTGGTGCCGCTCGCGAAGATCCGATTCGGAGGCGGCGTCATCTTTGCCGGCCTCGGCGTCTACACGATGATCAAGGTGTTCGCGTGAGCACTCGCGTCGATGAACTCCTCGCCTTCGCCGACGCGGTGAAGGGATTCATGCCGCGCGACGAGGGTCTGGCGCTGCACCACTACGCCCTCGAGCACCGTGGCGAGCACCAGACCTGGCTCGAGGTCGGGGCGTGGTGCGGAAAATCCGCGGTGTACCTCGGCAGCGCCGCCGAGGCGCTCGGTGCGGTGTTGTACTCGCTCGACCACCACCACGGCAGTGAGGAGAACCAGGAGGGCTGGGAGCACTTCGACCAGTCGCTGGTCGACGCGGTCGATGGTCGACTCAACACCCTGCCGATCTGGCAGCGGACCATCGCCGACGCCGATCTGGAGTCGACCGTGCTGGGGCTCGTCGGGCCCTCGCTGGTAGTCGCGGCACACTTCGCCCAGCCGCTCGACGTGCTCTTCATCGACGGCGGCCACGGGAGCGAGGTCGCCTGGGCGGACTATCACGCGTGGACGCCCAAGGTGGTCGTCGGCGGACTCCTGATGATCCACGACGTGTTCGAAAACCCCGCCGACGGCGGGCGCCCGCCCTACGAGATCTACGTCGCTGCGCTCGAGAGCGGCGACTTCGTCGAGGTCGGAGCCGTGGGTTCGCTGCGGGTCCTCTCGAAGGTGGCCTAGCGCGGCGTCAGCGGACAGCCGGGCTCGAAGAGGTCGAGCGCCATCGGAAGTTCGCCGTGGCGAAACAGCCCGGCGGCGGGCGAGGACGACGTGAGGGCGTCCACGGCCAGGATGATCGCCGCGGACGTGTAGGACGTGGTCTCGCGATCGGGGTAGGTCACCGTCTCGGGATAGGCCAGTCCGGTCCAGTAGGCGCCGTCATCACGACGATGACGCTGCGTGCAGCTGAAGAGGTCGAGCGCCTGGTTGGTGAGCCCTAGTCCCTCGAGCGCCAGCACGCACTCGGCGGTCTCGGCGGCGGTCACCCAGTCGTTGGTCGAGACGCACCGCACCCCGAAACCGTCCATCACGTGGCGTTCCCACCCGTCGCTGATCCGCTTCTCGCCCGCCGCCCCGGTGAGCGCCCCCGAGAAGATCGGGTAGTACCAGTCCATGGCGAACTCGTTCTTGGGCGCGAATGCGCCGGGGTGGTGGGCCACGGCGTGGCCCAGTCGGCCCGCCGCGAACTCCCACGACGGCTTGTGCACGCCGAGTCGCTCGGCGAGTGCCACCGCGCACCGCAGCGAGTGGTAGATCGACGACGACCCGGTGAGCAGGGCGTAGGTCTCGGGACGCCCCATCGCGTCGAGCGACCAACGGACGGTGCCGTCCTCCAGTTGCCAACGCAGGACGAACTCGGTGGCCAGTTCCACGTTGGACCACATGGTGCGCACGAAGTCGACGTCGCCGGTCGCGAGCAGGTAGTGATAGAGACCGGTCGCGATGTACGCGCAGACGTTGGTGTCGAGCCGGGTGTCCTTCACCGCGCCACCCAGGTAGTAGTTGAACCAGCTGCCGTCGCCCAGCTGGATGTCGGCGAGCCACCGATAGGCGGCGCGTGCCTCGTCCTGGTAGCCGGTCACCGTGAGGGCCATCGCCGCTTCGACGTGGTTCCACGGGTCGCAGTGACCTCCGTGGAACCACGGGATCTGGCCGCTGCGAAGCTGCAGTGACGCGAGGTGCGAGGCGGTCAGCGCGACGTCCTGGGCGCTCAGCAGACCCGGCACGCCGCCCACGAAGTTCGTCGAGAGGCTCACCCGGCCGGCTTCTCCAGGTACACGATCATGGACTTGCCGATGAACGGCGCGAGCAGGCCCTCGAGTACCCGTGTCGTGCGCGGTGCCTTCACGATGTCCCACACGAGCAGGCGGTGGTAGTTCCGCACGAAGAAGTTCCGGTCGTTGGTGGTCCCGACGAGGCACTTCAACCACCAGTAGGGACTGTGGAGCCCGTGGGCGTAATGGTGGCCGGTGACGCGCATGCCCACCGAGACGAGGCGCGCCTCGAGCACCGAACGACGATAGATGCGAATGTGGCCGCCCGGAACGTTGTGATACGCGTCCGAGAGCGCCCAGTTGATGACCTCGGGCCCGAAGCGCGGCACCGTGATCGCCATGGTCCCCCCGGGCCGCAGTACCCGGGCCAGTTCGCGCATGGCGCCGACGTCGTCGGGGATGTGCTCGAGGACCTCCGAACAGATGACGCGGTCGAACGTGGCGTCGCGAAACGGCAGGTGCAGCGCGTCGCCCTGGACGGCGGCGGTGTGCAGGGCGCCCAGGGTCAACTCGCCGGCCTCGACCATTGCGGCGAAGGTGGCCGCCACTCCTTCAACCTCGTCACGGCCCGCGTCGAGCGCCACGATGTTGGCTCCGCGTCGCGCCGCTTCGAAGGCGTGGCGACCGAAGCCGCAGCCCAGGTCGAGGATCGTGTCGCCCTTGGCGAGGCCCAACCGGTCGTAGTTCGCGGTGAGCATCAGTCGAAGTCCATCGCGGCGGGCAGGGCGGTACCGTTCAGGATCGCGTCATAACACGCGGCCGTGCCGCGCGCGGTGACCTGCCACGTGAAGCGCTCGATCACGCGTTCGCGACCGGCGGCGCCGAGGCGCTCGGCGAGTTCGCGGTCGTCGAGCAGACGTCGGATGGCGTCGACGAGAGCGTCCGGATTATTGGGCTCGACCAGCAGACCGGTCTCCCCGCTCACCCCCACGACCTCGGGCAACGCGCCGCCCGTGGTCGCGACGACCGGTACACCGCAGCTCATGGCCTCGATCGCCGGCAGTGAGAAACCTTCGTAGAGGCTCGGCACGATCGCGACCTCGGCTTCGCCGTACAGGCGGGCCAGTTCCTCGTCGCTCACTCCCGAGATCGTGGTCACGATGTCATTGAGGCCGAGGCGCTCCATGGTCGACGCCACGCGGCCCTCGACCTTGGGCTGTCCGATGACCACGAGGTCGATGTCGCGCTCGACGCGAAGCTTCGCAATGGCCTCGAGGAGGGGCACGAGACCCTTCATGGGCACGTCCGAGCTCGAGGTGACCATGAGGCGGCCCTTCTTCTTCACGACGTCGTCGTAGGGCTTGAAGACCGTGTGGTCAACACCCACCGGCACGACCGTCAGACGCTCCAGGGGAACCTTCATCTGGGCGTTGATGTCGATCCGCGAGTTGTGCGAGACCGTCAACACGGCCGGCAGCTGCTTCACGACGCGCACCTGCATGCGCAAGAAGCCGAACCAACGCCGGGTGGTGAAGCGCTTCCAGGGGCCGTCGACGTGCGCGAGTGCGATCGAACGGTCCACCGTGATCGGGTGGTGCAGCGTCTCGAGCAGGGGCCAGCCGGCGCGCTGAAGCCGCAGGATGCCGGGCCCCATGCACTGGTTGTCGTGGATGATGTCGAAATCACCCCGACGGTGCTTCAGGAGCTTCTCGATGCGCATCGAGTACGCGAGGGGCTCGCCGAAGCCGGCGCTCATCATCACGGCGAACTCGGCGGCGTCGGCGAGCGAGGTGAACTCGGACCGCGCCGGGATGCGGAAGGGGTCGGGGTCGCGGTAGAGGTCGAGACCACGAACGGCCGTGAAGCCGACGCCTTCGTCGAGGTCGGGCCACGGTGGCCCGGAGAACACCTCGACGCTGTGGCCGAGGTTCACGAGTTCACGGGTGAGGTGGCGGGTGTAGACGCCCTGGCCTCCGCAGCGCGGGTTACCGCGATAGATCAGGAACGCGATACGCAGTTTGCCCGGTTCGCGAGGCCGCGCCGGCACGTGCGCGGGCGTGGTGATGGTCCTGGAGCGGGCCCACGACGCCCTGGTCTCGGCGATCGTCTGGCGTAGGGGCTTCGACACAGTCCAACTTTCAGGTTCGGAAAAGTCCCTCATTCTCCCCCACTTCGTCCGTTTTGCACAAATGCCGCCGCCGCGCGGCTCCCAGGATGACTACGCTGCCATTCATGGATCTCACTTACCCGCTCGAAGCCGAATCATTCCGCGTGGAAATCCGCGCCTGGTTGGAGGCGAATCTGCCCCAGGGCTGGTTCGAGCCCAACTTCAAACTGAGCGGCGACGCCCGCAAGGAGTTCAACACCACCTGGACTGAGAAGCTCTTCGCCGGCGGATGGATCTGCGCCGGGTGGCCGGTCGAGTACGGCGGCAAGGGACTCTCGCTGCTCCAGCAGGTGGTGCTCAACGAGGAGTTCGCGAAAGCTGGTGCGCCGATGCGCGCCGACTTCTTCGGCGACACCCTGGTCGGACCGACGATCCTGCAGTGGGGCACGGAGGAGCAGAAGCAGGAATTCATCCCGGGCATCCTCCAGGGCAAGATCGCCTGGTGCCAGGGCTTCTCCGAGCCCGACGCGGGCAGCGACCTCGCGAGTCTGAAGACCACGGCGGTGCTCGACGGTGACGAGTGGGTCATCAACGGCCAGAAGGTATGGACCACCCAGGCCCAGCACGCCGACTACGTCTTCCTGATGACGCGCACGGATCCCGACGCCGCCCAGCACGCGGGTATCAGCTACCTGCTCGTGCCGATGCACCAGGAGGGCGTCGAGGTGCGACCCATCACCCAGGTCGACGGCACCGCGGAGTTCAACGAGGTCTTCTTCTCCAACGCGCGCTGCGCCAAGGGCAACGTCGTGGGCGGCGTGAACAACGGCTGGAAGGTCGCGATGACCACCCTCGGTTTCGAGCGGGGTTCCTCGTCGACGACGGGCTATCGCCGCTTCTTGAAGGAGTGGGAGGGCATCGTGCGTGACGCCACACGCCTCAACAAGAACGCCGACCCGCGGGTGCGCGACGAACTCGTCAAGGCCTGGCAGAAGGTCAAGATCATGCAGATCAACGGCTACCGCTCGCTGACCGACTCGCTCAACGACACCCACAACGCCGCGCTGCTGGGTGCGTGCAACAAGATGTTCTGGTCCGAGGCCCACCGCGCCACCATGGAACTCGCCCTGGACGTGCTCGGCATGGAGGCGCAGGTCCTCAGCGGCTCCGGCGAGGCCGAAGGGATGCTCCAGGGCATGCGACGAGGTCGCGCCGACTACCCGGTCTCCGAGACCCAGGCGTCGTTCTTCTTCTCGCGCTCCGAGACCATCTGGGGCGGCACCGCCGAGATCCAGCGCAACATCATCGGCGAGCGTGCCCTCGGACTGCCCAAGGAGCCCAAGCCCCAGAAGGCTTAACTCGCCGGCTGCGCCTGCGCGAGGGCGAGGTCGCGCTCGGTCTGGCTCAGTGACAACAGTAACCACGCACCCGTGAGTAGCGCCATCCCCGAACCGACGTCGATCCCGACGCGAGGGTTGGTCACGGCGATCACCGCCCCGATCAGCGGCGCGCCGATGGGCGTGGTGCCGAGAAAGGCAATGGCGTAGAGGCTCATGACCCGCCCACGCATGTGCTGGCTCGAGTTCAACTGGAGTGTGGCGTTCGAGGACGACATGAACGCAATGGAGAAGAAGCCCGTCGGCATCAACGCGAATTCGGCCCAGGTGACCGAAGGCGCGAACGAGGTCAACGTCATGCAAAGACCGAACCCGAGCACGAGCAGGGCGAGCAGTTTCGGTGTCGGTCGAGAACGGTGCGCCGTGAAGAGCCCGCCCGCGATCGCGCCCAGGCCCATCGCCGCCATGAAGAGTCCGTAGGTCGAGGCCGACGATTGATGGAAGGTGTGTCGCGCGAGCAGCGGAAGGGTCACGGTGAAGTTGTAGGCGAAGGTTCCGATGACCGCGACCGACACGATCACGTTTCGAAGCACCGGATTGGCCGCCACGTAGCGAAGGCCGAGCCGGAGCTGGCCCTTGTCACGGTCCACGGTGCGCATCGGCAGGAACTCGCTTCGTCGCATCAGGACCAGGGCGAGCAGTACGGCCAGGTACGACGCCGCGTTGGCGTAGAAGCAGACCGCCGTTCCGACGATGGCGATGAACCCCGCCGCGATTCCCGGCCCCACCAGTCGACCGGCGTTCATGAGCACGCTGTTGAGGCTGACCGCGTTGGCGATCAGGTCGCGTCCGACCATCTCCTGGACGAAGGCCTGACGGGCGGGGGTGTCGAACAGGTTCACGACACCGAGCAGGGCCGCCAGCACGTACACCGTCAGGGGCGTCACGTGATGCAGCGTCACCAGCACCCCCAGGATGAGTGCCAAGAGGCCCGCGGCGACCTGGGTGAAGTAGAGGATGCGCCGCTTCTCGTATCGGTCGGCCACGAGCCCCCCGTAGGAGCCGAACAGCAGGATCGGCACGTACTGCAGCGCGACGGCGAACCCCAGGTCGACCGACGAGCCGGTGAGTTGCAGCACGAGCCAGCCCTGGGCGACCAGTTGCATCCAGGTTCCCGACACCGAGATCAACTGTCCGATGAAGTACAGCCGGAAATTGCGCACCGAGAGGGCCGCGAAGGTCTTGGACGAGAAACTGCGCAGCGCGCTCATTCGTCGGCCAACAGGGTCTCGAGGAACGCGGCGAGCTCGTGGGCCTTTCGTCGGTCCGCGGCGCTCAGCGACAGCAACTTCCTCTCCAGGAATTCGGTCTTGCGCTGGCGAATGGCGGCGAGCTCCTCGCGACCCCTCACACTCAGGACCACCCTCGTGCATCGACGATCGTCCGGATCGGGAGCACGCTCGATCAGCCCCGCCTGCTCCATCGTCCGCACGAGTCGGGTGACCGACGGCGGCTTGATCTGCTCGGCGCTGGCCAGTTCCCCCAGTGACGGGACACCGAGGTGGCTGATCACGGCGAGCATCGACGCCTGGGCCGGAGAGACACCACCGAGCGCCGAGTAGCGCAACCTCCGGTTCAACCGCGTGACCGAGCGCCGTAGTCGGGCCGCGGTCTCGGTAGTCGTCTCATCCATTAGTTCACCTAACTAAATAATAGCGTACGCTCGACGGCATACGAGAACGAGTGGGTACTTACAGTTGGCGGTAGCGGGGCACGTAGCCGCCGGTCCCGAGCAACATCGAGTCCTCGGGGTCCACGGACTCATCGACACCGCCGACGACCTCGGTAACCCAATCGAGGCGGTCCGTGAGGATCCTGGTCACGCCGCCCTGGAGGGTGTCTGACGAGATGGCGCAACTCGAGCAGGCGCCACCCAGTTGCACTTCCACCACGCCCGTTTCGACGTCCGCTCGAATCAGCATCAGGTCACCGCCGTCGGCCTGGACCGCGGGACGCATGAGGTCCAGCAGCGCGTGCAGGGCTTTCAGTCGGGTGGATCGTTCGTGGTCGGAGAGTTCGGTCACCCGACCAGTCTGCCGTGAAATCGCGATGACGTGACCGAGGTGGCGCCGATGGCTACGATTTCCCAGATGACCACCGCCGCACAATGGAATCCAGACGACATCGATCTCTCCGACCCGGAATTCTGGCGGCGACCCTGGAGCGAGCGCGATGGCGCCTTCGCCACGCTTCGACGCGAACGCCCCATCTCGTTCTACGACGAGCCCGTCATCACCGGCAGCGTCATCGAGCTGCCGCGAGGGGCCGGTTACTACGCCCTCACCCGCCATCGCGACGTCGCCGAGGCGTCGCGTCATCCGGAGATCTTCCTCTCGGGTCCCGGTGCGGTCTCCCAGATGGACATGCCCCCCGAGATGGTCGAGTATTTCTCGGGCATGATCTCGACCGACAATCCCAAGCACGCACGACTGCGACGGATCGTCTCGAACGCCTTCAATCCCCGCAACGTGCGCGCCGTCGAGGACTCCATCGAGCGCGTGGCCGACGAGGTGCTGGCTCGAGCGCAGCGCGGCGGCACCGGTGACTTCGTCGCCGACGTCGCGGCCCCGTTCCCGCTCGAGATCATCTGCTCGATGATGGGCGTTCCGGCGAGCGAATACGCCACCGTCCTCAAGTGCTCGAACGTCATCTTGTCGGGCGGCGATTCGGACCTGCTTCCCGAGGGCACCGACCCGATCCTCGCGATCCTCGAGGCGGGGGCGACACTGACGGGCATCATGGAAGAACTCGGCGCCTACCGTCTCGACAACCCGATCGACGACATCACGAGCGCGTTGGTGAACGCCGAGATCGAATCCGAGAAGCTCACCCAGCAAGAACTCGCATCGTTCTTCGTACTCCTGGTCACCGCCGGTAACGAGACGACGCGAACCGCGATCGCGCATGCGCTGCACGCGCTGAGCGAGCACCCCGACCAGAAAGCCCGGTTGATCGACGACTTCGAGGGTCTCTCGAAGACCGCGACCGACGAGATCGTGCGCTGGGCGTCGCCGGTGATCTGGATGCGCCGCACCCTGGCGGTCGACCACGTGCTCTCGGGCGTCGAGTTGAAGGCCGGCGACAAGGTCCTGCTGTTCTACAACTCGGCCAACCGCGACGAGGACGCCTTCGTCGATCCCGAGCGTTTCGACGTCGGCCGCACGCCGAACGACCACTACGGCTTCGGCGCCCCGGGACCCCACTTCTGCCTCGGTGCCCACCTGGCCCGACGCGAGATCACGGTCATGTGGCGCGAGCTCCTGCGGCGGACCCCGGGCGTGCACGCCACCGGCGCACCCTCCCAGCTCGGATCGAGTTTCGTGAACGGGATCAAGCGCCTGCCCTACAGCTTCTGAGTCAGGCCGTGCGCGCCGCGACCGCTTCGTCAAAGGCCCGCAGCGCGCGCGGTCCCCACACGGTGCCCGGGCCGCCGTTCATCACGATTGAGACGCCGACCGTCTCGGCGACCTGCTGGCGCGTCACGCCGTGGTTCGCCGCTCCTCGGGTGTGCGCCACGATGCAACCGTCACATTCGCGCGTGATGGCGATCGCCAGGGCGAGCAGTTCCTTGAGTCCGGCGGATAGTTCGCCCTCGCCCATGGCGGCCCGCGACATCTCGGCGAAACCCTTCATGACGTCGGGTATCAGCCCGCGCAACTCCAGTGCGGGCTGACGAAGTTCTTCTCGCACCTCGTGCATATGATCCATAGTCACCTCCAGACTGCAGCGTAGTGACGATGATCCGGGTCGTGAAGATCGGGACCCTCCCCCTAGGGTGTTGTCATGGATATCATCGACCAGTTAGTAGCCAACAACCGTCGTTACGTCGCCGGTCACGGTCACCGTGAGCTCCCGACGGCGCCGCAACTGCACCTGGCGGTGCTCACGTGCATGGACTCGCGATTGGACCTCTTCGGCGCGCTCGGCCTCGACCTGGGCGAGGCGCACCTCGTTCGAAACGCGGGCGGACTCGCCACCGACGACGCGGTGCGCTCGCTGCTGTTGAGCCAGCGACTCCTCGGGACCAAAAAGGTGATGGTCATCCACCACACCCGCTGCGGCCTCGAGACCTTCGAAGAGGAAGCGCTCCAGCAGGAGCTCGAAGCCGAGTTCGGCACGCGCCCGGCGTTTCGTCTAGGTGCCTACAGTGACGTCGACCAGGACGTTCGGGCGACGGTCAACGCGCTACGCGCGAATCCGTTCATCGACGGCACCGAGATCCGCGGCTTCGTCTTCAACGTCGATGACGCCGATCTTCGCGAGGTACCCGTCGCCTGACGACGCCCGATCTGGGTTTGACTCAGTCGCGCGGATCGATCGGCGTCAGCACGCCGACGCTCTCTTCAATGACCTCGGCCGCGTCCAGACACAGATCCTCACGGAACAGGTCGCCGATGACCTGCACGCCGGTCGGCAGCCCGTTCGACACGCCCGTCGCGACACAGGCCGCGGGCAGTCCCAGCAGGTTCGCCGGCAAGACGAATCGGATGAGCTCGACCACGTTCATCGCGGTCTCGGCGGTCTCGATGTCGTAGCCGTGCTTGAAGGGTGGTTGCGTCCAGGTCGGTCCGACGATGAGCGGATACTGACTCAGGAAGTCGCGCCACGCCGACGCCACCGCGTAACGGCTCTGGTGCATGACGAAGAGCGACTCGGGTGTCGCGGGTGGGAACATCACGTCGGTCAGTTCGAGGAACTTGCGCCCGCCCTCGCCCAGCAGCGCGTGCACCATCGAATGCTCGACCTCGAGACTCGACATCATCAACTCGGTCCACGCGAAATAGGCCTCGAACAGCATCGGGGGCTCGATCTCCTCAACCTCGTAGCCAGCCGCCTCGAGCGCACGGCCGGCGATGCGCACCCCCTCGGCGATGGCTGGATCGGTCGTGCCGCCGTTCGGCTGGGGAACCAACGCGACCCGACGGGCGGCGACCTCACCACGCAGGGGGGCACTGATCGACTGGGGGTCACCTCGATGGGCGCCCATCACCGCCTCGAGCCCCACGCGCACGTCGCCCACGTGACGCGCCAGGACCCCGTCGGCCAGCATGATCTGAGCATTGATCGGCATGTCGATCAACGAGCTCGGATTGCCCTGGGGCACTCGCCCGCGCGAGGGCTTGATTGACGCGATGCCGCAGGCGAACGCCGGGTTTCGCAGCGAACCGCCGATGTCGTTGCCGAGTCCGATCGGGCTCATGCCCGACGCGATGGCCGCGGCCTCCCCACCCGAGGATCCCCCGGCGGTGTGGCCGTGCTTCCAAGGATTGTGCGTCGGTCCGTAGAGCGACGACTCGGTGTTCACTCGCAGCCCGAGGTCGGGCATGTTGGTACGCGCGAGCGCCACGCCGCCGGCTTGGCGCATCCGTTCGACGACCGGTGCATCGCTCGTCGCCATGAAGTCCTTCAGCGCGTGCACCCCCTCGGTCGTCGCGTAGCCCGCGACGTCGAGGTTGGTCTTGATGGTGAACGGCACACCGTGTAGGGGGCCCAGCGGACCGCCGGCCCTGACCGCGGCGTCGGCCGCGTCGGCGTCCCGTCGCGCTTCATCCGGGCGGACCTCGACGACGGCGTTGATCGAGCCGTTGACGGCCTCGATGCGCGCCAGGTGGGCCTCGACGACCTCGCGCGACGTCGTTTCGCCACTTCGAATCTTGCGCGCCAACGACGACGCCGACTCCTGCCATAACTCGTGACCCATTGCATCCCCCGGAACTTGTCGCTGGGGCTAGTTTGTCACGCCTTCACGGCGCGACCAAACTCAACCGAAGCGGCCGAGGGTGTAGTCGAGGGTCCGCGAATCGCGGGGGTTGTTGAAGATCTTCTCGGTGGTGTCGAACTCGATGAGCTCGCCCGCGCGGTCCTCGCCCATGAGCAAGAATGCGCAGTCGTCCGAGATTCGAGCGGCCTGCTGCATGTTGTGCGTGACGATGATGATGGTCACGCGGCTCTTCAGCGTGGTCATCAGCTCTTCGATGCGCAGGGTGGCGATCGGGTCGAGCGCCGACGTGGGCTCGTCCATCAACAGGACCTCGGGGTCCATGGCGAGGGCGCGCGCGATGCAGAGGCGCTGCTGCTCACCACCGGAGAGGTTGGACGCGGCGACCTTCAGGCGGCTCTCCACGCTGTCCCACAGGGCCGCCGCGCGCAGCGACGTCTCGGCGGCCTCGTCGAGCAGGGACTTCTTCTTCACGCCGTTAAAGCGCAGACCCGCGACCACGTTGTCGTAGATCGACATGGTGGGGAACGGGTTGGGGCGCTGGAAGACCATGCCCACCCGGGTGCGAAGTTCGGTCACGGTCAGGTCGCCACGGTAGATGTCCGTGCCCTCGAGCAGGATCTGGCCACTCACCTTGGCGCCCGGCGTGAGGTCGTGCAGGCGGTTGAGCGCGCGCAGCAGCGTGGTCTTGCCCGAGCCCGACGGCCCGATGAGGCTCGTCACCCGGTTCTTCACCACGTCGAACGTCGCGTCGCGCACCGCGGTGCGGCCGTTGAACGACACGGCGACGTCCTTCAGTTGCATCGCGACCGGGCCGCGAACGGCGTCGGTGACCACCTGGGTACCGCTGGTTTCAATATCAGTCATGATTTTCTCCATTAGCTTCTCACCTGCTGCTTTCTCGAAGCCCAGATGCGGGCCGTCAAACTTAGAATGAACACGAACGCGACCAGTACCAGCGCGATGCCCCACACCTGGGCGCGCTGACTCGGCCATTCGGACTTCGCGTTGGAGTAGATCATGAGCGGCAGGGCCGATACCGGGTTGAGCGGCTGCCACGAGTTGAGATAACCACCGCCGATCACGAGCAACACCGGTGCCGTCTCACCAATGGCTCGCGAGATGGCGAGAATGGACCCGGTGACGATCCCGGTCACCGCCGATGGCAGCACGATGCGAAGCGAGACCTTGTGGGGCTTGGCCCCGAGGGCGAGACCGGCTTCGCGCAGGGTGTTGGGAACGTTGACCACGGCGATCTCGGTCGAGATGATGATGACCGGGAGCATGAGGACCGCGAGCGCGAAGGACCCCGCGATGGCGGAGAAACCTACGTGCAGGGCCTGCAGGATGAACGAGAAGGCGAAGAGTCCCATCAGGATCGAGGGGGCACCCGCCATCGTCTGTGAGATGACCCGCAGCGCCGCCGCGAACTTCGAGTCGGACTCGGCGAGATAGACGCCGACCAGCACACCAACCGGAATCGCCATGATCGACGCGTAGGCCGTCAGCACCAACGTTCCGATGATGCCGTTGGACACGCCACCGGTGACGTTGGGCGCGAGTAGCGACGGCGTCGAGGGCAGCGTCGTGAAGAACGCCCAGTTGAGTTGCGGGAGGCCGCGCTGGATCAACTGGAAGAGCAGCATCACGAGGGGCACCGCCGTGATCAGGATCGCGACCGTACAGAGCGCGATCATGACCCGCGATACCAACATGCGTCGAGCTCGGGTGGCCTGGGCGACGCGCCTGATCTCTTCGCGCAGTCCCTGGTCGAGTTCTGAGGGAGCGATCACGTGGATGGTTTCGGTCATACGAGTGCCAGTACCTTTCGCTGACGGTTCACGAGCCAGCGACTGACCAGCGAGAGTCCGAAACTGAGCAGCATCAACAGCACGCCGAGGGCCATCAGCGCGGAGATCTCATGACCCTGCGCCTCACCGAACTCGGTGGCGATCCAGGCCGCGATCGAGGTGCCGGGGTTGAGGAGGTGGAACTGAACGTTGGCGACGCCGCCGGCGATCAGTGCGACCGCGACCGTCTCACCGGTGGCGCGAGCGAGCGCGAGGAAGGTCGCACCGAAGAGTCCGATGCGTGAGGTCGGGAGCACCACCTCACGGATCACCTGCCAGCGGGTGGCGCCGAGCGACAGGCTCGCCTCGATGAGGTCCTGAGGGACGACGGAGATGACCTCGCGGCTGATGGCCACGAACGTGGGCAGGATCATGATGCCAAGGACCATGGCCGCCAGGAAGAGGGAGGGTCCGAACTGCTGGCTCGGAGGGCCGAATATCTGGCGGGCGAAGGGCCACGAGTTCAGCCAGGGATCAACGGTCTTGTACATCCAGGGGGCCAGGACGAGGAAGCCCCACAGGCCGTAGACGATGCTCGGCACCGCGGCGAGGAGCTCGACCAACGTGGCGACGATGTTGCGAAAACGCTTGGGTATGAGAAAGACGATGGCGACCGACGTGCCCATGCCGATCGTGACCGCGATGACGAGGGCGATCAGTGAGGTTTCGAGGGTTCCGACGATCATGGCCAAACCGCCGAAGGGCCCGCCCGGCGTCTGCCAGCCATTGCCGCCGAGCAGCGTGCCCGAGTGGTGCAGCCACGTCGGCAACGACTCCCAGAGGATCGACCCGACGAACCCGATGCTCACGGCCGCGAAGACCACGCTCGCCGCGAGCAGGACGTAGTGGTACCAGGTGCGCGACGCCGCGGGAGAGTTGAACTCGCCCGCGACGTCGTGACCTAGCTGCAGTTCCACAATTGATTCATTAAGAATTTCACTCATTGAGTAATCAATTCATCCCTGCTCGTAAACCTTGTTAACCGTTATGACTTCTGGCTCAGCAATACCGTGGAGCCCGACGTGACGGTCAGCAACTGCGCACGTGCGTAGGCGGCGGCCGGAGCGGGCAGTGGGACGTAGCCCTCAGCCGCTGCGTAGTTCGCCTGCGCGTAGTGGGTCTCCCAGTCGAGGTACTTCACGATGGCCTCACCGGTCGTGGCGTTGGTCTGGGACTTGGCGATGATGGCCCAGCTGTAGGTGGCCAGTGGCCACACGTTGGCGCCGGGCTCGTTGACGATCGAGAAGTTGTCCGGGGTGACCTGGGCGCCGGCGGCTGCCGCTGCGGCGGCAATCTCTGGCAAGGTCGGCTGGAGCCACTGACCGTTCTTGTCCTGCAGGTACGCCGTCTGGATGGCGTCATTACCCGGGATCAACAGGTAGCTGTACTCCACGTAGCCGATCGAACCCAACGTGTTCACGATGTCCTGGGCCATGGCTGCGTTGTTCGCCGCACCCAATGTGTTGGTTGCGCCCCATGCTGCGCCGCTCCCCTCCATGGGACTGCCGCTCGCAGTCTGGGTGGTGTTGGCTGCCTGGTGCAGGTAGTCAGTGAACGCGAACGTGGTGCCCGAACTGGCGTTTCGGTAGATCACCTTGATGGTGTCACGCGATTCGTTGTTCGTGCCGAGGTTCGCCAGCAACTTGCCCTGGCCTGACGTGGCACCACCGTTGGTGGCCACGATCGTCGGGTCCGACCACTGTGTGATCGTTCCGTTGTAGATTCCGGCGATCTCAGCCGCGGTCAACTTGATGTTGTCAAGTCCCGAACCGAGGTTGTAGCCGATCACCGCGCCGCCGAGTGCGAAAGGCACCTGGGCGTAGTTCGCCTCTACGGCGCCCGAGGGCAGTGTTCCGGCGCTCGGCGTCATTGGCTGGTCCGAGAAACCGATGTTCAACGAGCCGTTGGTGATGCCGGTGCGTCCGCTGCCGGAACCGCCGGCTGGGTACGAGCTGAACGAAACCTTACCGCCGGCGCTGTACGCGGTCGAGCCGCTGGTGGTCGCCGTGACGAGCGGTGCGTCGAACGATGATCCGTTGATGGCGATCGTGGCCGAACCGGGAACCGTGAGGTCCGTGTCACCCGAGAGCCCGCTGCCCTGAAGGCTGGGCTTGGTCGTGGAGTAGCCCTTGGGGCAGAACGCCTTCACGGCCTTCACCGTCTTGGTCTTGATTCCGGTCGACGTCAATTCGTAGCACTTGATCGTCTTGGGCTTGGCCGTGGCGCCTGCGGGCAGGGTGACCACGGTGAGCAGACCAGCGACGGTCAGCGAAGCTGCCGCCAGTGACCTGAGTGTCTTGTTCATTCTGAGCTTTCCTCCTAAAGAAAGTGATTCGTGTATGGCCACATGGCGATGCGCACGACTCTCGCCGGTTGTCAACTGTTTGCCGATTTGAACCTTAGAAATCGAAGGTGAACGGCACGTGACGGACACGGACGTCCCAAGTGAAATGTTGACGAAGCGTCAGAACGCGTCACTTCGAGGACTCGTGGCCGGTCCCGGCGGCCGTTGCGGCGCGCGCGGGTCATACAGCAAAAGTGTGCGTTCGCGACGGCGCGACGAACCGTGTGCCGGCATTCATGGATGATCGCGAAGCGTTTCAGGCAACACGTACCACGTCTGATCACCCGGCCCTGGTCAGTCACCGGGTCGGCGCACGACACCATTTCCACTCGTGACGGGCGGGGGAAGCGCCCGCGCGCCGACGGGAATCGCCCGCGTCGAATTGACCTACAGTGAAGGCGACGAGGCGACGAGGAGGCGGGTTCTGATGCGCATAGGTGTTCTCACCGCGGGAGGCGACGCGCCAGGACTCAACGCCGCCATTCGGGGACTCGGTCAGATGGCGTTTCGCAACGGCCACGAACTCATCGGCATCGCGAACGGTTGGGCCGGGCTCGCCGGGGAGTACTCCGGTCACCCACTCGTGCCCGACGACCTCAGTGGCGTCGTGGGCCAGGGTGGCACCATCCTCGGAACCGCTCGCTACGACCTCGACCACCCCCAGGGCGGTCGCGAGCAGGTGCTGCGGGCCATCGGAGAGCATCTCGACGCCCTCGTCGCCATCGGCGGCGACGGAACCCAGCGAATCTCCAGTTGGCTCGCTGAGCGTGGCGCACCGGTCGTCGGCGTGCCCAAGACGCTCGACAACGATCTCAACGGCACCGATTACTGCATTGGCTTCGACACCGCGGTGAGCATCGTCGCAGAGTCGCTCGACCGCCTGTACACGACGGCCGCCTCACACCACCGCGTCATGGTCGTCGAGACCATGGGTCGCGCCACCGGCTGGGTGGCCGCGATGGGCGGCCTCGCCGGCGGGGCGGACCTGATCGTGATCCCGGAGTTCCCCATCACGATGGATCAGATCATCGCCCACCTCGTCAAGCGCCGGAGCTCGAATAACCCATTCTCGATCGTCGTCGTCGCCGAGGGCATCAATCTCGAAACGGTTGGCGGCCACGAACAGGGAGCCGTCTCCACCGAGGGCATCGGCGGCGTGCGGTTGGCGACCCGAGGCGTCGGACAGTTCGTCGCCGCTCAGATCGACGCGCACGGTGGATTCGAAGTCCGCACCACGGTGCTCGGTCACCTGCAACGTGGCGGGAGCCCAACCGCCTACGACCGCATCTGGGCGACCCGTGTCGGCGCCGCCGCTTTTGAGGCAGTGGCCGCCGAAAAGTTCGGCACGATCCCCGTCGTTCGTGGCTCCAAGGTCGAGTTGGCACCGCTGTCGGACGTCGCGAACGGCCAACGCCGGGTCCCGCGCGACCTCTACGATCTGTGCGCCGCGTTCTTTTAGAAGCGCCTCGCTAGGCGTCCGGACCGAGCCGCCCGGACCGGTAGTGCTTGCGACAGAGGACCTGATAGTGGATGGTCCCGTGCACGACGTCGCCCGTGAAGAACTGGTCGCCCTCGCGCGCCACCACCCCATCGACGATGCGCGCGTTGCACCGACCCTTCTGTCCGCACCAGCACGATGACGTGAGCGGCAGTTCGTGGGCCCAGTCGGCAATGGCGAAGAGTCGCGCGGAACCAGGAAAGACGTTGAGCAGGAAGTCCGCGCTGAGCCCGAAGGCGTGGACGTCGATCCCGTGGTCGTCGACCAACTTCGCCAGTTCGTCGATCTGGGCGACGCTGGCGAACTGCACCTCGTCGATGACGAGGATCTTGACGCCGTCACGCAGCGCCTGGTCGATGTGACGCGACACGTCGCCCCCGGGCGTGAGCGCCTCGGCTTCGGCCTCGATTCCGATCCGGCTGGTCACCATGCCCTCCGCGCTTCGATCTCCGAACGTCCACAGGGCGACGTCGCTGCGGCCTTCGCGCAGTTGCCAGCAGAGTTGCAGCGCGAGCGTCGACTTGCCCGCCGCCATGGTTCCGTACGTAAAGGTCAGTTCCGCCATTGGTCTCTCACATCGTTTCGCGAAGGCTCAACGATACCGCGCCGCGCCGACACGAAAGTAGCCAGACGGGCTGGCCGCACTGGGTAGATTGGGCGTATGAACTACAGCGTGCGTGCGGTTGCCTACATCCGAAACGAGCGGAGCGAAGCGCTCGACGACAATTGGGATGACGTGGTCAGCACCATCGAACTCGCCCAGGACGTGCCCAGTGAGGCGCTGGCCGGACTCGCCGACTTCTCCCACGTGGAGATCGTGTTCTTCGCCGACTGGGCCGAGGATGTGCCACCGGGCCCGTGGCACCGCCATCCGCGCGGTAACGAGGACTGGCCCGATGTGGGCGTCTTCGCCCAGCGCAACAAGGATCGACCCAACCGCATCCTTCTGACCACCGTCGCGGTCGACTCGATCGACGAACGCTCGATCACCGTGCGGGGACTTGACGGAATCGACGGCACCCCGGTGCTCGACATCAAGCCGGTGTTCCGCTGGAGCGTGCCTCGCGGGGAGTTGCGCGTCGCCCCGTGGAGCGAAGCGCTCGGCAAGGACTACTTCTAGGCCTCAATTCGCGGCGATGAACGCGTTCAGCGCCGCCGCGAGTTCGGGCCCCTTCTCCTCTTGCAAGAAGTGGCCGCCGCCTTCGATGGTCACGTGCGACTGTCCCTTGGTGCCCGGAATCGTGGCGAGGAACTTGCGGTCCGCGCCCTTGGTGATCGGATCGCTGTCGGAAAAGCAGCAGAGGAACGGCTTCTCCCACTTCTCGAGTACCGCCCACGCCGCGACGTTGTCATCGTGGGCGGGGTCGTCGGGCGACGTCGGGACCAGGAGGGGGAACTGACGCGCGCCCTCCTTGAACGTGTCGTCGGGAAACGGTGCGTCGTACGCCGCGATGATCTCGGGGCTCAAGCGAACGACACAACCACCCGAGATGATGCCGCCGACGTGAAATTCCGGCGTGTTCTGGCTGTACTCCTGCCACGCGCGAAACGCGTCATTGGCCCGCTCGTCGCCGGTCGGCAGACCTCCGTTGCCAATGGCCACCCGCGCGAATCGCTCGGGGTGCTCAGCCACCAGGCGAAGCCCGACGAGACTGCCCCAGTCCTGAGCGAAGAGGGTGACGTCGTGCAGGTCGAGGTGGTCGAACAACAGTTCGCGCGTCCACTCGACGTGGCGCGCGTAGGTGTAGTCGGCGCGGTCGCTCGGCTTGTCGGACTGTCCGAAACCGATGAGGTCCGGCGCGACGACCCTGTGTCCCGCCGCGACCAGACCGGGGATCGTGTGACGGTAGAGGTAGGACCAACTGGGCTCGCCGTGCATCAACAGGACGACGTCGCCGTCACCTGGGCCCTCGTCGTAGTACGCCATGCGTAACGCCTCGCCGCCCGTGGGGTCCTTGACCTCGGCGTAGTGGACCGGGTAGTCGAAATCGACGAGATCGGTGAACCGCTCTTCGGGGGTGCGAACACGCTGCATTAGTGCTCCTTGATAGTGGACTGCGTTGGCGACGACACTACTGACGCGCCATTCCCTCGCGGGCGGCAGTCTCCTTCTCTTCAGCCTTGTTGCTGGAGATCAATTGAATGTCTACTCGCTCGAGACGGCCCTCGAACGCGAATTCGTCGCTGTAACGCTTGGAGACCGGCGAACCGTGGTCGCGCCCGATGCTCATGCCGATGCTCGAGATGATGCGCATCAGCAACGGCAGGTGCCCCGAACCCACCACCCGGCCGTCGATCACCAATTCGGCGTCGGCGTCATTCGTGCCGCGACGGAACCTGACGCCGACGACCGAGCGTCCCACCGGAACCGGCTCGCTCGATTCAATGACGTGGTGGTCGTTGAAGATGTTGTAGTCGAAGACCAGCCGGTCGTGCTGGACGAAGAAGCTGACGCCGGCGTTCTCGGTACCCGACGCCATCACTACGCCGCCCGCCCCCGCCGGTCGCTCGATCACCGCCTCCAGGTCCCAGCTTCGCCCACCGATGCCCGCCGCCGCCTGGGGCGGGATCGGGCTGAGGGGAGGCCAGTACGTGTAGTGGCGGCTCAACGGGTGCGCGGAGTTGTCCCGGTAGCGCGCACCGAAGAGCTCGATGCCGCGGTCGTCCAGCGGCAACACGCCGTACTGCTCGGCCTCGGCCCACCAGAGCGCGATGAGTTCGGACAACATCTCGGGATTGGTCGCCGCGAGATCATCGCACTCCGAGGCGTCGACCTCGACGTGGTACAACTCCCACCGGTCGTCATCGAACGCGACGCCCGCGAAGTGGCGGGTCACCGCTTTCCACCCCTCGCGGTACATCGCACGGTGTCCGCCCATCTCGAAATACTGCTGGGTCTTGTGGCTGCGCTGGTCGCCACTGGCAAAGGTGTAGGCCAACGAGGCCCCGGCGAGGGGCATCTGCTCGAGACCCTGGTAGACCTCGGGCACACTCACCCCGGCCGCCTCGTAGACCGTGGGCGCGATGTCGGTGACGTAGTGGAACTGGTGACGCACCTCGCCCTTGGACGCTATACCGCGTGGCCAGTGCGCGATGAGTGGTACGTGCACTCCTCCCTCGTGGGTGTTCTGTTTGTACCACTTGAACGGCGTGTTGCCGGCTTGGGCCCAGCCCCAGGGGTAGTTCGAATGGCTGGACGGCCCACCGATGTCGTCGAGGCGCGTCACCGCCTCGTCGGGACTCTCGAGGATGAAGTTGAAGTACTTCATCTCGTGCAGGATTCCAAAGGGTCCACCCTCCTGGGACGCGCCGTTGTCCGACATGAGCAGGATGAGCGTATTGTCGAGTTCGCCCAACTCCTCGAGACCGCGTACGAAACGTCCGATCTGGGCATCCGTGTGTTCGAGGAACGCGGCGAACGCCTCCTGCAGGCGACACGCGAGCCGCCTCTGGTTCTCGGGTAGGGTCGCCCAAGGTTCCACGCCGTCGTTGCGCGGAGCCAGTTTGGTCTCGGGAGCGATGATCCCCAAATCCTTCTGGCGGGCGAACCACCTCTCGCGCGCCACGTCCCAACCGTCGTCGAAACGACCCCGCTGGCGAACCAGGTACTCCTCGGGCGCCTGATGCGGTGCGTGCATGGCCCCGAAGGCCACGTAGTTGAAGAACGGTCGGTCGGGACGTATCGATTTGGCGTCGCGGATGAATTCGAGTGCGTGGTCGACCAGATCCTCACTCAGGTGATAGCCGTCGGCCACGCTCTTGGGCGGCTCGACGCGATGGTTGTCGTAGACGAGATCGGGCGAGAACTGATCGGTCTCGCCATCGAGAAACCCGTAGTAGCGGTCGAAACCACGCGCCAGCGGCCATTGGTCGAAGGGACCCGCCGACGATGAGTTCTCCATCGAAACGAGATGCCATTTCCCGATGGCGAACGTCGTGTAGCCGCTCTCGCGCATCACCTCGCCCATCGTCATCGCGTGGCGCGACACCTGACCGCGCATGGACGGGAACCCCGAGCTCCAGTTGGAGATACCCCGCATCCCGACGCTGTGGTGATTGCGACCCGTCAGGAGCGCCGCCCGGGTGGGTGAGCAGAGCGGCGTGACGTGAAAGTTCGAGTACCGGAGTCCCGCCGCCGCGAGCGCGTCGATATTCGGTGTCGGTAGATCCGATCCGAAGCAGTTGAAGTGTGAGAAGCCGAGATCATCGATGAGGATGACGACGACGTTGGGCGCGCCCTCCTTGGGGTGAGGTGGTGTTGGCCACCAGGGCGTCGATTCAGCCAGGGTCCGACCGATCGTGCCCTCGAATGGTTCGTATTGCTTCATGTCCCCCCCTCGCACTACGTGCCACGATAGGGCACCGCGGGCTCGCCGCGGCTAGTAGGAAGCGGCCAGGCGGCGCGACACCTCCGTGCGCACCGGACACGTGGCCGGTCCGAAGGTCGCGATCGCCACCGCGGCAGCGATGTTCGCCCTACGGAGTGCCTCGAGGATCTCGGTGCCCCTCGCGACCTCGGCCAGCAGGACGCCGTTGTGCACGTCGCCCGCACCGTTGGTGTCGAGAACGACGGTCTCGATCGCCGCGACGTCGAGCAGATCCTGGCCGCGACGCGCGAGGACGCACCCGCGCGCGCCACTTCGCACGACGACACCGCTCGATCCGGTGCGCGCGAGCAGGTGCGAGGCGCTCATCGACGGACCGCTCTCACCGGTCAGCAACGTCGCCTCGGTCGCGTTACACAGGAACCAATCCGTTCGCGACATGACGGTCATGAGCGTGAGTTCCGGAATGTCCAGGACACGCGGACCCGGATCGAAGGCGACGATGACGCCGGGCGAGAGTTGCTCGAGCCACGCCACGGTCGTCGCTCGGATCTCGGGATAGACGAAGTCGTAGCCCGACAGGAAGACGTAGTCGCCGTCGTTGACCACCACGCCCAGGAGATCAGCGAAGCGGAGCTCCCCTTCGGCGCCCGGGCACGTCACGAAGGTCCGCTCGCCATCCGCCTCGACGAGCACCAGGCAGAGTCCAAGATCCGTCTCGCCGCTGGCGCGAACGGCGAGCCCGATCGACTCGGCACGAAGCGCCGCGGTGGCGATGTCGGCGAAGGGCCCTCGCCCCAACTGGCCCACGTAGGTGACCGCCATGTCCTGTCGCGCTGCGGCGGTCATGGCGTTGAAGCCTCCCCCTGGTGTGACCAGACGGTCCGTCGCCACCGCGTCCGAACCACGTTCGGGCAGACGCATGATCTTCACGACGACGTCGATCATCAGCGTGTCGAGGCAGAGGAATCGAGGCGGGCTCTCCATAACCAGCAACGTTACCGACGCACCGTGAGCAGTCGGCGCGCGACCATCGCGAGCTCGAGCGAATTGACCCTCTCGACCCTCGCGATCGCGGCCACGGGAAGCGACGTCAACCCGGCGCAGGCGCCCGCCATCGCGCCGGCCATGGCCCCGATTGTGTCGCAATCACCACCGAGCGATGCCGCAGCGCAGCACGCGCCCCAGGTGTCGGCGCCGTAGGCGCCGAGCAGTGCGAACGCCGCGGGGACCGACTCCTTGGATTCGAGACCCGTGCCGACGGACCGGTGTATCGCTGCAATGAGCTCGACCCCGCGCAATCCGTGGCCCGCGGCGAGCGCGACGAGAATCTGATCGTGCACCGACGCGCCAGACGTTGGTTCACCGTAGCGCTCAGCGATGAGTGCTGCGCGCAGGCCGGTCGCGATGGCGTCGTCACTCGTCGCGCCGTCGATGCCGGCGCTCACGACCGCGGCCACCGCCGCGGCGGCGCTGATCGCGACCGCGGTGTTATGCGTCGGGGCACTCACCTGGGCCACGAGCGCGACGAGCGCCTCGAGGTCGTCGCTGGACCAAACGATCCCCACCGGTGCGACCCGCATCGCCGCACCGTTGGTCGTCCCGGTCCTTCCCGAGAGCGAGAGGTCCATCCCCTGGTCGATGTTCAACAACGCGCGCTTCGTCGAGGGACCCAGCAGGTCCAACAGCCCCCGCCGTCGCACGTCGTCTTCCCACTCGAGTAGGCGTCGCGCGTACGCGCGGGCGTCGAAGTCACCCACGGTGTGCACGAGGACGTCCGCGAGGATCAGTGCCTGTTCGGTATCGTCGGTCACCGTCGCCGCAGCCAGACCCGCCGCGAAGGGATGCGTCGGACTCGAGGGTTGGAAGTCCGTGAGGAGCGACCCGAAGCCCTTGACAATATCTTCACGAGTCAGCGCCTGCGTGGGCATGCCGAGCGCGTCACCAATGGCCAGCCCGGCCAGCGCGGCGTACGCGCGGTCGAACTGCCGGGATTCGACTGGGAGCTCGGTCGTGGTCACGCTGGTCAAGTTAGTCCCGCGACGACGGAATCTCGAAGTGCCACCGCGTCGAGCCTGCGAATTGTCGGCTGACCGACTCGGCGGTTCCTCCCCGTCTGCGTAAAATCGTCACAACGTACTTCGACCCACTCAAGGGGGCCCCGTGACCGACGAACTATCCGAGCTGTTAGGCACCGGAGGCGGCGGCGCGTTGCGCGTCGAGGGCAATGGCATCAACGTCATCGACGAGTCCGAGCGCAAAGGCCTGCCGCGCGAGCTCTTCTGGCCGTGGTTCGGTGCCAACATCTCCGTGCTCGGTCTCGGCTACGGCTCGTACGTCCTCGGCTTCGCGATCTCGTTCTGGCAGGCGGTCATCGTCGGACTCGTCGGGATCACGGCGAGTTTCCTGCTGTGCGGCTTCATCGCCACCGCCGGCAAGCGTGGATCGGCACCCACGATGGTCCTCAGCCGCGCCGCCTTCGGGATCCGCGGCAACCGACTGCCGTCGGCGATTTCCTGGCTGCTGTGCGTAGGTTGGGAGACCGCATTGATGGTCATCGCCGTGCTCGCCACGTCAACGGTGTTCACCCGCCTCGGCTGGGGCGGGGGCACCGGGGTGAAGGTCACGGCGTTGATCGTCATCGGGGCGCTGATCATCGGTGGTGGGGTCATGGGCTTCGACCTCATCATGCGCATGCAGGCGTTCATCACGGTCATCACGGGTATTCTGTCCGTCTTCTTCATCGTGCTGACCTTCAAGCACATCAGTTGGCACGTGGTCGCACACCTGCACAGTGGCTCCACCCAGAGCCTCATCGGCGCGCTGGTCTTCGTGATGACGGGCTTCGGCCTCGGTTGGGTGAACGCGGCGGCGGACTACTCTCGCTACCTCCCGCGAAGTGCCTCGACCAAGGGTGTCATCTGGTGGACGACCTTCGGATCGTCGATCGCTCCGCTCATCCTCCTCTTCTTCGGACTCCTACTGGCGGGATCGTCCACGTCACTGAGCAGCGCCATCGGCAACGACCCGGTCGGCGCTCTCGCCAATCTCCTACCGACGTGGTTCCTCGTGCCCTTCGCCATCGTGGCGATCCTCGGACTGGTCGGTGGCGCGGTCCTCGACATCTACTCGTCGGGGCTCTCGCTCCTGTCGGCCGGTGTCAAGATTCCCCGTTTCGCGGCGGCTGGTGTCGACGGCATCATCATGGTCGGCGGGACGATCTACATCGTCTTCGTGGCTGGAAGCTTTCTCTACCAGTTCGAAGGATTCCTCTCGACGGTCGGCGTGCTCATCGCCGCCTGGTGTGGTGTCTTCCTCGGCGACCTGCTGCTTCGCCGCAAGGACTACTCCGACGCCGACCTCTTCAACTCGTCGGGTCGCTACGGTGACGTGCGCCTCGTGCCGATTCTCACCATCATCGTGAGCTCGATCGTCGGCTGGGGCCTCGTGACCAACTCGTCAGCCTCGTGGCTCACGTGGCAGGGTTACCTCCTGAAGTCCTTCGGACTCGGCGGCAAGACCGGGGCGTGGGAGTACGCGAACCTCGGGGTACTCGTGGCGCTGGCGCTCAGCTTCGTCGCCACGTTGATCTTCGATCGCCAGGACGTCACCCGACAGGAGTTGATCGGCGCGTAGTCGCGACGGCGCTCAAAGGAGCTGTTGCGCCCATTCACCCGTTGTGGTGACGGTGGCCTGACGGGGAAAGACCTTCTCCATCAGCACGCGCTGAACCTCCGGATCGGCGTCGGCGCACGCGTCGCTCAGGATAGTTATCTGAAGATCGAGGTCCGCCGCCTGACGCGTCGTGGAGAGAATGACGCCACTGGTCGCGATACCGCAGAGCACGACGTGGTCGACCCCGTTCGCGCGCAGGACCACGTCGAGGTCGCTGCCGGCGAAAGCGCTGACGCGCCGCTTGGTGACGAGGACTTCGCCCTCACCGGGTGTCAGACGATCGTGGATCCTGGTCGACTCATTGTCCTCGCTCAACAATGACGAGCCCGCGATGAGCGAGAACGACTTGTTCTTGGCGCTCACCTCGGGTGAACCCTCACGAAAGGCCACGCGAACGTAGAGCACCGCGATCCCGGCCGCTCGCGCGGTGTCGCGCGCGGCGCTCACCGCGTCGAGCAGCGTGTCGGCGCCCTCGGCGAGTCGATCGACGATCCCGTTCTGCACGTCCATGATCAACAACGCCGTGGCGCCCGTAATGGTGCGTCCGACCATGGTCATTACTTGGAGAGCGCCTTCTGCGAGGCGACGATCTTGCTGAAGAGTGTCCCGAGTTGCGTGCCCAGGGCCGAGATCTTGCTGCTCGAGAGCGACGCCTTCTTCCCCTCGAGGACCCGGATCTCTTGCGCGCTGACCTGCAACTGGATCGTGGCGAACTGCTTGATGAGCGCGTTGAACGAGGCGCTCGGGCCGTTCGCATCGGTGAGCAGGCTCGCCGCCTCGCTCTGGAGGTCCTGACTCGCAAAGACGTCCTGGGCGACCGTCGCGGACTTCGCGTTCAATGCCTGGGCGTCGAGTTGCATCGCGTAGAGGACGGCAACCGCGCCCACGCTCCACGGTACGTACGCGACCTTGCCGCCGTTGACCAGCGTGGAGAGAAGGTAGGCGTCCGATCCGACGTTGGCCGACTGGTAGTAGAGCAGTCCGGTATTGCGGGCGATGTCACCCGAGCTCGACTCCTTCGGGTACGCCAGGTAGGCGTTGGCGAGGAGTTCGACGTCGTTGATGAACTTCGCCACGACGGCCTTCTGTGACGAGGGGATCGTGGCCGTGGAGGCCGCCGTCGCCTCATTGACGAGCGCGGTCATGCCGCTGGCCGCCGCGCTCTTCTCGGTGGCCTTGTTCTTCTTGCACGTCGCGGTCTGGCAGAAGAAGTAGTCGCGGATGCTGTTGACGTACGTGTCGGCGTTCGCGACGATGGTCTTGGTGACCGAGACCGGCTTCGCCGCGGCGCCCGCCGTTGGTATGGCGATCAGGCCCACCGCCAGCGCGGCCCCGAGCACGCCACTCATCACTCGTACGGTCATCGGTCGTTCCACTTTTCGTCTCCTTGTGCCGTTCAACCTTAAGCGACCCGGTCGGTCCAGAAATCCGACACCTGGCGGCGACAACGGGCCGTGTGCGGTCGTCACGCCGGCGCGAACGCGGCTCGCAACGGCACTACACTCGATCGCAGGACCACCCAGGAGATTCCCATGCTGATCGTCACCACCAACGACCTTCCCGGCTACACGATCACCAGCGTCATCGGTGAGGTGAACGGCCTGACCGTGCGCACACGCAACGTGGGCGCCCAGCTCGGCGCGTCGCTCAAGGCGCTCGGGGGCGGCGAGCTTCGGGGTCTCACCAAACAATTGCACGAGGCTCGCGAGGAGGCGCTCAACCGGCTGAAGGAGGCCGCCGAGGCGGTCGGGGCCAACGCCGTACTGGCGATGCGTTACGACTCCAACGAACTGGCCGGGACCTTCCAGGAGATCCTCGCGTACGGCACCGCCGTGGTCGCCACGAAGAACTGAGCGGTTGCCCGTTCGGGGATGGCGGCGCGACGTCATTGCCACCATCCGTACGACAAGGGCGTGAGCATCAAGGCGGCGACGAGCCCGAGGATCAGGCTGGCGACCTCGAGCACTTGTCGTCGCGATGAATGCGCGACCTGACGTCTGGTCCGCTTCATCCAGTCGCGTGGGCCGTCGCGCAACGACTCGCCCAGGTGGCCGAGCACGTGCACGCTCATCGCGATGAACCAGAGGATGAAGCTCGCGCGATGCAAGAAGAAGAGCGGCGCTCGCGCCGATGAGGGCAACACGACGAGTCCTACGCCCGAAACGAAGAGGACGCCCGTCAAGACCACGACTGCGGGCCCCAGGACGCGAAGCAACAGTGGCGGTGGACCCTTTCGCCGGTACTGCGCGTCGCCGGTGTAGTACTTGACGAATCGCCAACTGGTCGAGGCGATCTTGAGCAGCACCGGTGGGATGAGGAGCATGCCGATGAAGACGTGTTCGACCAGAAGGTTACCGATTCGAAGTATCGTCAGCCCCTCGAGCGCGAGCGCGACCAGTAGCACGAGGGCCATTGACGACGTGAGGCGGGCATTGCCTTCGACACCACTGCTCGTTCGAGGAACCCCGTGAAGGCCACGCTGCATACTCACCTTCAAGAAGCCTCTCCGGTGACGACTCGCGGCACAGCGCTCGCACTTCGACCCCGGGCCAGAGTAGAGAACCACTGCATCGGAACCCGATGAAATGCTTAAGAAGGGACTAAATGTGGGCGTCCGTCGGCGACCGTCACGGACTCATCGGGAGTTCGTGACGGCTCGGGCCCACACGGCGAGGTCCACCCCGGTCCGCCAGACCGGGGCAACGATCAAAAATCCTTGACGACAAGGACAAATACGTCTAGAACGTAGTTGCGTCGTAATCGAACGGCGCCGAAAGGCCCCGACACGAGGAGGGCGGTGATGCAACGAGGTGGCTTGCTGCGATTGACCGGAGGCGTGGCCTCGGTCACGATTCTGCTGTTGGGAAGCCTGATTGCCGGACCGGGGTCCGCGTCCGCAGCTCCATCGCCGAAACTCACTGTGACACCTTCGACCGGTTTGAACAACGGCGAGACGGTCATCATCCGGGGCACTGGTTTCAAGGCGAAAGACGTGGTGTTCCTCGTTGAATGCCTACGCAAGGCTCAGGGCTCGGCGCAGTGCCGCGTGGTCGGCATCCCACCGTCGGCGACCATCACGGCCGCGGGCGTCCTCGTCCCCACGAAGTTCGTTGTCACCACGGGCAAGGTGGGCTCGGGAGTTTGCGGGACGAAACCGACAAACCTGAGCAGTTGTGACCTCAGCGCTGGCAACGCGAACGGTGGCGACTCGGCGACGGCGCCCATCACCTTCGCCAACAAGAAGTAGCGGGCGTAGCGGGCGCGGTGTGAGTCCTCGACGCCAGCGCGCTTCGAGCATTGGCCATGCGGCGCTGGGACCAGAGCCCGACCGCACCGTCAGGAATGTGACGATGGGCACGCGCGACACGATGGACGGCGCCAGCGTCGTGCGCCCACGTCGACTCGAACTCTCCAAGCACTTCGCATTCACCGCGCTGCTCTTCATCCTCTTCCTCACCTTCCTCGACAACACGATCATCAGCGCGGTACTGGCCAATGTGCAATCCGAATTGCACTCGGGTGTCTCCCAGCTCCAATGGGTCGTCGGTGGTTACGCCCTCGCCTTCGCGAGCCTCATGCTCATGTGCGGTTCGCTGGGTGACAATTTCGGTCGCAAGAAAGTCATCCTCGTGGGAGTCGCCATCTTCTGCGCGGGCTCGATCGTGAGTGCCGTATCGACCTCGTCGACAGAGTTGATCGTCGGTCGGGTCATCATGGGCGTCGGCGCGGCCGCGTCCGAACCGGGCACCCTCTCCATGATTCGACACATCTATCCCGACCAGCGCCGTCGGGCTCGCGCCCTCGGCGCGTGGGCGGCGGTCTCGGGTCTCGCGCTCGCCATGGGCCCGGTCATCGGTGCCACGCTCGTGGGGATCTGGTCGTGGCGAGCGATCTTCTGGTTCAATCTCCTGTTCGGAGCCCTGGCGTTCATCGGCGCAGCCGCGACCCTTGGCGAGAGTTCGAATCCCACCCGCAGCCGCCCGGACTTCGCGGGCTTCGCCCTCGGAGCGACGCTGCTCGGCACCGCCACGTTCGCCACCATCGCGGGCGAGACCGCTGGCTACTTCGCCTCTTGGGTGATCGCCCTCTACGCGATCAGCGGCGCCGCGCTGATCGCCTTCGTGCTGGTCGAGCGCCGAGTCGAGCATCCGATGATCAACCTCGACTTCTTCCATAACCGGGCCTTCGCGGGCGCCGCGTTCACCGCGTTCGCCAGCTATTTCGCGATCTTCTCGATCTTCTTCTTCGTCGCGCTCTATCTCGAGGTGGTCGCCTCGGTCAGCGCCTACGATCTCGCGCTCGACTTCCTGCCGCTACTCGTCGCAATGGTCGTGGCGTCGATCTTCACCGGCCGGTGGGTCGGCCGGGTCGGATCGCGGGTGCCGATGTTGACCGGCTGTCTCGTCGCGAGCGTGGGCGTGCTGCTCACCGACATCGTCATCGGGCCCCACGCCGGGGTCGCGTCGGTCGGTTGGTCCATGGGCATCGCGGGCGTCGGCTTCGGGATCCTCGTGGTCCCGATCACGTCGACGGCTCTGACCAGCATCCCCGCCGCCAACTCCGGCGTCGCGGCGTCGACGACGAACACGAGCCGCGAGCTCGGTGCGGTCGCCGGCGTCGCCATTCTCGGATCGATCGTGAACGGCCAATTGACCGTCCACCTCACGAGCCGGCTCATCGCGATCGGCATCCCCGCGCCCTACCGATCCCAGATCATCGCGGCGGTGACCACCGGTTCGCTGAACGCGCAGGAGAAGGGCCTGAGTGGCAAGACCAATGCCGCGGTGCAGGCGATCATCGACAAGGTCGTCGCCGCGGCCTACAGCGCCTTCGCGCACGGCCTCGATCTGGCGTTGGGGATCTCGTGCGTGCTCCTGCTCGTCGCCGCACTCGTCTCCTACTGGACCGGCACGAGCGAACGGTCCGGGCCACTCGCCTGAGCCCGCGCGTCAGAGTCGATGGAGTTCGGCGCGCATGGTGTCGGGCGCCGTCTGGGTGAGGACCACGACTCCGAGGCACATGATGAGAAACCCCGCGACCGCGAGGAGTCCGTGGGCGACCCCACCTCGTAACTGCTCACCGTAGAGCCAGACCCCCAGCGCAACACTGACGATCGGATCGACGATCACGATGAACGGCTGGGAGACCTTCAATGGACCGACGTGCAGCGCCGACTGCTCGCAGAAGAGACCGGCGACACCGCCGATCACGAACGCGTACAGGGGCCAGCGCGATAGGGCTCCCACGTAGCCCGACGACGAGATGGTGTCCGTCGTCGCCTTGATGAACGTCGCCTCGAGTGCCCACAGCACACCGGTTGCGCTCGCGAACAGGCCCGCTCGTCGCGCCGGTGACCCCCGCTGCGCGCCGAGCACCATCAGCGCGGCGAGCACGAAACAGACGAGCACCGGTGCCGTCCACGTCGAGGGCGACGGCACGGTCGCCTGACCGCGCGGCGACGTCGCGGCGAGGAAACTCACGAGACCCCCGCACGTCACCAGCGCCGCCAGCCACGTGACCCCTCGAAGCCGTTGTCGTAGCCACACCCGACGAAGCACGAGCGCCATCACCAGCTCGGTGACGAGGATGGGCTGCACCTCGGACATCGGTCCGAAGCGAAGGGCGAGCGCCTGAAAGACCAGCGATCCCGTGAGCGCCACCCATCCAAAGAGCCAGAGCGGCTGGCGGATCAGGTGCGCGACCAGCCCCCAGCCACGAAGTTGCTTCTCACTGCTGGTCGAGCCGATGTGCTGGGTCGCCACGGCCACCGCGTTCGAGAGCGCCGTGGCGCCGGCGAAGAGGACGGCCAGACTGACATCGAGGGTCATGGCGGTGTGCACTCCCTCACGCTAGGACACGGTGCCCGCGTTCTCCCACCATCGTGTTCTCGCTCGAGTCCGACCCGCGAGTTACCTGATCGGCTCGAAACGGGCGGTGAAGTGGCGCAGAGCCGCCGGTTCGTGCACCATTCGATACCCCGGCAACGACGACGCGTCCCTCGCCACCGCCGTGACCACTTCGATGACGTAGTCAATGTGGCTCTGGGTGTAGGTCCGACGAGGGATGGCGAGGCGCACGAGTTCCATCGCCGCGGGCTTCTCGGTGCCGTCGGGCTGACGACCGAACATCACCGAACCTATCTCGCACGAGCGGATCCCTCCGACTTCGTAGAGGGCGACGGCCAGCGCCTGACCCGGATACTCGAGCGGCGCGATGTGTCCGAGCAGTGACTTCGCGTCGAGGTAGACCGCGTGACCACCGATCGGCTTGACGACGGGCACCCCCGCGGCGTCGAGCGCGTCGCCCAGATACGCGGTCGAGCGAATGCGGTAGCGCAGGTAGTCCGGGTGCACGGCCTCCTTCAGTCCCTGCGCGATCGCCTCGAGGTCGCGACCGGCGAGCCCCCCGTAGGTCGGGAAGCCCTCGGTCAGAATCAGCACGTTGCGACACTTTTCGGCCAACGCGTCGTCGTTCATCGCCAGCCACCCGCCGATATTGCCCATCGGGTCCTTCTTGGCGCTCATGGTCATCCCGTCGGCCAGCGACGCGATCTCGCGCACGATGTCGGCTATCTCGCGGTCGCCCTGGCCGGGCTCGCGTTCGTGGATGAACCACGCGTTCTCGGCGAAGCGGCATGAATCGAGGAAGAACAGCACGCCGTACTTCTTGCAAAGGTCGCTCACACCGCGGATGTTCGCCAGCGAAACCGGCTGGCCCCCGCCGGAGTTGTTGGTGATCGTCAAGAACACGACGGGTACGTCGGTGGTCCGTTCGAACAGCAACTTCTCCAACTCCACCAGGTCCATGTTGCCCTTGAAGGGATGGATCGTCGCCGCGTCGTGGCCCTCGGCGATGACGAGATCGACCGCCTCGGCCCCGGACGCTTCCACGTTGGCGCGCGTCGTGTCGAAGTGGGTGTTGTTCGGCACGATCTTGCCCGGACCGCCGAGCACCGAGAAGATGATCTTCTCCGCGGCGCGACCCTGGTGCGTGGGAATGACGTGCTGGAAGGGGAACAGCTCCTTGACCGCGGCTTCGAAACGGAACCACGAGGGAGATCCGGCGTAGCTCTCGTCACCGTGCTGAATCGCCGCCCACTGGTCTCGCGACATCGCACCGGTCCCCGAGTCGGTGAGCAGGTCAATCAATACGTCCTGTGCGCGCAGATTGAAGAGGTTGAAGCCGCTGTTCTCAATGGCCTCGGAGCGCTCCTCAGGCGTCGTCATGCGAAGAGGCTCGACCGAGTGAATACGGAAGGGTTCAATGATTGTCGTGAAGGTTTCGTCCATTTTCCGATGGTAATTCCTATTCTGCGTGGTCCACGGGTGACCTAAGTCACTAGATAATCGCGTGCCCCGGGCGGCGAATGCGCCGTGACGCGACGTCGTTCTCGTGCCCGATTACAGGCACGGCGGGGGTGGCGCCACGATCGTGCTCATGATCGTGGGACCCGCCCCGCAGTGCTCGCACTTCGCGACTCGCCGGGGTGATCCGAATGGACGCCCTTGAACGAAGTCCGACTTTTCTATAGAGTCTGTGCAGAACCGACGACCGAGGAGCATTCGTGATCAAAGGATTCAAGAATTTTCTGATGCAGGGCGACTTGATCGTCATTGCCGTGGGCCTGGTCGTCGCGCTGGCGTTCAGCACCCTGATAAAGGCCTTCACTGATTCGATCATCACCCCGCTGGTGGGCGCGCTGGAGGGTGGCGGCGTCAACGCCCCGGGCCTCGGCTGGACGATCAACGGGCAGTTCGTCAACGTCGGTGCGTTCATCTCGGCCATCATCTACTTCATCATCTTCATGGCCGTGATCTATGTCGTCCTCGTCGTGCCCTACCGCGCCTACATGGCCAAACAGGGCAAGAAGGTGTTCGGCGCGCCCGAGCCCGCGGCTCCGACCAAGGCGTGCCCCTACTGCCTCTGCGCGGATCTGCCCGCGGCGGCAACCAAGTGCTGTCACTGCGCCAGCCCGGTGAGCTGACGGCGCCGCGCGACTACTTCGACGTGAGCGACTTCGGGGCTTGGGCGAGGTGGTGCGGCGTCGTGCGAGCTCGGCCTCGGCCCGACGTCATGTTGCGAAGGTCCAAACCGTAACGGTGAAGTTCGCCCTCGGGTACGTGCGCCGTGACGACGACAAGACCCTCATCCTGTTCGGTGCGAATGACCTTTCCCCTGCGAACCGAGAGATCGTTCAGCACGTCGCCGAGATGTTCGGCGGGCACCGCGGTCGTCACCTCCATGATCCGCTCGAGCACGCTCGTGCCGCTCTTCTCCAGCGCTGAACGCAGGCCCATCGAGGCCGCCGCCTCGAAGGCGGCCTCGGACGAGTCGACGCTGTGGAACTTCCCGTCGGTCAAGGTCACGCGCAACCCGACGACCGGATGTCCCTGGGGCCCTCCGTGGCGCATGGCCTTCTCCACCCCGTGCGACACGGCCCCGATGTACTGACGAGGGACCGCGCCACCCACGACGGCGTCGATGAACTCGACGTCCAACGTCGGGTCGAGCGGCTCGACCTTCAAATTGACCACCGCGAACTGTCCGTGTCCCCCGGTTTGCTTCTTCAGCCGCCCTTCGATATCGCAGGCGGCCACGATGGTCTCGAACAGCTCCACCGATGGGGGCTGGGTCGTCACCTCCACGTTGAATCGTCGACGGAGCCGTTCGAGCGTGACTTGCAGGTGCACGTCGCCCATGACGTCGATCACCAGATGGCGTGAGACCGGATCGTGGCGAACGCCGAGCGAGGGATCCTCTTCAGCGAGACGGTAGAGCGCGTTCGCCAATTTCTCGTCATCCTTCGCGGCGCTGAGCAGCACCACCGACATCGCGGGCATGCTCGCCACGGTCGGCACGGGCGACAACTCGCTCCCCTTGCGGGCGAGGAAATCACCCACCGCGACATCGTTCAGCTTGGCGACCGCTACCACGTCACCCGCCACGCACGCGTCGATCGGAACCAACTTGGCCCCAACGAGGTAGTTCAGACCGTGCAGCCGCTCGTCGGATTTCGTCCTCGTATTGCAGAGATTCATGTCGTTGACGATGGTTCCCGACACCACCTCCATCACGACGATCCGTCCCACGTAGGGGTCAACGATCACCTTGAAGGCCCGCAGCACTGGATCACCCTGCACGTCGCGCTCGAGCAGCACCTCAGTTCCGTTGTCGAGCGCCGGAATCGGACGGCTCTCGGCGATTTCGTCGAGCAGCGTCGCGAGTCGATCAATGCCCACTCCTCGAAGCCCCGAACCGCACGTGACCGGCACGATGGCGCCGCGCACCATGAGATGGCCCAGCACCAGTTCGAGTTCCGCCAGCTCGGGTACCTCGCCTTCGAGGTAACGCTCGGTGAGCAGATCGTCACCGACGACGATCGCCTCGAGGAGACTGGCTCGCACCCTCGACTCGAGGTCAGCGTAACTGGCGGGAACTGGTCCGTGGGACGGACCGTCGGCCCCGTAGGTGAGCGCTTCGTCGGTGAGTAGATCGATGATCCCCTCAAACGTCGCGCCTTCACCGAGCGGAAGCTCGAGGGGCGCGAGCGTCGGCCCGACCAGACTCTCGAGCGCGGACAGCGTCGCCTCGAAATTCGCGCGCTCCGCGTCGAGACCGTTGATGAAGATAACGACGGGAACGCCCGCCGCACGCGCCAGATGCCACAACACGATCGTGTCGGCGTGCACGCCCTCGACGGCGCTCACGACCATCACCGCCACGTCGGCGACGTCGAGCGCACGTTCGACCTCACCGTGAAAATCGATGAACCCCGGCGTGTCGAGGATGGTCAACTTCTCGTCACCCACCCAAACCGGTGCCATGGCGATGCCGAGCGACATCTGGTGCTTGCGCTCTTCTGGATCGGTGCCGCACAGGGTCGTACCCTCTTCGACCTTTCCTGGTCGGGCGAGGCCTCCCGTCGCCACGACGAGCGCTTCGAGCAGCGTGGTCTTTCCGACGCCGCTGCGGCCGACGAGGGCGACCGTGCGGGCCTTGGGATGAGTGTGCGAAAGAACCATACGGACCTCGATTCAACAACCACCTGATTGAAATAAACTACCGCCGTCGGGCATCTCGCGTCCGCGCGACGTAGGGCCGAAAGGCAGATTCGTCAGGGTCGCCAATGTCCCCGACAGATGCTGGGGCCACTTCGTGGACAGCCCCTGAACGGAGCGAATCGACCCCTCGCGCCAGCGCATCCGCGAGCTCGACGCAGACCCGGTTAGCGACGCCGGGAACGGATTTCCGACGTCCGCGCGGCGATGAGGTGCTCGACGAGTTCATCGCCGAGAGGCGACTCCAGCGTGAAACGCAGGACGCTCCTCGAGACGGAGTAGCCGTCGAGCTCACGAGCAACATCACTCAGCACCGAATCACTGAACGGGAGATAGCTCATGTGGTTCTTCATGGATGCGAAACCGGCGACCACCCCGCCCGCGATTCGAAACGCCGGCACGCGTTCGGCGATGCACTCCTCGGCGTCGGGGACGATAGCCAAGATCGTCGCGCGCAACCTTTCGAGGGCAGCTCGTTGTCGGGCCGGAACGGTCTGCAGGTACCTGTCAATCTCCGCTGCGCTCATGCGTGCTTCTCCCCGGTCCACTCGGCAACTTCTCCGAGGAGTCCAATGTTAAACCCCGGCTCGCGCAGTGAGTGCCCCGCAGTCACACCCTGCGTGGGCGGCCCGAGGAGTTCATCGCACCTCGTGTCGGGGCCATAGGTCTGACGCCACCAGATCTCCAGCATGGTCGCGACCGCCGGTGGGCGTTGAGAAGGGCAGGTGCCGAGTCGTCGGCGAGGCAGCGTTGATCAACCTCTCGCCGATCTTGAGGCCTTCCTCAATCAATCTGTCAAGAACTCGGTCTGTTAGAAGTAAGCCAATTCGTTGGCCCAGGTGAACGTCATCGCCGGGGGCGTACCCGCCGGACGCTCGATCAGGTCAACGAACGAGCCCGAACCGTTCACGACCGCGAAAGCGGCGCCCATTTCACAGTCCTGGCAGGCCAGACCGACGCCGGGGTTATAGCCGGGGTCCGAGCCGAGGAGCTCGTCGCGGTGCGACCAGCACCCCGAGGCGTGCGCCGAGGTGCAGTCGACGTTGGAGGTGCTCGCCGCGCTCCCACCCCAGCCGTCGTCGTACATCCAGAGGTAGTCGGCGGCGAGCACCGAGAAGCCGGCGGACCACGAACCACCCATGGCCTGCACTCCGCCGGTGTCGAGCGCAACGGCGAATCCGTTCGCCACCGTCGGATCATTGTTGGCGCGTGCGGCGATGGACGCCTGGGCGCTCAATACGGCATTCAGACCGAGGTAGGCTGGCAGTCCACGAGCAGTGCGCTCGAGACTGGCGACAACGAACAACTGCTGAGGCGTGCTCAGCGCGTACCAGTTGCTCGGCAGCACCATGGCCACCAAACCTTCGGCTGAACGGGCGTTGTTGATTGATTGCAGTAAGTAATTGGAACAGGCGGGGTCATTCTCATTGGTCGGCCACGTCATGGAGGGTGACACGCAGGGGTTCACACACGACCACGAGGCGCCCGACTGCGTACAGTTTCCAGACTGAAGGAAGTTCGGGCTAGGCGCGATGTTGACCGACGGATTCACGAGTCGAGTCGAAGGAGCAGCGACAGGAGCCGTGGTTGTTGTGGTGGTCGGGCTTGGTACGGCTGGAACTGGTGCCGAGGGGCTCTTCGGCGACACAGTCGTGGTTGTCGTCGGAGCCGGAGTCGCTACCACTGTCGTTGTCGTGGTCGACGGAGCTAGCGCCACTGCCGATGTCGTGGTCGTGGTCGACGAAGCTGGAGCTGGAGCTGCTGGCGATGTCGTGGTCGGCGTAGCGGCAGGGACCGGAACCTTCGAGGTCGTCGTCAGGGTACGCACCGTGGTCGAGATCGGCAGGGCCGTCGTTGGGGACGGGATTGCGACGGTGGTGGTCGTGATCGGTGACGTGGTGGCCGATACCGGGGTAATCGTGGACCAGAGGACTGCACCGCTGAGGGGCAAGGTCAACGAGGTGACCAACACCGCCCGCCGAATTTGCCTCGTGCTGAGCGGTGAGGTGAGGATCCGCCACAACTTCGCGACGAGACCGGGGGAGTTGCCGGTGGTGGGGTTGCCCTTGCTGTTGTTCATGAATACATCTTTGAAAACGAGAATCAAGGTGTGGCCTACGAAGTATCAACTCCGACACAACTCTTCGCACCTGGTGAAGGGCCATCTGCCGTGTCCAATCCAGCGTTCGACGGTGCGCTCAGTGCACGATCACGGTCACCACACGCGACCACATTGTTGTTCACGCGCTCACCGACATTGGGGTCCGTGCATCTTCACGATGATGGTGGCGCTCCGTCGCGCTACGAAAGGAAGAGAGGCAGCAACCGGTTCAACCGCGGGCCCAACGACTGCTCGAAGGCATCATCGAAGGGGATCAGGCTTGACGCCCATGCGAGCGCGACCCTCCCCTGCAAGGGCATGCTGGAGGGAGGGTCACCTCAGAGAACTGAGATCAGGCCTCGAGGAATTCGAGGCGCCACCAGTGTGACATCCAATATGGCCACGATGACCAAGTTGTCGAGTCCTTGTTCAAGATATGGGCGTGCGTTGATGGAGCAGTCGCGACGCTGCCGCCGCGAGCACCACGGGGACTCGCTTACCGAGAACCCCGGCCGGCGCGACACGTCAAGACGACCCGAAGCGCCACATCCTCGAACGCCGTTCCGATCTCCACTCAGTGCAATGAGATCTTGAACAACCTCGTATACGCGACAATGTTCGAAAGGTAGTGGTGGGTCTTGCTGTCGAAGACACCGCCGCACGTCACCAGTTGTAATGCGCTGTACGAGCGCGCACCGTAGACCAACTTGTCAGGAAAATTTGACTTCGAGTACTCACGGATGCCGATCACCTTGAAAGTGAGCACCTTGTGATCCGCAAGCGTCACCATCACACTTGACCCCATCTTCAAATGGGCGATCCGGTAGAAGACCGCCGGACCCGCCGTCGAGTCCACGTGACCAAGAATGACCGCGGAGCCGATCTCACCGGGAGTGACGTCGTACTTGTACCACGCGGCTTGGCGCCAGCTCTTCGGCGACTGGACGCTCCCGTCCTTGTTCAAACCGACCTGCGACACACTTGTCGAAACGCCAATCGAAGGAATTGACAGCTCCGTCGGGATCGAACGTTCAACATTGAGGGTGGCGACGTGTGGCGTGCGCGGTCCCCCTACCGGCGTGACGCTCACACCATCTGTTGTGACATCGGCGGCCAATCGTACGGGGATCACCGCTGACGGGGACGCCAACGATGAATCGACGACAGCGGTTGTCCCTGCAACGTCACGGTTGGCTGAATCTGGCGAGGCGAAGGGCCACGAATTGCCTGCGTTGGACAGGTCTGGCAACGAGGGCCTCATGGACGTGTTGCCGACGGGGGCGGGCAGGTTCGGTCCAACATCGGGGCCACGAAGTCCCATGATCAGCAATACGACACCGACGCATACGAGAACAAACGACGCGACCCACCAGGTGATGTGCCTGGTGGGTCGACGTCCTTGCTGCGATATCTTCACGACAGTAAACCTAATGCCCTTGAATCAAAACCCGCCTATGCCTGACGGCGACGGCGAAGCATCAATCCCATCATCATCAATCCCAGGAAGAGTGACAAGCCACCGAGACCGAGGAATCCGCCATTCACAAGATGACGCGCTGATCCACCGAGACCGGTCGGCGCACCCTTGGTGGGAATCTTGATCGTCGTGGTGTGCGACGCTGCCGTTGCAACCACGGTGAACAGTTCAGGCGTACCCTGCGTCACCGCCGCATACGTGCTGTCGCCACTGTAGGTGACCAGGAAGTAGTAGTCACCCGACGCGAGTATCCCGGTCGAAGGCGAACTTGCTACCCCACCGACCAGGCTCTCCGTGTACGGACCAAAATCCGACACGAGCGTTCCGCTACCGACCGCTCCCGAGTACAACGTGAAGGTCACCGTTCCAGTTGGCGTGCCCGCGCTGCCGGTCACCGTCGCGGTATCAGTGGCCGCAGTGCCACTCACGTTCGGGTTGGTCGACAGTGTGGGTGTCAAGAGGGCGATGGTGAATGGCTCAGGTGCTCCAACGACTGGGGCAAAGACCCCGCTACCGCCGTACGTGGCGACGAAGTAGTAATTCCCTGGAGCGAGCGTGGCCGACTCAGCCGACGACGCCTGACCGAGAACCAAATTCACTGAGTTGGCTGGGTAACTTGCAACCACCGTCCCACTGCCCGGAGTCCCGGAGTAGAGGGTAAAGGTGACCGATCCAGACGGCGTGCCTCCACTGCTGCTCACCGTCGCAGTGTCGTGGACGGTGCTCACTGTCACCACTGGCGTCGTGCTCACAGTTGAAGCAAACACAATCACTACTGGTGGTGCCGGTGGTGTGACGCTGGCGATGTAACAAGCCGTAAACGTCGTCGGTCCACTCAAGGGGCCGCTGGAAGCACCAGCAGCGATGTACGGACCAGAGCAGCATGAGAGGGAAACAGCTCGGTTGCCAGCCACGTGCGCGAGATCCTCGTTCTGGCACCCCCCACCATTGCTCCAGCCCTCGAACTGGTATCCGCTATTCGCGCTGAATTCAACGGTGGTATCCGTCGGGAGGTTGAAGCCCGCGGCGGGCTTCTGTCCGCCGTCAACCGGGCTGGTGCCGCTGCCGTTGGAGCCTACGACGTATGTCACGTCATAGGTTGTGACCTCGACAGGCGTCCAGACCGCGTAGAGCGTGGTGCTCGGAACGGTCAGGGCGAAGGACGTATCTGGCGTGTAGGTCGCTGAGTTGCTAGAACCCGAACTCGTCGACCAGCCACC
>Ga0316222_1000161_pt1 | contig 109340 bp, 89 predicted proteins | sample TBH18011metaG_FD_206008 | JGI IMG/M metagenome (GOLD analysis project Ga0316222, IMG submission 206008) | Freshwater microbial communities from Trout Bog Lake, Wisconsin, USA - TBH18011 | ecosystem: Environmental > Aquatic > Freshwater > Lake > Hypolimnion/Profundal zone | place: USA: Wisconsin...
GCGATAAACTCAATGATCATTATCTGCCGAGTAATCGTGGGGAGTATTACCCGACCAGCCGGACAATTGCGCTTTTAGATAAGGCGGATTTGTCTACTTTTTTGCACGAGTCCGGCCATTTCTTTTTGGATTTTCAGTTAGAGACAGCGCAAAAACTGGAGGCTTTGGCGGCTGAAGGCGAGCCGTTGACGGCTTTGCAGCAGCAGGTTGTGGATGATGTACGGGTGCTAAAGGCTATTCATCAGCAAGCCGTGATGCCGCGAGCCGCCTATACTTTTGACGAGGCGCGGGCGGCGGCCAAGGCTTTTCAGGGTAAGCCGCTTAGGTGCGAGGGAATTGTAGCCACGGTCTCGCGAAATAATATCGACAAGATGTTGAGTAAAAAAGCAGTTGCGAAATCGTCATCGCCGAGTGATCAGGCCTTGGCGGTTGCTAATCTGGACAAATTATTTGCTGAGGCGCTTTACGGTTGGAGCAAGCCGGACGATAAAGGCAGCATTAGCTTAAAAGCGGTGCATCGGCTATTTGCCCCCATGCTGACGGATGCAGGGATGCGAATGGTGAAAATGACCGTAAAGGAATCGGCACATACGGATCAGGGGGCTAAGCTTTATACAGTGGAATCGGTTGAGGTTGATAAGGAGGGCTCTGCAACCCAGTTGGTTGAATCGTTTGCCAAGTCCGATGGGCTAGACCAGAGTTCAATCGGCAATGCAGAGCCCCTCAATACATTAGCGCAACAGATTCAGGATTACAATAAGGTGCTTCATCAATCGAATGGTCTTGCCCATCCCCATCCCCTGTCCTATTCTGGGCGTAATCAAGCCGTTGAGGCCCTATTGAGCTTATATGATAAAAGTGATAACGGCAAGGGATATGAACAGGATAATCGAGGCGAATATTCGCCTGATACCAGAACCATCGCGCTGCTGGAATCAGCCGATTTATCCACTTTTTTGCACGAATCGGCGCATTTTTTTCTGGATATGCAGCTGCAATTGGCTGATGAGTTATTGCAACAGCCGCCGGCCAAGCCGCAGCCGTCGGCGTTTTATCAATCCGCCCAGCCTAAGCGGGCGTTTTACGGCTTTAGCGATGAGTATATCGATAGTTTGAACAATAACGACTTGCCACCCGGTGAATATGGCGTGAAAACCCGGCTGGTGACCGAGCAAAGCCGGGTGCTGGGCGTGAATAAGGTCATCACGCCGGAGGATGCGGCGCAAGCTTTATCCTATCTGGACAATAGTCCAATGGAGCGAAGCGAAGTTTTGGTCACCGATAAGCGCGGTAAACCACTGGCGATTATCGGCGCGTTTAAGGGATCGTTAAAGCAAGTGGCTACGCCGCTGCATACCTTGGTGACCGAGGCTTTTAGCGTTAAAGGTGCGGCTAATCTCTGGATGGCGCATAACCATCCAGGCAGTCTTGGTCAGTTCAGTACAGAAGATGAAAACAGCATGAGGCATACAGCGAATTTTTTTTGGGGGAGTAAGATAAAAGTGCGCGGCTTTTTGGTCTTTGGCCGCGATATGGATGGGGTTAAAAATTGGTCGTATGCGCCAGGGCCGGCATATCTGGATGGTTGGCATAACGGGGTTACTCAGGAGTTGACGCCGGGGAATAAGCCCAAGCGGGTGCCGGTGCTGGAGCGCGTGTATAGCGAAGACGGCGCGATAGGGCCAAGAATAGTTCTGCCATTAACAAATTACGATATCTCGGCCATATCCAAAGGTCGCTCCGGGGTGATGATGGTCAATTCAAGATTAACGCCGGTGGCATTTATACCGATAGACGCTGCGGCTATCGCGAAGTTAAGAAAAGGCGGTCGGATGGATGACTTGTATCGGGCCTTATCTCAGAGCAACGCCAGTAATGTGGTGATTGTCAATCATGGTGAGCTTTCCGAAGAGGGTATCAACAATCTGAGTGGCTTTTTTAATCATTTGAATATAACGATGCGCGATGTCGTGGAGATGGATGGCTCGCGGGTTATTTCCCATAAAGCCAGGGGCATTAAATATGATGAGCTGAAGACATTTAAACAGGGGCCGGTGGCGGCACAGGCTAATCATTCAGCCACGCCGGCGGATGAACAGCCCGCTGAAACGGCGGATAGCGATCATATTGATGACAGGGTTAATCCGCAGCATACGGCCGGGCAGCGGCAGATTTTAGCCGATACTCAGGCGTTGCTGGATTGGTTTGGAGTGGCGACATTGGCCGAATGGCATAGGCTGGATTTTGAACAGCAGCGCCGTTATCACGAGCAGTTTGCCCAAGCCTTTGAGCGCTATTTGTTTGAAGGCAAAGCCCCCAGTCTGGCGCTGCAAAACCTGTTTGAGCAATTTAAAGCTTGGTTGCTGCGCATTTATCACTCATTAACCGGCTGGGATAATCGCTTGAACGATGAGGTGCGCGGCGTATTCGATAGAATGCTGGCGAGTGAAACAGACATCAAACAGGCGCAGCAAGCCGCCGGTATGCGGCCAATGTTTGCCGATGCCAAAGCCGCCGGTTTTAGCGAGGCAACCTTTGCCGACTATCAAGCCTTAGACAAACAAGCTGAGCAAGCGGCGGCGACCAGGCTGCAAGGCGCGGCATTAAGAGATATGCAATGGCAGCAAGCCGGGCAAAGCCCGGTACTGCAACCATTGCAGCAACGTCATCAGGCCTTGCGCGAAGCTATGATGGCGGCGGCGAGTCAGGCGGTAAAGTCCAGGCCGCTATATCGAGCTTGGGATTTTCTTCACAGCGGCGCGGCGACGGACAAATTAAATGCTGCTGCGGCTGGCTTAGATTTGTCGCCGCATATCAGTAAACAGTTACGACAACTCGGGGTGTTGAGTAGGCAAGGCGGCTTGCCGCCTGATCTGGTGGCGGAATTGTTTGGTTTTAGTTCCGGTGATGAATTGCTTAAGGCCTTGGCGACTGCCGAGCCGCCGGAGGTGGTGATACGTCGTTTATCTGATCAATGGATGCTGCAACAACACGGCGAGTTAAGTACGCCGGCGGCGCGGTGGCGGCTGGCCGATCAGGCGGTGCATAACGCCTTGCAAGCTCAGCGGGTGGCGATGGAAGCGGATGCGCTGGCGTTGCAAAGCGGCGAAAAACGCTTACCCGGCGCGGCGCTGGAAGCTTACGCCGCCGATATGCTGCGGGATTTGCCGTTGTCAGCGCTAAAGCCTGAGCAATACCGGCGTGCCGAGGGCAAAGCGGCTGCCGTTGCGCAACAGGCTTGGCAGGCTGGGGAGTTAAAACAGGCGGCGCTGGCTAAACGCCGGCAACTGCTTAATCTGTATGCTGTCAGCACAGCCTATCGGATTGAGGATGAAGTCGCAAACGATTTGCAATATCTGAAAAACCTGCAGCCGGCAGAGTTAAGCCCTGGCCCCAGAGCACAAATCGCTGCTTTGCTGGTGCGTTTTGCTTTGCCGGTGACTTGGCCGGTGACTTGGCCGGTACAGCCGGGGCAGCCTGGCTTGGCCGCTTGGCTGGCGCGGCAACGTTTGCGCGGGGTGCTGCCGGTTATTGCGCCGAAGATATTAGACCCCGGTTATCAGCAGTCTTATCGGGCCATGAATGTTCAGGCGTTTCGAGAAGTCATTGCGGCGATTCGCCAGCTTGAGCATTTGGGCCGGCAAGCGCGGCAATGGTCGGCCGCCAAACCGCAGCTAATCGCCGATCTGGATGGGCAGGCGGAGCCATTAGTTGTAGCGCAATTGGGGCGGTTAGCATGACGCCGCTTAACTTGACGGCAAACGACAGCCTGAGCGATTTATTTGGCGAGGCCAATACTTGCGCGGCTTATCAATTGGCCTGCCGCCGCCAGGCGGTCAAGCATTTGTCGGCCATCATCGCGCCGCTGTTGCAGTTGGACGGGTTTTACGGCAAAGGCCGCTATTTTCCGAGTTTGGGCGGTAGTTTTAATCGGGAAATGTGCTTGGCAATTGCTTTAAATACCGGCAATCCGGGTAATTTGCAGCATTTGTTGCAAGGCGCAGGTTGGCGGTTGCCGCAGCTTGAGCCATTGCTGAACACGCTGACTGCGGAAGAATGGCTGGCGGTGCAAGCTGTCTGGGATTTATTCAGCAGCTGGCAAATGTCGGCAGCGGCGTTGCAGCAACGGCTGTACGGTAACAGTCCAGATTGGCTGCAACCCAAAGCCTTTACCGTTAACTGCCAAAGCCGCAGCGGCCAGCCGGTTGAGCTGTTTTTGCACGGCGGTTGTTATCCATTGTGGTTTACGCCGACGCCGGATCGGACTGATGACGGTTTGGCCTTGCTTGCACACAGTTATTTTACCGGTGCGGCGGCTGGCGAGGCAAGACCGCTGCTTTACAGCCTGTCGGTTGCCTATGACGGCGCCCAGCAAATTATTCAGCAATTGGCTTGGCAGGCATGGTTGGTAAAAGCCGATAGTTTGCTGGCCGGCAAAAACGTCAGCCAGGCTATTTGTCTGCAATATGGTCAAGCGTGGTTACAGCAGTTTAAACAGCGGCGGCGGCAGATTGCGGCTGGATATAACCCGACTTATCAAGCCACCGGGCTGGCGGTAGGGCAATTGCAGATCGCCGGGGTTGCCGCCGGACTGGGTTTTGCCGCGATGATTGCGACCCTGCAAGCGCTAGGCTTTGGGCGAATGTCGGCGCTGCTGGGGCCAGGGCAAATGGCTGAGGCCATCAATGGTTTTTTGGCGGAGGCAGGCAATACGGATAGCAAGGTAGTTTGGAGTAATTGGCAGGCCGAGGCCACAAGCAATCCGGTCGGATTACGCCAAGATCAGCTTGGCGCACCAACGGATGGTTGGACTAGGCTGCTGGGTAAAGCCCGGCAAATCCTGGCAAGCTTGTGGCGGCAGGCGGTCTATCAGCAGAATTTGTCGGCGGCGGCTGAAGCAGCGGCGCTGGCCCAGGTCGAACGAGCGTTGACAGATATGTTTACCGGCAATCAAGATTTGTCCAAAGCGCAAACCGTGTTCAAACGCTTTTACGGTTATGTCAGCTGTGCATTTAAGCCGGCATTGCCGGTGCAACAACGGGCGCAGCAAGCCGCTGATTTGTTGCACACTGTGCTGGCACCGGCGCTGGGTTATTGTTTACAACAGGCGGTATTGGCGGATGGCGCCGATTGGCAGGCCGTGGCAGAGACAATGCTGGCGGAAAAGTTGGATCAGGATTTGGGGTTGTTGTTGGTGGCAGGCGGGTTCGTGGCGGCGGAAGCAGCCGGCACCGGGGTGGATTTTTCCGGGTTGGGGGTGGAGGCGGCGGGGTTTGCGGAGGCGTTTGCGCGGACGGTTGGAGAGTGGGGGGTAGAGCTTGGTGCGGCCATGCTAAGAAAAAATGCCTTGCCAGCCAACCGGAAAACTTAACTAAGAACGTGTCTAACTGCCGATTCTAGGATAATGCTAAAATATATATATTACGGTCTATCCTGTCTTAAGCGAGTAGCCAAGAAGTCGGGTGGGCATGAAAGTGCCATGGCACAAGGGATATTAAAAATATGATTGATTCAGTACATTTTAAAAACTATCGTTGTTTTGAAGATTTTTCAGTTAACAATCTCAGTCGAGTCAATCTATTGGTTGGAGTTAACAATTCTGGTAAATCTTCTATTCTGGAAGGATTGTGTTTTTTACAATCCGGTAGCTGGGGGTTTTTAACGCAAGTATTAAATCGTAGAGGTTGGGGTAGGCAGAGCGCTCAATCGAATCAGTGGTTTCAATATATTAATCTTAAAAATTCATTGTTTAATAGTAAAGCACTGCAAAATGGCGATGGTTTTTTATCAATTGAATCCAGAAATGCGGATGATTTTTTAAAAATGGGTATTAAGTTTACAACGCCAGGGTTGATTAAAGGCCCTGGATCAATTGGTTTGAGTGAAATTACTTATAATCCATCGTCGCCCAATCGATATATTTTGTACAATCAATTAGGGCCGCTTGGCATATCGATGATTGGGCAAATCGGCTTGGAAGTGGAGCTTAGTAATCAAAATGGTATGGATTTTGTTACACCAGTCATACCGTTATTTGATGGCGCAGACGTTAGAGTTGATACTTTTAATCATTTAAACAGTTTTTTTACCGATCAACGAGTGGTGCCTAAAACACATTTTATTTTTCCCGAGTCTATTGATTTGCAAGCTGCAATGCAGGGTTGGTCGCAAATTGCGTTTAATAACGATAGGGTTAAAAAAATTATAGATGTTTTAAAATTAACCAAAGCGGATATTGAGGGTATCCAGCTTTTACAGACATCGCCTATTATGCCGATGAATTTTTATTTAAAACTTAAGGATATTAACGAACCTTATCCTTTGGGTGCATTAGGTGATGGGGTAAGGCGAATTTTGTACCTATTGCTATCTTTTCCTATTACCAAAGGCGGCATGGTTTTTATTGACGAAATTGAAACTGGCATACATTATAGTTTAATGAAAAATATGTGGGAAATGTTGTTGGATTTTTCTAAAGAATATGATGTACAAGTCTTTGCCTCAACGCATAGTTTTGATTGTATTAGCGGTTTGGCGCAAGTCTATAACGAGGAGTATAGCGCGGATATCTCCATTCATAGAATTGATAATAAAAAGAAAAAATCTATCAATTACTCGCATGAAGAAATTATCAAAGCTGTTGAGTTAAATGAAGAAATTAGGGGATTTTAAATGAGTAAGGCTAATCCTAAACAACTCATTGTAGAAGGGAATGATGATATAGCGTTGATTTCCAGCATTATGAACAAACGGATTCCTAAGTGGAAGAAAAATAATAGAGATTATCTTGTTCATATAGCGCTGGCGGACACAGAGAAGTCTAATGGCGGTAAAAATAAAATAGATTATAAGAATGTGCTTCGCATAGCTAAATCTTGTACGCATCTAGGCATTGTTACGGATGCAGATGATGATTTTTCGGCTGCCGAGCAAAAAATAAAAAATATTATTAAAGACGTTGAGTCAACTTTGAAGGAAAATGACCTTAAGCTTGATTTTTGGATTATGCCCAACAACAAAGACCCTGGCATGATTGAGGATTTTGCGCTTGCTCTTATTGAAGAAACTTCTTTATTGGGTTATGCCGGGGATGTTTCCCAAACCGCTAAACAGCAACACAGTGCCCCGTATAAGTCAGCGCATAACACAAAAGCGGTTGTTAGGACATGGCTTGCTTGGCAGGATGAGCCGGGAATCCGAATGGGAAACGCAGTGAATAATAATATTATAAATGCCAAAGCTGCTGATGCAGACAAATTTGTTGAATGGTTCTGCGGTTTTTTTGAATTGGAGTCATCAGCAGAGCATGAATAAAGCTATGGCTGTGGCGAATATATTTTAATCCAACGCTGTAAGGTCTCAACCAAAACCACACCGTTTACCGGCTTGGTGATGATGTCATTCATCCCGCAAGCTAGGCACCTTTCGCGTTCTTCCTCGGTAACGCCGGCTGTAAACGCAATAATAACCAGATTAGCGTACTGAGGATTGGCGCGTATTTTTTGGGTGGCTTCCACGCCATCCATCACCGGCATATGCATATCCATCAAAACCAGGTCGAAAATCTGGGATTGTAAAAGATCAAGTGCTTCTTGACCATTATCAGCAAAGCTGACTTTTATGCCGGAAAGCTCTAGAAACCCTTGTATCACATACTGATTGATTATATTGTCTTCTGCTACCAGTACTCGAATACCTGTCAGGTTTTTAGCGACAGCTGTTAATTCTTGCTTAACTGTACCTTCGGCATATTTGGAAGTTTGATTGATTTGTTTGATTTTTGTTTGATCGGCAGTATCCATATACAATTTAAAACTGAAGTTTGTGCCGCAGTCTGTTTCGCTGATAACAGTGAATGTGCTACCCATCATTGTTAAAAGTTTATGACTGATCGCAAGCCCTAAACCGGTGCCGCCGAATTTTCGTGTGACTGAGCTATCGATTTGGCTAAAGGGCTGAAACAGTTTACGCTGTTCCTGTTGGGACATACCAATCCCGGAGTCTTCTACGGCAAAGTGCAGACAAACTCGGTATGGGTTGACGTGATTAAACCCAATATTCAGTGCAATATACCCAGACTCGGTAAATTTAATGGCGTTGCCCAGCAGATTGGCAAGAATTTGCTGGAGGCGTAAAGCATCTCCAATTAGGGCGGTGGGGGTGCCGGCTTCGACATTAATCGAAAAGTTCAATTGTTTAAAAAGCGCCATGTCTTCAAACATGTCGCGTAGCTTTTCCAATAGCAGGCTTAAATTGAATGGATGGTTTTCGATAGTTACCCGACCGGCTTCGAGCTTGGATAAATCTAAAATATCATTAAGGATGCCGAGCAAGCTTTGCGAAGAACTGGATATTTTTTCAAGATAGCCTCGCACTGCAGGGCTGCAAGGTTGATTCAACGCCAATGCAGAAAGTCCTATGATGCCGTTCATCGGGGTGCGAATCTCATGCGACATATTCGCTAGAAATTCCGATTTAATTTGCGCCAGTGTTTCTGCCGAATCTTTGGCTAATCTCAACTGTTTTTCACTTTCTGTCAGCTCATTAGTTTTGGCTTTTACTTGAGATTCAACCCGCGAAGTATATCCAGACCCCAGTAATAATAGGCCGCCAAACAAACCGATGCCAAATAAAACCGAAGTGATGATGATATAGCTTTGGTAGTCTTGGTGATGCGCCCAATATTGTGGAGTTGGCGCTGCTTCCAGGCTGTATTTTCGCTCGCCGAAGAATAGGGTTTCTCGATACAGCGGTGTTGGGCCATCAGCAATAAATGTGTTGAATAAGTTTTTGTGCGTTTCGGTGTCGACCAAGCGAACAAAGTATTGTTCGCTGTCCGGCGGCAATAATGTTTCCATAAACGTACCCATTTTCAGCACGGTCAACAACACGCCGCGGGAGGTATTCTCCTCAGTATTCACCGGCAGAAACAGCAGCACACCCATTTGTTGGGTCACGTCTTGCACCAGCTTAATCGGGGCGGTGAGCACTAATTTGTTAGTGCTTATGGCCTGAGTTAAAGCCGCTTTGCGTTCTGGATTAGAAGCCAAATCAAAGCCCAAAGCCGGTTGATTGCCGGCCAGCGGTTCAAGATAGGTAACAGGGTAATAAAAAGGCCGTGAGCCGGCGCTAATGAGATGATTGCCGGTGTTACGCTCCCTAATTTCAAATTGGGCATAGTCTTTTTGCTGTTCCTTTTCAAATGCAAGCCGCTGAGACTCATCAACTCTTGGCGCCCATTCAACCGCTTGAATCGTGTTTAAACGTTTAAGCGCATTGGCCATAAAAAACCCGAATTCCGCTCTAGTAATGGGTTTGTGCTGAGGGAGTAAAAATAACGACTGCGCTTGCTCTAATAAAACTTGCTGCTCATCAAAACGGATTTTAATCTGCATCACAATTTGATCGGATGCATTTCTAAATTCTTTTAGAGCATTATTTTCTTCTAATTTGCTGGCCGTGATAAAGGTAATAATTGCCAGAATCATAGCGAAAAACAAGGGTAAAGAAACGGTAATGACTCTTCTTAGCCAGATCTCGCGAGGCTTTGCGGCAAAAGTCAGTACAATTGGAAAAAATACCAGTACGCCTAGGGTATCGCCTACCCACCAGGTCAGCAAATTTTTGATTAAGTTTGGCTTATCAATGATATGCAATAGCGTTAAACCGCTAATTGAAAGCGAGGCGCTGATCATGCAAGTCAGCGGCACGAGCAACATAAAATGTTTGATGTCGCTGAGTTGATCGAACGAAGACTGTAAGCCGATGGTGCGTTTTAACCAATAGCCGCCAAACATGGCCTGTATCGTGCTTGCCGTCGCAATAATGATGGCAACGACCAATGACAGACTCATTAAATTGGGCTGAAAAGATAGGCTGGCCCAGAGATTAAGCAGTGCAGAACCTATAAAAATCCAGGGTAAAACAGCTCTGCCGGCTAAAAACGCCGCCGCTAAAGCAATACCCGCTGCCGGAAAAATGGGCGAAGCATAACCAGGCGGCAGCGCCATCATCAGCCCAAGCTTACCCACCAAAATATAGCTGATTGAAAAGGCAATGTAATCGGTCAGCGCATAATTATTTTTTGAACGACTGAGCATTGAAAAAAATTTCACCGGCGGGTTAATCTTGATGCTGATTTAGTGTACTAAGCCACTGCAACAGGTATTCGTTAACAGTACTCATTTCAGTCATCAACTGCGGCAAAAGATTTGCAAGCTTGTCTTTATCAAGCTGATTTCCGACATTTTCTATATCTTGGCATAGGTTACTAAACGCCATAGCCCCCACGATACGAGCGGATGATTTCAGTTTATGGGCGTAGTCCGCCAGCTTTGTAAATTGTTCCTCCTGATGCGCGATTAAAATGTCTGTTTTAATTTCTTTGGCTTGCTCAAGGTAAAGGTCGATAAATTTGCCAAGCATATTGGGATCGTTGCCGATCAGTGCTGTCAGTATGGTTTTATCCACAGCAGAATTAACGGTAATAAACTCCTTTTGTGGATTGCTGTCGGCCGTTTCAGCCTGAACTGCCGACGTTGGTTGGGCGGGAGTTGGTAACCATTTTTCAAGTATGCTTTTAAGCTCTGTCAGCAAAACCGGTTTCGATAAATAGTAGTCCATGCCGAATGACAAACAATGCTCAATATCTTGTTTCAGTGCTTTTGCCGTCAGGGCGATGATGGGGAGCCGCTTGGCGCCGGTTTGTAATTCCCGGCTGCGAATAGCCTGGGTCAGTTGGTAGCCATCCATCTTCGGCATTAGCAAATCGCACAGTATCAGGCCGTAATGGCCGGTCAGCCAACGGTTAAAGGCATCTTGGCCATCAATGGCGATGTCGGCAATATAGCCGAGTCTATTCAATTGCTGCTGGATTACCTGCTGGTTGATGTCATTGTCTTCGGCAACTAAAATCAGCGTTCCTTGTTGTATAGCCGTTTCACGACTGACGGTGGTTTCAAACTTTTTGGTAGGTAAAGAGCTGTTTTTTGTCTCTGGATTCAAGCGATCGGCGGCGACTGCGACTGCCCGTAAAATAGTTTTTCTGGTCAATAGATTGCCGTCTACCTGCACCACATTCGTCGCCAGTCTTCTTGGATTATGACGCCGGCCACGGCCAATCGCTAAATGATTAATCACCACCAGTTTTATGCTGTCGTTGGTGAGCGGCTCTACCGCGGCGCAAAGCTCGTCCGGGGAAGGGGTGCCGATCACATCCATCACCCAAATACACAGAGGACAGGTGCTGTTGATAAACAGCTGATTTGCCATATCAAGGTTTTGCACCTGTTGTACATTCGCGCCGGCATACCTTAGGTGAGCCGCCACATCGGCAGTTAATCCTTGATCCGGCCCTATCACCAAGCAGGCAAGTCCTTCAACAATGGAGGGTTCCAAGTCAAGCTGCTGGGCAGGCGTAGCAAATGATAAACCGATTGTAAAAGTGGTTCCGGCGGCTGATTTGCTTTGTACGCTGATGTCTCCACCCATGAGTTTTACTAAGCGTCGGGTAATCGCCAAGCCTAATCCGGTGCCGCCATATTGTTGCGTGGTACTTGGGGCCTGTTCAAAGCTTAGAAACAGCTTATTTTGTGTTTCCTGACTCATGCCAATACCATTATCCTGAACAGTAAATTGCAGTTTGCTCCTGGTTTGGTCTTGACTTAACAGATTGACACGCAGGCTGACTTCTCCAGTATGCGCAAGGCCGCTGGAAAATTTGATGGCATTAGTAATTAAATTGCTCAGTATTTGTCTTAACCTAAGCTCGTCGCCAAGCAGCATTTTCGGTATCTCAGGATCGACAAATAGTTTGATGTTCACTTGGTGATTAAAGGCCATTTGCTCAAGGCTCAGGCAGACTTTTTCCAAAGCATCTTCCAGTATCAGTGGTTCTGGAGATAAATCGAGTTTACCGGCTTCAATCTTAGAAAGGTCTAAAATATCATTTAGGATGGCGAGTTGCGCATAGGAAGAATCACGAATCACGTTAGCCATTCGGCTTTGCTCCGCGGTTAGTTCGGTACCAATCAATAAATCAATCATACCGATCACACCATTCATGGGTGTGCGGATTTCGTGGCTCATATGGGCTAGAAAAAAGGATTTGGCACGATTAGCGGATTCTGCGGCTTCTTTGGCGGCAATAAGTTCTTTAGTCCGCTCGTTTACGATCTGTTCCAGCTTATTTCGATAGTGTTCAAGTTCATAATCCACTGGTTTTTTGGCGGCATTGTTGTGAATAGCTGTTTTGTTTTTGGGGAGGATGATTGCTAGCCATTTTATCAGGCAATAAACCAATAGCGTACCGAATCCAAAGAAGATAACCAGTGTTAGCTGATTAGGCTGGTGTATTTCTGTCATTGTCAGCAGATCTGCAAGCGATTGCAATGGATTGCTTGGTGGAGTGATGCCGATTTTCACTTGATGGTCAGTGCTGTTATTGAGCATTTGGAATGTTTTTTAGGTTTACAAAAATTGATAGTGACCGAATAGAGGCTTGGAACTTAGCTTAATTGCTATTCTTTATAAGAAGACCGTCTGTACGACATGATCAACCAGCTAATTTTACATTATTCCATTTTAATATGGAATATATGAAACTTATGTGTGTTAAAATTGCCATATTTGTAACTTATACCACAAGATTGTGACTTTTTAGAAATCTTACAGTCATCGATTGCAGCGCTTGTTTCAAGGCTAAATTCCTATATTTTTATAATTAAAACATTGTGTTATGTTGGTAATTGTTTTTTATAGGCTTGATTTTTGTTGTGGGTATGCTGAAATAATGACAGATTTAAAAAACCATATGAACAGTATTTATATGTGCAATATTTTCCATTTTATGACAATAAAACCAAGCCGAAACTCCAGGCTGCCAAGGGCATGCTTCTTGATATTGGGCCTGTTGGGGTTAACTTGTTGCTCGCGTCTTTATGCTGATCAATCAGCGCCGGCAAGCTATAGCAGAATGCCTATGACTGCTTGGGGGAGCCAAATGAATGATGGCTTGCTGGGCAATACAAAATACGAAAAACCTGTCTGGAACTTACATGATGCATTAGGTTTGCCGACATGGCTTGAATTAGCCCTGGATCAGCGTACTCGCTATGAGAGTATGGACGGTCAATTTAGAGCCGGCACCAAGGGAGGGGATCAACAAATTGCCTTGCAAACCGATTTATGGCTGGCATCGGCAAACGATTGCTGGGGCTTGGCTAACTGTACCGGCAATAATCTGATTATGCTGCCGACGGCAACCAGCGGTAGTTATGTGGGGGATTTGTTTGGATTAACAGCTCGTTATGATTTTAACAGCAGCTTGAATTTTGAAACAGGCTGGTACCGTCTTTTTAAAGGCGAGTTCGCTAAAACCGGTAATGCTGCGCCGGCGGCACAGAATGTTGATTATCTCTATGTGCAAAGCCAATTGAGATTTTAAGCTCCGGCAGGTATGGCCTTGTTAATAATGTACAGCGCTTGCTCATGCGTCATGCCTTCTTTATGAAATATTTAAGCCCATTTTCAATATCGATATTAGCGGTATTTTTAAGTTCAATCATAACACTGAGTGGTCAATAGGTTCCTGGTTACTGGTATGCTTCAGCTACCATTATCGAAGCCCTTATTCCGGCAGGGATTACCGGAACCCAGAATCCAGGGATGGTTCGAGGCTGGGCATCTATTCAATTCTCCGGCATCGCGCTAAGCAGCGGTGCAAAGAACCACTTTTTACTATTGTAACCTATGGGGTTCTATTTTTTCCATATTATTTAGGTGGTTCAGTTGTGTTTTTTGATTAACTAGAAAGCTTCGCGACTGCTTGCTTATGTTGCTGTTTTTGTTTAAGTAACTGTTTTTTAATGATATTTAAAATAAGTAATGTGTTAGAACTGTCTGTGTTGTGATCTGGTATCACAAAATAGAGGATGTTTTATGGTTTAAAATCTGAAAAAATAGAAAAATATAAACTTGATTGTGGTTGATTAAAGTAACAAAATTGCAATATAATTTGTCGATATGATGTGGTTGATATGCTCGACTTTGTGTCGGTACGCAGTACGCTGAGTGCGGCTAGCCGTTTTATTGGCTACTATGCGCCATTTATTGTTTTATTTTGATTATTTGGAGAGTAACGGAAATGCTGAAAATAGCTTATTACAAAATGCTCCTGGAACATGGTCTGTTCATGCTGTTGGTTTTTTTGTTTACCTTTGCGGTGTTGGCAATCCCTACGCATAACTTGCAATATTTTGATGAATATGATGAAAATAAAGTTTTGACCAGTAAAGGGCAGGAAGCGGTGCATACTTTAGAGTCCTTATTACAGGAAACTATTGCCGGTGCTGATAATTTAGCGTTATTTACAATTCAAACCAAAGGTGAAGGTGATTACAGTTTAATTACTGAGCATGTTTTATTACAGCATCCTTTTATTTCCGCGATAGCAATTATGCCGGAAATGGGCGAAAACTTTATCTATTATTCAAAACACAATATTTTCGGAGATCAATCTGATTTTGGTTTGCCGGAAAGTATAGGTAGAAATATCAACATTGCCAAAAATGAAAGAAAAACATTTGTGACTGAGCCTATTGAATTAAGTCGTAACGATTGGCGATCTATGGTTTATAAACCTGTTTTTTTTGAAAAAAAATTTTGGGGAGTGGTTGTTTTTTCAATTGATGTTGCCGAGGAACTTCAATCTGAGGTAATGGCAAATATATTGGGTGACGATTTAATGATGACCGTTTCTTATATCAATCCAAACAGTGATGAAGCGGCGACTGTTATTTTTAATAATATAAATAACGATGTTCAGCAAGACAAAGTATTTTCACTGAATATGCTTGGTGGCAAGTGGGATGTTAAGATTGCGAATAAAAGCCAAAGTTCAAGATATACCATAAGTTATGCCATCACCGCTATTCTAAGTTTTATCGTGTCTTTTTTATGTTTAAAATTTTATTTGATTACCCATGAGCTTCAGTTAATCAATCATATCCGCCGCAGGGAAGCGAATATTCAGTGCTATGGACGGCTGGTGCCAAACCATCCATGCCGTATGGATTCCGGCAATCCTTGTCGCAATGACGGCTTAAAAGCGCCTTAGCCAACCGGAAAACAGCACCGGCAAACGTGTCTAACTGCTGATTCTAGGATAATATTAATTTTGTTGATTTTTTAAAAGTACGTGAGGAAAAAACATGGTAGATCTACACAGTCTTTCAGAGTCTGAATTACAAACCTTTATCGAACAGGCAGAAAAAACCTTAAAAGAAATACAATTTTCAAAACGAAAAGATGTTATCTTGCAAATCAGAGAATTGGCTGCGTCTATTGGTGCAATAGTCGATATTCGGGAAGTCGAAAAATTTACAAATAAAAGAAACAGCAAGGTTGATCCTAAATACCGTAATCCGGCTAATCCTTTACAAACCTGGACAGGGCGCGGTTTGCCGCCAAAATGGTTACAGGCTTTAATTGCCTCAGGCCGCAATAAAACCGAGTTTGAAATTAGATAATTTTCGACAGGTAAGCGCATCAATCGCGACAGATGCGCCAATAAAAAAACGGTAGGATGTGTCAACCATCGGGCGGCGCATCGTTTAAAGCCCAATCCCCGGCAAGGTGGTCTAATGGCTTGGTGTAGCCATAGAAGCAATCACAATGCGGTGAATAGGTTTTAAGTTGCCTGACGGCCGGGGGTGGCCTTGTAGGGCTGCTGGACCACCTTGTCGGTTATGAGCTTTGAATTGATGCGCCGCCCGATGGTTGGCACATCCTGCCGTTTTAGATGTCAGCCGTTGCAAAACAGCTGGCGGGTGCTGAACAGGGCCTATTACGGGCTAGCACCCATGCTTAATCTGGGCCCAGCGCTCCCAGAATTGCCGCCGTTGTTTGGCTAATCCTTGCCAGTAGGATAAAATTTCCAGCAACGCTTATAATCCCTCTCTTCGCTGCTGCGCTGCAATCTAACACCACTTGATGTCTTTAGTTAAACCCGTAAAACATGTGCTGCCTTATTTTTCGGACAGTGCGCCATTATTTGCCCCCTTAGCCCATTTACCCTGGGCGGTTTTTCTGGATAGCGCCTATCACGGCAATGCGCAGGGGCGCTACGATATTATGGCCTATGGGCCGGTTTGTACGCTGCAAACCTATGGCGCCGACACGCTAATCTGTAAAAACGGTGCACAATTCCATAGTCAAGACGATCCGTTTCAATTACTTAAACAAGAATTGGGGCCGCTGTTGCCGAGTATTGACGGCCTGCCTTTTAACGGCGGCGCGATAGGCTATTTTGCTTACGATCTGGCCCGGCGTATCGAAAAGCTGCCGGTGCTGGCGGTGGATGAAGAGCGGCTGGCCGATATGGCGGTGGGTATTTACCGGTGGGCGGTGGTCGTCGATCATGTGCAGCAACAAAGCTGGCTGGTGAGCTACGACTTGCAGGCCGCCGATATTGACCTGCTGCGGCAACAATTCAGCCGCTTGCCGCTTGCCGAATTAACTGGCGAGTTTAAAGTGTTGCAGGCCCCGCAGGCCAATCTGGACAAAACCGCTTATGCCCAGGCGTTTGCTAAAATCAAAGCTTATTTAAAAGAAGGCGATTGTTATCAGGTTAATCTTACCCAGCGTTTCGTTAGTCCGTGCCAAGGCAATCCGTGGATTGCCTATCGTGTGTTGCGGCAAATCAATGCCGCGCCGTTTAGCGCTTACCTAAATTTACCGGATGTGCAGGTGTTAAGTTCGTCGCCGGAACGGTTTTTACAAGTCAGCGGACAACGGGTGGAAACCAAACCCATTAAAGGCACCCGGCCACGCAAAGCCTTGGCCGATGAGGATGCCAGGCAAATTGCGGATTTAGCCGCCAGTGAAAAAGATCGTGCCGAAAACGTGATGATAGTCGATTTGTTACGCAATGACATCAGCAAAACCTGTCGTGACGGCTCGGTGCGGACACCGGTATTATTTGCGGTGGAAACTTACGCCACCGTTCATCATCTCGTCAGTACGGTGATAGGGGAATTGCCCGCCGACCGACATGCTCTGGATTTACTGCGCAGTTGTTTTCCGGGCGGCTCGATTACCGGCGCGCCGAAAATCCGCGCGATGGAAGTGATAGAAGAACTGGAACCGCAGCGGCGCGGGATTTATTGCGGGGCGATAGGGTACATTGGTTTTGACGGCGATATGGATACCAATATCGCCATCCGCACGTTGGTGCATAATCAGGGTAATATTCGCTTCTGGGCGGGTGGCGGCATTGTTAACGATTCTGTGCTGGATGAAGAGTATCAGGAATGTTTTGATAAGGCGCAGGCCTTGTTGCAATTGCTGGCGCAGTTTGCCGCATGAGACGGGTGGTCAAACTGGGCGGCAGCCTGTTGGAAACCACCGCCTTGTCGGCTTGTCTGGAGGCGGTGGAACGCTATCCCGGACAAACGCTGCTGGTGCCGGGCGGCGGTGTGTTGGCCGAGCAGGTAAGGACTTTGCAAATGGCTTATCGCTTTGATGAAGTAACAGCGCATCGGATGGCGCTGCTGGCCATGCAGCAAATGGCCTTATTATTTAACGGTGTTAAACCGGCATTTAAATTATTTGATACCCCGGCTGCGGTTAGCGATTCAGCCAAGGTATCGATATGGTCGCCGCAGATAACCGAACTGGATAGCGCCGGTATTGCCGCTAGCTGGGCGATTACCTCCGATAGTTTGGCGGCCTGGCTGGCTGGGCAGGTGAGGGCGGGTCAGCTGATTTTAGTAAAAGCCGCCCCGGTGGATAGTCGGCTGTCATTGTCGGCGTTACAGGCGCAAGGCATAGTTGATGCGGCGTTTACGGATTTTGCCGCCGCTTTGCGTTGCGATATAACCGTTATCAATAAAGATCAATTTATCTCGATGCTATGATTCATATAATCAAATCGCTGTTCAATAAACGTTTGCAAAATGTTTACTACCGAGGTCGGGAATCGCTGTTGGGGCATCACAAACGCGATATTGTGGTGGTGCAGGTTGATCTGGCTTGCGAAAGCCTAAAAGATAGCCGTGATCAATTTGTCGATGCCTTGGAAAAATTTAAAACGATTGTGCGGGTGGAAGAAGATAGTCTGGAGCAGCGCTATCAACAATTAAAAAAACGTTATGATGCTTGTCGCAGTAAAGCCGATCAATTCAGTCAGCGGATTCAGGCGATAGAACAAGTCAGCGATGCTTTGTTCGACGAATGGGAAGCGGAGCTGGAGTTGTACAGCAATCGCACTTTGCGCAGCCGCAGCCAGCAGCAATTAAAAAAATCCAGGTTGCAATATCAGCGTTTGCTCAAAGCCTTGCAGCAGGCAGAACTGCGCATGAGCCCGGTCTTGGCGGCGTTTCAGGATCAGGTGCTGTTTTTAAAGCATAATCTCAATGCCCATGCCATTGCCGCCTTGCGGCATGAGTTTGTGGACATCGGCGTGGATATTTCCCGCTTGATAGAAGTGATGGAAAAAAGCATCCGGGAGGCCAGCGAGTTTGTTTCCGTTTTGGTGGATCAGAAGCAATTACCGGCTCCGCAACGCTTGTTGAAATAGGGTTGTAAAACGCTATTTTTAAATCAATGGTTACCAGACGTTTTAGCCTAGGCTGTGATAGGTTCTTTTGTTCTTGGTCGTCCACCAAGCTTGCCGTTTACTCTAGCGGCGGCGGCTTTAGCCACAGTAGATGCTTTACCACCCTTACGACCTTGTTCTGCTAGCCACTTATTAGAGCCTAAAAATCCTTCAAGAAGAGCAGGTATATAAATATCGGCATCCAGCTTTGGAAAGTGGATACCGAGACCCGATGGTGTAATCTCAATATCCACCAATTCATTAGGGTGCGCATGCTCAAGACCTTGAGCGGATTTTGGCGAAAAAGACAACTCTAAACCGCTCGATAATGCTATAACAATTCTATAAATACGACGGTCATACTTAACAGACACAACCGAAGGCAGAATTGACTTTACCATTTTTCCATGTTCGTTAGCCGACACAAATTCCTCATTAGTCATCGCCATGTATTTTTCTCCACTCGCCACAGAGTGGTGGCTTTATGTTCAATTAAAGCTTTAATAATGTCTGAGAGTTCTTTTTTACTGAATCCGTAGTTTTCCCTGAGTTCCACTCCTAATCGCTTATACTGGTTTCATCTCAGCTTTTGATGTTTACTGGCTCTGGTTGAAAGCACTTCGTCACTCATAGAGAGCAACCCTTTCAATACAACGGGTGGACGATTTGGGAATTCTGCTACCAAACGTAATTCACCACCCATCGCTTTAACGTAGCTCCCTAAGGTCGAAATCAATAGGTCGCTTCTCTTTTCAAGACGGGATATGCTTTCTTGCCCTATTCCAAGCGTTTCGGCCATACGCTCTTGCGTCAGTGATAATGCTTGGCGTAAATCACGAAGAGTTTTTTCCTCAGCAATTAACTCGGCAGTCATTAACTCGATTTGTTCCCGCCTCTCTGGCATTAATAAAGCCATTTTTTCTTTCAATGATTTAGCCATTGTTTATTTCCTTGCCTGTTGAAGACTCGAAATGTGTTCATCGAAACGATCATCGGCTTTTTGAATGAGTTGCCGATAAAACCGCTTTTCACTCCCGCCAGACTTGTCGCCCCCTATCAAGATAATCGCCTCTCGATTCGGGTCAAATGCGAAAGCAAAACGCCAGACACCGTTATCGGCATCAAACCTTAGTTCTTTCATGTTGGGATGTCGTGACCCCTTTAAAGTATCCACACGAGGGCGGCCTAAACTTGGGCCAAAGTGTTCCAACAATCCGGCGTGAGTCAGCAAGCCGTTCTGCACGGCCTCCGGTAGTTGGTCAAACTCGCCATCAAAGGCATCGTGAAATTGAACAGTCCAAGTCATATCGGAAAATTATGCTTTATTAGTCATATGTCGTCAAGTGCATATTTTGCCTAAAAACAAGACGATTACAACTAAAGCCTTAACGTCTTTCATTGCACTTGTGCCATAAATCAAGAATTTTGGCACAAAATTTCACACCTGATAAATCAATCACTTGCCTGTGTCATAAATCAGTGCCAAAATAAGGCATGAAAATAGGTTATGCCCGTGTCTCAACCGAAGATCAGAACCCAGACTTACAACTTACCGCACTAAAAGCGGCGGAGTGTGAACGCATCTTTACCGATAAAGCCACAGGTGCGAATGTCAAACGGCCTGAATTGACCAAGTGCCTCAAGGCTCTAAATAAGGATGATACGCTTGTTGTTTGGAAGCTTGACCGCTTAGGCCGGTCGCTACATGATTTGATAAGCCTCTTGGATGAACTAAAATCAAGAGGGGTAGCCTTCCAGTCCGTAACCGAAGCCATAGACACCACAACCCCGACAGGCCGCGCTATGTGGCAAATGGTCGGGATACTGGCGGAACTGGAACGGTCGCTAATTCAGGAACGGACAAAAGCGGGAAGGGCGGCGGCGGTTGCCCGTGGCGTAAAAATGGGGCGCAAAGCAAAACTAACCCCGCAACAGGTCGAACACGCCAAAAAACTGATTGAACAAGGCGAACATCACGACACGGTAGCAAAATCGCTCAATGTGTCACGGCGAACCTTATACAGGGCAATTGCCTCTAGCGAAGATATTTTAACTAAATGATGAGTGGGAATAATGGTGTCTATAAATAAAACTATTGTCGTTGTACTTATGTATTTTTTTACAATGTCATGTTTTGCAAAAACTGATTGCCGATATATTAACGGTACTCCGATAATAGTTTATGATCAAAATAAAAGTTCTATTTCTACTAATGAAGAAGAATATATGTGTTATATAGAAAAAATCAAACGAGATCCTGAAAAGAAAAAGCAATGCATGATTATGTTTGATGAAATTAAGAATAATGGTGCTTTTGGGGATTCAATGGAAAAAATATGTATTGAGGTATTTGGAACTCCGTCTATTACAAAAGAAATACAAGAAAACAAAAAGGATTATGCGGCGCTTCATCCTGATTCTGAAATAGCACATAATTTGGCTTTAGAGGATTTCAAAAAAAATATTGATGGTATAAGTTGTGATCAATTAACCTATCAGGTTATAACTCAAATTAGACCACGCAATAAGATTGAACAGGATTATAAAAGCTGGAAGATATCAAATTGCCAAGACCAAGAACTTAAACAAGCACAGAAGTCTCAATGGTCGAAAGAATTAAAAGCATATCGTGCAAATAAGACTGACAATCAATAATCTTTAAAGCTTACATCCAGCAGGAATTATTAACGAAATAATGAAGAGTTAAAAAATATGTGGATGGGTTTTAAGATTTTTGCTTTTTTTAATCGGCTATAATCAGTTATCTTTCAAAAAAGGCATGTAAATATGAAAAGAATTATCATCATTTCGTTTATTATTTTTTTGTCCGCATGTTCTTCATCGTATGAAGAATTACGTACAAAAGCTGAACAGGGCGATGCAACAGCGCAATATGACTTAGCTAATATGTTTTTCGATGGCAAAGGCGTTAAACAGGATTTTTCTGAGAGTTTAGCGTGGTTTAAAAAATCAGCAGAAGGGGGTAATGCTAATGCGCAATTTGTTCTAGGATCAATATTTACCAAAATTAACCCAAATTTGGTTGGTATAGTAAAACTCAATTATGTTGAGGGTGTGAAATGGCTTAGAAAAGCAGCAGAACAAGGTTATGAAGAAGCGCAGTTACATCTAGGTGCGCTGCTTGTAGTTAAAAATAGAGCAATACATGGCGATGTAGATGCACAACGCGAATTAGATCGCGAAGGTCTTAGTGTAAAAGGTGAAAAATTAGATTATGATGAAGCTTTGAAATGGATTAAGTCGGCAGCAGAACAAGGCAATGCCGAGGCACAATTTATCTTAGCAGCGGCATTTTCAAAAGGCGATAACATGGTGAAAAAGGATTATGTTGAAGCTTCAAAATGGTATATAAAATCAGCAAAACAGGGTGATGTAGTCGCAATAAATAACCTTGGTTCTGCATATAAATATGGTGAAGGCGTGCCTCGTGATTTTATTAAAGCCTACTCTTGCTATTCTATTTCAGCAGGTAAAGGCAATGTTACGGCCAAAGAAAATTTAGATCTATTAGAAAAGGAAATTAGTGTTGAGCAAATAGCAGAAGCACAGCATCTTGTTCGCACAAATGGAGTCAAAGCGTGTACAAACGAAATCTAAAAACTCATTAGTCACGCATGAGACATTACAATACGAACTGTCTTATGTTCAAGTCACTAAAAAAGCCGCCCATATTGGCGGCTTTTTTGTTCCCGATGATGTTGCGAAACTTACCCTTTACGCATCAAGCGCCGTAGCCGCGATTAGCGCCGGCGTAATCGCGGAAATAAGTGACCAGCCAACCTTTCCGAGAAACTAAAGCCAACATAAATCGCCTATTACTCATATTGACGTTGTGAGAGACCTTGGAATGGGCAGGACTCATTCCCGCGATTACGCCGGCGCTAATCGCGGCTACGGCCCTTTGCCGATAAAAGCCTCTGGAGGAATGATGCGCCGCCCGTTGGTTGGCACATCCTACATTGGTTTGATATTCGTCATCCTACGCTGAATAGTTTCCGTTTTGGTGGATCAGAAACAATTACCGGCACCGCAACGCTTGTTAAAATAGGCTTACATCCCGCTCATTTTGTAAGTCACGCTGTGCGGATTTTTTTTGTCGCGGTCGTCCGGGGTCTTTTTGCGGTTTTGATCAATGCGTTCCTGGGTATATTGGGCTATCATCTGATCCCAATTATCGAATTGTTCGTATTCCTTGTTGCCTGATGCTTTACGTTTTAAAAACAGTTCTTTGCCGGTTTCTATCAGTTGTGCAGGTGTTTTGCCGTCAATCGCGCTCAGAAAGTCTTTATTGTTTCTGATTTCGTCACGCAAAGTCCAAAAAGCCACTTCATATTCGATACGTTGTTCCAGCGGTAAGCGTTCCTTGATGTAACTGATGGATCTGTTAACGGTTTTTAAACTGCTGCCGTTGATCTGCTGGGCATTGTTACAGCCGATCAGTAAAGCGCAAGTTATAGAAACTAAAGCAATCGATGATTTTTTCATGATGTAAGCCCCCCAGTGGCAAGATGAACCAACCCCGAATTTTATATTTATAATGAGTACAATTCGGGCGACTAAACAAACTAAATTACTCTGTAATTATAAACCCAAGCCTATCTATCATGCTGGAATTTATCCAATTAATCAAACAGCGTTACCAGATTGCGCTTACCCAACTGGATAAAAAAAGTTCGCAGCAACAGGCCTATCAGCAGCGGATTGAAGAACTGCAGTTGGCCGAAGCCTTTGTTCGCAAGGGCAAATTGCTGGCGGATAAACCGCATTTTCCGTTACAAATTGCGGTGATCGGCCCGACTCAAGCCGGTAAAAGTTCCATTGTTAACCTGTTGTTGAATAGTCAATTGGCCAGCGCCAGCCCACTGGCGGGCTATACCGTGCATCCCCACGGCTATTGTCATGGCTTAAACCGCGACCAACTGGATGGCTTGCAGTATTATTTTCATCCATTTCAGTGTCTTGAAGAAAACCGGCTACAACGGCAACGCTATGATTGCTATTCATTGACCGATAATCCCGCGGCCTCAGCGGTTTTGCCGGCTTGTATCTTATGGGATACCCCAGACTTTGATTCCATTGATGCGGCCGAGTATCGGGATGGGGTGATGCGCACTATTGCGCTGGCGGATGTGATTGTGCTGGTGGTCAGCAAGGAAAAATATGCCGATCAATCCGTCTGGGAGGTGATGCAGACCATTGCCGGGTTTCAGCAACCAACCCTGATTTGCATCAATAAACTGGCGGAGGGCGGCGAAGCCGAGATCCTGCAATCTTTGCAGGATAAATGGCGCAGTTACCGGCAAGACCCGCTACCGGACATTGTGCCGCTGTTATTTCAAAAGCAAAGTGCGGCGCTGATTTGGCCGTCCTCTGCCCGGCAAGCCTTGCTGAAACCGGCTAAAAAAGTGGAACACAGCAAACATGCCGTTCATCAGCAGCAATGGTTGAACCGTTATTGGCAGCAATGGCTGGAGCCGGTATTTGCCGAACATCAGGCATTGCGCAATTGGCAGCTGCTGGTTGATCAATGTTTAACTCAGGCAGTTAGCCATTATCAACGCGATTACTTAAACCATCCCCATCATTACGATACTTTTCAGGGGGCTTTGTTAAATCTGCTGAACTTGCTGGAAATTCCGGGTTTTGCCAAGTTTCTCGGTAAAACCCGCCGGGTGATGACTTGGCCGATACGGCAATTACTGCAATTGGGTAAAGGTTTTAGCACGGCTAATCTGGGTCAGGAAGGGATGGTGCTCAATCAAATCGGTGAACATGTGATGATTCAATTGGCCGATAAGCTGCTGGAAAAAACTGAAATTGACGCGCAGCCGCCGGCGTGGTGGAAAGATACCGCCGTAACCTTGCGCTTGCACAAAGCCGAGATTTTGGCTGAGTACCGCCAAGCGGTAACCGAATATCAACAACTTTTCCAGCAAGATGTAGATGCCGCCGCGCAACGTCTGTATCATAAATTACAGGAACAGCCTATGGTGCTGAGCAGCTTGCGCGCCACTCGCGCTACCACCGATGCGGCGGCGATTTTGCTGGCGGTGCAAGCCGGCGGCATTGGTCTGCATGATCTGGTCTTAACGCCGATGATGTTAAGCATCTCCTCTTTGCTGGCGGAAAGCGCCATCGGCAGTTATATGGGCCGGGTGGAAGCCGAGCTGAAACAACAACAGCTCAATACCGTCAAAAGCGCTTTGTTTGAGAGCGTTTTGCGCCGCAAATTGGCGCAATTGCCGCAGCAGGCCACCGGCCTGAATCGGTTTAATATTTCCGAACAACAATGTCATCAGGCGGAACAGGCGCTAAAAGAGAAAAAATATGGTTTACGATTACGCTGAGTTGCAGGCTAAAGCGCAACATTGGGCTGAAACCGCGCTGGCGGCCGGCCGGTTGCATAAGAATGAGGTTGAGGATTTATTGGCGCTGGATAGCCGCCATGCCGAGACTCTGTTTAGCGGTAATGCTGACAGGCCGTTGCTGGTGGCGTTTATGGGCGGCACCGGCGTGGGAAAAAGCTCGTTATTAAATCGTCTGGCCGGACAGACCATCGCCAAAGCCGGGGTGCAGCGGCCCACCTCCCGAGAAGTCACCCTGTATCATCATCAGGCGCTTGCCTTACAGCAATTGCCCGGCGGATTACCTTTGGACAGCGTGAATATCAGCCGTCATCACAATGACCGGCATAGTCATATCGTCTGGATGGATATGCCGGATTTTGACAGCATTGAACAGGGCAATCATCATCTGGTGCTGGAATGGCTGCCGCATATCGACATCTTGCTGTATGTCGTGAGTCCTGAGCGTTATCGCGACAATAAAGCCTGGCAGTTGTTGCTGGCGGAGGGCGCCAAACACGCCTGGCTATTTGTGATGAATCAGTGGGATAGAGGGCAGGCGCTACAGTTTGATGATTTTAAACAGCAGTTACGCAAAGCCGGATTTAACGATCCATTGCTGTTTCGCACCAGTTGCACGGAGCCGGACGGCGATGAATTTAATGAATTATTGCAGCAATTAGAGCAGTTATCCGGTCGGCAAAGCCTGATACGGCTGGAACAACATAACCGGCAACTGCGTGTGCAACAACTGCAGGGTGTGTTGCAAACCTTGCAGGCCGGGCTACAAGCCAGAGATTTTTTGCAGCTGCAAAATTTTTACAGCGAGGCATGGCAAAAAAATCAAAGCAGTTTGCAACACGGTTTAGCTTGGCCCTTACAACAATTAGCCATGCGCATGGCGGAAAAAACAGGGCAAAAAGCAGACATAGTACTGTGGGATGCCTGGGCGCAAAGCCAGTTGCAGGATGTGCTGGATGCCTTGGTTTTACAGGCCGTGCAGCTTAAGATACCCAACAAGCCGTTAAAAACCGGCTTGCAGGCGGTTAAAGAACGGGCGGAAAAACAAGTGAACTATCAGGCCGAACTGGCTGGGCGCGAGGCCTTATTAAATCCCGGCAACGCCTTGCAACGCATGATGTTACGGATAACCGCCGTTTTGGAAACCTTGGCGCCGTTGGCGGCGATGGCGGTGGTGGGCTATCAGGTGTTTGTCGGCTATGCCGGCGCGCTGGACAGCAAGACATATCTGGGGGTGGATTTTGCGGTACACAGCGTACTGCTGATAGCCTTAAGCTGGCTGATTCCGTTTTTTTTACAGCAAAAAATTCAGCCATCCTTGCAAAAAGCGGCGCTGAGAGGCTTGCAAAAAGGCTTGCAACAGGCATTACTGGCGATGGAGCTGGAGATTAAAGAGGTGATCCGCGCCGAACAAAATCAGACGATTCAGCTGCAACAGGCATTGGCGGCATTGCTAAGCCAGTGTGAACCGGCCGCGCCTGAGGCGCTGGATAAGCAGAGTTTGCTGGGGCGGGTGCTGGTTGGCTGAGTGTTGCTGACAAAATGCCGGTAGGCCGGATTTTCATCGTATTATCAATAGTAGGGTTTTCAGTCGATTACTGGTCAGGTAGGGTACGAGACTGTGAAAGAATCCAAAATCGAGCACAACCCTAGCATCGCGTACCGATATTTAATCATTTTCAATGGCGGGAGTGATGGTCAAATACGCCATGCGTATCAATAATGATTGAATGGCTTGTTTATTTACCAGCGTTAAAGCGGGATAGCTCAATAACTCCATTCTGGTTATTGAGCTGTAGGCGCATTCTTTGATACTAATCTGTTTGGTTTGCAATAATGCCAAAATGTCAGGATTGTGTTCATATAAACCGATGATAATGTTGGTATCCAGTAAATATTTAATCCCATTCATTACGCATAGCCTTTTGTAGATTTAACGGGTCTTGATCTTTAAAACAGGCTATTTCCGGCAGGGTAGCCACTATATCTATCAACAATTCCGATTGTTGTTTTTCCTGAATATAGCGATTAATCAGCCGCTTTATAAGCTCACTCGGCGAGCTGTGTTCATTTTGCGCCATAGTGTTCAAGGTAGTTTCTAATTCTGGTTCAAGTTCGATGGTCAGCATAAAAAATCCTCATAATGATATTTCCGAAATGACAAAATCGCTTGACATATTGTATAACGTATTATGCTGTTGCAACACACGTCATTTTGAGAGGGCATTGGACGAAAGGCCAAGGATGGCCCGGCAGCGAGGCGCGCAGGATGAATCGGCATCTGGACACTTTTTTTTGCCGGGAGCAGCAGATGCTGCTCCGCCAACGGATAAATACAATTTTCTTATCCCATCTGTTAGGATAGCATAGAGGTCTAAGAAACGTCAGCCGAGCAGATTTCAACGCAAACCGCTATATTATTATCAATAATTTCCAATCGTTCGCCAGTTAAGGCAAAATGCATCTGCATAAAGCCATCATCCATGAGTCGGCACTATTTTTTGCGCGTTTTGTACGGATAACAATTTGACTATGACTCTATATGGCTGACTCGACCCCTAACAAAATACCGCAGATCAAATCCAGCCGATTAAGTTATCAATCGGTACTGGCTTTTTTTCTGATGTTTTTGGCGTTGCTGTTGCTGGTGTTATTGGGCCGGCAATTAGAGCTGCGAAATCAGCGTTTTCTGCAAACCCGCTTTGAGTTTGAAACGCAACGCATGACGAGTGCCATCACCACTCATGTCAGCAATTACACCCAATTGCTGCGTGGCGCTGCGGGATTTTTTGCCGGATCAAATGCAGTGGATCGGCATGAATGGCATGACTATGTCGATAAACTGGAGTTGGATCAAAATTACAAAGGGATGCAGGGTTTAGGCTTTGCCTTATTGATTCAGCCGAATCAGTTGACCGCCCACATCAAAACTATTCGGGCGACAGGGTTAGCCGATTATGTGGTCAAGCCGGCAGGACCGCGCGATATTTACACCAGCATTATTTTGCTGGAGCCTTTCTCCGGGCGAAATTTGCGGGCGTTTGGCTTTGATATGTTTTCCGAGCCTAATCGCCGGGCAGCGATGCAACAGGCAAGGGATAGCGGGGCGACTACGCTTTCGGCAAAAGTGAAATTGCTGCAGGAAACCGATGTCGATGTGCAGGCCGGCATATTGGCCTACCATCCTGTCTATGTAAATGGCGCCTTGCTGCAGACTGTAGAACAGCGCCGTGCGGCGTTACGGGGTTGGGTTTATTGTCCGTTCCGAATGAATGATCTAATGGAGGCCGTCGTGCTTAACGATATGGTCAACATTAGATTGGAAATTTTTGATGATAACTCGCTAGACCCTGTAAACTTACTGTTTGACAGCGGGGCTAAGCTTGATCCTAAATCTGAACAAAGTATTCAATACTTAAAGCCTATTATTACCCAGGTTGCAATGGATGGGCGTAGCTGGACTTTACGCTATACACCGCTGCCGGGGTTTATCGCCTATGGAAAATCGGGAAGCGACTGGATAGAGTGGGTGGGTTTATCGGTGATTGGGGTGCTGATCATCATCATTATCTGGGCATTTATGAATACTCGTCGGCAAGCAGAACAAATGGCGGACAGATTGACAGTATCCTTACGCACCAGTGAGGATCAGCTGCGCATTGTGATGGAATCGGCGCAGATGGCGATTTTTTTGGCGGATGCCGGCGGTCATTTTACTTTTGTCAACGATGCGGCTCTTAATTCCTTAGGCTATAACCGTCAAGACCTGCAGGGTAAGTTGATGTCCATCATACTGGATGGTAGCGAATTGCCGCGGGTACCCGGCTATGTGGAAGCCACTTTGCGGGGCGAACAATTGATTGCCAATTGGTTATTAAAGCCCAAAATCGGCTCGTCCATCTTATTTGAATTATCAACGCAACTTTTGCCGGATGGTCGTTTGTTGGCCATAGGCAGCGATATTACCCATCGCAAAAAAGCCGAAGATGCCCAACGTAAAGCCTCTATTTATGCCCGCAGTCTGATTGAGGCCAGTCTGGACCCGCTGGTCACCATCAGTACCCAAGGCAAGATTACCGACGTTAACCACGCCACGGAAATTTTGACCGGCCTTAACCGCGAAACCTTGATAGGTAGTGATTTTTGCCGTTATTTTACCGTACCGGAAAAAGCCCAATTGGCTTATCAACGGGCTTTTTCCAATGGTTCGGTGAAAGATTTTCCCTTAGCTATTCAAAACATTACCGGCGAAATTACCCATGTTATTTACAATGCGTCCATTTACCGGAATGAAAACGGCGATGTAGCCGGTGTGGTAGCGGCTGCGCGCGACATTACCGAGCGTAAACGCTATGAAGCAGAGTTATTGGCGGCCAGAGAAGTTGCTGAAAAAGCCAATACCCATAAAAGTGAGTTTTTGGCGAACATGAGTCATGAAATCAGAACGCCGATGAATGCGATCATCGGTTTGTCGCAACTGATGTTCAGCACCGCACTCAACCAACAGCAGTATGATTATCTTAATAAAATACTGGGATCTTCCGAGCATTTATTGGCTATACTCAATGATATTCTCGATTTATCCAAGATTGATGCCAATCGGTTACCGATAGTCATTGAAGAATTTGACCTGAATGGGGTGATCCATAACCTGAATAGTTTGTTTTATGTGCGGGCCAAAGAAAAATTCATAGAATTTAGTTTACAGTTGGCCGATGATGTGCAATGTTATCTATTAGGCGATGCCATGCGCTTGCAGCAAATTCTCGCCAACTTATTAAGTAACAGCATTAAATTTACCGAGCAAGGTTTTGTGCGGTTAGTGGTGTCGGTCGTTGACAAGCAACAAGAATACATTACTCTGAAGTTTTCGATTGAAGATACTGGTATCGGCATTAGTTTTGAACAGCAAAAATTATTGTTTCAGCCTTTTGTGCAGGCAGATAGCTCGATCACTCGCCGCTTTGGCGGTACGGGTTTGGGTTTGGTGATCAGCCGCAAATTAGTGCAATTAATGGATAGTGATATTCATCTGATCAGTAGTTTGGGAAAAGGCAGTACTTTCTGGTTTGAAGTAAAGTTTCAGATTGCCAAACAAATCGGTGAGCCACCGACTAGAAAATTGTTACGCTTGTGTGGCCCGGCCCAGCTGCAGCAGGCTGCCGCAGGTTTGCAAAATCTGCGGGTATTATTGGTTGAGGATAACTTACTGAATCAGCAAATTGCCGGTGAGTTTTTACACAATGCCGGCATTCAGGTGGCAACCGCCAACAATGGTCAGCAAGCGTTGGATTTACTTGCCGATAACGAATTCGATCTGGTGTTGATGGACATTCAAATGCCTGTTATGGATGGCTTGCAGGCAACCCGGCAAATCAAACTGCAGCCGCAATTTGAAAATTTACCGATTATAGCCATGAGCGCCGGGGTATCCGCCGGCGAACAGGAACAGTGTAAATTGGCCGGCATGATTGATTTTATTCCCAAACCGGTTGACCCTTTAGTGATGCTGGAAAAACTGGGGAAAGCCGTACGCTTGCATGGGAATTTGTTACCAGCCACCTTAACTTCCGAAGCCAATTCGGTAGCGAGTGAATTGCCTAGCGTCTTGAGTCTTGCCGAGCTGTCGGATTTTTCCGGTTTCGATAAAGAACGATTAGAATTACTGGAAATTACCTTGAAAGATCACAGCAAAGTGCTGCACAATTTGTTTTTATTTATAGATGACTTTCTCGATATTGAACAGGAAGTTGATAACTTATTGGAAAAGAATGAGTCTCAGGCAGTTTGTATTAGACTACACGCCCTTAAAGGCGTGGCCGGTAATTTAGGCGCCAACCAGGTGGCCAGTTGTGCCGATGCATTAGAAAAGGTGCTTAGACAAGGCTGTGAGGGCGTTGTTGAGCGCCTGGAATTTAATGCTGCTTGGCAAGAGGTGGTGGAGACGGTGCAAAAACAGCGTTTTTCAATGAGCAACGAGATGATACAGGATAAGAGCGTGACATTACGCCATGACTTACAAGAGCTTCAGGCGCTATTGACAGCCAATAAATTGGTGCCTGCCTTACTGATTAATCGTTTTGTGAATAGTTTTACCGGCGATTCGATGGAAACAGCGATCAAAGTGCGTAAGGCGGTTGACAATTATGATTATGATAAAGCTCTAGAAATTTTAAAATTATTGCAATGAATGACATGACATCTAAGGCGAAAGTACTGGTGGTTGACGATCAACCAGCCAATATTCAAATTTTGGCCGATGCATTGCAAGCCCAATACGATGTTCGGGTTGCCAATAATGGTGAAAAAGCCTTGCAAATTGCACACGAACAAAACAAGCCGGATTTGATCCTGTTGGATGTGATGATGCCGGGGGTGGATGGTTTTGAAGTTTGCAGGCGCTTGAAGCGCGAAAAGACCACTCAGCATATCCCGATTATTTTTGTAACGGCTAAAAATAATGTAACTGACGAAGAGCTGGGGTTACGTCTTGGCGCGGTGGATTATATCAGCAAGCCGTTTAGTATTCCGGTGGTTAAAGCCAGGGTGCGTAATCATATATTACTCAAGCAGCGTGCCGATTTGCTGGAAGAACTGGCGTCTGTCGATCCTTTAACGCATTTGCCGAATCGACGCTTATTTGAAAAGACTTTGCACCAGGAGTGGAAACGAGCGCAACGCGAGGGTGCGGCTATCTCGATTTTGATGCTGGATATTGATTATTTTAAGCAATATAACGACCACTACGGTCATGGCGCCGGTGATATTTGCCTGCAGGTGGTCGCCAAAGCCCTGCAATCAAGACATTCGCGGCCTAGCGATATGGTGGCGCGCTTCGGGGGTGAAGAGTTTATCGCCATCTTACCCAATACCGATAGCGAAGGCGCCAAAGTGGCCGGGGAACGCTTGCGGGAAAGAGTGGAAGCCATGAAATTGCCTCATGCTTATTTCAAGGTGGCCGGCATAGTGACCATCAGCGTAGGCTGCGCCACCCGACAGCCCAAGCCGAATGAGCTTGATTATTTCGACTTGATTAATGCGGCGGATATTCAGTTATATCAAGCCAAAGATCAGGGGCGGAACCGGGTGGCTTAAAAACCGGAAAACAGCGCTGGCAAACGCGTCCAACTGTTGATTCTAGGATTATGCGGAACATTAACTGTTCCGTTCCAACTTTGCCCGCTTGCACAGGGAATCCGTTCCCTGTCTATGCCGTTTTCAGCACAGGCCGTTTTTTTCAGCGAATATTAAGCTGAATTCGTAGGCTTAGGCTGGTGTTTCGCGCAAGCTCCGCGTGGAAAAAGTCCTCAAATCAACTCCCCGGAGGAGCAAGCGTGACAGTGCCTGTCCAGCGTCCGCCTTGGGTCGGGTTTTTAGAGGTCGGAAAGTCCACGCTAATCAGGCCGGCCGCGTCAGCCGTCACTGTTCCGCCCGTTTTGACAGTCACGGCGAGGGTGTTGTTGGCTCCCGATACCGTAGTCACCGTGTAAGCGGCGCCCGGTGTCAGGCCGGTGATGAGCTGGCGGCTTACCGTGTTGGGTACGGTGTAGCCTAGCGAAGTGAACGCGCCGGTGCCGGTGGGAAACAGAATGGCGGTGTTGGCAACTGTCGCCCCCTCATACGGGGTGCCCGAGGTGGAAACCACATAGCCGGGTATCTCGGCGGCGACACCTTGATTGCTGCCTTGAAGAACGGTCAGAAACACATCGCCGGCTGGCGTCGACAACGCCGCGTCGGCAATGACCAGCCGGTAGCGAGCGGGTTCCAGCTGCGCGACTTGGTCAAACTCGGTGCTGGGATCAGTTTTCCAGTTGTGTTGCTCGGCTATTGTCACCGACTTGGGCAGCAGGCTGGTGACAGTCAGCTGCTGGCCGTTGGAGACCGAGACGGCCTGGTTGTGGGTGATGGTGGGTTTGCCGACCAATGTCAGGTTGAAGCGTTTGAATCGGCCGGTGTGTCCTGTTTGCGCTTGGTCATAGACTACGATGTGATCGGGCGGCAGCCAGACGATAGAGCGCACCGCATGTTTAACATCCATGGCGCTTTCTGAGGCAATCCACCACTCGGGATGGTTGTACAGGTTGGTGGCGTCCACCCGGGCGTAAGACCAGTTGTCGTTGACGCTGAGCCAGACGCTGGGATCGCCGTTGTTACCATTGTTATCCCATTGGCCGCCGTAATCGACGATAGGCTGCTGCGAACCCATGTTCACTGCCGGCTTGTCGTTCTGGATCGATAGGCTGTTGTGGTAAGTCGGCAGCGTGGCCAAGCCGTCCAAATTATAGCCCGACCATTCTTTGGTTAGCCACTGCCCATCGCGGTAGAATTCAAATTGCCCGCAATCGCCATGGATATGGTTGATTGTCTCCCAACTGCAGCGGAAGCTGAACCAGGATTGCTGAGGTGTCCAGTTGTTGCGGGCCAGGATGCGGCCAATCGCCGGCGCAATAAACTGGGGCGTGACGGCTAGCCGGGGGTCGGTGGCGAGGGTGGCGGCGGTGGGGTCGAACACCAAGAAGTAAAAAATCGCGTTGCTGGCGTAGGAATTGCCCCAGATGTCGCTGTTGGCGCGGGTGTAGAGGTAGCTGTGCCCGCCTTCAAGGACGTTGTCTATTATCCAGCGCGAGACGGCGGCGCGGCCGGCGTTGTTGATGCGGTCGTAAACCGCCATTGGCCCGAACAGGTTAACAAAGTCACCGGTGATCCAAGATTCCTGCAAGTCACCGTAATTGGCGTTACCGTACAGCGGGCCGAGGTAGCTGTAGTCGGGGGCTACACTGGCGGTAGGGGTGATTGTGTGCAGGAAGCCGGGGGTGACTTGGTTCCAGAAGGTACTGTCGATCAGGCCGACCTGGGGGCCATAGACGGAAGTTTCGGTATAACCGGCGGTGTGCAGGCCGAGCAGCGCCTGGAACAATGTGCCAAGCGACGCGCCATATTCGGAGCCTTCTACCGGCAGGCCTCCACTGGCTATACCCAAACTCTGGTTGGTGCCGGTGATACCGAGTTTGGACTGGCTCACCGTCGGATCTTCGAACACGGCGTAGGCCTGGTACAGCCAGGCGCTTAGCACGTCATTTTTTAAGCAGGCCAGGCTTTTGCATTGCTGATTGACCGGGGTTGCCGGGCCGGAATCGTCGGCTGGGTCAAGCGCTAAAGCCAACAGCGCCAAGTTGCGCATATGGCCAAGAAAATAGTTATTGGCGGCCCAGCGCAGCTGCAGTTGTGCTTGCTGGCGGTCGTAGGCGGTTACTTGCGATGGTGAACTGCCTAGCAGAGCTAAGTCGTTGAACACGCCTACCGGCTGGGGGTGTTCATCGCCGGCGGTGGATGCCACCATGATCTCGTTGCCCCAGATTAACATCACCTTGCGGATCGTTGCCTTGTCGGCGGTACTGAGATAAGGATAAATCCAATCGATAGTCAGACCCCATGCCTCGCCCCAATAATTGGCCCGGTTGTAGGTGGGAAAAGCTGGGTCGCGGAACGGCTGGTTGGCAGCAGGCCCCGCAGCAGCCTGGTTCATCACATACATCAACAGTGCTCGCGCTCGCGCCGCCTACGTCTGCCGATTTTGGGCGCTGGGATCAACCAAGGACATGAAGGCGAACATCTCGGCATAGGCCTCGGTGTCGTCGGTCTCCCAGTTGGTGCTGCCAGTGTCGTGCCAGCAGGACAAAGGCTTGCCGGTAGTCCAGTTCCAGCAGGCGTTGGCGTGTTGCAAGCCGGCCGCGGCCGTAGGCTGCAACGCTTTGGCGTACATAGGGTTGGAAGAACTTGCCCAGGAGCGTAGGCGGGGAAGGTCAGCCTGGGTAACCCAGAGCCTTGGATGAGTAGTGACGGGCACGGCCCAAGCCGAAGGTATGTGACAGGTGGCCCCCAGCAGTCCAAAGGCTAAAGAACCCAACACCTGAAAAATCAAGCTTTTTTGACGGATCATACGTTCCTCCTAGGCCAATGGCCCTAGTTAAACCGGTAATCATATAATCCAAGTTGTCTGTCGTCGGGAAGGATGTGGCCGGATACATATCGTCTCCACTCTGCCCGGTGCTGTCTTCCTCCCGCAAGAGGAATACATAGAAAACAGCCCTTTTGGATAGTTTTTTAATCAATAGTTGTATAAAAAACCTTGTTTTTTGGGTGAGTATAGTCTATGTATCTTCGCCAAGCAATCCAAGAATGTAGGGTCGGAAATGGGGAAATGTAGGGGCAGGTCATTGCCGAGGGTAATGTGTTGTTGCAAAACCTGACCACTCGATACCGATATTTTTACAGACAGCTTGTATTATAACGGTAATATTATCAGTTTATACTATCTTATAAGGGCTGATGCGGCCAGTGTGAAGTGCCACCGCCGCCTGCCGCATCTGCCGGACTCGAGATTTTCAAAAAAACTTTAATTTTTTGATTTCGATGGCTAATTCAAAATGGTAACTATTCAGCTTTTCAGGACGACACTCCGTGACAAATTTTTATGTAAATTCAGGGCAATCGGTTTCTAATACGGTTTTAAACAATGGTGATAGTGAATATATTTCCAATGGCGGTACAGCCATTGGCGCCACTATCAACAGTGGTGGCTATGAAGTTATCTCAAGCGGAGGCACGGCCAGCGGCACTATCGTTAACCACGGCGGTGTAGAATTTATCCTCCATGGCGGCAAAGCAATCGGCGATAAAATCAACAGCGGCGGTGATGAAACCATCGCCAGCGGCGGCATAACCAGCGGTGTAGTCGTCAGTAGCGGCGGCATGGTTGTGGTTAATGGCGGGGTAATCAGTGGCGGCACTGTTGCCAGTGGCGGCGAAATAACCGGGCTGGTTTTATCCAGCGGCTCTTTTTCCTATATCGCCGGACAAAGCAGTCAGCAACTGGATGGCGTTACCATTCAAAGCGGCGGCATTATCGGTTTAAACGTGGCTTCCGGTGCTGTCACCCATGGATTTATAGTCAGTAGCGGCGGTTATGAATTTATCGCCGGCGCCGGTACCACCAGCGGCACCACCCTTTACAGTGGCGGCAAAGAAATCGTTGCCGGCAGTGGCGTTGCCAGTGGCACTATTATCAACAGCGGCGGCTATGAACTGATCTCCAGTGGCGGCAACGTTAACGGCGGCAGTGTCGCAAATGGTGGAGAAATAGCCGGACTGGTTTTATCCAGCGGCGCTTACATCGCTAATCAAACCAGTTTAATTGATGGCATCACGGTTTACAGCGGCGCCATTATCCCCAGTTTAACGGTTGAATCCGGCACTTCCACCCAAGGTTTTGTGGTGAATAGCGGCAACAATGAAACGCTCTACAGCGGTGCAGTCGCCAACGGCAGCACCGTTAACAGCAGCGGCAAACTAGTGGTTTCTACCGGTGGTCTGACTAGCGGCACGATTATCAATAGCGGGGGTGTTGAATACAACTCCGGCACAGCCATCGCAACGACGGTTAATAGTGGCGGCATTGAATCGATAGGTTACGGGGCTAAAATTAGCGGTGGTAGTGTGGCCGGTGGTGGAGAGCTTATCGGATTGGTGTTGTCCAACGGTTCTTATATCGTCAATCAAACCACGGTAGCCGATGGCATCAGCCTGCACAGCGGCGCCGTTATTCCTAATTTGGTGGTTGAATCAGGCGCAGTCACCCAAGGATTTGTGGCAAGTAATGGTGGTTATGAAGTCATTTCTGCCGGTGGCACAGCCAGCGCCACTACCGTCAACAGCCGCGGTTATGAAGTGATTTCCAGCGGCGGCAAAGCCATAGCCACTATCGTTAATAGCGGCGGTGCCGAATATATCAACGGCGGTACCGCTGTAGATACAACCATTAACAGCGGCGCCATTGAATATATTAATAGCGGTGTGGTCAGCGGCGGCAGCGTAGCCGGCGGCGGCGAAATCGTCGGGCTGGTTTTATCGACGGGTTCTTATATTGTTAATCAAGCGAATATGGTTGATGGGATCAGCCTGCACAGTGGTGCGCTGATTACCAACTTAAGCGTGGATTCCGGGGCTTCGACAAGCGGCTTTGTGGTCAGCAGCGGTGGTTACGAAACGATTTATAGCGGCGGCATCGCAAACGGTACCGTGGTTAATAGTGGCGGTCTGGAAACTGTTGGTGCCGGCGGTAAACTTAATGGCGGTAGCGTGGCGAGTGGTGGCGAGATTATTGGTCTGATTATATCCAGCGGTGTTTATAACCTTAATCAAACCGATATTGTTAATGGCAGCGGTAGCCAAGGGCTCAGCATTCAGAGTGGAGCCATTATCCCCAGCCTAACAGTTGAATCCGGCGCATCGACACTAGGCTTTGTGGTTAATAACGGCGGCTATCAAACAATATACAGCGGCGGCAGCGCCAGCGGCACCACCGTTAATAGCGGCGGTCAGGATATTATTTCCGCCGGCGGCAAAGCTATCGGCACCAGCGTTAACAGCAGCGCGGAAGAAGTAATTTCCAGCGGTGGTAATGCCGGCAGTGCGACGGTTAATAGCGGCGGGGAAGAACTGATTTTCAGTGGCGGCGTTGCTAATGCTGTTATTGTCAATAGTGGCGGTTTGGAAGTTATTTCTAAAGGCGGCATCGCCAGCGCCACACTTATCAATAGCGGCGGTGAAGAGATTATCTCCAGCGGCGGCAACGCCAGCAGTACAGTCAATAGCGGCGGTGAGGAATTAATTGCCAACGGCGGAACATCCGTCAGTGCCACGATCAATAGCGGCGGTGAGCAATTGATAGTCAGCGGCGGCGTCGCCAGTAACACCGTGATTAACAGCGGCGGACAGGAAATCATTTCCAGCGGCGGCATAGCCGACAACATCACGATCAATAGCGGCGGCTATGAAGTGATTTCTAATGGCGGCAGCATCAACGGCGGCAGTGTCGCCAGCGGCGGCAAGCTGGTTGGCTTGGTGTTATCCGCCGGCACCTATACTTATAACGTTAAGCAAAGCAGTTTTCTGATTGATGGCATTACCATTCAGAGCGGCGCCATCATTCCTAATTTAGCCGTGGCTTCAGGCGCCGTTACTCAAGGCTATCAGGTGGTGAGCGGTGGCAAAGAAACCATCTACAACGGCGGTAAAGCCAGCGGCACGGTAGTGGTTAATACCAGCAGCACTGAAATCGTTTCCAGTGGTGGTGCTGTCAACGGCACCGTCGTCAATAGCGGCGGTACCGAATTCATTTCCAAGGGCGGCGTAGCCAGTACGACTATCGTTAATAGCGGCGGCACAGAAACTGTCGGCAGTGGCGGGGTCGCCGGCGGTGATATTATTAATAGCGGCGGTAATGATTCCATTCTGGCCGGCGGCGCAATCAGCGGCGCAACCATTAACAATGGCGGCGGAGCCGTTATTTCTTATGGCGGCGCAGCCATCGGCACGATGATTAACAGCGGCGGCTATGAAGTCATCTCAAATGGCGGCTACATCAGCGGCGGTAGTGTCGCTGCCGGCGGCAAAATCACCGGGTTGATCATATCCGCTGGTGCTTATATTGCTAATCAGACCAGCATCGTTGATGGCATCAGCCTGCAAAGCGGGGCCATTATTTCCAATATAAACGTCGATGCCGGCGCGTCCACCCGAGGTTTTATCGTCAACAGCAATGGCTATGAAATCGTCAACAGCGGCGGTTTAATCACTGCCACCACGGTTAATAGTGGTGGGGTGGTTGATGTTTATAGTGGGGGTTCAGCCGGCGGCACTATCATTAACAGCGGCGGCAGCGAATATGTTGATGCCGGCAATGCCAGCAACGCTGTCATTAATAATGGCGGTACTGAAATTCTGTCCTATGGCGGTACAGCCACCAGCAGCACCATCAATAGTGGTGGCTTACAGGAAATTGCCAGCGGCAGTAAAGCCATTGCCGCCACCGTCAATAACGGCGGCGAGCAAATCATTTCTTATGCCGGTACGGCTAACGGCACCCTCGTCAGCAGTGGCGGTGTTGAAGTCGTTTCACAAGGCGGCACAATCAGCGGTGGCAGCGTAGCCTCCGGCGGTGAGATCATTGGGCTAGTGTTATCCAGCGGTGCCTATCTGGCAAATCAGACCAGCATAGTGGACGGCATCAGCCTGCACAGCGGCGCGATTATTCCTAATTTAACGATAGCAGCCGGCACATCCGCGCAAGGCTTTGTGGTCAATAGCGCGGGTTATGAATACATAGCCAGTGGCGGTAGTGCCGCTGGCAGCACCGTTAATAGCGGCGGCGACGCGGTCATTTCCAGCGGCGGTATCGCCAACGGCATCACCCTTAACAGTGGCGGAACAGTACACAACGATGGCTTTGCCGACAATGTCGTCATCAGCAGCGGTGGCTATGAAGTTATCTCAACCGGCGCCGGCGTCAGCGGCGGCAGCGTGGCCAGCGGCGGTGAAATCGCCGGGCTGGTGTTATCGGCCGGCACTTATATTGCCAATCAAACCAGTATTGCGGATGGCATCAGCCTGCACAGCGGCGCGATTATTTCTGATTTAACGGTGGATGCCGGCGCAGCAACGCAAGGCTTTGTGGTCATCAGCGGCGGTTATGAAACCATCAATAGCGGCGGCGTAGCCAGTGCTACTATCGTTAATAGCGGTGGTTATGAATATATTTCTGCCGGCGGCATTGCCAAAACAACCACGGTTAATAGTGGCGGCATTGAGGTTGTTTCTTCCGGCGGCACGGCAATCAGTTCTATCGTCAATAATGACGGTTACGAAAACATCTCGGCCGGCGGCAAAGCCAGCGGTGCTACTATTAATAACAACGGCTACCAAATCATTGCCTCCGGCGGCGGCGCCGCGACCAACACCATTATCAACTATAACGGCGAGCAGGATATCGGCAGCGGCAGCATAGCCACCGGCTCCATGATCAATAGCGGCGGAGTACAGGTTGTTTCTTATGGTGGCATAGCCGACGGCAGCGTGATTAGTAGCGGCGGCTATGAAGTGATCTCATACGGCGGCATAGTCAGTGGCGGCAGCGTCGCCAGCGGCGGCGAAATCATTGGCTTGGTGTTGTCTACCGGTGCTTATGTTGTCAATCAGAACAGTATTGCCGATGGCATTACTCTGCACAGCGGCGCGATTATTTTCTCTTTAGGGGTTTCGGCTGGAACATCAACTCAAGGCTTTCAAGTAAACAGCAACGGCTATGAAACCATTTACAGTGGTGGTGTCGCCAAAGACACTATCGTCAATAGCGGCGGTTATGAATTTATTTCGGCCGGCGGCGTGGTTAGCGGCGGCAGTGTCGCCAGCGGTGGTGAGATTCTTGGCTTGGTATTATCCACCGGCGTGTATAGCGCTAATCAAACAGGTATTGTGGATGGCATCAGCTTGCAAAGCGGCGCAATCATTCCCGATTTGGTTGTAGAGTCAGGCGCTGTCACGGTAGGCTTTCAGGTGAACAGCAATGATTATGAAACCATCTTCAGCGGTGGCATAGCCAAAAACACAGTAATCAACAGTGGTGGTTATGATGCTATCTCCAGCAGTGGCCAAGCCATCGCGACCACCATCAACAGTGGTGGGATCGAATACCTTTCCGCCGGCGGCACAGCCAGCGGCAGCACGATCAATCTTGGCGGTGAGCAAGTGATTTCCAGCGGCGGCATCGCTAGAGCTGATATCGTTAATAGCGGTGGCTATGATGTTATTTCCGGCGGCGGTAAAACTCTAGGCAGTATCGTGAACAAGGGAGGGTATGAATATATCTCTGCCGGCGGCATTGCCAGCGCCGCTATCATCAATAGCGGCGGTGAGCAAGTGATCTCCAGCGGCGGCACGGCCGACAATGCCACCATCAACGGCGGTGGCTATCAGGTGATTTCCAGCGGTGGTACAGTGAGTGGCACTACCGTCCAAAGCGGTGGTGAATTGGTTATTTATAACCATAATGTTTCTGGGGTGGGCTTAACGGCCGGTGCAATTTTGGATTTTGCCGGTATTATTGCAACGTCTGCAACGGTCAATAGCGCTGATCAGTTACAGGTCAGCAGCGCCGGCACCGTTTTGGAAACCTTGGGTCTGACCGGCAATAACAGCAGCTTTATCTTCAACACCCAATCTGATAGCAACGGCGGAACCCTGGTATTGGTTGAAGGCTTGCCGGTTATTGTCGGCGTTAGCTATAATGCTGCCACCGGCGTGTTTACCGTGGCCGGTAGTCATTTAGACAATAATGGCAGTACCGCCAGTATTGCCTTGGCGGATTTGACGCTGACTATCGGTACCGGCGCCGGCTACAGCTTTAATGTCAGCTCTGATACTGTCAGCACCCTAACGGCTACCGGTTTTAATATCACCCTAGGCAGCAGTGACAAAACCACGCTGAACGCTCTGCTTAATAATAACGGCACACAATCGCTGACCGGCACGGCGTATCATCTAAACGCCACGGCCAATTGGGACAGCAATACCGGCGCAGCCATCAGCGGCCAAGCGGTGACGGTGAGCGGTCTGGATATCCTCAACAGCAAGCTGGGCGGCAGTCCATTGTCTATCAGTAATCTGGTGGAAGGCAGCGAGCAAATCGAATTGTCAAAAGCCGTGTTTACCGCCTTTGCCGGGGATACGGCGGTGACGGCGGCTAATTTCAGCAATGCCGCCAGTGCCGCCACCACCAGCGATTATTTGTATTACAACGCCAATACCGGCGGTTTGTACTACGATGCCGACGGTTCTGGTACCCATAGCAGCGGGGTAGAAATTGCCGTGATAGGCGTCAGCAGCCATCCGGCGGCTTTGAGTATTGCGGATTTTAAATTGATTGCTTAACGTAATTATTCAGCGTAAATAGGTAAACTGCAGAGGATGTGCCGACGACAGTAGGCGCATCAATCGCTAATCAGGAAACGCCTTATATCCGCGCAAAAATAGATTGCAAACTCATACCGACTCAAGCTCTTTTACGAGGTTCAATGCTTAGTGTTATTTCTATCTATCATCCTTGTAATTCATCCAATCTGTGGATAAATTGCAAGGATATTTTTGCATTCTGACGACTTTGCAGATCCAATAGTCAATAAAGCGGTATAAGCTTTTCTGGTCGTTAGAAACGATTATGCGTTCCAGTGGATTGCTGGGGAAATGAGGCGGGTAATGGGATGTCGAATTCATTTGATACCCCCAGCGGTAGGGTCTTGTGTGAAATTTTTTTCCTGCCAGGCAGCAAATTCCAGTGGACGCAAGCCGAAGCGGACGACATTTCCAGTAAGTATTTCCTTCCAGCCTTGAAGAAGCCCATGATAAATCAATGAGCAGTCTGTTCAGAATGTCTCGGGCAAAAGTGCCCGCTGGCGTTTGTTCGGCAGGTGAACGCCCCAGACTATGAAGCTGGTCTCGCAAGCTGGATGGAAGATAGTAAGTCTGGTTAGGGTGGTATTGCCCCAAAAAATCGACTTGATAGCTCACGGGCTGACGTTTTTGTCGCGGTTGCCGTATGTAAGCCTTTATCTCTTCACCTTCAGAGGAAGTTGGTACATAGTTTTCCGTACTGATGTTTCCTAGTGCCGCCGCAACAGTCATGCCTGTAACAGTGGTTGAGACATCACTAGCGCTGGTGATTACACGATATTTGAGAGCTCGTCCTTCGCCATAGGAATCAATTTTTTGCTGTTTGAGTAATAAGGAAAGGCGACGTTGCAAGGTACGGTGCTTGAAAGTATCACCGAGTGCCTGCGCAAGGTCTTCTATGCCGATACCGTTCGGATATTGGTTGATCAAATCAACAATCTGCTCAAACTCTTGAGACGAGACAACTTTTGGCATTTAATTTTCTATTAGTGACACTAAAGCTTGGTATCGCGCCATTTTATTTGGCGCGCAAATGTTTTTTGTGTCACTAAATGATTTTTGTGCCATTAGTAAGTGTACAATCAGGAACAGACCACCATTAATTGTTCAGGATTTATTAACTTGCTCTAGAAAACTCAACAGCATTTCTTGTAAACTTGGTAATGATGTCTCAATAGTACGCCAGACAGTAAGATCATTAACTGAAGCATAGCCATGTATTAATCAATTGCGGAAGGCGACTATCTGCGGTAGATCAGGAATGCGCTCTGCCCAGTGCGGTTCGAGTTTGCAAAGTTGATTTAAAGCTTCATGTTGTCATTAAGCTTCAAGTTGGATTGTAAAAAACTTGATTTTAATGGTGCCTCAGACCGGAATCGAACCGGTACGGCCTCGCGGCCGCGGGATTTTAAGTCCCGTGCGTCTACCTATTTCGCCACCGAGGCATTCAGGGATAGGTTAATCCGTCTATTCTACAAAATAAACGGATTTTGTCAATCCAAATTTGTAATAATTCACTACATGAGGCCTAAAGCTTAATTATAGCCATTAGGGTTGTTGCTTTGCCAGCGCCAGGTATCGGTCAGCATGGTTTCCAGATCTCTTTCCGCTTTCCAGTCCAGTTTTTCCCGCGACAGGCTAGGGTCGGCGTAGCAAGCGGCAATGTCGCCGCTGCGGCGTGGAGCTATCCGGTAAGGGATGTCGCGGGCGGTGACTTTTTTAAAGGAATTAACCATTTCCAGTACACTGTAACCGGTGCCGGTACCCAGATTAAAAGGTTCGCAGATTGGGGTTTCAATCGGATGTTTTAATAGGTATTGCAGGGCTTTGATGTGCCCTTGTGCCAGATCGACGACATGGATGTAATCGCGGACGCCGGTGCCGTCTGGGGTAGGGTAGTCATCACCAAACACCGACAGTATCTCCAGTTTGCCTATGGCAACTTGCGATAGATAAGGCATTAAATTGTTAGGAATGCCGTTGGGGTCTTCGCCTATCAGACCGCTGGGGTGAGCGCCGACCGGGTTAAAATAGCGTAATAACGCAAATTTCCAGGGATTTCGGCTGCTGATGATGGTATCGGCGGCGCTGACATCGCGCAGAATATCTTCAATAAACAGCTTGGTGCGGCCATAGGGATTGGTGGCCTGCAGTGGAAAGCTTTCCAGTATCGGTACTGTATGCGGGTCACCGTAGACGGTGGCGGAAGAGCTGAACACCAGGTTTTTAACACAGGCTTTGTTCATGGTTTCCAGTAACACCAAAGTGCTGTCCAGATTGTTTTGGTAGTATGCCAAGGGTTGTTGGCAGGATTCACCAACGGCTTTTAAGCCGGCAAAGTGGATAACAGCATTAATTTTGTGCTCTTTAAAAATACGGTTCAAGCTGTCTTGATTTCTAACATCGGACTGATGAAAGCTAATGCTTTGTCCGGTGATTTTTTCTATGCGGCGGATAGCTTCGATTTTGCTGTTGCTTAGATTGTCGACAACCACCACCTCAAAACCGTTGTTGATCAGTTCAACGCAGGTATGGCTGCCGATATAACCGGCGCCGCCGGTAACCAGAATGATATTTTTCATGTTCCTGTTCTGTCAAGTTAGCGTTCTAGTATATCCAGCCCGTATTCATCGGAAATTGTATGCTGCGCCGTTGCGTCCGGGATGCGTTGTAAGTTTGTAAAGTCAAACAAGGTGGTATCGGCCATTTGGGAAGGCGCGATATTTTGCATACTGGCAAAAATGGTTTCCAGTCGACCAGGGAATTGTTTATCCCAGGCGCTTAGCATATGTTTCATTGCCACGCGTTGCAAGTTTTGTTGTGATCCGCATAAATTGCAAGGGATGATGGGAAATTTTTTAAAGGCGGCGAAGCGGTTGATGTCTTTTTCCCGGCAATAGGCCAACGGGCGAATCACGATATTTTGTTTGTCGTCGCTTAGTAGCTTGGCGGGCATACCTTTCAGTTTGCCGGCGTAGAACATATTAAGAAAAAGCGTTTCCAGAATATCATCGCGATGGTGGCCTAAAGCAATTTTACTGATGTTATGTTCTCTGGCAAAGGCATACAGGGTGCCGCGTCTCAGTCTGGAGCAGAGGCTGCAGGTGGTTTGGCCTTCCGGGATGATGCGCTTGACGATGCTGTAAGTATCATGTTCGATAATATGAAACGGTACTTGCAGGGTGGTTAAATAAGCCGGCAGCACATGCTCTGGAAAGCCGGGCTGCTTTTGATCGAGATTAACGGCAATAATTTCAAAATCAACCGGCGCGGTTTTTTGCAAATTCAGCAAAATGTCCAGCATGGTGTATGAGTCTTTACCGCCGGATAGGCAGACCATCACCTTGTCGCCTTGTTCTATCATGTTGTAGTCGGCGATGGCTTCGCCTACATGGCGTCTTAGCCGTTTTTGCAGCTTGTTGAACTGGGTTCTGGATTTTTGTTCTTGCTCGGACATATATTTGGGTAAGATCAACCGGAGTGTTTCGCTCCGGTTGAGGTTAGGCCGTTTAGCCGTGATAGCGTTGAAAAATCAACGTGGCGTTGGTGCCGCCAAAACCGAAGCTATTGGACATAATGGTGTTCAGGCTGACATTGTCCTGATATTCTCTAACGATAGGAATGTCGGCTGCGCCAGGGTCAAGTTCGGTGATGTTGGCGGAGGCGCTGAGAAAGTTCTCTTCCATCATTAACAGCGAGTAAATGGCTTCATTAACACCTGCTGCGCCCAAGGCGTGACCGGTTAGGGATTTGGTGGAGCTGACCGGCGGTACATTGCCGGTGCCGAACACATTGCGTAAGGCTTCCAGCTCGCGGGTGTCGCCAACCGGGGTGCTGGTGCCGTGGGCGTTGATGTAATCAATATTGCCATCGACCGTCGCCATGGCTTGTTGCATACAACGCACGGCGCCTTCGCCGGAAGGTTGGACCATGTCGTATCCGTCGGAAGTGGCGCCATAGCCGACTAATTCAGCATAAATTTTGGCGCCGCGCGCTTTGGCGTGTTCCAATTCTTCTATCACCAGCACACCGCCGCCGCCGGAAATGACGAAGCCGTCACGGGTAGCATCGTAGGGCCTGGAGGCTGTTTCCGGGGTGTCGTTATATTTTGAGGATAAAGCCCCCATCGCATCAAATAATACTGACATGCTCCAATGCAGTTCTTCGCCGCCGCCGGCAAAAACCACATCTTGTTTGTTAAGCTGGATCAGTTCCAGCGCGTGGCCGATGCAGTGCGCGCTGGTGGCGCAGGCTGAAGTAATGGTGTAGTTAACGCCTTTGATTTTAAACGGTGTTGCCAGACAGGCGGTGTTGGTGCTGGACATGGCGCGCGGCACCATATAAGGGCCGACTTTTTTCACACCTTTGCTGCGTAAAATATCGGCAGCTTCGACGATATTGGCGGTAGAAGGGCCGCCGGAGCCCATCACCAAACCCGTGCGGTAATTAGAGACTTGTGAGTCTTCCAGGCCGGCATCGGCGATGGCTTGTTGCATGGCAACATAGTTATAACCGGCGCCGTCCGCCATGAAGCGGCGGATTTTGCGGTCGATCAGCTCGTCAAGATTCAGGTTAATAGCACCGTGGACATGGCTTCTAAAACCCAGTTCCTGGTAAATGTCGGCATGGACTATGCCGGATCGGCCGGTTTTGAGTGAGCCTACGACTTCATCCCGATTATTACCGATGCTGGAAACTATCCCTAATCCGGTTACTACCGCTCGTCTCATGCTAATGGCCTTAGAAATCTTGGGTTGATGTAAAAAGGCCGACGCGCAGATCGGTGGCCTCGTAAATTTTTTTGCCGTCCACTTCCATGATGGCATCGCCGATTCCCATCACCAGTTTGCGTAAAATGACCCGTTTCAGGTCAATGCGGTAGGTGACTTTTTTGGCAGTGGGCAATACTTGGCCGGTAAATTTAACCTCGCCGCAACCTAGTGCCCGACCTTTGCCGGGGCCGCCCATCCAGCACAGGTAAAAACCGATTAATTGCCACATGGCGTCCAGCCCCAGACAGCCGGGCATGACGGGGTCGCCTTGAAAATGGCAGGCAAAGAACCATAAATCAGGGTGGATATCAAGTTCAGCAATAATTTCGCCCTTGCCATGCTTGCCGCCTTCATCGGAGATGTGGATGATGCGGTCCATCATCAGCATATTAGGGAGCGGGAGCTGTGCGTTAGTTGGGCCGTATAATTCGCCACGACCTGACATTAACAACTCTTCGCGCGTGAAACTGTGCTGTCTCTCCATTAAATCTTTACCTGGTTAAGTGAACTGAAAACAACTCCCATTATCCAATAGTCCAGTTAAAAAATCAGCTCAAATTTTAGGGACGTGAACTTTATTTGCATAATTGTGTCGTCCAAAACAGCATCAATTTGCGTCGATAGTCAGAGAAGGCTTGTTAATCAAATACTTCCGACATCTGTAACCGTTGCCCCAGCCGGTCTTTTGCAGACAACAGCGGTGCGGCAAGTAGTGGCCAATCAATCGCTATTTCAGGATCGTTCCAGATAATGCAGCGTTCCAGGCTGGGTGCGTAATAATCAGTTGTTTTATATAGAAACTCTGCTGTATCGGTCAACGTTAGAAAACCGTGGGCAAAGCCTGCCGGTATCCACATCTGCTGTTTATTTTCGGCAGAGATAACGGCGCCGGTCCACTGCCCGAAAGTGGCTGAGTGTTTGCGAATATCAACGGCCACATCAAACACGGCGCCCTGCGTCACCCGTACCAACTTGCCTTGTGCTTTGGGCGGCAGTTGATAATGAAGGCCGCGTAAAACGCCTTGTTGTGATTTGGAATGGTTGTTTTGCACAAAGTCTGGATTAAGCCCGGTGGCTGCGGCAAAACTTTGCGTGTTGTAGCTCTCAAAGAAAAAACCGCGTTCATCTGCAAACACTTTGGGGGTAAATAAGATAACTTCTGGAATGGAAAGTGAAGTGGCTTGCATTAGAACACCTGATTTTTTAATAACCCGAGCAGATATTGGCCGTAACCGTTCTTCAGCAGCGGCGCCGCCAGTTTTTCAATTTGTTCATCGTTTATCCATTGATTACGCCAGGCAATTTCCTCCGGGCAGGCAATCTTTAAACCTTGGCGCTGCTCAACGGTCTCAATAAAATTACCGGCGTCTATCAAGCTTTTATGGGTGCCGGTATCCAGCCAGGCATAACCACGACCCATGATTTCCACATTAAGTTGCTGTTGGTTGAGATAAGCTTGATTAACATCGGTAATTTCCAGTTCGCCGCGAGGCGATGGCTGTAGTGCGGCGGCAATTTGGCTGACCTGATTATCGTAAAAATACAAACCGGTGACGGCATAATTGCTGTTAGGTTTAGCCGGTTTTTCTGCTAATGAGATGGCTTGGCCTTGCGGGTTAAAACTGACCACGCCGTAGCGTTCCGGGTCTTGCACATGGTAAGCAAATACCGTAGCGCCGGTTGGTCTTTGGCTGGCGGTTTTCAATTTAATATGCAGGTCGTGGCCGTAAAAAATATTATCGCCCAGCACTAAGGCGCTAGGCTGATCATTAATAAAATCGCGGCCTATGATAAAGGCTTGAGCCAAACCGTCTGGGCTGGGCTGCACGGCATAGTGCAAATTAATGCCCCAATCACTGCCATCGCCCAGCAAATGTTGAAACAAAGGGGTATCCTGCGGCGTGGAGATGACTAAAATCTCGCGGATACCGGCCAGCATTAAAGTGCTGAGCGGGTAATAAATCATCGGTTTGTCATAAATCGGCAATAACTGTTTAGAGATTGCTTTGGTGACAGGATACAGTCGGGTGCCGGAACCGCCGGCCAAAATAATGCCTTTGCGCTGCGTCATAATGGTTTTTCTATGATTTCAGTTAACATGCGATTAATGCCGCTTTGCCAGCTGGGTAAAGTTAGCCCAAAAGCATTTTGTAATTTGCCGGTGTCCAAGCGGGAGTTCTTGGGGCGGGCGGCGGCTGTGATAAATTCACTGCCGGCGACAGCACGGATAGCATCCGGTTTAACCTTGATGTCCACGCCGGCTTGGCGGGCAAATTCTATAACATGACAAGCATACTGGTGCCAGGATGTTTCGCCGTTGGCGGTTAGATGATACAAACCGGTCAGGGCCGGATTCTGTATGGCCATGCGAATAGCGTGGGCACTGACATCTGCAAGCAGTTCGGCGCTGGTGGGCGCGCCGATCTGATCGTCAATCACGGCCAGATCATCGCGTTGTTGCGCCAGTTTTAATATCGTTTTGGCAAAATTGTGACCGCGAGCGGCGTAAACCCAGCTGGTTCTAAAAATAAGATGCCGGCAAGCTGAATGACGTATCGCTTGTTCACCGGCCAGCTTGGTTTTGCCGTAAACATTTAAAGGATCGGGGGTGTCAGATTCGCTCCAGGCTTGGGTGCCGCTGCCGTTAAACACATAATCGGTGGAATAATGAATCAGCCAGGCGCCACTCTGCATGGCCTCTTGCGCCAATACGCTCGGGCCTACCGCATTAATGGTATGAGCCAGATCAGACTCGCTTTCGGCTTTATCGACAGCGGTATGCGCGGCGGCATTGATGATAACATTAGGGCTAATTTGCCGCACCGTGTCGGCAATCCCGGCTGGGTTGCAAAAGTCACCGCAGCCATCCTGACTGTCAAAATCCAACGCGGTTATATGACCTAACGGGGCCAAGCTGCGTTGCAATTCCCAGCCTAGTTGGCCGTTTTTGCCGAAAAGCAGAATTTTCATGCAGTGCGCTCCGTATAGTTTTTCTGTAACCAGTCGCGATAGCCGCCGGATTGTACATTGCTGACCCAATCCTGATTGTTCAGATACCAGTCTACGGTTTTTCGGATGCCGGTTGCAAAAGTTTCCGCCGGTTTCCAGCCCAATTCACGCTCAATTTTGCCGGCATCTATCGCATAACGCCGGTCATGACCGGGCCTATCGGTGACGTGGCGGATGAGTTGGCGATAACTGCCGCCCTTGGCTCTGGGGCGTAGCTCATCCAGCAAATCACAAACAATCTGGACGATTTCAAGATTGGTTTTTTCGTTCCAACCGCCAATATTATAGGTTTCGCCCGGTGTGCCGGCAGCCAGCACCCGGCGGATTGCACTGCAGTGATCTTTAACATACAGCCAATCGCGAACTTGTAAGCCGTCGCCATAGACCGGTAAGGGTTGATTGGCCAAAGCGTTGACAATCAGTAATGGAATCAGTTTTTCAGGGAAGTGATAGGGGCCGTAGTTGTTGGAGCAGTTAGTCGTGAGTACCGGCAAGCCATAGGTATGATGGTAGGCGCGAACCAGATGGTCGCTGGCGGCTTTACTGGCTGAATAAGGGCTGTTGGGTTGGTAACGATGGTTTTCGGTAAAAGCCGGTTCGTCTTTGCTTAATGAGCCGTACACTTCGTCTGTGGAAACATGCAGTAGGCGGAATTGTTCGGCAGCATCGCTTGCTAGGGTTTGCCGGTAGCGGCGGGCAGATTCCAATAATCTGAAAGTGCCGACGATATTGGTTTGGATAAAATCTTCCGGGCCCAGGATAGAGCGGTCTACGTGGCTTTCTGCGGCAAAGTTAATGATAGCCCGAGGTTGATGACAATCCAGCAAATGATCTATTAGAGTGCTGTCGCCGATATCGGCCTGCACGAAAATGTGCCGTGCATCACCTGTCAGCGTAGCCAGATTTTGCAGATTGCCGGCATAGGTTAGCGCATCCAGATTGATAACGGCTTCATCTGCCTGTGATAACCAGTCCAGCACGAAATTGGAGCCGATAAAGCCGGCGCCTCCTGTTACTAAAATCATCACATCATCCTGAAGTTTGTTTACACGGTCATTATAAGTCGGCGCAGAGCAAATTTCAGCGCCTGGGTTAGGTTAGAGCAATTCTTGGTATAGGCGAGAGTTTGCGAGCTACCCTAACGTTTTTATTTTTTGTAACTATTCAGCGTAATATAGACAAGCTGCAGAGGATGTGCCGACACAGGAGGCGCATCAATCGCGGAAGATGCGCTTCACGCTGTTCAGTACATCCTATAACACTGGCGGCAATTTTATACGAATTATTAATAAATATCATCTGCCTGTAAATGACGACGTTTATGGATAATGGCTAGTACGCTAATATGATCAGATTTTATCTCATACAGCATACGATAAGAGTTGGCTGATAATTCTCGTACCGTTTCTTCGTTAAGTTCCGGTACTATGCGTCCTAAATAGGGCAGTTTGTCTAAATCCAGCGATTTTCTGACCAGATCATCAACTACCCGCTTTGCATAAAACGCTGAATCCAGCGCTATAAAATCATGAATTTGTCTAAGTTGATTCCGGGCGTGATTTGTCCACTTCACCACGACTGAATTTCTTTTAACAAGGCTTCAGCAGATAGGGCGTCGTTGTGCTGTGCATCCTGTTGACCGCGCCTGATATTTTCCAGGACATACAGTCGATACATGATGTCTTCCATGTCCGCACTTTCTGGTAAACCCTGAAGAGCATCTATGGCTTCCTGTTTAAGGGTATGTGTCTGCATTTTAAAATACCTCCAGTACAATCGCAAAAATGTGGCTGTTCCGGTTTTTTGAGTTAGACGTCGCGCCGTGATACATTCAATTAAACGTATCAACAGCGTGCATAGCAGCCAATAATGGCATAGGGGCTCGGCAGAAAGGCAGGGCGTTTTCTGTTGGCTGTGCGAAGACTGGCCGTTTGGAGGACTGGTTTTTGGATAAAACTACCGTTAACGCTAACTTTTGTTGTGTATCAGCGCCTTATAATCTGCAGTAAATCCTCAGCAACGATCAAAAGAGTGGGGTAATTTCAATCTAGTTACCCCGCCCTCACGTCCGATGCTTAAAGCGGCGTAACGTTTTCCGCTTGTGGGCCTTTTTGACCGGTTGTCACTTCCATGGTTACCCGTTGACCCTCTTTTAAGGTTTTACGGCCACTGCCTTGAATTGTGCTGAAGTGTACAAACACATCTTTGCCGCCGGCTTGTTCGATGAACCCAAAACCTTTGTCATCGTTAAACCATTTGACTTTACCTTCCACGAGTACCGACATATCTCTCTTCTCTCTAAAACTTAAAAAAACATTGAGGCCCATTATAGAAGGATTTATCAAATAAATCAGATTTTCAATCATCATTTTTGTTTTAAGCCGGCCCCTCCTTGAGTTCTTAGCGCTATAAACACAAATAAAGTGGCGCGATAACATCAAAAAACAGTGATCAGGTCATGAAATTGGCCTGATTCTAGGATTATAGTGGCGAGGTGACTTCACGATTTGCCTAATGAAATAAGCAAAATCGACGGCCGGCAATGTGGCTATTTGCCGTGTCAGCCACGATAAGGATTTCCTTTTCCGCAAATCCGGCAGGGCAGGGTATAATAAAAATTCGTAACTATCAGCGGTGGAGGGGTCGCGTTTTGTTCAACCATCCTCCAGGTCTTGATTCTTCAGCTTTCAAAAACACGTTGCATGGTTATCAATAATTAAACCAAGACTATGGTTAAACAGGAGGTTGTGTATGAACGATTCCAATCCAATTCTGGGGCGTATTCCAGGGTTTTTGCCGTTATCCCCGGTGGGGCTGGGTTTGGCGGTGGCGGCGGTTATTACCGCCTCAATGACTTTCTACACGATACCGGCGGATTCGCAAGGTATCATCTTACGCTTTGGTAAATATATCGATAAAGTGCCTTCAGGTCTTCATGTCAAGTTGCCGTATGGTATCGATTATGTGATTGAGGTGCCTACCTTGCGCCAGCAAAAGATGGAGTTTGGTTTTGCCACGCCCGGCTATACCAATTCGGATCAAGTGGGTGATGAACCGGTGCTGGAAAAGTCTATGGTGACCGGCGATCTAAATGCCGCGCTGGTGGAATGGATCGTGCAATATCGGATTACCGATCCTGAAAAGTATTTATTTGATGTCCGCGATCCGGCCCCTACGTTAAGAGATTTATCGGAAGCGGCGATGCGGGAAGTGGTGGGTGATAGGACGGTCGATGAAATAATTACCATAGGCCGCCAGGAAATTGAAGAAACCGTGTTGCGGCGTATTGCTGAACTGGCGGATCGTTATCAATTGGGCGTAACCATTAATCAGGTGCAGCTGAAAAACGTTAATCCTCCGGAATTGGTGCAGCCTTCGTTTCATGAAGTGAATCGGGCGCAGCAAGATAGGGAAAACTCCATCAATCTGGCCAACGGCGAATACAACAAAGCGGTGCCGCGCGCCCGTGGTGAAGCTGACCAAACTATTCGGGCTGCCGAAGGTTATCGCTTTAAACGTATCAACGAAGCGGAAGGCGATGCTACCTTATTTAATCAGGTGTTGGAGCAATATCTGAAGTCGCCGGATGTAACCCGGACCCGGATTTATCTGGAGACTTTAGGACAGGTGCTGCCGCAGGCCAGACAACAGATTATCGTTGATGATACCGTTCAGCAAATTTTACCTATGCTGCCGTTTCCTACTAAATTGATGGAGGGTTCAAAATGAATTTGAACTGGAAAGCTCGTTTAGCCCTGGTATTCCTGCCGATTTTAGTGGTGTTGTCTGCTTATACGGTTAATCAGACTGAGCAGGTGATTGTCACCCAGTTCGGCAGACCGGTCGGTGATCCGATTACCGATCCTGGGCTGCATTTTAAAGTACCGATTATTCAGCAGGTTAATTATTTCGATAAGCGTTATATGGCTTGGGATGGCCCGTTGGTGGAAATGTCTACCAAAGACCGTACCTATGTACAGGTAGATACCTTTGCCCGCTGGCGGATTACCGATGCCATGCATTATTTTTTGCGGCTTAAAGACGAGCGTAGCGCACAATCCAGGCTAGAAGATATCTTAGGCAGCGAAACCCGTACCGCCATCGCTCGGCACGAACTGATAGAAGTGGTGCGTACCAATAAAGAACGCAAGGCGGCGTTGGATGATACTCTGACCGGGCCGTTAACCAAAGAGGGTACGCTGGGTGTGTTATTGCCGATAACTGTGGGCCGGGTAGGGATAGAAAAAGATGTGTTTGATGCGGCGGCGCCTAAATTGGCGGCGTTTGGTATCGAATTATTGGATATTCGATTTAAACGTATCAATTACAATCAGCAAGTGTTGGATCGTATTTATCAACGGATGATCAGCGAACGCTTGCAGATAGCTCAGCGTTATCGTTCCGAAGGCGAGGGTGAGGCAGCCCGTATCAATGGTAATCGCGAGCGCGATATTAATCAGATTCAGTCTACCGCTTATATGCGCGCCCAGGAGCTGCGTGGTGAAGCCGATGCCAAGGCCACGGAAATTTATGCCAAGGCTTATACCCAAAAGCCCGATGCGCCAGAGTTTTATAAGTTTTTGAAGAGTATGGAGACTTATCGAAAAGTCATCAATGGTGACGCATCGATTGTCTTGTCTACCAATAGCGAGTTATACGGCTTGCTGAAGCGTGGGGAGCCGAAAAAATAACCGGGGATATAAGCAAAAAGGTAGGGTGTGCACATCCTACCGTATTTATTTGTGGGCCCTAACGCACAAACAACCAAACTGTCAACGTAAAGCCCACTACCACCACAAAACCGCGCATAATCTTTTCCGGTAGGCGGTGTACCAGCCAACTGCCTAAAAAGCCGCCGCCTATCCCGCCCAGTGCTAATGCAAATGCCGCATACCAGTCAATTTGCTTGGAAAAGGCAAACAACAGTACGGCAGAGGTATTCATGGCCATCGCCAACACATTTTTGGTGGCGGTGGCCATGCGAACTTGTTGGCCGGCAATGGTTAAAGTGGCCAGCATCAAAAAGCCGATGCCGCCGCCGAAGTAACCACCGTAGACGCCTATCAAAAATTGCGCACCAGCCAGTAATGGCAGTGGTATAGCTTTGGCAGCATGTAGTGGTTTGCGGCGAAAACTCCCCCAAGCGAAAATGGCAGTGGCAAACAATACCAGCCAGGGTACTAGCCTGGTAAAGAAGCCGACAGGAGTATTGAGCAATAATAGTGCGCCCAAAATTCCGCCCGCCATGCTTAGCGCAAACAGTTTGCTTAAACTTAAAGCGCCAACCCCGCCCGCTAACTTTCGGCCGGCCAGGCACGAGGTAATTTGATTAGGATAAAGGGCTATGGTGGAGGTGATATTGGCGGCCAAAGGATTAAGCCCGGCCAGCAGCAGTGTCGGAAAGGTAATGAAAGAGCCGCCGCCGGCTAAAGTATTCTGTGTGCCTGCATACAGACCGGCGAGCGCGATCCATAGCAGCATCGGCAAGTCGGGATGAACTGACATTAGATTTTAAGGGTTGATATTAAAAATTGAGACAATCAGGGCTATGAGACCTTCGAGCATATGGGCTTCTCTATATAGTATTATGGTAGCCAGTTAGGCATATCCACGGCCATATCAATAGATATGGCTTTAACCGACGCAGTGTTTTAGCGCTATCAGTAATCGCAGATAGCTGCGAGACATACTAACAGTGCGGATGTTGCCAACGATCAGCTGGACTAGATGGTTTTTAAATCTCTGGCACTGGCGTATTTCTGTCGAATGCGCGCTAATTGTTCCAGGAAATAAGTATCATAGTGCCAGCCTATACGTGGCGGTGGGGGGGTGCGTGGTGTTGGGATTGAATTTAACAAATTTTTTTCATCGTTTGTGGGTTAAGAAATTTTCCTGGTAACTGTTGGTTGAGTGACCGGAAATAGTTGGTAAAAACAGTAGGCAACGCTTTGGGAGTTAATCAAAAAAAGATCGGTAGCGGTTGTATACTGCTATGAAGGTTATCTAGGTGATTGCCTACGTAAAACATGTCTAACGGTAAGTTATTTTGCGCAATTATAACTAGAATACTCTCAATTATAACTAGAATACTCTAAAGCCCGTTAAGCCTATTAAAATCCTGGGAATTGACTGTTTGTAAGTAGACAGGTTAGTCCCAAGGGAAAAAATGGTGACTGAACAGGATCAAGGTAATTTTTTAGATGGCCTGATTATAGTCGGAATAATGAGTTTGTAAAGCATTAGTACAGTATTTGTAAAAAAAATGTCATCAGTCAAAGGGATATTTGATAAGTTAAATTATTTAGTATTAAAAAATCAATAAGATATAATAAATATCAATACTGGTTCGTTTCTGTAAAAACTTGCTGTTATGGGTTCTAAAATGACCGAAAATGCGGTTCAAGGGTCGGGATTGGGAGTTAATGAATTGGCCAATATAGATAGCTCGACAAGATTTGCATCCTGACAGTACATGACGATGCGATCGGCTAAAGCCATGTACTGAGTATCGCGCTCCGCTAATAGCTTTGCCCATGCCTCGATACGCACAATAAGCCCCAACTCCAGCAATTGTGTAAAATGCTCCCATTCATCCTTGGGCAGCTTATTTTTAAAAGCGTCGCAGTTGATGGATGTCGGAGCCGGTTTAGTAAGCAGAGGCGTGGGAATGATGGGCAATTCCAGCGTAAATGAAAACTCACTGCCACGGCCCAGCGTACTTGCCACTGTCAGATCACCACCGAGAGTCTTTACCCATTGTCGGGCAATCGACAGCCCTAATCCGAGTCCAGGAAACTTATGGCTGATTGTGGTGCGTTGCAGGGGTTCAAAGATACGCTCTAAATCGGCTTGGGCAATCCCGATGCCCGTGTCTAGCACGGCAAATCGTAGCCGGCAGCTGTTTTTGTCTATCAGGCTGTCATCGTAAGTGATGCGCTCAATCCAGAGTGTTACCTCACCGTTGCGAGTAAACTTACAGGCATTATCGATCAAATTCTTTAAAATTTGCAATAATCGCTCTTCGTCAGCCCAAACAACTTGCGGTAAATCGGGCGACTGCTTGAGTAAGAAGCGATTGTTTTCATTTCTTGCCGTCAAGCATCCGAAGTGTTCAATTTGATCCGTGAGAATCTTAAGTTCCAATTCATCGGCTTGTAACTCAACTGCAGGGTCAATGCCTTTATTAAACATCAGCAAATCGTTGATGAGATTAAGTAAACTCACACCACTGCGTTCAATAAGACTAAGTTGGCGCAGCGTCTCACCAGTTGATTTTCTTTTTAAGAGCGTCAGATATCCCAGTATGGCATGTAGCGGTGTGCGCAATTCATGACTGACTGTTGAGAGAAATTGGGATTTAGCGGCGCTGGCTTCTTCCGCCTGGCGGGTTCGCACATTAAGCTCAGAATTCGCTTGGCTTAATTCCAGTTGTGCTTTTTTATAGTCGCTGAGATCCTGGATGATGACAACACAATGCTCTTCCGGGCCGGGTAAGAGCGCAATCGCAATTAACACGGGTACACGCTTGCCATCCGGGTGTTGGTATTCCTTTTCATAAGGGATGCATGTGCCGGTAGTACGAAGCTGGATAACGGCCGCGTCATCGGCGGGTAACCATTCCGGCGGCGTCGCTTTTTTCCAATTTACCATTCCTGCGTTGTATTCACTGCGAGTGTAACCCAGTCTCTTCAGATAGTAATCATTGGTGTCAATAACAGTGCCGTGCATATCGGTCACGCTGACTCCGATCACGTTTGCCTGCCGCAGGCATTCAAACCGGGCTTGTGCCATCTGCAGGGCTCTTTGCGCTTGAATGGATGAGGTAATATCGCGAATAGCGGTAATGCGCAGGTTTTCTTTATCGTGCTTTAGGCTTATGCCATGCGACTTTACCCGAATACGTCGGCCATTCTTACAAATTACATCATGCTCAAGTCGGCTTTCGGCACCCATGAGAATACTCCTCATCACCCGTTCTTGTTCCTCTGCCGGTATGAACAAGGTGATGGGTTTGCCTTGCATTTCATCACAGGTATAACCGAGGATGTTTGCCAATTGAGTGTTACTGGCGGATATAAACCCTTGTTGACTGATGGCAATGCCTTCAAAGGTGGCGTCAGCAAGCAGGTGAAAATGCGATTCGCTGACTTGGAGTGCCATTTTTGCCAAGCGCGCTTCAGTTATATCCGTACTTAATGCCACAAAACCATTGATGATGTTTCCTTCAAGGTCGGGAAGATAGCGGATTAAAATATAACCTATGGCGCCGTCCGGTTTGGTAATCTTCTGTTCGAAACATTGCGCCTCACCACGTAAGGCCGCCTGAATTTGTGGTTCATTGTCGGCGAACACTTCCGGCCCCAGAATGTCCCGAATATGCATGCCTATCATGGCGTCTTTACGCTGTCCAAACCACTCTGAATAGGCATGGTTGGCAAAGGAGCAACGCAGGTCTTTTCCCCAGTAAGCCGCCATATCAGAAAGCGAGTTGACGATGGTATTGAGGAAACGCATACTATCCGGCAAAATTTTCACCTTGTATTTGCAGAGTGGCTTGCCGATATTGTCGAGGACCCAGACCATAGCGTCGTCGGAATGAACGTGAGAAATCGCTGGCATTTTGATAGCCGGAGCGCTCGGCGATCACTTGAATTTGTAGATCGGTGTCGGCCAGTAGTGATCTGGCTTTTTCCAGTCGCAAGTCCAGCAGATAATCAAATGCCGTCATGCCAAACTGGTGCTTGAAGAGTTCCGTCAGCTTTTTTTCGTTGGTGAGTGCTAATTGTGCCAACTTTTCCAAGCCAGGCCAATTAGTGAGATTTGCTTGCAAATACGTTAGCGCCAAGTACATTATTTTTTCGTCGCGACTAATAGTGATGCTTTGGCCTGAAAGATCGTCTTCCATGACACAGCTTTCAAGTCGTTTAATTTCGTTGATAATCTTGAGATGAACATAGATTCTGCCAAGCACCTCTTCAGAACTAAAAGGTTTGCTGATAAAGTCAACACCGCCGACCGCAAAGCCATGCAGTTTGTGGGCGGTGGTGAAATTGGCCGAAAGAAACAGCACAGGCGCCGCAGAAGTGCGCGGATCAGCCTTGAGGCGGCGGCAGACTTCATAGCCGTCCATCATCGGCATGGCAAGGTCAAGCAGAATGGCATCAGGATGACCCAGAATCGCTTTGTTCAACCCGTCCGCGCCACTGAGTGCCACCAGAACTTCTAGTGGTTGCCCCTTTAGATAGTTAAGGAGCAGGGCAACTGATTCCATCTGATCGTCAATAATGAGTATTCTCAAACTATTTTTCTCCATTACCGATATAATTCAATATTTTAGAGAATTAAAAGCTATAAGCGTTCCTGATTACTCACCGGCTTCAGCAGTCGTCATTCCGGCAGGGTATGACAAATTTGCTGAAGCTTATGGGTTTCAATAGCCAAAGGCTGAGATTTCAACTAATAATCGGTGTAGGCATAGATTTATTCCGTAAAGGCATACTTTGACCACGTCATTCTATCTTATAGTATAACCTCAACTCACTCTAATGACAGAGGATTGCAACAACATGCGGGTATGTAACCGTTCAGGCATTTCCGCCGCAACTTTGGCTGACTTGATCTGTAATTGATTATCCGTTGCCGAAGCATTAGCATTATTCGGACGACTTCACGCAAGCTTGATGATCTATGGTGATAAAGAAAAATAATAAAAAATCCTGGATTTCGGCGCTGATAATTTCGGTGGGGCTAGTCAGCCTGTCCGTGTTATTGCGAATCTGCTTGTTAAATGTGACGGAATTCCGACTCCCCTACATTACCTTATTTCCGGCAGTTGTGTTTGCAACTTTATTGGGCGGGCTGTTTTCCGGGCTGTTTGCTACCCTGCTGAGCAGTCTTTATGTCATTTTTTGGCAAAGCAATGGGCATCATTTCCTGAATGATACGATAGATTGGATAGGCTTAAGCCTTTTTATTTTCAATGCTATTTTAATAACCTTGATCACTTGGAAGTTTATCCAGGCCAAATCCAGCGAAGAAGTTGCCAGGGCGGTGAAGGAAATCACCGGGTTAAAACGCGCAGAACAACGGATTAGGGCATCGGAAGCCAACCTTAAGGCCATGTATGACAATCTGCCGTTTTTGGCCTGGATGAAAGATGTTAACGGTCATTATGTCTACGCCAATAAGCTTTGGCTTAACGAAGTTGGCTTTGCGGCTTTGAGTGAGGCACTCGGCAAAACGGATTTTGAACTTTGGCCTAAAGAGTTGGCCCAGCATTATCGAATGATAGATCAGCAAGTGATGCAAACCCGGCAACAAAAAAGACTGGTTGAACAAGCGATTAATAACGGTAAAGAGTATTTTGTGGAAACCTATAAATCGCCAGTGATAGACGAGCAGGGGCAAATACTGGGCGTTATTGGTTTGGCTAGGGATGTAACCGAAGAGCGGGAGATTGAAGAAAAACTCAAATTGGCGGCATCTATTTATGAGAAAAGCAGCGAAGGTATGGTGGTAACCGATGCCGATAACCGGATTATTGCCGTCAATGCCGCCTTTACCCAAATCACCGGTTATACCGCCGCAGAAGTCATCGGCAAAAACCCTAAAATATTAAGTTCTGGGTGGCAAGATCCGGCTTTTTATCAGCAAATGTGGCAAGCCATCCATAGTGTGGGGTTTTGGCAAGGGGAGATTCGCGACAAAAAGAAAAATGGCGAAATGCACACCAAAAAAATGACGATTAACGTTATCCATGATGATGACGGTAAGATTTTTCGTCATATCGGCTTGTTTTCCGATATTACCGAGTCTAAGAAAAATGAAGCGTTGATTTGGCGTCAGGCCAATTACGATCCTTTAACCGAGCTGCCGAATCGGCGGCTATTTCTAGATCGATTGGAGCAGGAAATCTCAAAAGCAGAGGGTGCCGGCACGGTTGTTGCGCTGCTGCTGATTGATTTGGATCGTTTTAAAGAGGTCAATGACACCTTAGGGCATCAGGCCGGTGATGAGTTGTTGATAGAAGTGGCTAAACGTATCGTCGATTGTGTCAATAGTGTCGACACTGTTTCACGGCTGGGTGGCGATGAGTTTATGGTTATTTTGACAGATTTGCACGATACCTATCCTGTGGAGACTGTGGCACAAAAAATTCTGGCTGCACTGCAACAGCCGTTTAAGTTGGAAAACCAATTATTTTTTGCCTCGGGCAGTATCGGGATTACTTTGTATCCCAATGATGCTAAAACTGCTGAAGAGTTGGTCAAAAATGCCGATCAGGCCATGTATGTATCCAAAGGCGCCGGTCGGAATCAATTTAATTATTTTACCAGTGCGATGCAGGACAGTGCGCAGGCCAAGCTAAAGTTGGTTGGCGATTTGCGTAACGCGTTGGAACAGGGACAATTTAGATTGTTTTATCAGCCGATTGTGGAATTGTCTACCGGCTGTATTCATAAGGCAGAAGCCTTAATTCGTTGGTATCATCCTACCCGTGGTTTGGTTAGCCCGGCAGAGTTTATCCCGCTGGCCGAAGAAACCGGCTTGATTGTGGATATGGGTGATTGGGTGTTTAAAGAAGCGGCCAATTATGCTAAATATATCAGCAAAATAACCCAGCAGACTTTTCAAATTAGCGTTAATAAATCGCCGGTACAATTTCATGAACGGAAAAAAAGTCACGATTGGTTGGAATATCTCGCGGAAATTGGTTTGGCACCCCGGCAAATTGTGGTTGAATTGACAGAAGGATTATTGCTGGATTCTGATGCCAGCGTGGTTAACCGTTTGTTGGAATACCGTGATGCCGGCATTGAAGTGGCCATAGACGATTTCGGCACCGGTTATTCATCGCTGTCGTATTTGCATAAATTTGATATTGATTATTTAAAAATCGATCAATCGTTTACCCGTTATTTGCAGACCGGTTCTTCGGAAATGGCCATTTCTGAGGCCATTATTGTAATGGCGCATAAATTAGGCTTAAGAGTGATTGCCGAGGGTGTAGAAACCGAACAACAACGCAACTTGCTGGCAGCGGCAGGCTGCGATTTTGTACAAGGCTATTTATACTCTAAACCGTTGCCGGCGGCAGATTTTGAAGCCTTGCTGATGAAGCCCATTAAAAGGTAGGATGTGCACACCTGCGGGCGGCGCATCAATCAAAGCTCAGTCGGCGGCAAGGTGGTTCGATTGCTTTAATCGCATTGAACAAAGCGTGTGCTTTGCCGATAAAAGCCTCTTGAGGGCCCGCAGGTGTGCTCATCCTACATGGGTTTAATATCCGTCAGCCTATGCTGAAGAGTAAACGCATTAAAATTTAGTAACTGTTTTTTGAACATAATATAGGCTGGGCAGCGCTTTTTGCTGCCTGCGCAGGATAGCTGATGAGCTTAACAAACAACTTTGTAAACTGGTTTAGGAATTCTGCGCCTTATATTCACGCGCATCGCAATCGTACCTTTGTGATCTTTTTCAGTGGTCAGGCGGTAACCGAACCGGGTTTTGACAAACTGATTCACGATTTTGCCTTATTGAAGGGCTTGGGTGTCAGGTTGGTACTGGTACACGGTATCCGCCAGCAAATTGACGAACGGCTGCTGCAACAGGGCGATACCCCAAGGTTTTATCATCATTTACGGATTACCGACGCGGCGACTTTGCAATATGTAAAACAGGCGGCCGGATTGGTACGCGTGGAAATTGAGGCCTTGCTGTCGATGGGAGTGTCCGGCTCGCCGATGGCCGGAGCCAAAATCAGGGTCGCCTCCGGTAATTTTGTCACAGCCAAGCCCTTAGGGGTGCTGGATGGTATTGATTATTGCTATACCGGCAAAGTTCGGCGCATTGATAGTCAGGCAATCCATCAGCAATTGGATCAGCAAAATGTGGTGCTGATTTCACCGATTGGTTACTCACCCAGCGGTGAAGTGTTTAATCTATCTGCTGAAGAAGTCGCCACCGAGGTGGCGATTGCGCTACAGGCCGATAAACTGATTGTATTAACCGAACAAGCTTGTCTTTCCCCAGAGGATCAAAGCCCGCTGCAACAACTGACCACTGATCAGGTTGAGGCTTTGCTGCAACAAACACCGGGGCTGCCGGACGGCGTGGCGCGTTCCTTACAGGCCGCAATGGAAAGCTGTCGGCAAGGGGTGGAGCGGGCGCATTTAATTAATCGCTTGGTGGATGGCGCTTTGCTGTTGGAATTGTTTACACGCGATGGTATCGGCACCCTGATCAGTTCGACTGATTTTGAAACCATTCGCTCGGCAACGCTGGAAGATATCGGCGGCATTATGGCGTTAATCAAACCGCTGGAACAGCAGGGGATTTTGGTGAAGCGCTCGCGAGAAAAGCTGGAAATGGAGATTGGCGACTATATCATCATCGAACGCGATGGTTTAATTTTGGCCTGTACTGCGCTGCATCGCATCCTGGATGAAAATTACAGTGCGGAAATTGCCTGTCTGGCGGTGCATTCTGATTATCAAAACAGTGAACGCGGTAATACCCTGTTAACGTATCTCACCGAAAAAGCAGAAAAGCAAGGCCTTAAGCAATTGTTTGTCCGCACCACTCAAACCCTACATTGGTTTGTGGAACGCGGTTTTACACCTTGCGAACTGGAAGATTTACCGGCAGCCATGCGCATGGCCTATAACCATCAACGTAATTCCAAGCTGTTGGTTAAAAAACTGGGGCGGTGATTATCCTATGGCGCAATCACGGCGTTGCCTTTTCTCATGCGGTCAAGGTGTTTCGTGACCCTTTCGCGCGACGACCGCGAGGATTACGACGAAGAGCGGGTAAACCTGCTGGGTATGTGTGACGGCGTTCTTTTGCATGTGACCTACACCGAGCGCGGCGAGCGTATCAGACTCATATCAGCCAGAAGGGCGGAAAAACATGAACAAGACTACTACTACAGCGAAAATTCTACCTAATGGGGCGGTTGTCGAGGTTTTGAATGATGGGCAAGAACGTCCGTTCATTGATGCTCCTATGCGATCTATGACCGATGAAGAAATCAGCGCAGCGGCACAAGCCGACCCAGACGCGCGACCCATGACCGCCGACGAATTAAAAACCGCTCGACGTGTTCCCCGCGTTAAAACCATGCGCCGCGCCTTGGGTATCACACAAGAAGAATTTGCCGCGCGGTATCATGTACCGCTTGGCACTTTACGCGATTGGGAACAAGGACGGACAGAACCAGACCAGCCAACACGGGCATATTTAACCGTTATTGCTCACGACCCCGAAGGGGTGCGGCAAGCTTTGGAACATCCCCGCGGGTGATAAAAATATTACCCGCTTGCAGCCAACCCCTTTGCCATTCCAAACTTCTTAATTCGTTCACCTGTTTGCTGATTTATTCCCACCCCGCCGTTTTTTGCTCCAGTTCAAGCACCGCTTTGTTTAACAGCTGCAGCTGTTTTTCTTCGGCGATCTGCAAACCCAGGGTATAGAAAATCGGCATCCAGAACGGATTGATCAGTAATGCGCCCAGTAGGCTTTTTAGGGTGCGGCGGATATTTTTTAGCGGGTTAAAGCCATCGCTTAAGCTGTGTTGTGGATGCTCGGCAAATACTTTTAACAGTGGCCGCATCATGGAAAAGTCATAGCCTTCGTGCGTTTGCATGGCTGCCGACAGCCGGGTTTTAATCGCATGAAAATTAAAGCGCGCCCGGCAGACGGATACCACAAACGCCAGCGCCATCAGCGGCAGTAGAATATGCGGCGGGGCGATTGGGGCAAAAATGGGCGCCATCAGCACCAGGGCGTAGCCCAGCATCAAGGTATCTTCGCAGCGCTCTACATCCTTATCAACGCTTTTAATGATAGAAACGACCGGGTGGGCGTGGGAATTCAGATAATCGGGGTGTTTAGACATGCTGTTTCTCCAGTAGCGATCCTGTTCCGTGGAAAACCTAAAAGGCAAAGTGGCGGCTGACTCTTTAGCTGGATAGGATGAGCCGGTGTCGGCGGGCGCATCCGATCGGGAAAGAGGCGCTACCGACCGGCAAATCCTGGCTAAAAAGTTAGCGTTTTTGTTATAGATCCATAAACAACATCGGTAATCCGTAAGTTAACACAAAATAACTAAAGGCCAACGTTATGCTTCTGACTAAGCGATACGCATAAAGTTGCCGCGTAATGTAACTGACGATGGCAATATACCAAACCACCAGCACCACTGCAACGCTGATGGAAATTTCTTCCCGATGCGGCCAATGGGCTCTTACCATTAATAAATCAAGCACTTCCGCGCCTATTGCTAAGGTCATGATGAAGTTTTCGCAGACAAAAATCGCTGTGTACAATTGGTTGAAGTCCGACCATCTTTTGATGAAAATTAGAAACAGGCTAATGCTGGTAAAGGCCATAAAGGTGCGCAGCAGCACCTCCAGTGTACCATCGGCCGGATCGGCGATCAGGCTTTCTACAATAATGCCGGAAGTCAGATAAAAAGCCACCACTTTCCAGATAAAGGCTCTACTGGGGGTTAAATCGGCGGGGTTGTTGTGGAACCAGCAGAGCGCAAGGTATTTAAGCAGTATGGTCATGATTTAGAGTGAGTATTTCAAAAGCAGGGGTAACTATTCATCGTGATTTTTTATATGCAAACCAATATATTATAGGATGTGCTGAACAGCGTGAAGCGCATCTTTCGCGATTGATGCGCCTCCTAACGTCGGCACATCCTATACACTGATGCGCCGCCCGTTGGTTGGCACATCCTACCATTTTTGATGATCTCTCATCCTACGCTGAATAATGACCAATTTGGGTAGTGGGTAGTGGGTAGTGATTATCTTAGAATCGGCGGCTCAAATCCAGCGGATAGGTTGAAATCCACAATATTAATTGGCTCAAATCAACCGTATTTTATTTTAAACGGTTGGCTTAATTTGCAGCTTTCTTTGTTGTGTATTGATTTGTATAGTGGTTTTTGATATGGCATGGCTTAAGCATAAGATTAAATGTCAACTAATCCACGGAGGATGAGAAAAATGAACCAATCAATCAACCACTATAAAGATCTACTGATTGCAGCACTTTACTTTTCCGGTATAGGCGGATATATGTTTGGTGAAGTCATCGTTTCTACAGCTATGATCCTCACCGCATCTTTACTCAGCAGTTTTCATTTCAGAGAAGCGGCTAAAAACTAAAGCCACGCGCAAATAGCCGGATTGTTTACGCGTTTTAAAGGCCAGCAACCGGTAAGGCTTAAATGGATGTTGCCGCTGGCGGATAACGAGGCTGTTATCGGCAAAGCACCTGTCTTGTTCAAGGCTTGCTGCTGAGTTTTGCCGGTGGGGTTTTTTATTTAAGCTGTTAGACCACCTTGCCGGTATTTGGGCTTTAATTGATGCGCCGCCCGTTGGTTGGCACATCCTACGCAATTTCTCGTTACTCCGCCTTCGGCAACACATGCAGTTGCAACATATCCTCAAACGGATTATGCAGCACATTTTCGCTTCTGCCTTGGTCTACGCCGGGGATAGTCAAATAATCCGTCCATTTGATTTCGCCGCCGATTTGCTTGGTATCCGGCACCATTTCCAGATTCCAGCCGCCGCCCAAGGCAGTAACCAATTGCACGGATGCCGTTAAGCGTGAGCCTTGCAGTTGTACCGCGGTCACCTGATTGGTCAGCGCGGCACTTTGCGCGGTCATGACATTGATAAAACTCACGGTGCCGGCTTTGTATTGATTAATCGTCAGCGCCAGCGCTTCGTTGGCGGCGGCAACCGCGCGGTTTTCCACCTGCAGTTCTTCATCCAATATTCTTAAAGCGGCTAGATTATCCTCCACTTGTTGAAAAGCAGTTAATACGATTTGCCGGTAATTGGCGACGCTGGCGTCGAAATTATCTATCGCCTGTTTGTACAAGGCGTTTTTGGCGCCGCCGTCGAATAAAGTCATCGCGCCGGTTGCCGGGCCGAATGACCAAAAGTTTTTCGCAACCGAGTATAAAGTGTTCAGATTTAGAAAGCCGCTTTGATAACCGTCTTGTATGCTTAGATTCAAGGTTGGAAAATAAGCCGCTTTTGCCACGCCGACAGAGGCGTTGGCGGCGGCGATTTGCCGTTCGGCGGCGGCAATGTCCGGGCGTCTTTCCAGCAGTTCCGAAGGTAGTTTCATTGGAATAGCCGGTGGCGTTACCGTCAGCGGCGCCGGTTGCAAAGTTAGTTCTGCCGGGGCTTTGCCGATTAACACCGCAATGGCATGTTCCATTTGCGCCCGCTGGATGCCTAAATTAATCGCTTGCGCGCGCACCGCTTCCAATTGCGCCTGGGCTTGCACCACATCGGTTTTGGCGGCCACGCCGGCGGCGTAACGGTTTTTGGTAATTTCCAGGGTTTTGCTGTAAGCGGCGACATTGTCATCCAGCAGCTTTTTTTGCTCGTCCAATATCTTTAACTGAAAATAATCAACCGCCAGCGCTGATTGACTGGAGAGCTGTAAAGCCTGCATGGTGGCGGCGCTGGCTTGTGCGTTTTCCATATTGGATTCAATCTGCCGGCGGACGCTGCCCCAAATATCCGGTTGCCAGGTGCCGGCTAAGGTATTACCGATCAGGTTTCTAACCCCGGCCGGCGCCACGCTGGTACCGCTGGCAGCAACGAAACGGTTAAACTGGCCGCTGGCGGTGGCGGTGGGGAACAGTGCGGCTTCTGAGGTTAATACCAGATGTTCGGCCTGACGGAACTGAGCTTCAGCCTGAATGATGGATTGATTGGCGGTGGCTACCTGTTCTTCCAGCTGATTTAATTGTGGATCGTTAAAAATTTCCCACCAGTTACCAACCACTACATTATCGCGGGGTTGCGCGGGTTTCCAGCCTTTAACTTCCTTAAAGTCGGCGGGGGTATCCATTTTAGGACGCACATAATCAGGACCCATCATGCAAGCGGTTAATTGGCTGGCCATCAGGGTATAGATCAAGGGTTTGTTAATCGAAACAATCATGCAAATCTCTGCAAACTTTAAGCGGGTTTATCCACTCTGAGAGCGGCGAGGTAAGAAGGGGTGCCGCCGGCCATGCGCCGCCGGAACCTGTCCAGATAAATATATACTACCGGTGTGGTATAAAGCGTCAGCATTTGACTGAACAACAGGCCGCCGACGATGGAAATTCCTAAAGGATGGCGCAATTCCGCGCCATAGCCGGTGCCCAAGGCCAGCGGCAATGCCCCGAACAGCGCCGCCAGCGTGGTCATGACTATCGGCCTGAAGCGTTGCAGGCAAGCCTGAAAAATAGCGGTTCTGGAATCCAGGCCTTGCTCGCGTTCGGCCTGCAAAGCAAAATCTATCATCATTATCGCATTCTTTTTCACAATGCCGATCAGCAGGATGATACCTATCATCGCGATAATATCCAGTTCCTTGTCGGCGACCATCAGCGCCAGCAGTGCGCCAACCCCGGCGGAGGGCAGGGTAGACAAAATGGTCAGCGGCTGTATATAACTTTCGTACAACACCCCTAACACAATATAAATAGTCAGCAATGCCGCCAAAATCAACCAGGGCTGGTTGCGCATGGCTTCCTGAAAGGCTTTGGCCGCGCCTTGAAAACTACCGGTTAAGGAACTGGGGGCGCCAATCTCTTGTAAAGTCTTTTCAATCAATTGGGTGGCGTCAGAGAGTGATACACCGGGTTTTAGATTAAAGGACAGGGTTGCGGTGGCAAACTGGCCTTGATGATTGACGCTTAATGGGGTGTTGGTGGAGGCAAAAGCGGCAACAGCCGACAACGGCACCTGATGAGGAATGGCCGGGCCGCCGCTGGTGGGCGGGGTGCCGGGCACGCTGAGGTAAACCTGTTTCAAGGCTTCCGGGCTTTGCCAATATTCGGGGGCCAGTTCCATGATCACATGGTATTGATTTAAAGGATTATAGATCACCGAAACCTGGCGTTGACCAAAGGCATTATTTAAACTGGCGTCTATCATCGCCTGAGTAACGCCATAACGGATGGCCATTTCCCGGTTGACCACCAAGCCGATTTGTTGACCTTTATCTTGTTGGTTGGTATTGACATCGTTCAGTTCCGGCAGTTTGGCCAGAGCTGCCAACACCTTGGGTGTCCATAGCCGCAGTTCGTCCAGGTCGTCGGATTGCAGCGCAAAATCGTAAGAACCGTAAGAAGGTCGGCCGCCAATCCGCAATTCCTGCGCTGGATATAAATGCAGCTTGGCGCCGGGAATCCGGCCCAGCCGTTCGCGCAATCTATCCTGCACTTCTTCAATAGGCTCTCTTTCATTATGCGGCTTAAGTACTATAAACATATCGGCATTATTGGCGCTGCCGGCATAACCGACCACATTAACAACAGCCGGATCTTGCTTAACCAGATCGGCAAATTGGAACAGCTTTTTTTGCAAAGCGTAAAAAGAGGTGCCTTGATCAACCTGGATGCCGCCGTTTAACCTACCGCCGTCCTGATTAGGAAAAAAACCTTTCTGAATGGCCCCGTACAAATAAAAATTAAGACCAATCACTGCAAATAACAGCAACAGCATTAGCCGGCTGTGCCGCAAAGCCCAGGTTAGGCTGCGTTCGTAAGCAATTTGTACCCTATCAAAGACCAAACCTATTTGGCTAAAAAACCAGCCATGTTGCTCTTTTTCCTTGCTTAGCCAACGCGCGCACAGCATCGGCGTAGTGGTTAAGGAAATGACTAAAGAAATTAACACCGCTGCCGACAGTGTGACCGCAAACTCGCGGAATAAACGGCCTACCACGCCGCCCATCAACAAAATCGGTAAAAATACCGCCACCAGCGATACGCTCATCGCCAATACCGTAAAACTGACTTCCCGGATTGCCATTAGCGCAGACTTGAACGGCGGCAGACCTTTTTCAATGTGCCGCCGGGTGTTTTCCACTACCACAATCGCATCATCCACCACAAAACCGGTGGCGATGGTCAATGCCATCAAGGTCAGATTATTCAAACTGAAATGACAAAAATACATCACCAGACATGCGCCGATCAAGGACACGGGTACCGAGACTATGGGGATTAATGTGGAGCGAATATCCCGTAAAAATACCAGTACCACCAGAATCACCAACGCCACGGCAATAAACAAACTGTGTTCTACTTCTTTGACCGAGGCGCGGATGGTCATGGAGCGATCCACTACCACTGATAAATCAACGGTGTTGGGAATGCCGGCGCGCAGTTCGGGCAGTAAAGCCTGTATTTGATCGACCGTTTCAATCACATTGGCGGTCGGTTGTTTGGTGAGTATCAGTAATACCGAGGGTTTGCCGTTTTTTAAGCCGGTATTGCGTAAATCTTCCACCGAATCGGTGACTTGGCCTAAATCGCCGATTCTGACCGGTGAGTTATTCCGGTAACTGACAATCAGCGGCAGGTAATCAGCGGCTTTGCGAGCTTGATCGTTGGCTTGAATCTGCCAGCGTTCATTGCCGCTTTCCAATACCCCTTTCGGGCGATTGACATTGGTCTGGCTAATTGTGGTGCGGACATCCTCCAGACCTACGCCATATTTGCTTAAGGCGGTGGGATTAAGTTGCACCCGCACTGCCGGTAAGGCCGCGCCGCCAACTTGTACCTGACCGATGCCCGGCATTTGTAAAATTTTTTGCGCCAGACTGGTGGAGGCTAAATCAAATAACTGGCCGCGATCCAGGGTTTCCGAGGTCAACGCCAAAATCAGAATCGGCGAATCGGCTGGGTTAAAACGCCGATAGCTGGGGCGACTGGGCAGACTGGTCGGCAAAAGACTAGCGGCGGCGTTAATCGCCGCCTGCACATCGCGGCCCGCGCCGTAAATATCCCGATCCAGATCAAATTGCAAGGTGATGCGGGTAGTGCCCAGCGTACTGGTGGAGGTCATTTCCGTTACGCCGGCAATTCGCCCCAACGCCCGTTCCAGCGGCGTCGCCACCGTTGCCGCCATGGTTTCCGGGCTGGCGCCGGGCAAATTGGCGCTCACGGCAATGGTGGGAAAATCCACTTGCGGCAAGGAAGAGACCGGCAGATTTAAAAAAGCCAGCGTGCCGGCCAGCGCCACCGCCAGCGTTAACAAACTGGTGGCGACCGGGCGATAAATAAACAGCGCGGAAGGATTCATGATAGTTCGGTATCGCTTGGTGCTTCTTCCAGCGGATTCATCCCCAGCCAACCGATCAAGCGTTTGGCCAGACTATCCATCCATAAATAAATCACCGGTGTGGTGTATAGGGTCAGCAACTGACTGAGCAATAAGCCGCCGACCATGGTAATCCCCAAAGGATGACGCAATTCCGAACCCACCCCGCTGCCCAGCATCAAGGGCAAAGCGCCCAGCAGTGCCGCCAGCGTGGTCATTAAAATGGGCCGAAAGCGCAGCAAACAGGCTTGAAAAATGGCCTCTGCCGGGGCCATGCCTTGTTTGCGTTCCGCTTCCAGCGCAAAATCTATCATCATGATTGCGTTTTTCTTAACGATGCCGATCAATAGAATAATGCCGATAATGCCGATAATCCCCAGATCGCCGCCGGACAGCATCAGCGCCAGCAAAGCGCCTACGCCGGCGGAAGGCAGGGTAGACAAAATAGTCAGCGGATGGATATAACTTTCGTAAAGCACCCCCAGCACAATGTAAACGGTAATGATGGCGGCCAGGATCAACCACAGGGTATTGCTCAGCGAGGCTTTAAAGGCTTGCGCCGCTCCCTGATAACTGGTGCGGACACTGATGGGTAAGGCAATGTCGGCTTTGGCCTGCTCAATGGCCTGCACCGCATCGCTTAAGGATTTGCCGGGCGCCAGATTAAACGATAGGGTGGCGACCGGAAACTGACCCAGATGATTAATGGCTAACGGGGTAGGGCGTTCCGATAATTCTGCAATTGCCGAGAGCGGCACCTGGGTGCCGTTGCTGGAGGGTATCCGTAAATCGTTTAAAGTATTGGGGTGGTTTTGCGCAGCAGGATCTATCTCCAGCACCACCCGATATTGATTAGTTTGGGTAAAGATGGTGGAAACCAGTCTTTGCCCGTAAGCATTGTACAGGGCATTATCAATCGCCGCGGTACTGACGCCGAGCCGGCTGGCGGTGCTGCGGTCGATGTTGATAAACACTTGTTGGCCCTGATCCTGGACATCACTGGTGAAATCGCTAAATGTCGGCTGTCCGGCCAGCTTGTCCATCAGCTTGTGACTCCACAGGTTTAGTTCATCAGGATTGACCGCTTCCAGGGTAAATTGGTACTGGGTGCGGCTGACCCGGTTTTCCATGGTTAAATCCTGTACCGGCTGCAGATACAGTGATATGCCGCTCAACTGGGCCAGTTTCGGCTTTAGCCGGGCAATGATTTCGGCGGCGCTTGGCGCGCGCTCGGCTTTGGGTTTAAGGTTAATCAGAAAACGACCGGTATTGGGGGTGGTATTAACGCCGTCCACGCCGATAAACGAAGACAGGCTTTCCACCGCCGGATCTGCCAGAATCAAGCTTGCCAACTGCTGTTGATAGTCTGCCAGCGCCGAAAAGGACACGTCTTGCGGCGCTTCGGAAACGCCTTGAATCAGACCGGTATCCTGCAACGGAAAAAAGCCTTTGGGCACCACCACATACAGATAAACCGTCAGCGCGGCGGTGGCAAAAAATACCAACATCGTGAGTTTTTGCCGGCGTAATACCCATTGCAGGGATTTACCGTAGACGGCGATTAATTGATCAAACCAATCCCGTTTTGCTTGATGGCGGCTGGTGCCGTGATGTTTGGCCGGATGTAATAGTTTGGCGCACATCATCGGGGTTAAGGTTAACGACACCAGCGCGGAAATTAAAATGGCCACCGCCAGGGTAATCGCAAACTCCCTAAACAAGCGCCCCACCACATCACCCATAAACAATAACGGTATCAGCACCGCGACCAGCGAAAAGGTCAAGGATATGATGGTAAAGCCGATTTGTTCAGAACCTTTCAGCGCTGCCTGCAAAGGCGATTCACCACGCTCGATATAGCGGGATATGTTCTCAATCACCACAATGGCGTCGTCCACCACAAAACCGGTGGCGATGGTTAAAGCCATCAGGGTTAAATTGTTGATGCTGAAGCCGGCCAAGTACATCACCGCAAACGTGCCGACCAGCGATAACGGCACGGCCACGGCAGGAATCAGCGTGGCAGGCACATTACGCAGAAAGACGAAGATCACCATCACCACCAAAGCCACTGCCAGAAACAGCTCGAATTGCACATCATGTACTGAGGCGCGGATGGTGACGGTGCGATCGGTTAACGGCAGCACCTCAATATTCAGCGGCAAAGAGGCTTGCAGCTGCGGCAACAGCGCCTTGATTCTATCCACCACTTCAATTACGTTGGCGCCGGGCTGGCGCTGAATATTAACGATTACCGCCGCCTTGTTATTGGCCCAAGCCGACAAGCGCACGTTTTCCGCGCCATCCACTACTTTGGCAACTTCTTTGAGTTTAATCGGCGCATTATTACGATAGGCCACCACCAAATCCTGATATTCCGCTGCCGAGCGCAATTGATCATTGCTGTCGATAATCGCCGAGCGCAACGGGCCGTTAAACATGCCTTTGGGTTGATTGACGTTGGCGGCGGCTATTGCCGCCCGCACATCTTCCAGGCTGATGCCGTATGCCGCCAGCGCTTTGTGATTGGCCTGTATCCTGACCGCAGGCCGCTGGCCGCCGCTGATGCTGACCAAACCCACCCCGGATAGCTGGGCGATTTTTTGCGCCAGCCGGTTGTCTATCATGTCTTCAACTTTGAATAAGGGCAAAGCATTGGAGCTGACCGCCAGCGTCATGATTGGGGTGTCGGCGGGGTTGACTTTGCTGTAAATCGGCGCTTGCGGCAAATCGGTCGGCAAAAAACTGGCGGCGGCGTTAATGGCGGCTTGTACCGTTTGCTCGGCAATATCCAGCGCTAAATTTAGATTAAATTGCAGAGTAATGACTGATGCCCCGCCGGAGCTGGTGGATGACATCTGGTTAAGCCCCGGCATTTGTCCAAACTGGCGTTCCAGCGGTGCGGTAACCACCGATGACATGACCTCAGGACTGGCACCCGGATACAGAGTAACCACCTGGATGGTGGGATAATCGACCTGCGGCAAGGCGGATACCGGCAACAGCCGGTAAGCCAGCATCCCAATCAGCAACATAGCCACCATCAGCAGCGATGTTGCCACTGGGCGGAGGATGAATAATCGGGAGGGGTTAAAGTTGGGTAAAGAATGCTTGGTGCTGCTCATGGCTTAAGAGTGTCGATCCCGTTTATGGAATTTGCCATTAAATTTGTGCTCGGGTTTATCCGTAACACCAGGTTCGGCGGCAATTTCCAGACCGTCTTTTTGGGCAATATCAATTTTTGCGCCGTCTTTTAAGCGATCGGTGCCTTCTATCACCACAGATTCAGTAAAAGCCAGATTGCTGAGTACCGCCACCTTGCCCTCTGCGGTTTCGTCGGCCGCCAGGGTAATATGGCGGATTTCCACGGTTTTTTCCGGGGTGATCACATAGACAAAAGGCCCTTCGGCGTCATGCCGAACGGCGGCGCTGGGAATCAGCGTTACCCCCGGCAGGGTGTCCAGATGCATTTTAATATTGACAAATTGATTGGCGAACAAGCTATTGTCGTTGTTGTCAAATTGTGCCTTTAATTTAAGCGTGCCGGTGGTGGGGTCTATTTGATTATCCAAAGCGGTTAATTTGCCGTCAGCCAGTTTATTTTTACCGGCCCGGTCGTAAGCCGCCACCTGCACCGGTTGATTGCTGCGCCAGCGCTGGATCAAAGCTTGCACCTTGTCTTCCGGTAAGGTAAACACCACGCTGATAGGCTGCAACTGGGTGATCACCACCAGGCCATTGGCATCGCCGCTATGGATGATGTTGCCCTGATCGATTTGCCGCAAGCCCACCCGACCGTTAATCGGCGCGGTTAAGCGGGCATAGCTTAGCTGTAGTTTGGCGTTATTGAGCTGAGATTGGTCTATTTCTACCGTGCCTTGATATTGCTTAACCAGGGCTTGCTGGGTGACGGTTTGCTGGGCGGGGATAGAGTTTTGCGCCAGCAAGGTATCGTAACGGCTTTGATCCAGTTCGGCGTTTTTCAGCAAGGCTTCGTCACGTAATAACTGGCCTTGAGCTTGTTGTAATAATACCTGAAACGGCCTGGGGTCAATTTCCGCCAGCAAATCGCCTTGTTTAACCATCTGGCCTTCGGTAAACGCCACCTTGATTAACTCACCATCCACTCTTGAGTGCACGGTAACGGTTTTTAACGCTGTCACTGTACCCAGACCGTTTAAATAAACCGGATAATCGCCTTGGGTAGCAGAGGTCACCGCTACCACCACCGGTTCATCATCATGATGACCGCCGGGGCCGTGTCGGTCGTGACGTTGACCTTGGCCTTCCGACTGTGCTTGATTGGCTGGATTTTGCGCTGCCGAACCGTATTGCCAATACAGGCCGATGCCGGCTGCTGCTGCCAGCAGCAAGCCGACGGACAGTGCAAATTTTCGGCTTTTTACGGCCGGTTGCTTTAATCGAATTTGGTAATCTTGATCCATGTATATCTAAATAGATAGTCTTTAAGCAGGTGGCCTCAATGCCGGTCGACGCAAATTGCCGCCGATGTTTCGTTAAAATATATATCGTTTTAGCGGGTGTGAATGTGCAAATAATATGATTTAATCGACAGTCGCCGCAGACGGGGTACAGGCTGTTGTTAACCGCGCGACGACCCTGCCCAGCTTGCCGGGTGTTATACCGTTATTTTTGGCCGACTTCATTATAAGACCTTGATAGCGGCTAATAAGTTGCATCTATTTCAGGCATAAGCCAAGAAAACGTTGGTATCAAGCAAACTTGCCGCTGTTGCCTAAGAGCATAGCAAATACCTATCTCACAGGTTAAGCGAAAATCATGCCAAATGTTGTGTGTTAATTATGAACCGTGGGGCGTATGGAATGTAAGCTGTACAGCTGGGATTGTGGCGCAACAACTTCAGCTGCTGCTGATTGCATATCAGCAGCGATTGGCTATCGGCTGTCTGATTTTGAACAGTCGGGTTGTCGGTATTTATCGATCCATCAAACCAACCGGAAAACATGTCTGTCACCCCAAAGAGCAGTTCTGGGCACCTTAACCAGCTTTACCGGCTTATCTAAAAAAAGTTCGACTGGTTTGTAACAAAATCGCACTTCTTCCGACTGATAACTCAGGAAGGCAAATATGCATTCCTTTTCGTCTATCAATTCAAACTACGAGGCTTAACAATATGAACAAAAAAATCTTAGCACTGACTCTTGGCGGTGCAATGGCCACCGCATTAACCGCCAGTCCATTGGTTCGCGCGCAACAAAATCCGTTCGGTATGCAAAAAATCAATGGTTCGCAAATTGTTGCTGAAGCGGATGCAAAAATGCCTGAAGGCAGTTGCAGTGCTGGCAAAATGACAGAGGGCAAGTGCGGTGAAGGTAAATGCGGCGCCAACAAAAATAAAATGAAAGAGGCCGGTTGTAGCGGAGCCGCAAAATCGATGGATAAAATGAAAGAAGGTGGATGCAGCGGCAAAATGAAAGAAGGCGGTTGTGGCGCCAAAATGTAAGCAGTCCAAGCCGTCAATAATTTTTGGCGGCTCTCTTTTAAAAGTCACCAGGAGATAAAAAATGTCAATGATGTGCAAAATGAATAGTCAATGCAGCCATATAAAAGGGATGTGTATCCATGAAAAAATGATGCTGGCCGTGATGATGATGGCGGCGGCGTTAGCGGCCATCGGTCATTGGGTTCTAGGCTGGTTTTAGAGCCATTATGAAACGCTTTAATATCAAAGGCGCAGGCTTGGGATTGCGTCGAGAACTTTTACCGGCTTTGGATGCGGGTGTACCGGATGCCATTCGGTTTTTTGAAGTATCGCCGGAAAACTGGATAGATGTGGGTGGAAAACTGGGCAAGCTATTTCGTAACTACACCGAGCAACACCGATTCGTAGCACATGGGCTATCTTTATCGATTGGCGGGCCTGCGCCTTTGGATATAGGCTTTTTGCAACGCATGAAAGCTTTTCTCAATGAACATAACTTCCTACTGTACACGGAACATTTAAGTTATTGCAGCGATACCGGCCATCATTACGATCTTTATCCTATCCCTTTTACGGAGGAAGCGGTGCATCATGTTGCAGAACGGATGCGCATAGCCCAAGATATTCTGGAGCGGCCTATTGCCCTGGAAAACGCCTCTTATTATGTGAAACCACCGTTTGCTGAAATGGATGAATTGGCATTTATCAATGCGGTATTGGCTGAAGCCGATTGTCCTTTTCATCTGGATGTAAATAACATTTACGTCAACAGCCTTAACCATCATTACAATGCTGCCGAGTTTTTAAAAGGCTTATGTGGCGAACGCATTGTTTATGGGCATGTGGCCGGGCATGATCAAGATAAGTCCGGGATGATTATCGATACGCATGGACAATCGGCTTGCGACCCGGTTTGGGATTTATTGGATTTGGCCTATCAAACTTTTGGCGTATTTCCAACTTTATTGGAACGGGATTTTAATATGCCGCCTTTTGCCGATCTGTTAACGGAAGTAGAACATATTGCCAAGCTGCAACAGCGCTATGGAGAGGGTTCATGATGGCTTTTCAAACGGTACAACAGCAATTTTTAGCCCATTTACGCAATCCTGAGAAAAATCCCTTACCCGACGGTTTCGCCGAACAGGGATCGGCAGTTTATGTCGATCTGTTGTATAACAAATTCAATGACAGTTTAGCGCTTTGCTTTCCCGTCACCCACGAAATTTTAGGTGAAGAAGCCTGGCGATGTTTACTGAAAGCCTTTATTGCCGAGCACTGCTGTGCCTCGCCTTATTATCGGCAAATTCCCGATGAATTTGTTCGGTATTTACAAGCAGAACGATCTAATGAAGCTGATCCGCCGTTTTTACTGGAATTAGCCCATTTTGAATGGGTGGAACTGGTATTGGCGGTTGCTGAAGCTGAACCGATCCCGGCGTTTACCCCTGGAATAGTGACTGACTGGCTGCAACATCGCCCGCTGTTTGTACCGGTTTTCGAGGTACTGCATTATACCTATCCGGTTCAACGCATCAACAGCAACTATCAGCCAACGATACCCTCTGAACAGGCGACACATATTTTAGGGTTTCGGGGCAGGGATGATGCTGTGCAATTTATCGAACTGCAACCGGCAACCACACGGCTGCTTGAAATTTTACAAGCTACCGGCTGCACTGTTGGGGAAGCGATAGCACAAATTGCCGTCGAGTTGGATCATCCTGAACCAGCCGCATTGTTTAGTTTTGGTATTGAAACAATGACCCATTTAATGCAGCAAGGTGCGATTCTTGCTGCAAGCACTGAACTTGAGTAATACTATGAATGAAACCACCTCTTCCCAAGGTTATGGTAACTATAAACTGCCTTTAATGTATTTATTCATGCTCATGTCCCTGCTGTTGAGCGGTGCCTGGCGATTAAGTCTGGATGCTTGGCTTGCCTGCCGGGCTAAACAATCGAATAATGGATAAAAACCAGTTAAATCAGCACCGGGAAGTATTGTTACGCTACGCCTTACTGCATTTGCGCAATGAGGCTGCTGCCGAAGATGCAGTACAGGAAACCTTGCTGGCGGCACTTCAACCCAGTGAAGGTTTTCGCAATGAATCGGCTCTTAGAACCTGGTTAATTGGCATTCTGAAGCATAAAATTGTCGATCATCATCGCGCCGCTGAAAAACTGCATTGGTTAGAAGAGCATTGTGATTGCGATGACAATGATCCAAACGTAGCCATTGAAAAATTGATTTTTAATGACAAAGGCCATTGGATTGGTACACCTGCTGCCTGGAAAGAACCGGATCATGCCTTCGAGAAAAACGAGTTTTGGCAGATTTTTGACTGGTGCCAAAAAAACTTACCCGAACAACATGCGCGAGCCTTTATGCTGCGGGAAATGGTCGGCCTTGAGACCGAGGCAATTTGCCAGGATATGAACATCAGCCATAGCGCCTGCCGTGTATATTTGCACCGGGCACGACTAGGGTTACGGGAATGCCTGGAACAACGCTGGTTTAATGCAAATGAATCACTATGAAAAACTGTAAAGAGATTAGTGAGCTGTTATCGGAAAGTATGGACCGGCGTTTGACATGGCGTGAGCGTTGGGCTGTTCGAATACATCTATCCATGTGCCGTTCATGTCAACGGTTTCAGCAACAAATCGGTTTCTTGGGTAAGGCTGCAGATCGCTATAAGCCGAAAGATTAGTCGATACAGCTTTAAACCTAGAATCAGCAGTTGACCGCGCCACTGTTATCGTACCAGTCTCCTGCAGGTAAGCGTAGGCAGAACCTTACGCATTGCCACTTCCCGCGACATGACCTGCTCGTCGGCTAGATGGACTCGTACCAGATTCAAAAAAGTAGCGGCGGAGGTACGGCCAAACATGTGATGCGCCTCCTGACGTCGGCACATCCTATGCGGTTAAATCGTGCGTTTGCTTTTATACCATGCAGCAAGCATTCCTAAGGCCAGTAATTCAAGCACGCCGGGTTCTGGAACAGAACCGCTGTTACTGTTGCTGCTGGTAATATTGGCAAAACCGCCGTCTAAGGGTTGGGAGTGGATTTCGGCTTGTTGCGTCAGGTTATTGGCAAACAAAGTGCCTTCGATATTTTGGTTGGTGGTGACGTTGGCGTTGCCTGCCAATAGGCTGCCGCCGAATTGATTGTTAACTACAATGCTGCCGGCATTTTCAAAGTTCCATAAAATATCAACACCCAGGCTGGTGGCTTGGCTGTTTAGAAAATTCATGCCTATATTTAAAACGCTGCTGGGATTGCTGTTGATAACATTAATCAGAATGTCTTTGGCGCCGTTTGTTTCATTGAATTGTATTTGGGAGACACTATTGAAAAAGCTGTTGGCATTGCTGATGGTAAATACCGAAAGTCCGCTGGTGCCGGCGTTAAATACCGCCGTGTTGCCGGTGATGTTATAGCTGCTGTTGCTGCTTAATCCTGACAGTGTGCCGGCGAAACTGGTTAAGGTGGCGGCGGCTGAGGCAGCTGCGCCGGCAGGCGAGAAGGGTTGGCTGACTGCTTGGTGTGTGCTGCCGTTGGCGTTGCCGGTTAGGCTGCCGCCGTAGTAGGTATGGCCGCCGTTGGTATTGACGTTGCCGCTAATATTGCCGACGACATAGCTGTTACCGTTGCCGTTTGCGTTATTTTGCAGCGTGCCGCTGACAGAGCCGACATAGGCATTGCCGCCGCCGTTCATATTGACGCTGCCGGTCACGCTGCCGCCGACATTAAGGCCAGTACCATTGATAGTGGCGTTGGCCAGGTTGCCGCCGACCGTTAATGACGATACAGCTTGGGTGGTGTTATGAATATGATAATTACCGCCGGAGAGATTGCCGCCGACCAAGGCATTGCCATCGACTTCTGAACTGCTGGTCGCGTTATTGCTGACGATGAGGTTGTAATCGTCTAATAAAGCAACGGCGGTGCTGCTGTTAGCGAGGGTTGTTTGGCTGAAGGTGGCTAAGGCGGCGCTGATTAATAAAACTTTGTAGGATGTCTGCATCGTGTTCTCTAAAAATGGGGTTTTGCCTGACTTTAAAGGGGGCTTAATAAAGTGCTTGGCTGCCGAGCTTGGAATTTATGATTTTTTATCTAGCAGTATGTATGCCATGATGGGTTTATGTATTTAACTTTGTGATATATAAAATATTTTTTTTTGATTGGGTAAAGAATCAGGTTTTTTGAGAATTACGATGGATTATGGATGTCAATGTGTAAAGTTTTTAGACATAGGTAGGCGAGGTAAATGGATGAATATAAATCAATCTAACCATTTCTAGCGTTTTTTTGAGGGAGTGGGAGGCTGGAGCGTTCGGCCATGCGTTCCCACGCCGGAGCGTGGGAACGATAGATGACTAGGCTACCAATTTGAAATCGCCCAGACTTAATGCCGTTGGATGCTGGTTGACGCCGATTACGGCGATTTCCAGATAAGTGCCGCCGTGCGAACCGCCGGCGTCGTAATACAAACCACCGTTGCTTGAGTTGTAATACAGATAGTCGTTGGGGCTGGTGGCGCCGTTGCCGTTGATATGGCTGACATTGCTGAATTCGGCGGCTGTCACGGCGGTTTGGCCGGCGAAGGCGGTAAATACGGATTTTGACAATTGGATTTGCCCGGTGTTTTCCCAGAAATTATTCAGCGTGGTCGGCACATCCTGGGTTTCTAAATTGGACAATGGGGTGTTTAACAAATAATTGTAATGATTAAGCTGCTCGACTTTATTATTGCTGCTATCGATGTACAGATTGCCGCTGCTGTCGATACTGATGGCTGTGGGCGTACCGGCGCCGGTGGTGTTGAGGATGCTGAGGGTGTGGGTGCTCGCCGCGTATTCTTCGATGGCGTGGTTGGCGCTGTCGGCAATATAGACATTACCGGCACTGTCGACGGCAATGTTGTTGGTGCTGCCTATGCCGCTGGTTAATAGCGTGGTCAGTGTATTGCTGCCGTGTAGCAGTTCGGACAGGCCGCTGCCGGTGTTGATATATAAGTCGCCTGCGGTATCCACGGCAATGGCCATGGGTTTATTGACAACTGCTAATTGGCTGAGGGCGTGGCTATTAAGATTGTATTCTTCGATGGCGTTGCGCCCGCTGTCTGCTATGTAAAGATTGCCGTTATAGGCGGCCAGACTGCTGGGGTTGCTGAGGCCGCTGCTGATTAAAGTATTCACCGTACCGCCGCTGGCGGCAATGTCCTGAATGGTGTGGCTGCCGGCGGCGATAAAATAGACGTTGCCGTTGGCTGTGGTGATGGCGGTTGGATTATTCAGGCCGCCGGCTAAAGTGGTGGTTTGCGGCTGGGCAGCGGCAGCGGTGAATTTTTCCAGGGTGTTGCTGTTATTGGCAAAATACAGGCTGCCGCTGCTGTCGATGGCTAACGCGCCGGGATTAAGCAGATGACTGACCAAGCTGTATTCGGTCGGGTTACTGATGCTGATGGCCAGGTTATTGAAAGCCAAACCATTAGGGCCATTCCAGTTCGCAATTGCGGAAAGACTGAGGCCTTGAGTCGCCAAAGCCGCATCCAGACTGCTTTGTCCGCTATTGCCTAAGTTAAGGCTAATGCTGGTGGCGGTTTCGCTGCTGAGGGTGTCGCTGGCTGGATTTAATTGATAAGTGGTCGTACCTGCGCTGATCTTGAAGTCGCTGAGGTTGAGCAGGTTATTCAGGCCAATGCCGGTAACAGTGAGCATACCGGTGGTATTGTTATAGCTGGCGGCGTTAATGCTGGGTTGAGCCGGGGTGTTGGTGACCAAAATGTCTGTGGTTTGGGCATGTCCGCCCGCATGGCTTCCAGACCACCAATTGGCTTTGGCTGACAGGGTGTAAGCAGTGCCGTCTATTGCGGTGCTGCCATTGCTGTTTAACAGAGCGTTGACGGCTTGCTGGTCGGCGCTGGAGAGTTGAATGACATTAACAGCATTGACATTATTCGGCGCCAGCAGCATTTTGGAGTTGGTTAAGGTATAGCTTTTGCCGCTTTCACCGGTGAAGGTAAAGTCTAGCGGGTTGATACCCCGATTGGTTGACCAGGCGCCGGCGTTCAAGAACAATTGTCCTGCGCCGGCGTTATAAATGGCATCGCTAACGCTGGTAATGGCTTGGGCTGCTGCGGTCTGGCTTAAAGCACCATCCCAGCCGTTGTTGGCGCTGAAGTTAAAAGCTGAGGGGTTGGCGGTGTAATTCAGGCCGGTTACCCCCCAATTGCTGCCGAACGCATCTGAATAATAGTATTGCGGCCCGGTCGTCAAACCTGGGGTATTGGCGCTGAACAAGCTATTAACGGTATTGCCGGCTGCTGCGCTGTCCGGGCTTAAATTAAAGCCGGTGCTGGTGAGATTAGTAACGGTAAAGTGATTGGCTATAAATCCGGCTGCGGTACCGGCCAGATTAAGGTCATGCAGATTAACGGCGTTGTTTAGATTGCTGCCGGTGATGGTAAACACGCCGGTGGCGGTATCATAGCTAACGCCGGTCAGCACTGGGCTTTGCACCTGACTGACGGTGATGGCCAGACTGTGGATTGCCGTGGCGCCGCTATCCCAGCCGCTGGTTGCGCTTAAGGCATAGACAGCGCCGTTAAGTGCCTGGCTGCCGTTTTTGTTTAATAAGGCATCCACCGCCAGTTGATCGTCGGCGGATAATTGTATCGAGACGCTAGCGCCTGAGGGCGTGCCGGTGAGGGTGCTGTTACTGCTTAAGGTGTAACTGCCGCCGCTGTCGCCGGTGAGGGTGAAATCATTGACATTGATGATGCCGTTGGCGGCCGTGGCGGGTAAATTGCTGCCGTTGAGGGTCAAAATACCGGTCGCGGCATTGTAGCTGACGCTGCTGAGCGTGGCCGGGGCGCTGGTATGCAGCATTAAATCGGTGCCGCCGTTGCCATCGGGCGTGAGATAAAAGTTATTTGCATTAAGCGTCTGGCCTGGATTAAATTGCAGGGTCAGGCTGCCGCCGCCGGTTTGGTTGACGGTTAACAAATTACCGCTGCCTAATATCAGGCTGCTGACGCCTGTGCCTTGCAGGTCTATGATGTCGCCTTGGGCATAGCCGGATATAAGACCTTGGAACTGAGTGGGTTGATCAAGCAGCAGAACGCCGCCGTTGCTACCGGCGAATGTGACGGACTGACTGCTGTCGGTGCTGCCGTTGATCTCCAGCGTACCGCCATTGATTGCCGTACCGCTAACCGCACCGCCACTGATCACGGCATAGCCGCCGCTGTCAATAACACCGCCGCTGAGGATGCCGCCGCTGCTGATGACGGCATAGCCACCACTGTATATAATGCTGCCGTTCATCGTGCCGCCGGCGCTGATGGTGGCGCTGCCGCCTGCTTCGATCAACGAGCCGTTGGCCAAGCCGCCGCTATTGACGATCAGGTTGCCGCCGTTGGTGATATTGGCGGCGCTGACGGTGCCGTTAACGGTGTCGCCGGCGCCGCTCATGACTTGGTCGCCGGTTGTGCGTCCGCCGCTGTCGATGAGTTCTGTCTGGTTATAGCCTAGCACAAAGCCGGACAGCACCGCGCCGCTAACCACTTCCAGGCTGACCAGGGCGCCGCTGTGGATGCTGATGCCGTCCAAGGTTTCGTTGCCGTTTTGCGCAACTACCAGTGAGTTAGCGGATAACACCAGACCGTTTAATAGGCCGCCGCTGGCGACGCTGCCGCCGTTAACCATGCCGCCGGCAATATTGGCGCTGCCGCCGGCGTTGACTATTAGCATATCCGCCATGCCGCCGCTATTAATGGTAGTGCTGCCGCCGTTGTTGACGGTAACGCCGCTGACCAGGCCGCCGCTGTTGATGTTTTCGCTGCCGCCGGAATTGATCACTACATTTTGGCTATAAATAGGCCGCTTGCCTTCTTCATAATGCCCGTATTGAAAGCCTACTTCTTCATCGCCGTCCGCTGGTGATTGTATGGCTGGTGTGCTTGCGTCTGCCGCCGCATCGGCATGTGCCTGGGTTAGCAAACCCGGCAAAGCCAAGGCTGACAGACATAGCGCCTGCAGAGTGTGGCTGCGTTTGCCGCCGGCTGTTTGCCGGCAAGTGGCGGGTTGTTCGGGTGAGTGTGGGTTGGGCACTAAACTGCCGATTTGTGAGATGATTTCCATGGTGAATGTCGGATTATTCTTATTGTCGCGTGTTGCTGATTTATTAGGTCATGCCGTGAATGTTGATTCACTAACCTGCCAGGAGAGGCGAGGCTGTGCTTGCACCTGCGCTGCGCTATATTTTTTTGCATAACATTGCAAATAACCTGCCAAGATGTTGTTGGGTGCCGTTGTTTCGCGCTAAACAGCAAGGCATAGGCTGAATGTCATGCTGAGAATGTCGGTGTATCTAATTGATATACCAATAATAAATAGTAAAATGCCATGGGTGGTGTTTTTTGATTTTCTGGCGATTTTTAAATAATCAACCGCTAGAGGGCATGGCCAACTTTTTTGGCTGCTAATAAAAAATGGGTGTTATCACCTGTTTTTGGCGTGTGAAATAACATAGTTTAATTTTTTGCAGAGCAGAAGCCGTGTTTGGTTGGGGGGTGACGATTCCGGTGAAGATCCTAAGTTCGCCAAGCGTATTAATCGTTGCATAAATTCTTGCATGAAAAATACCCCGGCATCAGATCAGCCTATCCGTCAAAAATAGATTGGTGGATTACTAGGTGCTTAAAAACCAAAACACACCGGCGTGGTGACCCGTAATACTGCCTGTTGCTTAAATTGGGCTTTATAGGTGTTAATTATCGCTAAAATTTTTGTTTCGTTGGCGTTATCATCAGGATGTATCAGTTGCAATAGATAAGACATTTCCTGCACCAGCCGACCATTTTGGTCTTGCCACTGGCCGGTTGCCGGTAAAACGCTGAAGCCGTTTGGAAAACGCGGGTTGATGTGGGTATTTAGAAAATCCATCCATTGTATTGGGCTGATCACGCCATCGGCTGTTGCTGTACCAAAATACAAAGCATCCTGAATACCTAGTTGTTCGCCGGTTTTGCATTTTGGTAGTGGGGCCAGGCTGCAAGCGGATAGGTTTAGTATTAAGCTAACGCCGACAAGCAATCGGCAACATTGCTTGCTGGGGTGGTTGCGATTAGCTTTGTGGAGAGTCGGCGGCATGATTGGGTGGGTTGGCGGTATAAGTTTTATAAAGGTACAGGCTATTTAGCTTGGCTACAAGCGGTTTGGGCAGCTTTATCGGGCGTCGGCTAGCGATTGGGCACATCCTACCGTTTTTTTGGAGATCGATTTATGAGTAAAGATTTAGCTAAAGTATGTCAGTATTTAACGCATGGCGTATACGTTATTGCCGTTAAAGATCAGGTGCGCGAGCATGCATTTACGGCTGCTTGGGTCATGCAGGTATCATTTGATCCGCCATTACTCGCGTTCAGCATTAATCCAAACCATTATTCTTATCGAATTTTAAAAGAAGGTGGGCAATGCAGTGTTAATGTTTTAGCCAGGGGGCAATTATCCATTGCCGCTCATTTTGGCGACGCTAATATTCGCGATAAAATGGCTGGGTACAGTTGGCAAGCGGCACCAAGCGGCGTACCGGTATTGAATGAAGCGTTAGCTTATTTTGATTGTGTGGTCAGTCACAGCACGTCGGCAGGTGATCATGAAATTATAATTTGTCAGGTGTTGGGCGCGGATGTTTTGAAGGCCGGCGTGCCTATGCTCTATGGCGATACCGGGAATATGGATGGTGCTGATGAGTTATATGCCAAGGATTAATTTGGCAGTTTTTATGTGTGGTGTTGCTTGCCCGATAGGGTTGTGCTTTGTTGATGGCAGCTTCTGCTGGAGTAATGCGCTGCCCGTTGGTTGGCACATTCTACCGTTTTTTGGGTAGGGAGTTGTTGGGTATTTTATTGGTTTTGTGGTTTGATACATTCAACCGCTATTTTTGGGGCGAGGGGGTTGGTAGGATGTACCAACCAACGGGCGGCGCATCGTGGTAGCTGATAACATGAAAACAGATCAATATGACCGACTATTGTAGAGTTTAGACTCGTCGCAGATCAAATTTTGACGCGGGGGAGTTCCGTCAGAGGACGCCGTGAATACATCCATGTAGGCTTTAGTCGGCATCCATGCCTCCTAAACCTCTGACGGAACTCCCCCGCGTCAAAATTAAGTGCGCAGAAATTTGAAGTGCAATGAGTATATATTCCTGGGGTGTCGTGGTTTTTTACCATTAACCTCGCCGAGCCTTATGCGAGAAACGTTCTGAGCAGTACCTTGTTTGACAAATCTTTCGGCTTTATAATGTGTACACTAAGGTACACAAAGAGGTTGTCATGGAAACTAAAGTAGGTGTTAAAGAGTTTCGGGCGCATTTGCCTAGCTATCTGGATTCTGTGTCTCCAATTGCGATTACGCGTCATGGGGAAACAATCGGCTATTACATTCCGGCTCATCAGGGGCGCAAGCAAGCAGAGCTTGATGCACTTAAACAGGCTGCGGCAACGTTGGAAGCGATGATGTCTGATTTGGGGGCTACGGAGGATAATATTGTCGCTGAATTTAAAACACGTCGAGCGATTGGCAATCAATGAGTCAACAAGCGTTGGTGCTTGACGCTAATATTCTTGTACGTGCGGTGCTGGGCCAGCGCGTATTTAAACTGTTGATCCACCATCATAGTACGACAGCTTTCTTTGCGCCTGATGAGGCTTTTGCTGATGCCGAGAAATATCTGCCGGCAATTTTTGCCGCACGGGGTTTAGACTGGGCTGTCGGCGAGGCGGTATTAAGCCGATTGCCAACGTTGGTGCAGTGTATTGAATTTGATGTCTATTGTGAATTCGAGGACAAAGCGAGGCAGCGTATCCGTGATGTTCGCGATTGGCCGGTATTAGCCGCTGCTCTAGCCTTGGATTGCCCGGTATGGACAGAGGATCAGGATTTTTTCGGTAGTGGCGTGGCCACATGGACTACCAGCACGGTGCCGATGTATTTGAGTGGTGTTGGGTAATTTGTTAACGCAAAATTTTCTCGGTTTATTGTTGTGGGTGTAGTTTGTTGGTTGCTGAGATACCTTGCTAATCAAGTCATTTTTTGATTTATTCAACTCCGATTTAACACTGACCAATTTACAAAGCTTGCAATAGGATTATTACGGCTGGGAAATTATTTTTGGGGGTGGCATTCCTCCAGTCTTTAATTAACGGCCTTCACTGCGACTGATCCTATACAAGCTGTCTATTCGCATTAGACGCATCCACTGTTTGCGATCTCATCCAGCAGGGTCGAGTCTATGGCTTGCTCATGCAAAGCCGTAGCCAGCAGTGCCGCGCTAATCCCCATGGCCTTTAGGCGTTTTAAATCGTTGCCGTCACGAATACCGCCCGCCGCTACAAAGCGTTTGTCAGGATGGGCTGTGCGTAATGCGGCGAGTTTTTCAAAATCCGGGCCGCATTTGCCGCCGACCCGGTTTAAGGTCATGACAATAATTTGTTCCGGCCAAAACCGGGCCTGGGTAAACCAGCTTAAATGCCCGGCCGGTTGCTGTTGTTTAAAATCCAGCGACAAGATATATTCATTGCTTAAAGGCTGTACTGGTGCCGGCTGTGATTCTGTACCCAGCACGGTTTTATAGTTAGGAAAAGGCAGTGGGTTAATTTGAGTTAATGGGCTGCCGTCGTCTATCCAGAAATTAAGGGCTGGATAATCCGTCAGCAGTTGAGTCAGCAGTGGCCGATTATCGCCTTGACCGGTAATGGCGTTGAGATCGGCAATATAAAACAGCCGGAACGGGTATAGATGTAAAAAACCGGCCAGCACCGCAGCAATATCGCTGTGCCGGGTGAGTTGGGAATGCAGATGTATGGGTTGGTACCGGCTTCTTTCGCCGCGTACGGCATGGACAACCACACCGTCTTTTAAATCGATTACGGGTATTATTTGCATGGTTTATGACTATTCAGGGGTTTTTTTTATAAGCTAACAAATCAAAGGTTTGTCTATTACGGAAGATGCGCTTCGCGCTGCTGCGCACATCCTATCGCCTTCCTGATTAGAAAGCTGCTTCAGCGCCGTCATTTCAGCAGGGAACAGCCTTTGATTATTCAGCTTTCAAAAACAACAGGCTATTTTAAAGGTATTAACAAATTGAAAATACTGGTTTTTGAATTTATCAGCGGCGGTGGTTTTGCCGGGCAGCCGCTGCCGCCGTCTTTGGCGGCGGAAGGCGGCTTGATGTTGCAGGCTTTGCTGGCTGAATTAACGGCATTGCCGGGCCTGGAATTGTTGATACCGCTGGATGAGCGTTGCCAAAACCTGCCGTTGCCGGCTGCGGCCGAGCGTGTGTTAATCACCAGCCGGCAGGATGTGTTAAGGCTGTTACCGGAGATGATCCGGCAAGCTGATGCGGTATGGCCTATAGCACCGGAAACTGACGGTATTTTGGCAAGAATTGCCGAAATGACCAGCCGTCAGCAAAAAATTTTGTTGTTATCATGGCCGGAAGCGGTGCGGCTGTGTACGGATAAGCTGGCAACCTATCGGCATTTGGCGGCGCAGGGTATTCCGGTGGTAGAAACCGGCTTGTTTAGCCGGCTTAATGACAGTGATTTTCCACAGGTGATAAAACCCAGAGATGGCGTGGGGTGTCAGGGTGGGCTTATTCTGGAAAATGCGCAAGATTATGCGCAGGCCCTAGCAGCTGTCGAGCAACCAGCGCCATACATCCGCCAGCCTTATCTGACCGGGCAGGCCGCCAGTTTATCTTGTCTATGTAAACAAGGGCAGGCTTGGCTGTTAAGTTATAATCTGCAGCATATTACGGTGGTAGACCGGCGCTTTCATTTAACCGGCTGTCAAGTCAATGCTGCGCCGCGCCACCCGGCTGTTTATCAACGATTGGTCAGCGAGGTGGCTGCCGCTATCCCCGGTTTGTGGGGCTATATAGGTATAGATTTAATTGAAACAACGGCCGATGGCCCTTTAGTGCTGGAAATTAACCCGCGCTTAACCACCTCCTATGTGGGGCTTGGGCCGGCGATGGGTATCAATGTGGCGGCGGCGGTGCTGGCTTTATTGGCCGGCGAGCCTAATTTGCCTGCGCATAGCGGACAGTCGGTTGAAATCCAAATTCATTAAAAAGGTATGAACAAACAAATTGTTGGTTGGGATATAGGCGGTGCGCATCTTAAAGCCGCGCTGTTGACAGCGGATGGTGAAATACTGCAGGTTATCCAGCAAGCGTGTCCGTTATGGCGCGGTATCTCAGAGCTGGACAAGGCTTTGGCGCTCATTTTGCATGCGCAGGGAGACGGCGATTGTCGGCATGTTATCACCATGACCGGTGAATTAGTGGATTGTTTTGCCGACCGAGAGCAGGGGGTTAAAGCCATTATCCAGGCCATGCAAAATCAGTTAGCCGGCAAAGAATTATTAGTTTTTGCTGGTCGACACGGTTTTTTAAACCCCGAGCAAATCAATGCTGATCATTATATGGCAATCGCCTCAGCCAATTGGCTGGCAAGCGCCGAATTGGCGGCGCAATTGAGTCATGCGGCATTGTTTGTGGATATTGGCAGTACCACCACAGATCTATTGCTGCTGGAAAATCAGCAGGTTTCAGCCTTGGGCTATACCGATTATCAGCGCTTGGTCTCCGGCGAATTGCTGTATACCGGCGTGGTTAGAACTTCAGTGATGGCCATTGCCCAGCGAGCGCAGTTCAAAGGTCAGGAAATGGGCTTAATGGCAGAGCATTTTGCGACGACGGCTGATGTGTACCGTGTCACCGGCGATTTGCACGAGGCGCACGATCAGGCGGAAACCGCCGATGGCGCCGAAAAAACTCCGCTGGCCAGCGCCAGGCGCTTGTCGCGGCTGACCGGGTATGAGTTTGATGCCGCCGATTGGCCGCTGTGGCTGGAGTTTGCGCAATATTTAAAAGCCAGACAAAAGCAGTTACTTACCAGTGCCTGTTTGCAGCAAATGCAGCGTAGCATATCCGGTTTGTCGCTTGGCTTGGTCGGGGCAGGGGTGGGGCGATTTTTACTGAAGGAAATTGCCGCAGAGCAAGGCTTTGCCTACCAGGACTTTGCAGATTTATTAAAAACCCAGTACACCGCCGGAGAGTTGGATGCGGCAGACTGTGCGCCGGCTGTAGCAGTTGCTTGGCTGGTGGTCAACCATTCAGTGTGATATTTTAATTTTAAAAACAAAGTGTTATAGGATATGTACAGCAGCGTGAAGCGTATCTTTACGCTGCTGTGCACATCCTATACAGTCTGTCTATTGATGCTGAATAGTTACGATGGTTGTATATAACTATCGCGTAACTTGGCCACTTCGGCTTCGCTTAAACCGGTTTTTTCGCTGATCGTGGCATCATCTAAAATATCCAGCAGCTGTCTGGCAATGGTAAATGTCATCAAGCGTTTGCCTTGCGCCATTCCTTGCGACATACCGGTTTGCCAGCCTTCCATGCGGCCATCATCCAGCGTTTGCTGGGTGCAGCCGCGCTGTTGCTGGATGAAGTCGTAGCGTTTGCTTTGGATTTTGCGTTCAACGGCGCTTAAGCCATCTAAATTAGCGATCTCAAAGGCTTGCCGGATGGCGGGTTCCTGTGCCAGAGTATCGGGTATGGCCGGCAGGGCGCCGGCGTTTTTTAGAAAATACAACCAGCGGTCTTTAGCCGTTTGTAAGTCATTTTCCGGCAAGTTAAATTTGGGCAGCTCAATAAAAATCAGCTCAATATCATCGGAATATTCTAATAATTGTTGTTTTTCAATTAATTTAAAGCAACTTTTCAGTTGGGGCGAAGCAAATAATTGTAGATCGGTCAGCGTCAGGGTAATAATGGCGTTAATCAGGCTATATTCATCACTTGTTTGCGCTTGGCAGGTATAAGCGTGGGCAGTATCGTAGAGTATTTGCTGTTCAAATCCCGGCAGATTGAGCATCTGGATTTTGATAAGCAGTTGTCTGCCGTCAAATTGTGCGGCTTTTACATCAATATAGGTATCATTTATGCCGCTTTGATACGGATTAATAATCGTTAATTCAGTAATAGCCTGGTCCGGTGGGTATTCCAGCACGGCATTCAGAAAATCGATCAGAACAGCTGAGCTGTTCTCACTGCCAAAGACTTTTTTAAAAGCAAAGTCAATTTTAACATCCAGGTAAGGCATGACGGTATTCGGCTAATAATAAGGGTAGTTACCATTATGGCGCATGGACTAGTTTGCTTCAAGTTGTAAAGCGTATATTGAAGTTGGCCTACCCCCCATGCCATAATGAAACGAGTTCCGCCATGATCATCCTAGAAACAGCACTGGCGAACGTGTCCAACTGCTGATTCTAGGATCATCCAGGTGATCATTGAAATGCAAGTTAACTTTAGATCGGTTCGGATGGTGTGATGGATGCTGCGCTGGTCGCCAAATTATACGATAACACTTTTCTGTTAGGCCGATTTCGACGAAAAGCCGCTATCAAAACGCTATTGGCTGCCGATGAGCCGGAAGCCATTGAACAATTAGTGGCCGCGCTCAACAAAAACCATCCAGAAGCCGACAGCATATTGGCTGGTTTACGCCGTTTAAAACCCAAAATTCAGTCTGAGAAAGTCAGTTGGCTATGGCTGGCGTTTGCTCACCAGCCGCAACGTGATTTGGCCGAAATACTGATCCATTTAGGTTGGCCGGCCTCCCAGCCGATCACGCCTAAAGTGGTTCGCTCGGTTTTGGCCGTGGCTAAGGCAGGAATCGAAATCAGTGTACTGGCGGCAGTGGCCGCTTTTGCAGAACTGATTCCGGTTGACGACGGAGCCGGCAACGATGAAATATATCTGGCCTGGATCCGCAGCAAAGCGGAAGTATTGGACAAACTGATTGTTCGGCAACAGCGGCGGCCGGCCAATCCAGTGTATGAAGCTTTACATGCCTTGGTGGCCGGAGATTTAGCTCAGTATCAAAATTTGCAAGACCAAGATGGCCGTCTGTTAAGCCACGCTTATGCACTGGCTTCGCCTGTCTTTCGCAGCCAAATTACCTTAACGGTCGCCAACAGCACTGATCGCCGACTGAAGCAAGCCTATCGACTGGCTTTGTCCAGCGAAACACTGAGTCATGCCGAACGCATTGATAGTTTAATACGGGTTAACGATGATGATGGCTTGTTTGAACTTTGCCGTAAGCTGTCTTTAGCCGAAGTGCTGGAACTTTGCCAGTATTGGGCTCAGACAGCCAACAGACCCAGCCTGCCGGAGCAAGCCGCGGTGGTTGAACAAGCCGTCGCGGCTTATCGACGGTTGCAGTATTTGCAAAGAGGCCCAGAGCAGAAATTGCCGAAGGGGCTGGTGGATATTTTCGATTATTGGTATAGCCAACAACCGAGTGATGGCGAGTTGCGTAGCGATTTGCGCGCCGAAGATCCTTTTGAGCAAGCTCGTGGCTTGTTTTTGGGCTATCAACGCCAATTAGTGGGGCAAGCAGCATTGACGGCAGCGGCCGACAGCAAGCATTGGCCGCTGAGAATGGTGGCGCAATTGTTAGACCCGCAAGGCTTGGGCAAAACCGCCAAAGACCATGTGCAATGGGTGAGGTCTTGTGCCGATGATGCTGTTATTCTGCAAATTCCCATTGCCGCTACCCCTTTTGATTATGCCTGCCATACCCGGCAATTACAATTGACGCATCAGCCGTCGGCAGCCAGACGACATTGTTTGCTGGAGATACTCTGTTTATTTCAAGGTGCTTTTGTCGGCAGCAGTACCGAAGTGCTGGAGCTGGATGAAGCCGCTGACGCCACGGCTATATCCACTGAAGATGTACCGGATAATGTTGATTTCAATTAATAAAATCCTGGAACATGCATGACGCTGGCTTTGGACTTTGGTACTTGTAATACCATCTTGGCGCGTTGGTGCACCGATAGCCAACAAATAGAAACGCTCCGGCTCGGCAATTTCAGTAAAGTTTTTGCTTATAAATTACCCCATGCTAAGTTGTTTAGACAGTCGGCAGTGATTCCCACCTTAATCCACTATGGCGAGCAAAATAACCTTTATATTGGTGCGCAAGTAGAAATCGCCGGTCTCACTGAGCACAAAAGCACGTTTCGTTGGCTGAAGCTGGACATCCTGAAAGGGAATAATCAAGCCCGACGCATCCATGGCGAATTCATTACGCCCCGGCAAGCAGCCGATGAACTCATTGAACAGATGTTGATGGCTGCCGGGCTGCCCAACGATGAAGATTTGGTGATTACCGTGCCGGTGGAAGCGTACGACCAATATCTGGATTGGTTGTTAGGCAGCGTACAACGGACTTTTCAGGGTACGGTGCATGTGCTGGATGAGGCGAGCGCCTGCCTGCTGGGTTACGATATTCCGCGGCAGGCTGATCAGATTTATGTGGTTTTTGACTTTGGCGGCGGTACCCTTGATGTTTCAGTGATCAAACTGCCTGCAGCAACCGCCGCTGAAATCGGCCCGCCCCGTATTTTGGGGCGGGCAGGAGAAGAGTTGGGCGGCTCTTTGGTTGATCAATGGTTATTGGCCGAGTTACAGCAAAACCAATGTTTAACCAGCCGGGATGTAGCGGATGTCGGCATGGCATTGTTGCGCAATATTGAGACGGCTAAAATCAGGCTTTCGAATGGCGAAGAGCAGGTAATGGTCGAACAATGGCACGAACAGAGTGCGCGTTTGATTACACATGTGTTTAATCGTCACGGCTTACAACAATTATTGGCGGAAGATAGGGCCGATTTGGGCGGTTTTAGCTTGTATCGTTTGCTTAGTCGCACAGTAGAGCGGGCGATGGAGCAAGCCCAGGATAAATACGGGGTCAAAAAATCGGTCGTTAAAGCGGTATTGATGGCGGGCGGTTCCAGTTTGTTGCTGGGCGTGGCCGAAGTATTACGGCATTTGTTTCCAGACAGCGCCGTACATTGTGAAAACCCCTATGAGGCGATTGCCCGTGGCGCTTGTCGCTATGCCGGAGAAAATATTAATTTAACCCTGGTGCACGATTACTGTTTGGAAAGCTGGAATCGTGATAAAAGAGCATATGAATTGGTGGTGATAATCCCTAAAGGCAGCCGTTATCCTAGTGAGCGGCCATTAACCAAAAAATACCTGAATGCCGCCTGCGATGGTGCGACCCGGCTGGGTTTGGTGGTAAAAGAATGCGCGGCCATGATTTGCCCGGAACCGGTTTACCAAATGCAGGGCGGCGTATTAAGCATGGTGGATTACCGGGAGGAGCATGATACTGCGCTCCGCGAATTAAATCCTAAAGACCGCGAGTTTATCCATGCTGATCCGCCGTGCAATATCGGCGAACGGCGATTTATCGCCGGTTTTGGTATCGACGCCAATCGTCGGTTAACGCTGTCCTTAAAAGATTTGCATAGCGGCAGCCGATCTTATGTACAGCTGAGCAGCGGCGAAAAACTGCCGTTGCCGATTAAAGATTTACCCTTTGTTAAGTTATAGTACAAACACCTATATGGATATTGAGTTACAAATCAGCATAGCCGATTTTTTGCCGCGTTCCAGGGTGAATGGCCCCGGCTTGCGTTCGGTATTGTGGGTGCAGGGTTGTCCGTTTCGCTGTCAAGATTGTTTTAACCCTGATTTTTTGCCGTTCGCCGGTGGTCGGCAGCTGGCGGTGCAGACTGTTGCGGCTTGGTTGTTGGCGGAACAGACAACCGAAGGGGTAAGTTTTTCCGGCGGCGAGCCGTTTGCGCAGCCGGCGGCCCTTGCCGCGCTGGTTGCCAAGGTTAAAGCGGCCGGCAAAGGCGTCTTGATTTTTACCGGCTTTGAATGGGCTGTCTTGCAAGCCAGCCGACATCCAGCGGTGCAAGCTTTGCTGGCTATGGCGGATTTACTGGTGTGCGGGCCTTATGTGCCGGCACAGATCAGCCGCAAACCTTTATTAGGCAGTACCAATCAGCAGTTAGTCTATTTAACCGAACGCTATCGACACCAAAAATTGGGCCAACAGCGCATGGAAATTCGGATTGCTGCTGACGGTGAGTTGGCGATTAGCGGATTTATCGGCAATAAATCCATCCCTGCCGTTATGAGCGGATTTGAAGGCAAGAATTTATGCAACAATTAATAGTTCGTTTCTCTCATGATTTTTCAAACGCGCCTTTTTAGAGCAACATCACTGTTTATTTTATCAGGGGCATCTATTCAGCAAACCGGTGCCGATAGCGCAGTTTGAGAAAATGGTGGAGCAGGGCGATATTTTGTTGTAGGTTTGGTGGCCGGTGTTGAAAAAATCGGCTTCTAATTTAAGCGGGGGCACACTATAGGTGCCGAACAACGTGAGGCGCATCTTTCGCGATTGATGCGCCGCCTTTTCCAGGCACATCTTATTTTTGTTCCGCCTTAAGTGGATAGCCAAAAAATCAACGTATTTAAGACACGTTATTCTTACCAGGTAAAATACCCCGTAGATCAATCTTAAATAAAACAAGCCAACATGCCCTTTCAAGAAGAACTAAAATTACTGCTGGATGCCCGGATTGCTGTTGTGAATGTGGTGACGGTTGATGAAAGCCGGGCGATTGCGGAAATTGCCGCCTTGTTTGCTAGTCCACGTTGGCCGGAACAGGAGGGTTTGTATACCTGGGATATTGCCGATCAATTTACCTGCCTAAAACCCGGCATCCCCGGATTTGATTATAGACGCGAAGCCACCCCGGATAATCTGCTGCGTTGGTTGCGAGATCATGACGGCCCGGCAACTTTTATATTGAAGGATTTTCATCAGATTTGGGAATTAAAACGCGGTATTTTGCGCGGTTTGCGCAATTTAGCTGCCAGTCTGCCGGAAAGCAATCCGCGTAAAAATATTATCATCATCTCACCGGAACGTTGTTTGCCGCTAGAGCTTAAACATGATGTTCCGGTGCTGGAATTGCCTAAACCGGATGGGCAAGAGATTGCCGAGTTATTGGTGCACAGCGTTGGCCTTGCCGCTTGGCAACGGATGGCCGGCAATTTACCCGTCAAGCTGGTCGAAGCGGCCTTAGGTTTGTCCAGCAATCAAGTGGATAGGGTGTTTCGTAAAGCGGTGGTTAAAAATCGCGGTATGCCGCTGGATGAGAGCTGTATTGATCTGGTGATGGCCGAAAAGCGCGCAATCATCAGCGAAAGCGGCGCATTGGCATTTTATCCCTATTTAGAAGACTTTAGCCGCTTGGGTGGCCTGGACGCGCTGAAAAACTGGCTGCAGCAGCGCAAGCCGGCCTTTAGTGCAGAAGCCAGAGAATATGGTCTGGATTTACCCCGTGGGGTAGCTTTAATCGGTATACCCGGCACCGGTAAAAGTCTGTGCGCCAAAGTCACCGCCGGGGTGTGGCAGTTGCCTTTACTGCGTTTGGACATGGGCGCCGTGTTCGGCGGGGTATTGGGGGCTTCGGAAAAAAATATCCGTGAAGCAATGCAGATAGCAGAACTGATTGCCCCTTGCGTACTGTGGGCGGATGAAATTGAAAAAGCCTTTGCCGGTTCGGTGGGTGATAGCGGCACCGCCAGCCGAGTGTTAGCCACCTTTTTAACCTGGATGCAGGAAAAAAAAGCCCCGGTCTTTGTGTTTGCCACCGCCAATGACAGCGAGCGCCTGCCGATGGAGTTTTTGCGCAAAGGCCGTTTTGATGAGGTGTTTTTTTTGGATTTGCCTACCGACCAGGAACGCGAGCAGATTTTAGAAGTGCACTTAAACAAGCGTGGCTTGTCTATGGTGCGTAGGCAGTTTGATCTGTCTAGCGTGGCTAAGGCCACGGTCGGTTTTGTCGGTGCGGAATTAGAGGCGGTGGTCAAGGATGCGTTTTTTCCGGCTTTTATGGATGGCAAACGCCGGATAGAAACCGAAGATTTAATCAATGCCGCTAATGATATGGTGCCGTTAGCCATCTCTCATGCCGAGCGTATTCATCGTTTACGACAGTTGGTGCTGAGTGGTCAGGCGCGAAATGCCTCAAAAGCCATGTCGGCGGAGAAAGTTAATATAGAGCTGGTGCGTAGCCAGCGATTACAGGAATAAGCCGCATTATGTCTCACTTTAGCCGAGTTCGCACCATCATCCGTGATCAACAGCTATTGGTTCAAGCGCTGACGCAATTAAGCTATCGTTTTAAAATAGGCGAACGCTTGCCGATTAAAGGTTATCAGGGCAATACAGAATACGGGCAAATCGTGATTGATACCGGCAGCCGGTACGATATCGGCTTACAACTGCAGGCGGACGGCAGTTTTGCGGTGTGCGCCGATTGGTGGGGCGTGGAACATCATTCTAAATTAAACGAAACCCGTTTTATCGATCAGCTTAATCGCAAATACGCGCATTTAACCGTCAAAGCGCAGGTGTTGGCGCAGGGTTATATTATTGAGCAGGAAACCGTGTTGGATAATGGCGAGATTGAGTTGCTGGTGAGTGAACGGTTTTAATGGCTTTAGATTAGAAACGATTTTTCCGGGCATAATCTCAATTCCGCCAACCATTCCTTAACCCGTCTACGATAAAACCCTTAATCTTTGCGCGCTTATGCCGGACAGTCCGGACGCCAAAATCCATCCCTGCCATTATCAGCGGATCTGAGTGCAAGAACTTATGCAACGATTAATATCTATTGATGCTGAAAATTTACACCGCCGGCACCACGCGCACCGGTATCCCCAAAACCTCCACCAGTTTTCGCCGCACCCCGCCCAGGGTTTGCCCGGCCAGTGTGCAGGTGGTGCAGGCACCGCTGAGTTTAATAAATACTCGCAGGCCCTCGATTTTGACTAACTCCAGATCGCCGCCATCTTGTTGCACAGCCGGTCTAAGTGTTTCCACGGTGGCGGCGACCAAGTCGTAACTGACTTCTTCATTGCCGCTTTCTATGGTTGCTAAGATTGATTCAGAACTGACTGCCATGGATATTCTCCGGTTAAGGGTGGTGAGATGAATTGCGAGGTGGCCTGGCCGAGGCATAATCTGTCACCCAACCCTTGTCGTCGTTAATGAACAGCCGCTGCATAGCTGCCGGCTTTATCCTGGCGGCTAAAATCGTCGCCGTTATCCCAGCCTTGTTCGGCAAGCGCCTCGAAACGATTTTCGGCTTTGGTTTTAGCTTTGGCCTTTTCGACCCAGGCGATGCCGCCCTGGCCCAAAGCAATACTAATTTCATTGAGATGATCCACTATCGCGCTGCCGCTCTTGACGATAACCGGCTGAATACCCGCCGCCATAATCCGTTTGATGGAGGAAGCGCCGATGGACGCCGCATAAACAGCGGCGCAATCTTTTAAAAACGCCAGTTTGGAAACCACTTTATCTTCATGAGACATCAGTATGGCCTCAGGATTACTAGGCACTTCTTCTATAATGAAAGCATTCTGTCCAAAAGGCACGTCTTGAAAGCGGTTATCGCCGGTCATGATTGCCGGGGTGAATTCACCAATCGCCACCAGATCGGCTTTACCGGGCATCACTTCGTAGATCACGAAACGCTCGCCGGCGCCGAAGTGCAGATTGACAGCGCTTTGGTCGCTGGAAGCAAAAGCAACTTTTATCATGGGTTTATCTCCTGATTAATGCGTAAAGGCGGCTTGGCTGAGAGATGCGCCGGCGCTTGCCGTCGGCAGCTCTGCTTGCCGGTAAATGGAATGGTAAGGCTTAATGTCGCGGCGCTGCCAGGCAACCAGATTGGCGATATCGAATAAAATTTGCCGTGAACCGGCGTAACCTATCCAGCGTCTGGCAAAACCGCCGAAACGGTCATAAAGCGGAAAGCCGGCGCGTAATAGCGGCACGCCCAGTTGTTTGGCAATTTCCGCGCCATGCGAATTGGCCACCAGCAGGTCGATGTCATGGCCGCCGGCACCATGCTCCAACTCTTCCAGATCGCCTACCACCACGGTTTTCACCGGCAGATTAGCCAGCGTCTCGCTACGCACCGAAGCAACTGCGGTGACGACCTCTATGCCTAAATCTTTAAAAAAGTGAATCAACATTCCCAGCATTTCCGGGTCGGCCGCTACTGCCGCCTGTACTCCGCCAAATTGCAAATGGCAATCCACCATAGCGTCGAGTAAGCGGGCGCGTTGTCTGATGATTTGCCGGGGAACCGGCATCCCGCTGATGGCGCTGAGCGTGGCGGTAAAGTCATCGCAAGCATCCAGCCCCATTAAACCGGCAAAGCGGTAATCGGGTACGCCGGTGCGGGCTTTTAACAAATCCGCGGCTTTGTTAAGGGATGAACCGATCACCAAAGTGGCAAGCGATTCGCCCATCGACATAATCCGGTCGCGGGCTATGCCGCCGCTGGTCAGTGCAGAAAAGCCCAATTGCTCTAAATGCCCATCCAAAGCATCCCCCAGATCCGGTAACAACACCGGCTGTAAACCAAAGGCGTTTAGCCAGTCGCCCACCGTTTCCACATCGCCGGGCGTTAAAGTGGATGACAACAGCACATTAACCTGTTTGGCTTTACGACCGGCGCAATGGCTTAGCGGCACCAGTGTAGCGATAATCGCTTCAATCGCGGCGGCAAAGCCGGTCTCCAGGCAACCCATAGTATCTGGGGTACTGACCGGCACGACGCTTACCTGGGCATATTGCGGGAAAGCCGCCCGAAAATCCTTAATCGAACCTATTACATCGGCACCCTGAGTTTCCGATAAACCGGTCGTCACCAGACCTATCATTTCCGGTTGATGACGTTCGCTAATCGTCTTAAGGGCTTCGACAATATTAGCGTCCGAGCCCATTACCGTCAGTGCATGATCCATCGCGGTGGTTTGCAGTGGAATCGGTTCACGGAAATGCCGGGTAAAAAACACCCGGCTAAAGGCGGTGCAGCCTTGAGCGCCATGTTCCAGCGGCAGGCAGCGATTAATACCAAAGAAAGCCAGCGAGGCTCCCATGGATTGGCTCACCTTAAGCGGATTGACGGTTAATGCTTTGTTTGGAAAAATGATATTCGCCACGATAGTTACCTGATAGATGTATAAGCTGGGTGAGGGGCAGGATTAAAGCCGCGCATGGCTAAGTTCGCCTGGAATTTGCCCGGTTTTAGCGGTAATCTCCTCATCAATGGCGTGACAAAATTTGCTGAACGCCAGCGCTTTATCCCAAGGCGCCGGTGTATGCAGCTTGCTCCAAACCGGGTTGTCTATGGCATAACTGAGTTGTTTGGCAAGTTCGATGATCCCGACATAACCGGCATAGCCAAAATCCCGTTCGTGGTTAATGTCTAAAAATGGCATACCCGATTTCAGCGCCGCTTGCAGATAGCGGCCGCCGGCAATTAATATATCCGCGCCGTATTCCCGGCAGGTCGCCATCAACGCGGTTTGATCGTTATCGTCTATCATCCGGGTGTTTTCGCCCATGAGTTCTCGAATCCGCGCCTTGTCTTCCTCAGTGGACTTTTCGGTACCGCTGGCCACGACCGTCATTTGCAAATCCTGTAATGCCGAGATGACCGACCAGGATTTAACCCCGCCGGAAAAAATCAGCGCCCGCTTGCCTTGCAAGCGGGCCCGCCAAGGTTGCAGCGCAGTATTGGCGGCCTGTTCTTCGCGAAGAATCAACGCTTCGGTGCGGGCGCTCAGATCACCATCATCCAATCGTTTGGCAAAATCCCGCAAAGCTTGCGAGGTATCGGCGATGCCGTAAAAACTGCCTTCAAAAAACGCTGCGCCATAGTCGTCTTGCAATTTTCTGGCAACGTTCAACATGGCTTTGGAGCACACCACCATATTCACCTTGGCCCTATGCATGGTTTGTACTTCATGAAAACGGGCATCCCCGGACAAAGTGCAAAGTATCCGCAGCCCCAATTCGTCAAATAAGGGCGCCACCTGCCAAAACTCGCCGACTATGTTGTATTCGCCGATTAGATTAACGTCATGAACTTTAATGCCTTGGCGTTGTGCCGTCTGCGGCAGCGGCTCGGGCTCACGGCTGCCGATGACATGCTTGTATAAGGTCTCGCCGGCAATCCGATTACCCATGCTTTTGCCGCCGTAAAATCCGGCGCAATCCACCGGCACTACCGGCACGCCCCAGCGTTGCATTGCAGCTTTGGCGGTGGCCTCAATATCATCACCCTGCATCGCGGTGACGCAGGTGCTGTAAATAAATACAGCGGCGGGGTGATATTTGTCTATGGCTTCCTTAATCGAAAAAAATAAGCGTTTTTCGCCGCGACCCATGATCACATCCAGCTCGGACAGATCCGTGGTCATGCCTTTACGGTAGAGGATAGGCCCGGAAGAACGCGTACCGCGCGCATCCCAGGAACTACCGGCGCAACCGATAGGGCCGTGGACTATATGGGCGGCATCGGCAATCGGCAGCAGGGCAATTTGCGCACCGTCAAACGCGCAACCGCCCTGCGTGGCGCCCGGCTGGCCTTTGGCGCAGCCGCTCTTGGCGCCGTGATTATGCGCACAGGCCGGTTCGTCCAGCAGGGCCTGAATATCTTTGCTGTTCATGATGATCTCCAAAGCAGAGGGTGATGACAGTGATATTGCAACATCAATGCCAGTTACTCGGAGAAGTCCGGTTCGGCCGCCTGCCGTGCCAGCTGGCGGGCTTGCTCCAGCTCAGCCGGCGTCAGCAAGGAATCGCGTACCCGGTTAAAGAGCGGATTAAGATAATGATCCAAACGGTTGAACAATTCGGAACGCTGCTTAAGGGTGTTTTTACGAAAACGTAAACAGCGGTAACACATCGCCGAACGCGGCGGGTGCTTATCGGCAGACAATCGGTAAATCATCGCAAATAAACGAATGCCGGTCGCTAAGATTTCCCGAAAGGCTCTAAACCACCAAGCTCGCCGGTAACAAAGTTGCTCAAGTCTTATCGTGCAGATATTACAGCCGGCAATGCCGGGCGGTGGGTTGGAAATAATAGGCAGTTGCATGTTGGTGCTCGGTTAGTGATCCAGTTAACACAAACCGAGCAAGCATCAGGCCATTCCTGTTCACCGGCATTTGCCCTGATTGGCGTACCAATTGGTACAAAGTGAATGCCGAGTGTACCTGGAGGTGCAAATTTTAGTTCAGCGATAATCCTTATGGTTCAGCGCATATTTTGCCATGCGCAGCCCCAGGATACGCCGGGTTAACCCCAACTGGGTTGCTGCCTCGGTGGTATTGCCGTGATGTAACTTTAAAGCTTCAACTATCATTTCGTATTCGACGGCGTTAAGCCGAGCTTCCAGGCTGCCTTCGCCGCCGGATACCTCAGTAATCACCGGCGGTTGCAAAGAGGGCGGCAGATGGTAACCGTGAATCACGCCATCGTCAGCCAGCACCATGGCTCTGGCAATAATGTTTTCCAGCTCGCGGACATTACCGGGCCAGTGATAACACAGCAACATATTAATAGCCGGCGTGGAAATCCGGTGTATGGCGATGCCCATTTCTTCGGCAAATTTGGCGACGATAAAGTCAGCCAGTTCAATGATGTCGTTGCCGCGCTCTCTAAGCGGCGGTATGGTGATAGGAAATACATTGAGACGGTAGTACAAATCTTCCCGGAAACCACCTTTTGCCACCATCTCCGGGAGATCGCGATTGGTGGCGGCGATTATCCTGAGATTAACCTTGATCGGCTGATTGCCGCCGACGCGTTCAAAGGTCTTTTCCTGCAGCACGCGCAGCAGTTTGGCTTGCATGGGTAGAGAGAGTTCGCCGACTTCGTCAAGAAAAATGGTGCCGCCGTTGGCTTCTTCAAACCGGCCTTTGCGCAGGGCGGTGGCGCCGGTAAACGAACCTTTTTCGTGTCCAAACAGTTCGCTTTCGATAATGCTTTCCGGCAAAGCGGCGCAATTGAAAATAATAAAAGGCTCGGCGCTGCTGGGGCTGTTGTAGTGGATGGCGTGGGCGACTCGTTCCTTGCCGACGCCGCTTTCACCTAGGATCAATACCGTAGTGCGCGAACGGCTGACTTTTTCGATTAACTTAAAAACCTCCTGCATGGGCTTGGAGTTACCGACGATATTGTCCGGTTTAAACTTCTTCTTCAGCGCATCGCGCAGTCGCAGGTTTTCGGCTTCCAGCTCGACTTTACGCACGTTTTCCAGTAAATAAAGCTCTACTGCATAAGCTGTGGTGGCGGCCAGTATCGACAGAATTTCCACATCCAGCTTGAGTAAGCCGCGGTTGTCGTAAATGCGTTCGGCACTGATAGTACCCATGACTTTACGGCCACGCATAATAGGAACGCAGAGAAAGGACAGCTTGGAATCGCTTATATCGTTGCGGCTGCCGGTGCGGTTGAGAAACTCCGGCTCTTCGCTGATGCGCGGTACGATAATGGTTTGCCCGGATTCCACCACTTTTCCGGTGATGCCTTCGCCTAGATAATAAACGCCTTTGGCGGCTTCTTCATCGGTTAGGCCAAAACTTTCGTGGATGAAAATTTTGCCGTAATCCGTATCGTAAAGCGTCACCATGCCGCGCACGACTTTCATATGCCGTCGCATCAGCCGAATCAGAATTTGTAAGGTGGTCGTCAAGTTGCCGCTTTCAGTGACAATTTGACTCATTTCAAATAATAGCGGCAACAAATCGGTACGGCACTCACCGAAATCGCATTCGCAAAAATGGGGCGCAGTGGCATTCATGGCGGTTCCTCGATAATCAGGTAGCTTCGTTATAGCGTATACAACATAGCGCGTTTTAAACAAAATAAAAAGCAATAATAATGCCGCAAACGAAAAATACTGATCGCCGCTCAACACTCAGGTTATTTGCTAAGCTGGCATTGAAAATAAAACGTAACCATTGAACTTAGAATCAGCTGTTGACCGTCCTTTGTTATCGCATAAGGCTTATCGTGACTGAAAAAATGGACTTGAATGGAATTACCCAAAGAATAAGACCACTACACGCTGGTCAGCACTCTAAAATGTGTTCTGTTGTCATGAGTCCGCGCGAAATTGAATACTGATGATAAGCAAGAGTACCTATTGGCCAATACGGTTTGCTGTCGGTATTCAGGAATGAGTAGTCGATTTAGAGGCATTTTGGCAGACCGCCTGGGTTAGTAATTGCTTTGTAGGTACTAATCAGACATGATATATAGATACTCGTTGAGCATCAAACAATTACAGAATTTACATGTCGCTTACAAAAAAATGGAAACTGAGTAAAAATCCTTTGTTGAGAGGGGATTCTAAAGCGGGTGTGCGGATCCCCACTCCAAGTGCTGATGATTCGATAGTCAGGCACATCCTTTACCTTGAGGGGCCGGGTCGTGAAACCCCTTATCTTTCTGCTTCAGAGAATCCTGAAGCGGCGGAGTTTTTTGCTCAAGGTGGTGCTTTATGGAGTACATTTGTTAAGAAAGCGCAGGATCATAACGTTTGTCACATTAGCAACTCTGATTTGCTATCGAATCTGCAGGGTAACGGCAAAGGGAAAGCATAATGTTACAGTCTTGCCAAAATTGCTGGTTCAATGGCTTGCAATACGGAGCCTTGGGGCTTTCCGTTGGATATTGCTCGCGGCACCAAAAAATCCTAAACGCCTCAGAAGGAACAACTTGTGGGCTGCACATGCGCAAGGATTTATCTCTCGCACGAGCCAAGCAAGTGGCATCCGTTCATGCAGCTAAATATTCCGCTTCGGTTATCGTACATATTCATAGAGATAAAGAAGCTGAACGCGAAGTCTCTTCCGACGAAAAAGACTTAAATTCATTACGGCGGGATGCTGTTGGTGAACTAGTTGCTGATTACGGGATGCTGGATTCTAAGATCGAGTCACTTGCACAACTGAAAACATTGGCTGGTGCAAGGGCCGAAGTCGCGATGTTGAGTCTCGCTAGAGGTTACGTAAGCAATTGCATGAGTCGAGATAGAAATTGGACTAGCGGTTTACACCTGTATTGGTGGACAAAAAAACGCCTACCGGAAATTCCTGACATATCGGTGGAGGATCTTCGTACTACTAGTGGAATCCAGCTTTCTCGACAGCTTGATCTTACTGCGTGGTCTGTAATAATGCTACGGTTGACGTTAATTGATGATGTTATTGGCTACGCTGCCATACAAAATGATGCGCTTGGAGAAGTAACAGGATTGTTACAAAAAGCATCCGAAGCTGTGCAAACATTCAATCTGCATAAACTCAGCAAATGGCTGCGAGTCGAAGCACAGCCAGCGCTTGACAGAAGACTTAGCTATGAAAGATATGTTGAGCTATCCAGGCGCTTACATAAGGATATTGCTGATGAAACCGCATAAAACCTCGGTAAGCTTTCTATTGGTAGCTGTATTTGTCAATCGCAAAAGCGCCCCGGCTTCAAATGTTGGGCTTCCTGTCGTCAGCCCAACCTACGCGCTAAAGTATTGAATACCATCGTTTTCGCTGGTGATGCGATTCATTCCTCACCGCATCCTACTCACTTCAACCACACTTACTCTCCCCACAATTCAAACAAGTCATGCAGCCGTCCATCAACACCATCGCCTTAGTGCTGCATTTATGACATAACACCGCTTTTTCTGGAAAAGCCTGCTCGCCGCCGGCACCGTGTTGCGCTTCAAATTCGCGGCGTTTTTCTGCCAGAAACTGTTTTTGCCGGTCGGTCATTGCTTCCGGCTTAATCATGCCGATGTGTTTAAGATGCGACTCAATCGCGTAGCCGATTTCCGCGACCAGCGAGGGCATAAATACCCCGCCTTTTTTAAAATAGCCGCCGCGCGGGTCAAACACCGCTTTCAGCTCTTCCACCAGAAAGCAGGCGTCGCCGCCTTTACGAAATACCGCCGAGATAACCCGGGTCAGGGCCAATACCCATTGAAAATGCTCCATGTTTTTGGAGTTGATGAAAATCTCATAAGGGCGGCGCTCTTCGTGCGGCGTATCCTGATTAAGGATCATATCGTTAATGGTAATGTACAAAGCATGTTCGGATTGCGGCGTTTTAATCTTATAAGTAGAGCCGACCAGCACTTCCGGCCGCTCAAGATTTTCGTGCATACTTTCCAGCGATTGCTGCTCTTCAAGCTTGGCGGCATCGGCGGCCTCTTTGTTTAGCACTTTGTAGCTGACGATTTTTTGAGTGATTTTATGGGTCATCTGGGATTCCTGCATTAAAACTTGCCGTAATAGCCTTCTTTTAAGGCGTCAAATAGGTTGGCGGCGGTATGGATTTCACCATCATATTCGACTTCTTCATTGCCTTTAAATTCCACCACATGGCCATCTTCCAGCGTGAACTGGTAAGTGGTGTTTTCAAGGTCGGACTCTTTTACCAAGACGCCTTGAAACACTTCCGGGTTAAAGCGGAAGGTGGTGCAGCCTTTCAAGCCTTGATCATACGCGTATTCGTAGATAGATTTAAACTCTTCATACGGATAATCAGTCGGCACATTCGCGGTTTTAGAAATAGACGAATCTATCCATTTTTGCGCAGCCGCCTGAATATCGACATGCTGTTTAGGGTTGATATCGTCCGCAGAAATAAAATAATCCGGCAACTGCTGGTTGGGATCAGCACTGTAAGGCATGGCCTCAGGATTGACTAAATGCCGATAGGCTAACAATTCGTAGGAAAACACATCGATTTTTTCTTTAGATTTTTTGCCTTCTCGGATCACATTGCGTGAATAATGATGCGCAAAACTGGGCTCTATGCCGTTGCTGGCATTGTTTGCCAAAGATAGAGAGATGGTGCCGGTGGGGGCAATCGAGCTGTGATGGGTAAAACGGCAGCCGGTCTCGGCCAGCTCTGCGACCAGCGCCGGCTCAATTTGCGCCAGTTGCTGCATGTAACGGCTGTATTTGGCGTGCAGCAGTTTACCCGGTAATTGGTCGCCTATTTTATAACCGTCTGCCACCATTTCCGGGCGTTTGTGCAGAATTTCGCCGGTCACGCTAAATAGTTGTTCCATAATCGGCGCCGGGCCTTTTTCTTTTGCCAGCTCCAGACCGGCTTTCCAGCCTTCTATTGCCAGTTCTTTGGTGATTTGTTCGGTAAAACTTAAAGAATCGGCATGGCCGTAGCGCATCCCCAATAAGGTAATGGTAGAACCCAGTCCTAAATAACCCATACCGTGACGGCGTTTGCCGATGATTTCTTCACGTTGTTTTTCCAATGGCAAACCATTAATTTCGACCACATTATCCAGCATTCTGGTGAAAATGCGGATGGTTTTGCGATAGTTTTCCCAATCGAAGTAAGCTTCTTTAGTAAATGGTTTTTCCACAAAGCAAGTCAGGTTAATAGAGCCCAACAGGCAGCTGCCGTAAGGCGGCAGGGGTTGTTCACCGCAAGGGTTGGTGGCGCGGATATGCTCGCAAAACCAGTTGTTGTTCATTTCATTGACCTTGTCGATCAAAATAAAACCGGGTTCGGCATAGTCATAAGTTGAGGACATAATAATATCCCACAAGCGGCGAGCCGGGATAACTTTGCTGATCCGGCAGGCCACTAGGCCAGCCTCATTCACGGCATAGCCGGTTTTATTGGGCAGATCCCGCCAGATGATTTTAGTCGTATCGGTCAGGTCTAGTTTGTCGAGATCGATATCGCGCCGGCTGACCGGGAATGACAGCGGCCAAGGCAGATTATTTTTAACGGCTTCAACAAATTCGCTGGTAATCAGCAGCGAGAGATTAAACTGCCGTAAGCGGCCGTTTTCCCGTTTGGCGCGGATAAAATCCACCACATCAGGATGAGCGATATCAAAAGTAGCCATTTGCGCGCCGCGCCGGCCGCCGGCCGAAGAGACGGTAAAACACATTTTGTCGTAGATATCCATAAACGACAACGGGCCGGAGGTGTACGCGCCGGCGCCGGAGACATAAGCGTCTTTCGGGCGTAAGGTAGAAAATTCATAGCCTATGCCGCAACCGGCTTTTAAGGTTAAACCGGCTTCGTGTACTTTGCCGAGTATATCGTCCATAGAGTCTTCAATAATGCCGGAGACTGTGCAATTGATGGTGGAAGTGGCGGGTTTGTGTTCCAGCGCGCCGGCGTTGGAAACTATCCGCCCGGCGGGAATGGCGCCATTGCGCAAGGCCCATAGAAAGTCCTTGTATTGCTGATCTTGTAAGGCTTTAGTTTTTTCTACCGTCGCTAAGGCTTTGGCGACGCGCTTATAGGTTTCATCAATGTTAGCGTCTATCGCTTTACCGTCTTTAGATTTTAAGCGATATTTACTATCCCAGATGTCCAGCGAGGCGCTTTGCATTGGAATTTCGGCATTGTTTGGCATAACAACATGAAGTTTGGCAGTCATGAATTACCTTGGCTGATGGCTGGCTAAAAGATCAATCGCTAGGGTTGTGTGAGCCTAAGAGATTGATGTTAATTGGTTTTGCAATAAAAACTTAATAAAACGATTTTGCACTGTATCTAGTGTTTTTTTTAAATGTTAACACAAGATATTGTGTTTGAGGATGGGTTTTTTGCGGCGGCTTGTCTGTTTTTTTAGTAGTTTTTACAGTTCAATGGCTTAGCGGAGAGTGTTGATTTTTTAGATGACGCTAACCGGAATCTTGCGATTTAAGCTGTCAATGCGACGCAATTGATGTGCGTTCTGATGTCGGCGCAACGCTTCAGTGATCAGCAATTATCAAATACAAAGAAACAGTATATTTTGTAATTTAATTACTACCGCGACAATATGTCACATTTAAATTTATCATAAAGCCCTTTATGATATATGTAACTTTTCGTCCAGTTCGATTGCTAAAAGTTGCGTTATATTTCTTCCTATTATTCAGCAGATATTCGTCAGAGTATCTGCTTTTTTTTGCCTAAAATTTACTAAGGGTGAAATTTTACCAGCTTTACCGTGTTTTCATCACATCGGACAATTTCCAACGCGTGGCCGTGCAGTTTAACGCTGGTGCCGGCTTCAGGGATGATTTCCAGGTATTCAATAATTAGGCCGTTCAGGGTTTTGGGGCCTTCGGTTGGTAATTAGCGGGTAATTCGATTCAATTCTCTAATGGTCACGCTGCCGTCCACCAGATAACCGCCATCTTGCTGTTTTTCAATGCCGGGTTCTTCGGCAATCGTAACTACTCAGGCCGCAAACGCGAAGCGGAAGGTATCGAAAGGATTCCTGTTTTGAAGTTTGTTGGTTTCCCAGATTGATCGCAGAATGCAAAAAGCCTCCGAGCCACCCGCCGCCCGAAAGCCA